>Ga0079305_1000315_pt1 | contig 110116 bp, 95 predicted proteins | sample LMS_cellobiose_e_FD_79183 | JGI IMG/M metagenome (GOLD analysis project Ga0079305, IMG submission 79183) | Rumen-fistulated moose microbial communities from Alaska, USA - LMS_cellobiose_enrichment | ecosystem: Host-associated > Mammals > Digestive system > Stomach > Rumen fluid ...
ACCGAAGCCGAAGAAGCCGAAACTCGCCAAAAGGAAATGGCGCGCCGCTCGGCATTGTTCATCGACGCTTTGGACATTGAAGATGTTATGGCGCACTTGCTGGTTGCCGAAGGCTTTAACACGCTTGAGGACATCGCTTATGTTCCCTTAAACGAACTTTCCGAGATAGAGGGCTTTGACGAGGAGCTTGCGACCGAACTGCAAAACCGCGCCAAAAACTACCTTGAAGTCAAGAACAAAGAGGATAAGTCCAGATATAAAGAATTGGGCGTTACCGCCGAGCTTGCCGCCACCGAAGGCCTTACGCCTTCCATGCTGGTTGCTTTGGGCGAGGCGGGCGTCAAGACCAAAGACGACTTTGCCGACCTTGCCTCTGACGAGCTTTTGGAAATCGTCGGCTCGGAGAATATGACCAAAGGCAAAGCCGACAAATTGATTATGAAAGCAAGGGAAAGCTGGTTCGCCGAGGAGGACGCTAAAGCCGCCTCTGCCGCCGCTACGGAAAAGGAGGAAAGCCCCGCCGATGCGTAAGAAAAGGAGCAAAGGTTTGCTGGTCAAGAAGTGCCTAGCCAGTGAGGAATACGGCAATCGCGAAGATATGCTTCGCTTTGTCGTTTCCCCCGAAGGCGTGCTCACGCTTGACTTGGCAGAAAAGCTCCCGACTCGGGGGATTTGGTTCAAGTCCGACAGAAAGACACTGTCGAACATCACCAAAGCCAAGCACTTCATCAACCGCAAATACGGGCGCCAAGGGGCAAAGATGCCTTTTAACCTGCCCGCGGTGGTTGAGGAAGTATTTATAAAAAGGCTAAAGGATCTTTTCGGACTATGCGCCAAGGCCAAAGTGCTGGAAGTCGGCTTTAAAAAGACCGAAGCCGCACTAAAGGCGGGTAAAGAGCTTTCGGCAATAATCCTTGCTTCCGACGCGTCCGCGGCCAGCGTGGACGGCCTGCTTCAAGGCGATTTAGCGGCGGGAATAAAGACCTTTTCCTTCCTTTCCATTGAGGAGCTCTCGGACTTGGCGGGCGAGAAAAATTGCGCCTGCATCGGGCTGATAAAGGGCAGTCTTACCAAAACCCTTGCCCGCGATATCATGCGCTATGAGCTTTTTCGTGGCAAACCCGAAGAAAATGAAGTAAACTCTACTGACACAGAAACCATAAACTCTAACTTAAAGGCTGATTAAAAAGTATGACCGAAGAACAGGAAAAACAAACGACAGAACAACCCGCAAGCACCAAAACCTTAAAGTTTGGCAGCAAGCTCGGGCTAAAGACGCCTGTGAGCACCACCGGCTCGCAACTTCGCCAAAACCTTACGCACGGCAAAGGCTCGGTGACGGTTGTTGAGGTTAAGAAGAAAAGGGTGTTCTCTCCTGAAAGCGAATCTGCGCCCAAGGCAATGACCGAGGAGCAGATGCAACGCCTTAAGCTTTTACAGGAAGCCAAAAAAGTCGAAGAGGAAAACAAGAAAAAAGCCGCCGAGGCCGCTGCCAAAGCCGAAGCCGCCGCCAAGGCTGCCGAAGCTGCCGCCAAGGCCGAAGCCGCTACTAAGGCCGCCGAGGCCGCTAAAGCCGCTGCCGAAGCTGCCGCCAAAGCCGCCGAGGCCGCTGCTGCTTCTGCCAAGCCTGTTTATGTCTCTAAAACGGTAAGACCGCTGGGCAGTAAGTCCTCGCCCATGCCCACACCTCCGCCCAATCCGGAAAAGGCGCAGTTGGCAAAGGATTTTGGTAAAAAGTTCTCGGACAAGGAAAAGGATGACGACGATGACAGGTCCGTCCTTGCCCGCCGCAAAAAAGCCGAGGAAGAGGCTTTGTCTCGTTTCTCGCGTCGCAAAGGATCAGACGAACGCCGTGGCGGCGGACGCATTTCCATTAACTCGGTTTTCGGCGATGACGATGACGGCGCCCCGCGTCGCGGCCGCTCGCTCGCTTCCATAAAGCGTGCCAGAGAAAAGCAAATCCGCCGCATGATGGGCGAGCAAAAGCCGCAGGAAAAGGTTTATCGTGAAGTTACTATTCCCGAGACTATCACCGTCGGCGAACTTGCCAACCGCATGGCCGAGCGCTCTGCCGATGTGATAAAGGTGCTTATGAAGCTTGGCGTAATGGCGACCATAACTCAAACCATTGACGCCGACACCGCGCAACTTGTTGCCGAGGAATTAAAGCACCCCTACCGCCGCGTTGCCGACTCGGATGTTGAAGATATTTTAAAGCGCGAAGAAGATTCTGAAGATCAACTTCGTTATCGTCCTCCCGTCGTGACGGTGATGGGCCATGTTGACCACGGCAAAACCTCGCTGCTGGACGCCTTGCGCTCCGCTAATGTAGCCGAAGGTGAGGCCGGCGGCATTACCCAGCACATCGGTGCTTATCAGGTCCAGGTTCCCACGGGGCAAAAGGTTACTTTCATAGACACTCCGGGCCATGCCGCCTTTACCGCCATGCGCGCTCGCGGTGCTAAAATCACGGACATTGTGGTGCTGGTAGTTGCTGCCAATGACGGCATTATGCCCCAGACGATAGAGGCCATTCACCACGCCAAAGCGGCAGGCGTTCCCATTGTTGTTGCCATAAACAAGATTGATGTTCCGGGCGCCAATCCCGACAAAGTCCGCCTTGACTTGCTGGCCCAAGAGGTCGTTGTGGAATCCATGGGCGGCGATGTTCTCTCGGTGGAAGTTTCGGCGAAAAAGCGCATCAACCTTGACAAGCTCATAGAAGCGATTTTGCTTCAGGCGGAAGTCCTTAACCTTAGGGCAAATCCCGACGCCTCTGCCGAAGGAGCGGTAATTGAAGCCAAGATGGAAAAGGGCAGAGGCTCGGTCGCCACCGTCCTTATTCAGCGCGGCACGCTAAAAGTCGGCGACATATTCGTATCCGGCTCGGAATGGGGCAGGGTGCGCGCTTTGGTTAACGAACGCGGCAAAAAGCAGGATAAGGCGTTGCCCTCCGAACCCGTAGAAGTCTTGGGCTTGCAAGGCACACCTAACGCCGGCGATGACTTCATCGTGGTTGAGGACGAAGCCAAGGCCCGCAGTATTTCCGCCTATCGCCAAAGAAAAGAGCGCGAGGCTTTGCAGGTAAAATCCGCTCGCGGCACTATGGAGCAAATGTTCGCCAAGATTAAAACCGGCGAATCGCAAGAGTTCCCCGTCATTATCAAAGGCGATGTTCAAGGCTCGGTAGAAGCTCTGTGCGGCACTTTGGAAAAGATTGGCTCGGACAAGATAAAAGTGCAGATATTGCACTCCGGCGTGGGCGGCATCAACGAATCCGATGTGACGCTGGCTCGCGTTTCCAACGCCATGATTATCGGCTTTAATGTTCGTGCCGGCGCCGGCGCTCGGGAAATGGCAAAGCGCGACAATGTGGACATAAGGTATTACTCGGTCATTTACGATGTCGCCGATGAGGTAAAGAAGATTTTGGAAGGCAAGCTCGCCCCCGAACTTAAAGAGCGCATTATCGGTTACGCCGAGATTCGCAAAGTCTTTAACATCACCAAAGTCGGCAAAGTCGCGGGCTGTATGGTTACCGAAGGTCTTGTCCGTCGCGGTGCGAAAGTCCGCCTGTTGCGTGATGATGTGGTCATATATACCGGCTCGCTTAAGGAATTAAAGCGGTTCAAGGACGATGTCCGCGAGGTCCGCGAATCCCAAGACTGCGGCATGAGTTTTGAAAACTATGACGACATTAAAGAAGGCGATAAGGTCGAGTGCTTTGAAGTTGATGAGATAGCCGTTCATTTGGATGTTAAGGTTTAGAGTTAAGGTTTAAAGATGACTAGAACAAGCGGCAAAGCACCTTCTCCGCGCCAATTAAAAGTAGGCGAAGAAATAAAAAGAATCCTTGCCGAAGCGCTTAGCCGCGGCGAAGTCTTTTCGCCTTTGTTCCCTTCAAGCGATGTCATTGTGAGCGAAGCGCGCGTAAGCCCCGACTTCAGCGTCGCCAAGGTCTTTGTCGCTACATTGGGCGGCGGTCGCGAGCAGGAACTATTGGACTTCCTTGCCAAAGTAAAGGGGCCGCTGCGCAAGATTTTAGGCGCTAAAATCAAACTGCGCGTCACTCCCGACTTAACCTTTATCGCCGATAAAAGTTTCGGCGAGGCCGCTCGCATTGAAGAACTTTTATACCGTCCCGAAGTAAAGAGAGATTTATAGCCATGATTAAACTTGTTGTAAGAGGATTGCCTTATCGCACTTGGGAAGAACGCGAAGCCGAGCGCAAGCGCCGCGCCCAAATTGCCAGCCGTCAAGGGGTTATCGGCCTTATGCGCCCTGTCAAAGATCCCGAGATTTTGGCAAAGTATCCTCCCAAAGCTCCCCCCAGCGGTTGGCTCATCATTGACAAGCCCTCGGGCATGACTTCCAACGATGTTCTTACCAAAATAAAAAGAAAGTTCGGCAAGTTTAAGCTGGGGCATACCGGCACTCTTGACCCGCTGGCAACCGGCGTTTTGCCCATAGCGGTGGGACAAGCCTCCAAGCTGATGAACTATATCCCCGACACTTCAAAGGCCTACACCTTCACCGTAAAGTGGGGCGAGGCTACCGATTCGGACGACTCGGACGGCACGATTACCGCCACTTCCAAAGTCCTTCCCACGCAAAAGCAAATAAAGGCGGCGCTGCCTTCTTTTATCGGCACTATCATGCAGACTCCGCCCGCTTTCTCGGCGGTAAAAGTGTCCGGCAAGCGCGCGTATAAGCTGGCAAGACAAGGCGAGACTCCCGACCTTACACCCAAAGAAATTACGATTAAGTCCTTGAAAGTAGTATCTTTTGACGCTCGCAACCTTACCACTTTCAAAGTAGAATGCTCTACTGGCACTTATGTCCGCGCCATAGCAAGAGATATGGCGCAAATGCTTGGCACTTACGGGCATATTGTCGCCTTGCGCCGCACCAAAAGCGGTAAGTTTACGGAAAAGGACACGATTCCTCTTGCTAATTTTTTGGAAATAGAGCAAATTGACGACGCTCTTTTGCATTTTCTTCCTCTTACCACCGTGCTGGACGACATCCCGGCTCTGGCGATAAATGAGGTAGAGGCAAGAGCGATTGAGCGGGGCGCGCCTATCCCTGCGCTTCCTTTGATAGAAAGGCTTGGCATAAAAGTTTCACCCGAAAGCCACTTTCAGCTTTACTACGAAGGCAAGTTTTACGCGATGGCAATCATCGGCGGAGCAAAAATAAAGCCCGTGAAAGTCTTCGTAGGCAAGTTTTTAAATGAATAACAACCAAGAAAAGGAGAAAAACGATGTCGATTACTAAAAGCCGCAAGGCAGAACTTATAAAGGAATTTGAAACTAAAGAAGGCGACACCGGTTCGCCCGAAGTGCAAATTGCGATTCTTACGGAAAGAATCAACAACTTAACCGCTCACATGAAGGATCATCACAAAGACTTCCATTCGCGGCGGGGGCTTTTGATAATGGTCGGTCAAAGAAGAAGGCTTCTCGACTATGTCAAAACCAAATCTAAAGAAAGATACACGAGTATCATCAAGAAGCTGGGTCTTCGTAAATAACCCCGATAGGGTGCCGGTCTTTCAAAAGGCCGGTTTTCCCTTATTTATATGAATATGTATGTTATGTTAGGAAAATAAAATATGACTATGTTTAATGTTTTTGAAAAACACATCGAATGGGGCGGAAGGACGCTTACCATTCAAACGGGCAAATTGTCCCGTCAAGCGGACGGAGCCGCTGTCGTTACTTACGGTGACACTGTAGTTCACTGCGCGGTTTGCGCGGTAAAGGGAACTCCCGACGCATCTCAGGACTTTTTCCCCTTAACCGTAAATTATCAGGAAAAGTATTACGCCTCGGGACGCTTCCCCGGCGGTTTTTTTAAGCGCGAAGGTCGTCCTACCGAGGGCGAGACTTTAATCTCTCGCTTGATTGATCGTCCGATTCGCCCCTTGTTTGCCGAGGGTTTCAACAACGAGACTCAGGTAACCTGCACCGTTTTAAGTTACGATCAGGAAAACGACACCGACATCGTGGCGATGATTGCCGCTTCGGCAGCCATCACCTTCTCGGGTCTGCCTTTCTTGGGTCCCATCGGCGCGGCGAAAATCGGCTTGGTTGACGGCAAGTTCGTTTTGAACCCCCTGCCCACCGACAAAGAGCAAAGCGACTTGAGCTTAGTGGTCGCCGGCACGAAAGAGGGCGTTTTGATGGTCGAATCCGAAGCTAAAGAGCTTTCCGAAAAGACCATGCTTGATGCTGTAACCTTTGGGCATAAGGCCTTCCAACCTGTCATTGACTTAATCATTGATATGGCGGAAAGCTGCGCCAAAGATCCTTGGGAAGTCCCCGAGATTCCTGCCGAAGTCACTACGGTAAGAGAAAAGTTTGAAAAGGCATACGGCAAGGACATCGCCGCCGCTTATAAGATTCACGACAAGCTCGCCCGTCAGGAAAGGCTTGCCGAGATTCGCGCCGCGGCGAAAGAATCCGTCGCCGAATCCGAAAACGAAAATGAAGCAAAGGTTGCCGACCGCGTCTTATTCGCTATGGAATACGACACCGTTCGCCAGTCCATATTAAAGACCGGCGTGCGTATTGACGGCCGTGACACCAAGACGATTCGCCCCATTGAATGCGAAGTCGGCGTGCTGCCCAAGGCTCACGGTTCGGCTTTGTTCACCCGCGGTGAGACACAAGCTTTGGTAGTAACCACTCTCGGCACCGACCAAGATGAGCAAATCATTGACGATTTGTCGGGCGAGTTGCGCCAGCACTTCCTGCTGCACTATAACTTCCCCGCTTACTCGGTCGGCGAGGTAAAGCGCGCCGGCTCTCCCGGTCGCCGCGAAATCGGTCACGGCAAGCTGGCTTGGCGTGCCATTCACCCGATGCTCCCCACCAAGGACGAGTTCCCCTACACGATTCGCGTAGTCTCCGAGATTATGGAATCGAACGGTTCTTCGTCCATGGCAACGGTTTGCGGATCTTCGCTGGCATTGATGGACGCGGGCGTTCCGATGAAATCTCCCGTTGCCGGTATCGCCATGGGACTTATCACCGACGGTGACAAGTATGCGATTCTCTCCGATATTATGGGCGATGAAGATCACCTTGGCGATATGGACTTCAAGGTTGCTGGCACGGAAAACGGCGTAACCTCGCTGCAAATGGATATTAAAATCACTTCCATTACCACCGAGATTATGGATGTTGCGTTAAAGCAAGCTCACGAAGGCAGAAAGTTTATTCTTGGCAAAATGGCCGAGGCTTTGAAGGAATCTCGTGACACGGTCAGCGAAAATGCTCCTCGTATCACCACGATTCAAATCGCCCGCGACAAGGTCCGCGATGTTATCGGCACCGGCGGCAAGGTAATTCGTGAAATTACCGAAAAGACCGGTTGTAAGATTGACATCAGCGACGACGGCATCATCAAAATCGCATCGGTTGCGGAAGCTGCCGGCGAGGCCGCTTTAAAGTGGATTCAAGAGATTGTCGCCGAGCCCGAAGAAGGCATGGTTTATGACGGCACCGTAGTCCGCATTATGGACTTTGGCGCATTCGTGAACTTCTGCGGTTCTAACGACGGCCTGGTGCACATATCCGAGCTTGCGGACGGCAGAGTGGGTAAGACCACCGATGTTGTAGCCGAAGGCGACAAGGTCAAGGTCCTGTGCATGGGCATGGACAAGCGCGGCAAAATCCGCCTGTCAATGAAGCGCGTAAATCAGGAAACCGGCGAAATCATCGAAGTTAAAGATGATGACGAGGACGAGGAATAATTGCTATTGAGGCGGTAAGTTCATGGCCTGTAAGCTTAAACTTATCGCCTCATTACCTTATTTCTTGACTTTTCCGAACAAAAGCGTTAAGAACACCACCAGTTTCAAGGTATTAACAACTAATTTAAATAAAAGGTAAAGAAAATGGCCAACCATAAATCGGCAAAGAAAAGAATAACCATCACCGCCAAAAGAACCAAAGTGAACGACATGCGCAGAAGCAAGATTCGCACTGCGGTAAAGAAAGCGGAAGTAACGATTGCTAACGGCACTAAAGATGATGCAACCAAAGCATTTATCAAGGCCGAATCCGAATTGAGCAAGGGCGTCAGCAACGGCGTTTTCCACAAGAACACCGTCGCCAGAAAAATCTCCCGCCTTGCCAAGAAATTGAAAGCAATGGTAACCAAGTAAGGTTAAGTTTAAGGTTTAAAGCTTAAAGTTAAAAGAATCGTCATCCTCGAGGGAGCCGTTAGGCTCAGCTCGGGGATCCGTTTATTACGGCTATCGCCGTTGTTGCTTTCCGCAAAAACAACTTTTGTTTTTTATTCCTCATTCCTCATTGGGCGAAGCCCTAGCCCTTAACCTATTCTTAAGATTTACTTTATATAATCCTTTCCCTATTTTTTCCGATTCACTATTTAGTATCACTCGCACGAGTTTCTGCGCCGCCCGAACACAACATGTTGGGTCAAGCATTTTAATTGCAAAAACTGCAAATTTTTTACTTGTCCCCCTTATCATCTCCCCCCTAAAATCGCTTCTGTCAGTGCCACTGATTCGAGGACATCGGTCCTGAACAAAGCCCTGCAAACACATGTATTTAAAAGATTAAAAGGCAGCGACGCCTTGCGCTCGTTTGCCCCTGTAAAAAAAGGAAAAAAGAAGTAAAAATGACCGAAGCAGTTTTACATAACGACGCAAAAAGCGAATGGCTGAGTGTCTGTTCTTCGCTTCGGGAAAGCCTTGGCGATTCGGCGTATAAAAGTTGGCTTCAACCGCTTGGCGCCGGCAAGATTGAGCAAGGCTGTGCCAAACTTTTTGCTCCTACCAGATTTATGCGCGATTGGGTTGAAAAGCACTATCTTTCCAGCATTAAAACCGCGTGGCAAAAACACAATCCCGAGGTGACTTCGGTTGACATGGAAGTAAATGCGTATTGCGCACTGGACGGCTCTTTTGCCGCTCCATCTGCGCCCTCTGCGCCCTCTGCTCCCTCTGCTCCTACCTTTTCCGACTCGGCTTATGATGCCGTAAAAGAAGTCCCCTTTGCCGCCGCCGATTCGCTTAAAGATATAAAAGAGGTTGCCCAGTCTTTTACCCTTCCCGCGGCCGAGGCGAAAGACTTTTCGGATGTTGCCGCGCCGCTCGATTCGCGCTTTACTTTTGATAATTTTGTTGTCGGTAAGTCTAACGAGTTTGCCTATCTCGCGGCAAGGAAAGTTGCCGAGTCCCGCGAGGTTTCCTTTAAGCCTTTGTTCCTGCATTCGGGTGTCGGGCTTGGCAAAACGCACTTGATGCAAGCCATTGCGAACCACATAAAAAAGACCGACCCGACTCGCTCGGTGATGTATCTTTCCGCCGAGAAGTTCATGTATAAGTTTATCAGCGCCCTTCGTTCGCACGAGACGATTTCTTTCAAAGAAAAGTTTCGCTCGGTTGATGTTCTGATGGTTGACGATTTGCAATTCATCGCGGGCAAGGACGCCACACAGGAAGAGTTCTTCCACACCTTTAACGAGCTTATGAACGCGGGCGCGCAAATCGTGCTTTCCGCCGACAAGCCCCCTGCGGAGTTAAAAGGCTTTGAAGCCCGCCTGCAAAGCCGATTCGCTGCCGGTTTGGAAGTTGATATTCACCCCGCCACTTTTGAGCTTCGCGTAGGCATTTTGGAAAGCAAAGCTGCCAAGGCGGGTGTAATCCTTCCCAAAGAAGTAATTGAGTTTTTAGCCGAGCACATTTCATCAAACATTCGCGAATTGGAAGGCGCGTTTAACCGCCTTGTCGCCCATTCGGAACTGATGAATGCCCCCATCACTTTAGAGAATGCAAAAGTCATTTTAAAAGACATTTTGTTAAGCTCGGAAAAGGTGGTTTCGCTCGACGATATCAGAGACAAGACGGCCGCGCATTTTAATGTGAAGGTCGCCGATTTGCGGGGAGTTCGTCGTCAGCGTGAAATAGCAAGGCCGCGGCAAGTTGCCATGTACTTGTCAAAGACGCTGACGACTCGTTCGCTGCCCGACATAGGTCGTGTTTTTGACCGCGATCACACCACGGTAATGCACGCGGTAAAGACGATAGAAAGCCTGCTTAAGACGGATAAGAATCTTGCCGAAGACATCCGCATCATCACCCGCTCCCTCGGCTGCTAGGAAGGTTTAAGGTTTACGGTTTTAACCTTAGCATTTAATCTTGATGCCGTGCCACGGCCTATGGGTTTACGGGTAATTACAAAGCATCCGACCCGACTTGTTGGAGAAAACCGAATGCAAATTAGAAAAATCACACCGTCAGATGCCACTGCTTTTATAGAGTTTTTTACTCTGTTGCTAAAACAAACCGACTTTTTACTGCCATCGGCAAAAGAGGCGGCGATATCAGTTGAAAAGCAAACTGAAATTATATCGGCGCTTGATGATTTTAAGCAGATTTTTATTGCCTGCGACTCGGTTAAAAACAGGATAGTCGGTTTTGTCGGAGTGACCCGTTTTAATATTAATATGGAAAAAAACAAGCACATTGCCAATTTTGCCATAGGCGTATTGAAAGATTCACAAAAACACGGGCTTGCCGAAAAACTTTTAGCCGAAGCAGAAAAATGGCTTAAAGCAAAAAATGTTCGCCGCTTGGAATTAACGGTTATTAAAGAAAACATTCCGGCAATAAGATTTTATGAAAAACATGGTTTCAAAAACGAAGGATTGCGCCGTCAATCTATCTTTATGAATGGCAAGTTTTACGATGAGTTTTATATGGCAAAGGACCTCGGCTGCTAGGAAGGGGAAGGTTAGTTGATAAGTTTAATGAGGAATTAGGAATGAATAAGTTTATAAGCTTATGAGCTTATAAGTTTAAAAATAAAATTTATTTTATTAAACCTTCAACCTTAAACTTTCACCCGGGGACGAAGTCCCTTTCATTCCTCATTTCTCATTCCTCATTTCTAATTATTCTTCGCTTCCACCAAGAATCCCTTCACGGGTTTTTGATTTTCAAGGCGTAAAATCTCGTCGGTAATTACAATGTTTTTATCCTTAAATCCGGCCTTTATAAGCGACTTTCGGATATACGATTCGCTGTGCGCAAATCGCCCCGACTCGGTGATTAAAAAGTCATTTTTTGCCGCCTTTTTCCCCAAGGCTTCCAAAGAAAAAATCGCTAAGCCGCCGTCCTTAAGCGCAAGCTTTATATAAGAGAAAATCTTATTTAATTTTCCGAAATAACAAAGCACATCGCCCGCGACAATCACATCAAACTTTTTCTCGTTTGAGCCCAAAAAGGATATTGCTTCCGAGCAGATGATATCATCATAAACGCCGGTCTTGTTCGCCTGTTCCAACATCTTAGGCGACAGGTCCACCCCGACCATTTTTGCGGCGTATTTTTTGATTTGCTCGCCGACCAAACCCGTGCCGCAACCAAGGTCCAAAATATCCTTTTTCCCGCCGCCGTTTTTCTCCAAGCGACTCGCGATGAGCTTAGGCACGCCGTATTCAAGTTTTGCCAAAGTTTTATTAAAGCTCTCGGCAAAGCCGTCAAATAATTCTTTAACATACTCGTCGTCGGCTTTTTCTTTTTTCGCATCACCCGAAAAAGCCGCCAAAGTATGCTTGGCAATAGCATTTTTCGGGCAGTGTTTCACCCACGCTTTTGCCGTCCCTATGGCAAGCTCCTTATCGCTTCTATACATATCGGCAAGGATAGCCGCCAAGGTATTATGCACTTCGGCAAAGTCCCTATCTATCGCCATGGCGTTAAAGCACAGCCCTGCCGCTTCGGTAAGGTCGCCCGACTGATGCACTGCCACTGCCAAGTTGTTGCACACTTCCACATTTTTCGGATTAAGCAGAATTGCCTTGCGGTAACATTCCATCGCTTCCATATAGAGCTCGCGCTTATAAAGGACGACTCCGAGATTAACCCACGCGTCCTCGTTATTTTCATCAAGTTTTGTAGCAAGGCGCAGCTCGTCCTCGGCGGCGCGCAAGTTATCCTCGTCAAGCATAAGGAGCGCCCCGATATGAGCATGCGCGTCCGCAAAATCATCTTTAAGCTCGGCGGCTTTTTGATATGCCCGCATTGCCGCCGCAAGCTGCTTATCAGCCTCTAAGGCAAGTCCGAAACTGTTCCAGATAAAAGGATTGTTACCGTCGATGCCAAGCGCTTTTTCGTAAAGGGGTAAAGCTTCAAACAACCTTCCTTGCACCCTTAAAGTCGTGGCAAGATTCGCATACGCGTCCGCAAAGGCTTCTTCCACATCAATCGCGCGCTGAAAGCACTCCATCGCCTTTTCATACTTACCCGCCTCGCGATACAAAATCCCAAGCCCGTTCAGCGCATAAAAAGATTTTTTCTCATCGGTTTCAATCGACTTTTTATAAGCCTTTTCGGCGTCCTTCACTTGCCCCGTGATTTTGTAAATGTTGCCGATGTTGTTAAGTGCTTCCGCCGCAAAATCTTTATCAAGCTTCATAGCGGTTTTGTATTGCTCGGTCGCTTCGGAATAAAATTGCGCACCCTGCAAAGCCATAGCGAGATTAAAGCGAAAAGGTGCCGCTTTTTTATCAATATCCACCGCCTGATACAAAAGGGAAATGGCGTTATCATACGCCCCTCTTGCCACCGCTATCATTGCCAGAAAATGCATCGCCCACGCATTTTTAGGCGCGGTTTCCAACACCTGCCGATACAGTTGCTCCGCTTCGGCAAGTTTTCCTTGGTTGTGTAAATTGATTGCTTTTTGTAATATGTCGTCAAACGCCATTTTATAATATCCGGAATAGAAAATAATATGATTACATTTACCATAAAGCATAAAGCACAAAAAGCCCGAGGAGCAACCCTTAAAATCGGTGATACGCAAATTGCGACTCCTGCATTTATTCCCGAGAGCACGGGGCTTACTTTAAAGGCGACTTTCACGGATAAGATTCCTTTTCCCATACTTTACGCCGATATTTACCGCCCCATGCTTCGCCCCGGTTTAGAGGTTTTAAAAGAAGGCGGGTTAAAGGATTTTATAGGCTTTAAGGGCTTACTTTTTACGGGCGGCGGGGCGAGCGAACTGGCAAAACTTGCCATAGAAAAAGGCACCTATTACAAAAGCAGGGAAGAGGCTTTGGATTACGCTTCATACATTGACGGCTCGCGTAAGAAACTTTCTCCCGAAGTATCGATTCGCCTGCAAAAGAAAATGGGCGCGGATATTTTCTCCGGTCTTTACGACTTCCTCGCGGGCGACTCGCTCACGCGCAAGAAAATCGGTGCGGCGGAAAGACGCTCGGAGCGTTGGACTCGGCGCGCGTGGGATGTTTTTAAAAGCGAATTAAGAGGGGAAAAGGGCAGGGATAAAGCCTTCTTTGCTCCGATAACCGGCGGCGCGGCATCGGACATCAGAACCCAGTCGGCGCGCTTTTGCATGGGGCTTGATACGGACGGCTTTTTACAAACTCCGGCATATAAAAACGAACCCAGAAAGGCTTACATGATGACCCTTGCCACCACTACGCAGCTTTTGCCGGCGGACAAACCTTGCGCCGTTTTAGGTCTTAAAAATGAAGCCGAGGTGATAGAGGCGGTGCGCTTTGGAGCGGATATAATCATTGCCGACTTTCCCGTTATCGATGGCATGAACGGCATCATTTATAAGGACGGAGAAAAGCTTTCCATCAAAGATGAAAAATACGCCGCCGACAAAACGCCTTTTGCCGAAGATTACACGCTCGCCTACCTGCACCATCTTTTTGCCGCGGGCGAGATTTTGGGTCTTACGCTGGCGGTGGAAAACAACCTCGCATACATGAATAAGCTTATGAGCGACCTTCGCGACCGCATTGAAAAAGGGACTTTGTCTTGAACACGAAATCGCGCCAAAATAATTTTGTGAAGCATCGCAACTACCTTGCCCCCATAGGCGTGGACATTCGCAAAATCGTAAAGCCCGCCCTGGGCAAAAAAGGCTTTTTTGAAATTGACATTATCGCGAATTGGCCCGAGCTTGTGGGAGAAAAAATATCCGCTTTTGCGACTCCGTTAAAGCTTACTTTTCCAAGGGGGAAAGAGGCCGCCGCGGTTTTGCATATCAGCGTTGCGGGCGGAGTTTTCGCCACCGAGTTAAGTCACAAAAAAATGGCGCTTTTGGAAAAGATAAATACCTTTTTCGGTTATAGCGCCGTGGGCGATATTAAAATTATTCAAGACAGTTTTTCACCCGAGAAAGAAGCGAAAAAAGCACCAGCCGCGAAAGAGCCGAAGACCAAAAAACCTCTTTCCGCCGAGATGGAAAATATCCTATCCGAAGTAGGCGACGACGATTTAAAATCCGCCTTAAAAAGGCTGGCAGAAATAGTTTAAGGGTTACAGGTTAAGGTTTAGGGCTTCGCCCAATTAGAAATGAGTAATTAGTAATTAGGAATGATTGCGTTTTTGCTTCCCGCAAAAACAACTTTTGTTTTTTATTTTTTTCCATTTCTCATTCCTCATTTCTCATTCCTCATTTCTCATTCCTCATTTCTCATTCCTCATTTCTCATTTCTCATTCCTCATTTCTCATTAAACTCCCTCCCTTCCCCCTTTCATCCTTTCCCTTCATGTGCTATAACTTCGGGCACTTAAAAAACAAAACAGGAGAAAATAACATGAAATGGGTAATCGGATCGCTGGTCGCACTGGCTTTGGCAGTAGTGGTTTTCGGCGCTTGGTATATCAACGATGTAAGGACGCACCGCCTTTCTTTCGGCGCGGGCGAGGCGATTGCTGCCGAACCGGCAAAAGTAGACTCTGCCGAGATAAAAGAGCTGATGAAGGACAGATCCATGGGCAATCCCGACGCCCCTGTGGAAGTTTTAATTTTTTCGTCCTTTTCCTGCTATCACTGCGCGGTTTTTCACAAAGAGATTCTGCCCGAGTTAAAGAAGCGCTATGTTGATACGGGCAAGGTGATTGTTTACTACTATGACCTGGCAATGGACACGCGCTCGGCGGCGGCAGGCATGCTGGCAAGATGCATGGACGACAAAGAGTTTTGGGCGTTTTCCGACGCGGTTATGGCGAACCAGCCGAAGTGGGCAATGGCAACTGATTACAAAGACATCTTAGGCGGCTATGCTTCGCTGGGCGGCATGGCAAAGGACAAAGTGACCGAGTGCCTTAACAACAAAGCGCTTTTAAAAGCAATGTTACAAAAGCGCGACACTCTGGCAAGAAAGTATGACATCAAAGGCACTCCGACGGTCTTTGTGGTAAAGGACGACAGTCGCGAGGCGGTCACCACGATTAACAAAGGCGCCTTTATCTTCGCCAAAATAGATGAACTGACAAAGTAGGGTTAAGGTTTACGGGTTACGGTTTAAGGTTCCCTCCCCTTCGGGGAGGGCTAGGGAGGGGCAACCTTAACCATTAACCTTTCACCCCAAACTTATCACCGTATAAACTTATCAACCAACCTTAAACCGTAACCTTTAACCCTTAACCTACTCTATTACTTCATCGGGATAGACGCCGAATATTTCCACTTTGGGTAGCCAGCCCTGATATCCTTGCACTTCAACGCGGCAATAAAAAGGGTGCGTCTTGGGGCAAGACATAATAGCGCCCATAATCCCGAGCTCTAACTTTGCCACCGCGGCAGAATCTTTATCCGGCTCGCGCAAAAGCACGGTCGAGGCGATGACGCGGAAAGTCCTTTTGCCGGCAAGAGTGCCGCGTCTTACCCACCCCGTGCTGCCGTCAAAATCCTTTATTTCCCGCCAATGGCCATACTTCGCCAGCAGCTCTACGGGCAATCCTTTCGCGTGGTATTCCCATACAATAGGATACTTTTCATCAGGTCCCACTCGCATATTCACAATGCCGCTTTTAAGCGATACAAACCGCGGTGTAAGAGGAACGATTTTCTCTTTCACCGCCGCACTCGCGGCAAAAGGCTCGCCCAAAGCCAAAGCAAAAATAAAAGCAAAAATGAGCAAGTTTTTTTTCACTTTTCCGCTCCCCTTATGCCGGTAGAACCAAAGCCCCCTTCGCCCCTTTCGGTAGCGTCCAAAGCGTCCGCTTCTTCCCACGCGATTTGCACGACGGGCGCAAAGACCAGCTGAGCAATTTTCATACCACGCTCAACGACAAAATCCTCTTCGCCGAGGTTGCACAAAATCACCTTTACTTCGCCTCTGTAATCAGCGTCGATTGTGCCGGGCGAGTTAAGCGCGAACACCCCGTTTTTAATGGCGAGTCCCGAGCGCGAACGCACCTGCGCCTCAAGCCCTTTAGGTATCGCAATTGCAATTCCCGTAGGAATGAGCGCCCGCGCGAATCTTTTAATCACGACAGGAGCAGAAACATTTGCTAATAAGTCTAGTCCCGAAGAAAGTTCTGTGGCATACTGCGGCAAAGGCAAGTTAGAATCTTTATCGGTGCGGGTAATTTTTACAAATGTTTTTTCCATTTTTCAGCTTTCAAAATAAGGTTGCTTCTTATGCCTCTATTATGGGCAAAGGTTTACTTATGGCAAGCATTTCCTTTCTTATTTTTTGCCAAAGCGGCGAAGCGGCGGCGGGCGAATTAGAGGAGATTTATGCCGCCGTCATCGGCAAAAACGACATTGTGCCGACTTACAAAAACCCCTTTTTAAAACCGCCCGAGCGCACTTTTTTATCAGCGGTAAAAGCCGTTAAATCAGGGCTTGTCAGCGCCGAGGATATAGCGCTTGTCACCGCTTTGGCAGACGAAAAAAATCCCGAAGCGGTAGAGCTTTTGGCATGGATGAACGCCACCGGCACGGGCGTGGAGCAGAACTTTTACAACGCGTGGTTTTTATACACCGAAGCCGATGATTTAGGTGTGAAAGAAGCAAAGCAAAACGCCGCTGTTATTTACAACTTAATCACTTTTCAAAGGAACAAAAAATAATGCCGGAACTACCCGAAGTTGAAACCGTTTGCTCATATATTTGCAAAACTTTTAAAGGAGAAGAAATCGTGCGTGCCGAAGTTTTTCGCTTTGATTTACGCATCGGAACATCTGTCCCGCAAGACTTCATAAAACGCGTAACGGGAACAAAAATTACCGATGTTTGCCGGCGCGGAAAATACATTCTTGTTTATCTTTCTTCCGAAGAAATCATGACCGTGCATTTAGGTATGACGGGGCGCTTTATTGTGCACGATTGTCCCTATAAAAAAGCAAAACACGACCACATAATTTTATATTTTAAAGGCGGAAAATGTTTGGTTTTTTCCGACACTCGAAGGTTTGGGATGGTGGATTTGGCGCCTGCGAAAATCGCTTTGGAAAGGCTTGCTTTTATGGGTGCCGAGCCGCTTTCGGACGATTTTAATCCCGCCTCATTTTTGCAAAAAATAAAAGGGCGCAAAGTGCCGATAAAACAAGCCTTGCTTAACCAAGAAATCGTTGCGGGACTGGGCAACATTTATGTGTGCGAAGCATTGTTTGAAGCGGGCGTTTCGCCCCTGCGCGCGGCAGAAAAAATCACGCTTCAAGAAGCGGAAAAACTGGTGCCGATAATCAAAAACATTTTGCAAAAATCCATTGCGGCGGGCGGCACGACTTTTCGCGACTACCGCTCTGCCGAAGGCAAAAAAGGCGCCTTTGTTAATAGCCTTTTAGTCTATGGCAAAGAGGGCGAAAAATGCGTAAACTGCGGGCATAAAATTGTAAAAATAATGCAAGGCGGCCGAGGCACTTTCTTTTGCGAAAAATGCCAAAAGTAGGTTAAGGTTTAGGGATTAAAGTTTATGGTTTTTAAGAAAGTTTTTTTAATTTTATTCACACTGTTTTTTGCTACTTCTGCTCGGGCCGAATACTATCAATTTATCCCCGGTTTTGAAGATGTTCCTTTGATGGACGGTCTTGCGCAAATCGAAGACGGCGTGACGAGTTTTGATTCGCCCGAAGGTAGCTTCACCGAAGTAAACTTACACGCCGAACCGCGCATAAAATCCGAACATGTTTTTGCTTACTACGACGAAGTTTTACCTGCTCTCGGGTGGCAAAAAATCTCGGACAACTGCTTTGAGCGCGAGAGCGAAAACTTATGCATTTTCTTCACAAAAGGCATTGTCAGGTTCGAACTTAAAAGCTAAAAAAAAGCCTCCGTCATGGGGAGGCTTTCCTTTTAGTTTTTTGAAGTATTTATTTAGCAACTTCCGCCCACAAAACATCGTTAATATCATCGGTGCCCGTAGCGGTCATTATCACGCGATCGATACCCACGGCGATACCCGTTGCCGGCGGCATAATTTTAAGCGCTTCCATAAAATCTTCATCAATCGGATAGCGCTCGCCGTAAAGTTTTTCCTTCATATCCATATCTGCGGTGAAGCGCTTTCTCTGCTCGACAACATCGGTAAGTTCGGAAAAAGCATTACCCATTTCCAAGCCGCAAACATAGAACTCAAACCGCTCGGCGACTCGTCTATCTTTCGGGCTTGTCCGCGAAAGGGCGGCAAGGCATTTCGGGTATTCATAGAAAATCGTAGGCACTCCGCCAAAGCCTAATTTCGGCTCTACGCGATCAAGGCAAATCCTGAAGAATACATCTTCCCAGCGGTCACTTTCTTCAAAATGAATCCCTATGCGCTTTGCCTCTGCCATAAGTTTTTTAGGATCGGGATCGGACGCGTCGGGATCATCAATCGTTGCCAAAACATCTATATCCGCATAGCGCAAAAACGCCTCGTTAATCGTAAGTCTTTCCCACTTGCCGAAAGGATCGCATTCCACTCCTTTATGCAGCAAAGTTTTCTTTCCCACGGCAGTAACCGCCGCTTGCAAAACTTTTTCGCAATCGTCCATGAGAGTGTAGTAATCATCGTTCGCGCGATACCACTCTATCATATTGAACTCGGGGTGATGACGCTCCGAGCGCTCGCCGTTTCTATACACATGGCAAAGTTGATAAATCTTCGGCAGGCCTGCGGACAAAAGCTTCTTCATCGTGAACTCGGGCGAGGTGTGCAGATACATCGTTTTCGTCCCGTCCTCAAACGGCTCGTAAAGCTCGGTCTTAAAGGCGCGAAGATGAACTTCCAGTCCCGGAGATATTTGCAGCGCAGGTGTTTCTACTTCCAAAAAACCTTGGCCGTTAAAGTAATTTCTGATTGCGCCGATAATCTTATGCCTCTGCTCCAGATAGGGGATTTTGCGAGCATAAACATCGGGGTTCCACCACTTTTTTTGCGCATTATTTTGCATTTTTTTCGTCCTTTTTCTTTAAGTATCAAATTGCAAAAGAAGGTTATACTACGCGAAGTTATTTTTTGTAAAGCTCGTTGCTAATGGCAAAAGTTTATGCTAGGTTTACCCCAAAGTTTCTAAAAGAAAGAGAGGAAAAAATGAAACAAAATGCAAATCTTATTCGTCCGGGCTGGGTTATTGAGCACAACAATCGCCAGTGGTCGGTCATCAAAATAAACCTTATTCAACCGGGTAAAGGCGGCGCTTTTATCCAAGTTGAAATGCGTGATGTTGACACGGGCACCAAGACCAACGAGCGGTGGAGAACTGCCGACACGGTTGAAAAGCTGATGAGCGAGGAGCGCGATTGCCAATACCTTTATCCCGACGGCGACAACCTTGTCTTTATGAACAAGGAGAACTATGACCAATACGCAATTCCCAAAGACATTATGGGTGAGCAGGTCGGCTTTTTACAGGACAACATGGATGTTACCGTCAACTTTATTGAGGATCGTCCCATCGGCGTGAACCTTCCGCCCAATGTTGTTTTGGAAGTTACCGAGTGCGAACCTTCGGTAAAGGGACAGACGGTCACGACTTCTTTCAAGCCTGCGGTTTTGGAAAACGGCATGCGCATCACGGTTCCGCCTTTCATCAATCAAGGTGAGAAGATCGTGGTTGCCACGGCCGATTGCACCTATGTTGAAAGAGCGAAATAATGGCGACTCTTTTACAACAGAAAAAGACTTTCTCCGATTTTAAGGAAGAGAAAATCATGGGGAGCTTATCCCCTGCGCTTAATGTTATGATAAAGGCGGTCCGCAAGGCGGGAAAGATGATAGTGCGCGACTTTTCCGAAGTGGAAAACTTGCAAATCACGAAAAAAGCGCCTGCGGATTTCGTCGCCAAAACGGTTGCTAAATCAAGGGATACTTTGCTTGCCGAATTGCGCCGTGCGCGTCCTAATTACAGCTTTGTGATTGCGGGCGAGGAGAAGATTGAAGGCGAGGATACCTCAAACACCTTCATTCTTGAGCCGCTTGACGGTATTACGAACTTCATGCGCGCCATTTCGTTTTTTTCCGTTTCCGCGGCGCTGGTGCGCGATGGCGACATTTTGGCGGGCGTTACTTATAACCCTGTTTTAGACGAGCTTTACTATGCCGAAAAAGGAACGGGCGCATACCTCATGACCGCTCGCGGCGACAGAAGGCTGCGCGTATCGGGGCGAAGGAATCTTGCCGATGCGCTTATAGGTATTGACATTGCCGGCAAAGACGCCGCCGCGATTGACCTGTATCAAGAGCGCCTTCGTATCATCACCGCAAACACCGAAGGGGCAAGACGCATGGGCGCGCCTTCGCTTGCATTGGCAATGGTTGCGGCGGGCAAACTTGACGCCTATTGGTGCCACGATATAGCTCCCACAAGCATAGCGGCGGGGCTTGTCATGGTAAAGGAAGCCGGCGGCCACGCCCGTTCGGCAAGCGGCAAAGATAAGCTGCTGGAAGTGCTTGAATCGGCAAGCATAATAGCCACAAACGATGAAATGGACTTTGCCGTTACCAAAGCCTTAAGGGACAAAAAATGATAAAGACGGGCGCGATATTGCTGGCGTTTTTAGCTTTTGCAAGTGCGGCAAAAGCCGAGAATGTCATCTATACCGGCTCAAGAGATATCGTGGTGGACCTTTCGGTTTTAGGCGCGGACGAGGAAATAAAACTACAGACCGAGAAAGTATTTTTACCCGCGCCGGTAGTGCCCGAGGAATCTAAAGCCTCTGCCGAGTCCAAGATGGTCGCGGAACCGAAAGCATCCGCCAAGCCCGAAAAAATCATTCTTAAAAAGCCTCCTTTCACATACAAAAAGCCTTTTAAAGCAAGAAAGCCTAAAACGCCTTCCACCGTCCCTGCCGCCGCCTCCGCCCCCGCTCCCGCGATGAAAGCCAAAAAGGAAGCGAAGCAAGATGCGCAAACGCAGGCAATAGCAAAAGCAAAGAAAGAAGTTAAGTCGGAAGCAAAGAAAGAAACAAAGAAAGAAACGATAGCTGAAGTGCGCACGAAAGCTACGGATAAGCCCTCGGCAAAACCCGCCGAGAAAAAAGCTCCGGTGCCTGCCGAAGCTCCCGCGCTTACCGAGGCTCCCGCACCTCTTGCCGCCCCCACCCTCGCGGTGGAAAAGGGCGACATTGATGACATCATCACCAAGTCGGGGCATGTGATTTTCTTTGACTTTGCGCCATCGGCAACCGGTCTGACCGCGCAAAATAAAGTGGACTTGAAGGAAATTGCAAATACGGTAAAGGCGGACAATCGGCTTGCGATTCGTTTAATTGCCTACGCCAAGAATCCCGAGTTTGCTTCGTCCAAAGCGCGCCGCACTTCGCTTTCAAGGGCGCTTACCATTCGCGACTTTTTGTTAAAAGAGGGTATTCCCTCGTCCAAAATAGAGGTGCATGCCCTTGGTAACCGCGTGCAAAAAGACCAGGTTTTCCTTGAAATCCTTGCCGAGGAATAGTCTTTCCCAGCTGCCTTTAAAGAAAAGCTTGATTTTTATTTTGCTTTAGTATAGATTTTTCCGACTTTTAAAAGATTTACTAAATATTTAGTGGAGAATAAAAAATGAAAAAAGATATACATCCCGACTATCACGAAGTCACTTTTATCATGACCGACGGGTCCGAGATTAAGTGCCGCTCAACCATGGGCAAGGCCGGCGATAAGATTAAGCTGGACATCGATTCGCTTACGCACCCCGCTTGGACAGGTGTTTACCGCTTGGTTGACACGGGCGGACAGCTTGCCAGATTTAACAAGCGCTTTGAAGCCTTCGGAATCAAGGGCTAGGTTAGTTTATAAGTTTAAAAAAGCGTCATCCTCGAGGGAGCCGTTAGGCTCAGCTCGGGGATCCGTTTATTACGGCTATCGCCGTGGTTGCTACGCAACTGGATTCCCAGCCTTCGGCTGAGAATGACGGGAAAAAGAAAGCTGAGAATAACGGGAAAATAATTAGGAATTAGTAATTAGGAATTAGGAATGATTGCGTTTTTGCTTCCCGCAAAAACAACTTTTATTTTTTTTATTTCTCATTCCTCATTCCTCATTACCCCCCCCCTCACCCTGTAATCCCCAAACCTTTAAGCTCTTTACGAGCAGATTTATAGGAAGGGTAAAGCGCTTCTACTTCTTTCCAAAATGCCGCCGAATGGTTCATTTGCGCAAAGTGGCAAATCTCATGCACAATGACATAGTCGATTAACTCCCTGCGCACATAGCACAAAGAAAAGTTAAAAGACAAAGTCCCCGAAGTCGAACAACTGCCCCAACGCGAAGAATTACTGCGCACACTCACGCGCCCGACTTTGCCGCCCTTTGCCGTGCTTAAAGCCAAAGGGAAGGTCTTGGCATACTCCGCAATTCGCGCTTTGATATAGGATAAAAGTTCCTTTTCCATATACTCTCTTACTCGCCGCGAGATATGCTCCGGCGCGCCCGATACATAAATGACATTACCCTCGCGCCACACGCCGCGCCGCGCTTTCGGCATGTTGACAAAGGACACTTGCTCACCGAAAAAGTTAATGGGCGCCGTTCCCAAAGCCGCTTCGGGCTTCTTTAAAAGCCTGGCGGTTTTAATGAGCCAGCCCGTGTTGTCCTCTAAAAACTGCCGTGCCGTCCTTTCAAACGCATACCAAGGCATGGTTACGATAAAGCCCTGCCTGTCGCGCGCCAGCTTTATGGATATGCGTTTTGCCCGTGCGCTGCGCTTAAAATCAACGGGATATCCTTTGTAATTTTCGCTCATTTGCCGAAGATTTTTTCCTGTTTTTCTTTGCTCTCGGCGCATAAGGACGCCTTCCTTACCCGCCTTTTGAACCCTAGCAGAAATAAGTAAAAATATCTATTGCTTTTTAGGGGGAAAATGTAAAGATGAACAGGCTTGATTTTGTAGAAGATACACAAAAGACACAACAAAAGACATAAGGAGAAATTACATGGCAATCAAAGTAGCAATTAACGGTTTCGGCCGCATCGGTCGGCTTGTTCTTCGCGCTCTTTACGAGGAGAAAAGGAATGACATTGAAGTAGTGGCGATTAACGATCTTGGCTCTGCCGAGGCCAACGCCCACCTTTTGAAATACGACTCTGTCCACGGTCGCTTTAACGAAGACATAGCGGTGGACGGCGAAGGCAACCTTGTCGTAGGCGGCAAGAAGATTAAAGTTTTTGCCGAGCGTGATCCCAAGCTTCTTCCTTGGAAAGACCTTGGCATTGACATTTGTTTCGAATGTACCGGCATTTTTACCGCCAAGGAAAAAGCGGTTGTTCATTTAGAAGCGGGCGCAAAGCGCGTGCTTGTTTCCGCTCCTTCTGCGGGCGCTGACAAGACCATTGTTTACGGCGTCAACCACAACACTTTAACGGCGAATGATTTGGTCGTATCTAATGCTTCCTGCACGACGAACTGCCTTGCTCCCGTCGCTTATGTTTTGCAAAAGGAGTTCGGCATTGTCCACGGGCTTATGACCACAATTCACTCTTACACGGGCGACCAACGCTTGGTTGACACTTTGCACAAAGACCTGCACCGCGCGCGTGCTGCCGCTTTGTCGTCTATTCCGACATCTACGGGCGCTGCCAAGGCGGTCGGTGAAGTCCTTCCCGAGTTAAAGGGCAAGCTTGACGGCTTTGCCATCCGCGTTCCGACTCCGAATGTTTCGATTGTCGACTTAAAGGCGGTTTTGAAAAAAGATGTAACTGCCGAGGAAATTAACGCCGCCATGGAAAAGTATGCAAAAGGCGAGTTAAAGGGCATTTTGGCAGTGAACAAAGAGCCTCTTGTTTCCATCGACTTTAACCATACTTCGGTAAGCTCGACTTTTGATCTTTCGCAAACCAAAGTCATTGACGGCAACTTCATTTCCATACTTGCTTGGTATGATAACGAATGGGGCTTCTCTTGCCGTATGGGCGACACAGCCGCCGCTATGGCCAAGTTCTTATAGGCTTTCAAAAGTGGCGGGCAACATCTTTTGTTTTGTCCGCCATAACTTTATGTGAACAAAGACAAAGGAAAGGATATTAAAATGGGTAACTTTAAGACGCTGAAAGACTATGATTTTAAAGGCAAGAGAGTGCTGGTTCGGGCCGACTTGAATGTCCCTGTAAAGGACGGCAAAGTAGCCGACACGACTCGCATTGACCGCTTCGCCCCCACCGCAAAAGAGATTGCCGCAAAGGGTGGCAAGGTTATTATAGTTTCCCACTTCGGCCGCCCCGAGGGACAAAAGAATCCTGCCTTTTCGCTTAAAGTTGTTTATGACGACTTAAAAAAGGCGCTCGCCCCCGTCCCGCTTACTTTTGTTGATGATTGCATCGGACCGAAGGTGGACGAGGCGGTGGCGAAGATGAAGGACGGCGAGGCGTTGCTTTTAGAGAACCTGCGCTTCTATCCCGAAGAGGAAAAGAACGATCCTTCCTTTGCTCTTGCGCTTACGAAGAACGCCGACATTTATGTTGATGACGCCTTCTCGACCGCTCACCGCGCGCACGCTTCCACGGACGGAGCGGCAAGACTACTGCCCAATGCGGCGGGCCACCTTATGGAAGAGGAATTAACAGCGCTGGATAAGGCGCTCGGCAATCCCGCTCGCCCCGTTGCCGCAATAGTCGGTGGCGCGAAAATATCTACCAAGTTGGACTTGCTCGGCAACCTTGTGGAAAAGGTGAATGTGCTGATTATCGGTGGCGGTATGGCGAACACTTTCCTTTACGCCAAAGGCACCGATGTAGGCACTTCGCTTTGCGAAAAAGACATGGCGCCGAACGCCAAAGCAATCATTGCCAAGGCCAAGGAAAAAGGTTGCGAAATCGTCCTTCCTTCGGACTTTGTCGTAGCTAAATCTTTGGAAGATGAACAGGGCGCAAAAGTGGTAAAAGTTATCCACGACGACGAAATGATTTTGGACATCGGGCCGGAGTCCGTTCAAGACATCATTGCCAAGCTCAAGACTTGCAAAACGCTTATTTGGAACGGACCCGTGGGCGCATTTGAAACTCCCGCCTTCGCCAAAGGAACTTTTGCCGTTGCCAAGGCTGTCGCTGACCTTACCAAAGAAGGAAAGCTTTTGTCGGTGGCCGGCGGCGGTGATACTGTTTCCGCGCTTAAAAAGGCCGGCGTAATCGGCGATATGTCCTATGTATCCACGGCAGGCGGTGCTTTTTTGGAATGGATGGAAGGAAAGACCTTGCCGGGGGTTAAGGCATTGGGTTGACAGCCCTGCCGCCTTTAAAAAGGCAAAGGTAAAAGCAAAAGGCAAAGGCGGATAACCTGCCCTTGCCTTTTTCCCCTAATACTCTTCGGCGAAATCGTCATCAAGGTAAGAGTGGCGCGCGGCAAGCTCATCTAACTCGCTTTGCTCGCCTTCTTCAAGCTCATCAAAAACTCCGTGTGCCTCGTCACAAAAATCTCGGTGATTTTGCGAGTTAAGCGCGGACGCGAGGTTAGCGATTTTCGTAATCATTTTATCAAATTGCACGGTCGCTTTTTTGCCTGCCTTGCACTTAAAATAACCCATAATCAAAGTGCCGTTTTCCCCCAGCGCTTTTTGGTATTTTAAAGCAAAATTATTATAGCGGTTTTTCGCTCCTTCGCATGCCAGCGCCGCCACCATCAGCTTGCTTTGCATAGAGCGCAAGATAATAGCTTTTTTAAGCGCTTCCTTAGCGCAAGAATCATCTGCCCGCTTACCGCTTTTAGCGGCCTTTGGCGAAGTGGTAAAAGGCGCTTTTTTCGTTGCGGCAGAGGGGGCGGTCTTAGGCAAAACCTCCCCTTCGGGCGAGGTAAAATCTTTCCCTTCTTTTTCATCTTTTTCCACTTCAATCACGATGGTTTCTTTGCTGACGGTGATGGTATCCGGCGCAATCACCGCACCTTTCTCTACGGTAATAATTGCAATTTCTCTAAAGGGCTCGGGCGGTGTGAAAGTAATAACAAAAAAGGCGTCCAATCCCGCCAAAAATAAAAGCGCGAACGCAAGAATTATCACCCGCGGGCTTATGGCTTTAAGCTTTTTAAGTCGTTTACGCAAAGTCTTATTCTCCGCCCAAAAATACCGTAATGCGCGCAAAGTTTTTACACTTATCACACACGCTGTGCCACCGGTTATAACGCGCTCCGCACGCCGAGCAGACGAAAGGTTTAAGCTCATCGATTTTCTCGCTGGCGAGTTCTTTAAAGCGCATGTCTTTGTCGGAATGAACAAGGGTATCGCCCTCGCATATTTCGCTCATAACTTTTGCGCCATACGCTGACGAAGGATAAAGCGCCAGATACTTATCCGCAAGCTCACGCGCCGGTCCCCACAAAGCCGCTTTAGCATAGGCGTCCGCCAACACGATATTGTTAAAGGCTTTATATTTTCCGCCCGCCACCGCGCGCGTAAGCGCCTTTATTTTATCATAAGGTTTTGCGTCCGAAAGCACCTCGTTCATGGCGTCATAAACCAAAGTTGAAGCGGACTTCTTCCACAGCTTTGCAAGCACGCGCATAGCCTTTTTCCGTTGCCCTTTTTGCGCCAGAACAAGCGCGCTTTGCACTCCCGCGGCGGCGTTATCGGGGCACATTTTTGCCGCCTCTAAAATCAGCTCCGCAGAGGCGTTCTCATCGCTGCCGCTTTTTGCAAGCCCCTTTTCAAGCATCGCCGAACTCGCCATCATTAAATAGGTTTTTTTATCCACTGCGCGACGCTTAAAAGCCTCTTTTGCCACCTTTAAAATCTCGTCCCATTTTTGGAATAAGGAAAGCAAATTAAGGTAAGGGTTAACCACCCATTTTGCCTTTGGATATTCGGCGAAAACTTGTTGGTAAAGCTCTAACAAAGCCGCAGTTTTTCCGCTCTTTCCCGCATCATCGATTTGATGTTTTAGGGCCAGTAATTTTGTTCCTTTTTCCGAAGCGAGATTTTCCAAAACTTCCGCTTTTTTAATTCCCGAAGTTATGTTTAAGAGCATCAGATTTTTAAGCTCCGGTTCATGAGAAAAAACCTTTGCCACGCGCCCCGCCAAGGCTTCGTATTTTTGGATATTTCCCTCGCCCACCGCGGTTAAATAATCAAGCATGATTTTATGCTTTTCTTTGCTTTCGCGCCTGTTCATAAATGCACGCACCGCATCACCGAAAGAGAAGGGAAGCATTACAATTTTAATCAGGACAAAAAGCAAAATAAGCACCAGCAGGAACACCGGTAAAGAAGTGCTTATTTGATAGTCAAGAAAAGTAATTTCCACCTCGCCCGGATTGCTTGCGAACCACCCGCACAAAAGCGCTAAAACCGCAGCGACGAACACATATAAAAGCACGCGTATCATGGTCTGTTTTCTCCCCTTTTTTTCTACTTGTTTTTACTTTCGTTTTCGCCGGCGATTTTTGTAATCGCAAGTTTTGTGAGCTCGTCGCAAAGTGCCTCAACCTGCAAAAGATTTTGCGCATTTTCGCACCACTTTTTGAACACTTCCTGCTTTGCCGAAGGAAGCTTTTTAAGCGCCGACTCGGCCGCATTTAAATTGCCCGCCGAGCTTGCTTTTTCCGCCTGCACCAAAAGGGCGCTTTCGCCTTCACCCTCGCCATTTTCACCCACCTTACGAACAACGACGAGCGTCTTTACTTTCGCCATGACGCCGTCCCAAAAATCACCCTTGTTTTCGCCTTCGGTTTTAAGCGCGGTTTTCACCAAAACAGGCAGTTCGTTTTTAAGCTCGTTTTGGGTTTTTATCCCGTTTGCAAAAGGACGAATGGCCGCGATTTTGGAAAGCATTTCTTTATCCCCTTCGCAAAGCCGCGAAAGCACATCAAGCTCAGCGGTAAAATCCTGCCCCGAAACGGCCGCATCTTTAAGCCGCATCGCCGCCACGACCAACGCCGCACCGAGTTGCCTTTCCTTAGCCGCCTCAGATAGCTTTTCTTCCAAAACATCAACCCGTTTTTTAAGCTCTGTCAGCTCATTTTTGCTGTCGGGTTTAGAGGAAGAAATAGCAGCAGATTTAGCTTCGGGTTTATCCTCGGGTAAGGGGGCGATTATTTCCTCTTCCTCTGTCACCTCTTCAACCTCTGCCGCATCATCGTTAGCCGCCCTATCTTCGCCTGCCTTTGCAAACAGAATTGATTGCGGACGGGGAGAGGGCGCTACAGACTCGGGCTTAGAGGCGGGAGCAACTTTCGGCAAAGGCAAAGTCTTATCCTCGCCCTTAATTTTAGCTATAATTTCCCCGATATATTCGTCCGCGCTTTTATAAAAAGAGGGGTAATAAAATCCCACCGCAATTCCGAGAAGGATAACGGCAATCACCGTCCACCGCCACCACCCGAAGCCTTTTTTCTTGGGCTTTTCGGGCTTGTCTTCTTCAACTTTATTTTTCATTTTCTCCTCCGTTTGCAAGGCTGTTTTCTTTACATTTCTTCGCCGCAAGAGTATATACGCTATCAAACACAAAAGGAAGTATTTAAAAAATGCGCATTTTGGGAATTGAAAGCAGTTGCGATGAGACCGCCGCCGCCGTGCTGGACAGCGAAAAAGGCCTGCTGTCGTCGGTGGTGTGGACGCAAGCCGCCGAGCATAGACCATTTGGCGGCGTCGTGCCGGAAATTGCCGCGCGCGCTCACTTGGAAAAAATAGATATTATCATCAAGGACGCTTTAGCAAAGGCGGACACGAAGTTTAGCGACCTTTCCGCCGTGGCAGCCGCCTGCGGCCCCGGACTTATCGGCGGCGTGATTATCGGCGCGATGACGGGCAAAGCAATCGCAAGCGTTCTGGACATTCCTTTTATTGCCGTCAATCATTTGGAAGGCCACGCGCTTGCCGCTAAATTGGAAACGAGCGTGCCTTTCCCCTACTTGCTTTTGCTTACTTCGGGCGGACATTGCCAGCTTTTGGAAGTCCTTGGCATAGGTAGTTATAAACTCCTTGGCAAGACCATAGACGACGCCGCGGGCGAAGCCTTTGACAAAGTGGCAAAGATGCTGGATCTAGGCTATCCCGGCGGTGGTGCTTTAGTGGAGAAAGCCGCACTTTCCGGCGATTCGCGCCGCTTTAACTTTCCCCGCCCGCTTGCCAAAGAAAAGAACATGGACTTTTCGTTTTCGGGATTAAAGACGGCCGTGTTACACGCTATAAAGAGCCTGCCCGCGCCCTTAACCGCACAGGATAAAAGCGACATTTGCGCGTCTTTCCAAGCGGCGGTAATTGATGTTATGAGCATAAAAGTAGCGCGAGCGATAGACCGCTTTTCCGCCGACTTTAGCGACTGTGATAAAAGTAAAACGCTGGTCGTTGCGGGCGGCGTCGCCGCCAATAAGTCCCTTCGCCAAGCTCTGCATGAGTTAGCCGAGCAAAGGGGCTTTTCCTTTGTCGCGCCTTCGCTCAAACTCTGCACGGATAACGGCGCTATGATAGCTTTGGCGGGGCTGGAAAGGCTAAAGTTAGGCCTTACGGATAGCCTTGCTTTCCGCCCTCGTCCCCGCTGGCCTCTTTACGAATAATCAAAAGCAAGTTATAAATACCCCCTAGCAAAAAAAGGAGAAAATACTATGCATAAGTTCGCAGTAATCGGTTCAGGCGCTTGGGGCACCGCCCTTGCAGTCATTCTTTCCGCCGGCGGCAACGAAGTCACGATTTGGTCGCGCGAAAAGGAAGTTATGGAAGACATTTTGCACAACCACGAGAACTCGGTTTTTCTGCCGGGCATTAAGTTTACCCAGCATATCAACGCCACTTTAAGTCTTGAAGAAGCGGTAAAGGACGCCGAGGTTGTCGTCATGGTCGTTCCCGCGCAATTCATGCGCAGCATGTGCAAGCAACTTGCGCCGTATTTAAAGCCGTCTATTCCCGTCCTTATCTGTTCCAAAGGCATTGAACAGGATACCGGCGCGCTTATGAGCGAAGTGGTCGCAACCGAATTACCTTCAAATGAAATAGCGGTTTTGTCGGGTCCGACTTTTGCGGGCGAAACGGCGGCAGGCACTCCGACTTCGGTCACCATTGCCTGCAAGGATAGGGCGCTTGGCGAGGCGTTGGTTAATGCTTTCGGCACAAAGACCTTCCGCCCTTATTACTCCGATGATGTCATCGGCGCGCAAGTAGGCGGTGCGGTAAAGAATGTGCTGGCAATTGCCGCTGGCATAGTTGAAGGAAAAGCTTTAGGCGACAACACGCGTGCTGCGCTAATCACCCGCGGACTTGCCGAGATTGTCCGCCTTGCCAAAGCCAAAGGCGCCACACCGTCCACGCTTATGGGAATGAGCGGCATCGGCGATTTACTTCTTACCGCAAATTCGCACCAATCGCGTAACTACACCGTAGGGGTAGAGCTCGGCAAGGGCAGGACTCTGCACGAGATTATGGAAGGCAAGCGCTCGGTTGCCGAGGGAGTTTTCACTGCTCGCGCCGTTACCAAGCTGGCGCATAACATCGGCGTTGAAATGCCCATTTGCGAAGCTGTGGATAAGGTGTTGAACGAGGGCGCGAATGTGGACGAGATGATATTATCTTTGCTCTCCCGCCCCTTCAAATCAGAGTAGCTTTAAGTTTATCAACCAACCTTAACCCCTTAAACGGGGCAACGCCCCCTTTATGGATCCCCGAGCTGAGCCCTGCGGGCTCCCTCGAGGATGACGGGAAAATAATGAGGAATTAGTAATTAGGAATTAGGAATGATTGCGTTTTTGCTTCCCGCAAAAACAACTTTTATTTTTTTTATTTCTCATTTCTCATTTCTCATTGGGCGAAGCCCTAACCCTTAACCCTATATATCAAGATTCGTTACATTCAAGGCGTTTTGCTGGATAAACTCGCGGCGCGGCTCCACCACATCACCCATAAGCGTTGAGAATATTCCTTCTGCCTCGGAGAATTGCTCAACCTTTACCTGCAAAAGGCTGCGCGCATTAGGATCAAGCGTAGTCTCCCACAGCTGCTCGGGGTTCATTTCGCCAAGCCCTTTATAGCGGTTAATGGCAATGCCTTTTTTGCCCGCCGCCTGCACTGCCGCGGCAAAGTCCAAAGGCCCTTTAAGCTTCACTTGCGTATCTTTTGCCCTGAAGATAATGTCCTTGTCCTGATAGATTTCCGAAAGCTCCTCGGTGAGTTTGGCGAGCTTTTTTGCCTCGGGTGCAAGGAAGACATAATCATCGATGACATAGCGCTCGGTAATGCCGCGCAAGGTGCGGGTAAATATCACACCGTTAGGAATAACCTCGGCCTTCCACCCGCGCTCATATTCGGGCTCAAGCGCATCAAGCCGCGATGCGACTCGGTCCACTACGCGTCCCATTTCCGCCATATCAAACAAGTCAAAAGAAAATGCGCCATAGATTGCCATCTGCTCAATTATTTTCGGCGGTATTTTCTTTGCCAAAGCGGTGACGAGGTGCTGAATCTGGCGCGCTCTTTCCGCCCGCTCTTTCAAGTCCGCACCGGCAATCTGCACTCCGCCGGCTTCTAAAACGGCATCGGCGATTCCCGAGTTCAAAAGGTATTCTTCCATCTCACGATCATCTTTAAGGTAGATTTCGGAGTTACCTTTTTTCGCGCGATAAAGAGGAGGTTGAGCGATATACACAAAACCGTTTTCAATCAGCCCCGGCATTTGCCTGAAGAAGAAGGTAAGCAGCAAAGTACGAATATGCGCACCGTCAACATCGGCATCGGTCATGATGATGATTTTGTGATAGCGGCACTTGGAAGCATCAAAATCATCGCGCCCGATTCCCGTGCCCAGAGCAGTGATAAGCGTGCCTATCTCGGCCGAGTTAAGCATTTTATCAAACCTTGCCCGCTCAACATTAAGGATTTTGCCGCGAAGAGGCAGGATAGCTTGATTATAGCGGTGCCGCCCCTGCTTTGCCGAACCGCCCGCGGACTCACCCTCGACAAGGAAAAGTTCGGAAAGGGCAGGGTCTTTTTCCTGACAATCGGCGAGCTTTCCGGGCAAAGAAGAAATATCCAAAACGCCCTTGCGTCTGGTAAGCTCCCGCGCCCGCCTTGCCGCTTCGCGCGCCGCCGCCGCTTCCACCACCTTCATGATGATTTTGCGAGCCTCGGCAGGGTTTTCCTCCAACCACTGCGACAGCTTGTCCGCTACGATATTTTCCACCACGGGCCGCACTTCGGACGATACCAGCTTGTCCTTTGTCTGCGACGAGAACTTGGGGTCAGGCACCTTTACCGACAATACGCATGTAAGCCCTTCGCGCATATCCTCGCCCGACAGCTCAACCTTTTCCTTTTTGGAAATGCCGCTTTCGGTCGCGTAGTTGTTAATCGTGCGCGTAAGAGCCGCTTTAAGCCCCGCCAAATGCGTTCCTCCGTCCCTTTGCGGAATATTATTGGTAAAGCACAAAATGTTTTCGTGATAGCCGTCCGTCCAGTCCAAAGCCACCGATACGAAAGTACCGTTTTTCTCGCCGTTAATGGCGATGGGTTGTTCGTGCAAAGGGGTCTTTGCCTTGTCCAGGAACTTGGCGAATTCGACGATTCCGCCTTCGTAATGGAACACGATTTCCTTAGGCTCTGCCTCGCGGTTATCAATCAGCACCAACCGCACGCCGGAGTTAAGGAAAGCAAGCTCGCGCAGGCGGTGCTCCAAAGTATCAAAGTCAAACACGATGTTGGTAAAAGTCTCTGCCGACGGCATAAAAGTGACCTCGGTGCCGGTTTTGTGCAGCTCGCAATTTCCGACTTGCTTTAAGGGCGCAACGGCGTTGCCGTTTCTGAATTGCATATAATACTCGTGCCCTCCGCGCCAAATGCGAAGGTCCAAGAACTCGGACAAGGCATTCACCACCGACACGCCGACTCCGTGCAATCCGCCGGATATTTTATAAGAATTCTGGTCGAACTTTCCGCCCGCGTGCAAGTGCGTCATGATTACTTCGGCGGCAGAGACTCCTTCGGTAGCGTGCATATCCACAGGGATACCGCGCCCGTTATCGCGCACCGTCACCGAGCCGTCGGCGTTAAGTATCACCTCGGCTTTAGTGCAGTATCCCGCCAGCGACTCGTCGATAGAGTTATCCAAAACCTCATACACCATGTGATGAAGCCCCGATCCGTCGTCCGTATCGCCGATATACATACCGGGGCGCTTACGCACGGCGTCAAGACCTTTAAGGACCTTAATCGAGCTGGCATTGTATTCGTCATTATCATCGAACTTTTGCACCATCTCCCGCTCTTGCTCCTTCTCAGGTTGTTCATTTATTACTTCGTTTACTTCATCACTCATTTTTCTTCCTTTTAAAGTTATGCTACCGCAGAGGAAATCTCCGCATTTTCAATATTAAAAAACTGTGCTTTCCCGTCCATCGAGGCAAAGGCGGTGCTGTCCGTCCCCGTAAACCAGCTTTGCCCTTTAAGGGAAAGTAAAATCTCAAACAAGGCCTCGCGCCGTGCCTTATCCAAATGCGCCGCTGCCTCATCAAACAGCATCAAAGGCGCGGCATCCTCGCGTTCGCTTGCCATTGCTCTTGCATGCGCGATTACGATTGCTATCAGCAAGGCCTTTTGCTGCCCCGTAGAGCAAAGCGCCGCTTCCATACCGTTTTCATGATGGACGACAAGGTCCGTATTATGCGCACCCGCGACCGTTCCGCCGTCCGCATAAACAAAGCGCGACGCCATAAGTTTTTCCTTAAAGGCATCTTCAACGGCCAAAGCGGGCATTGCCAAAAGCTTATTTTCCAAAAAGCCGTCCAAGGCAATATCCGCCTTTGGGAAACCGCCCCACGACTCGTGCAAATAAGGCTCCAGACGATTAAGCAAATCATTGCGAGCGGCGGCAATCGCCACACCATACTCTGCCATGGTATTTTCAAGCGAGGCCAGCCACGCCGTATCCCTGCAACCTTCGCGCAAGAGCTTTCCCCACTGCTTATAGGCATTGGCATAGGCGTTCGTCCGTCCCGTATGCGCAGGGTCATAGGCCTGCACCAAGCGGTCAAGGAATCTGCGCCTTGGCGCCAGTTCTCCACCGAAAAGCCTATCCATGGCGGGCGTAACCCACACGGCGGAAAAGACCTCGGCAAGCTCGTTTTGCGAAGAGCTTTCGCCATTGATAAGCACCGCCCGCCTTGTTCCGGTTTCACCCAAAGCATTAGGCTCGCACCCCGTGCCGATGGTAATGTCGCCCATATCACCGGCGGTTTTAACCTCTGCCCACACGGCCCACTTCAAAGGCATACTGGTGATTTTCTCGTCCATAAAGGAACTGTGCCGCGCCACATCGGCGAAGCGCGCGTGCCGAAGCCCTTTGCCCGGTGCCAGAAAAGATATAGCCTCCAGCACATTGGTCTTGCCCGCGCCGTTCGCACCGAAAAGCACCACGGGCGCCTCGGGATCAAGGTCCATATTCGCCATGGCATAGCAACGAAAGTTCGTAAGCTTTAACTTGCGAACTCCCGCTTTTTTACTTCTGCTGTTTTGCTCTGTCTTTTCCATTGCTTCAAGTCGCATAAGTAACGGCAAGTAATCGGCTAACCTACACCCTCATCGGCATAATGACATAGGTTACGGCATCGTCGCTCATGTCGGTAACGATTACGGGAGAAGATGCGTCCAGCATGGCGAGTTTTACCTTTGCTCCTTTGGTCTGTCCCAAAATGTCCAAAAGGTAGCGGAAGTTAAAACCTATCTCGATAGTCTCGCCTTCGTATTCGGCCTCAACATCGGTCTCTGCGCTGCCTTCATCTGCCGAGGACGCCGTTACGGCCACTTTATTCTTGGCGATTTTAAGCTTCACGCCTTTGGACTTTTCGCAAATCACGGCGACGCAATCAACGGCACCCGCCAAAGCGTCCGAGTCTACCTCGGCGAACTTATCGTTACCGGTAGGAATGACCCGCTCATAGTCGGGATAAGTGCCGTCAATCAGCTTTGAAGTAAGTATCAAATCGGCAATCTCAAAGCGGATTTTGTTAGGGTTGATAGAGATTTTCACATCTTCCAACAGCTCGGCAACCAGCTTTTGCACCTCGCCCACGGTCTTTTTCGGAACGATGATGCCGGCCATGCCTTTAGCCCCCTCGGGCAGAGACACTTCTGCGGTGGCAAGACGATGTCCGTCCGTTGCGGCGGCTTTTAAAACTGCGTCTTTGCCTTCGCCTTTTTCGTGCATGTAGATGCCGTTAAGGTAATAGCGTGTTTCCTCTTGGCTTACGGCAAACAGCGTGCGGTCAAACAAGCTGGAAAGCTCGGCCGCCGTAAGCGTAAAGTTGATAGGCATACTGCCTTCGGAGATAGAAGGGAACTCGTCGCCGGGCAAAGTAGCAAGTTGGAACTTCGTCCGCCCCGAAGATATTTTAAGCTGCGAAGTTTTCGCATCTAAAGCTATTTCCACTTCGGCCCCTTCGGGCAGTTTGCGAGCAATTTCCAAAAGTTTATGCGCCGATGCGGTAACCGATCCGCCATCTTCAACTTTAGCGGCGGCGGACTCGATAACCTCTAAATCCATATCCGTTGCTTTAATGGTTACGCGCTCGCCTTCCAAGTCCTTCACCACATCGATTTTTATATTGGAAAGGATAGGAATGGTTTGCCGTTTTTCCACAACATTTTGCACATGGGTAAGTAGCTTTAAAAGGGTGCTTCTTTCTATCGTAAACTTCATCATTTTTCTCTTTTCTAAATCTAGTAAAAACCGCAGAAAACCAAGGGCTTCCCGAAACTCTGCTCAGTATAGCAAAGCGAACCCAAAAAACAAGCATTTTTTATGGGGAAAAGGGCTTTTAAAAGGCACGAAAAAAGTGTTTTTCTACTTCTCTTTTTTCTTAAACTCAAAAAGCGAATCATCGACCGCGACATTATACTTCGGCTCGACCAACATAATGCGCGTGCGGTTGTTTTTTGCGTCCTTTAGCGTCCAGCCTTTAAGCTCGCCGCTTTTCTTATCAAACACCAACGAAATGCGCCCCGCCAAAGGGTCTTTTTTCATCGCCAAAGTGATATAGACCTCGCTTCCTTCGTCCCAGTAATCAAGCATATCCAACCGCTCGTCGGCAAAGGAAAAGTTCTGCGATAAAACCAAAAAGGCGGGAGAGTCTTCAAGCCCTATATAAGACACTTGGTCAAGGCTCGGTTCATAAAAAATAATGTTATAGCCGTCCGCCATTAAAACCGTGTCGGAGCTTTCATAATTAAGCAGCATTTTATTAGGCTTCGAGACCAGCAAAGACCCGAAAACATCATCACCGCGATTAGTTGTTTGCACGATTTTTGCCTGCATGGTTTTGACGGAATTGATGCTTTTTTCCAGCTTGGCAAGCGTGCGCTCTTTTTTGGTAAGAGGCACTGCTTCCGCGTCGGCGTTTGTCGGTAAACTCACCGCCACCCCCAGTCCTAAAATCACCATTGCCGCCAGTATTTTTCTCAAAACTCAACCGCCTTTTTACTTGCTTAACTTATTAAGACTTCGCGCTTACCGGAAGAACTGGCGGTAGATACGATTCCTTCGCGCTCCATGCGCTCGACAATATCCGCCGCACGGTTGTAACCGATGCCGAGCCGCCTTTGCAAATAGCTGATAGAGACTTTTTGCTCCGAGCGCACAATCTCAACCGCTTCGGCGTAAATATCGCCTTTCGCTCCGTCCTCGCCGCCACCCGCAAGCCCCATATCCATGCCGTCGTCATCGTCCTCAATAACGGCGTCCAGATACTCGGGCTCACCTTGAGTTTTAAGGAACTTTACGACATCTTCCACTTCGGCATCGGACACGAAAGGACCATGCACACGCACGGGCTTCTGTCCCGCTTCCATATAAAGCATGTCACCGCGCCCCAAAAGCGTCTCGGCTCCCTGCTCGTTAAGAATAGTGCGCGAATCAATCTTGGAAGTAACCTGAAAACTGATACGCGTGGGAAAGTTCGCCTTGATAGTGCCGGTAATCACATCGACCGAGGGTCGCTGCGTCGCCATAATCAAGTGAATACCGGCGGCGCGCGCCATTTGCGCCAAGCGCTGGATAGCGGCTTCAACCTCTTTACCCGCAACCAGCATTAAATCCGCCATTTCATCAACTATCACCACGATATGCGAAAAAGGCTTTAAATCCAGCGGCTGCTCTTGCATTAAAGGCTGCCCGTTTTCGTCAAATCCGACCTGCACCGTGCGACTTGGCGTTTTGCCCGACGCGGCAATCTCTGCCAGTTTTTCATTGTATTTAGCGATGTTGCGCACGGCAACCAAACTCATTGCGCGATACCGGTCTTCCATTTCCTTAACCGCCCATTTAAGCGCGACCACCGCTTTTTTCGGCTCGGTCACCACGGGCGTGAGCAGGTGCGGAATGTCGTTATAAACCGACAATTCCAGCATCTTGGGATCAACCATAATCATGCGACATTCGGCAGGCGTAAAGCGGTAAAGCAGCGACAGTATCATAGTGTTAACCGCCACCGACTTACCCGAGCCTGTAGTCCCCGCAACCAGCAAGTGCGGCATCTTCACCAAGTCGGCAAACACGGCCTTTCCGCCGATATTTTTCCCGAGCGCCAAGGGCAAAGTAAGTTCGCTGTTTTGGAACTTGTCATCTTCCAAAAGCTCGCGCAAAAAGACCGTTTCGCGCTTTTCATTAGGCAGCTCAATCCCCAGCACCGACCGCCCCGGCACCACGGCAATCCTGACCGACTTCGCACACATGGACCGCGCAATTTCGTCGGCAAGGCTGATAACGCGCGTGCTTCTGACGCCGAAAGCGGGATTAAATTCGTATAGGGTCACCACGGGACCGGGCAGGATATTAACCACCTCGCCCTCGACTCCGTATTCACGAAAAGCCTCTTCCAGCCGATGCGCGCTTTGCGCCAGAGCTTCTTTAGAGAACTTTTGCCCGCCGGCGGGAACGGGTGCCAAGAAGTCCAAACGCGGCAACTTAAACCCTTTGTCATTCTTGCGTAAAGGCTTGGCGGCGGAAGTTTTAAGCGTAGTCGCCGTAGCTGCTTTCGGCTCGGCAGGAGCTTTTGCCTGCGGCAACTTTATCTTGATTTTAGGCGCGGCCACCGGCGGCTCGTTTCCTTTGGCTCTGAAGTGATTGCGCACCGCATACCACAGGTTAATGCCTGCCTGCACTCCGCGCAGGATAATTCCGAACACTTCGCGCAGGATAGCCGTCCAGCGTATGGCAAACGCAAAGGCCATTAACCACAGCGACACCAGCACCATAAAGAACGAAAGCGCCATGCGTAAAAGATTCGCACTCATTCCGAAGTCCAGCGCATCTAAAAATCTGAACACTACGCCGAATAACACAAAGCCGAGCACTCCGCCCCAACCGGCGATGACCGGCCACGACGGCGCAATCTCAAATCCAGCAAATCCCGCCGCAAAGAACAGAACCGCAAAAATCGCCGTTAATATCCGCGCCACGACGAAACGAGGATGTATCCGCAGCGTGAGCCACGAGCCCCACAAAACCATGGCTATGGGGATAAGTATGGCGGCCAGTCCCAGGCCTTGCCACAACGCATCGGCAATACTTGCGCCGACAAGCCCCAAAGCATTGGAAAACACGCCGCCGCCCGCGGTATTTAGCGAAGTGTCCAAGGGATAATAGGAAAAAAGCGCCGTTATGCCCAAAAGCCCCAGCAAAGTCAAAACAAAGCCGAAAGCTACCGCGCACACCGCCTTTAACGCGCCCGAAATATCGGCGGAAAGCAACGAAGCTTTTTTCTTTTTGCGTGCCATTTTTTATCCCTTAAACCAAACCCGAGGCACCAAAAGCGCTTAAAGAGCGCTTGCTCTGACCTACTTTACCGCTTCAACCACGCTGTCGGTAATATCCACGCCGCCGGCTAAAAGCATGGCTTTGGGAACGGCGTAGGTAAAGCCCAATTCCTTGGCTTTTGCCTTAATTATATTAGAAATCTTGTTGTCAATGCTGACCAGCGCTTCGGCATATTCCTTATCCATAGCGCCTTTGCGAAGGTTAAGCTCGGCGTTATACTTTGCCTCAAGCTCCGCCTTTTTCTTGGCGTTCTTTTGCGCCTCAACTTCTTTCAAAGCGGCGCTGACAAAGTCCTTTAGCTCGGCGAGCTTGCCTTGCTGATATTCCTTTAACTCCTTCAAATCCTTTGACGCGGCAATGACTTTATTCACATCAACATAAGCAATCTCCGGCGCGGTATTTATAACTTTAAACTGCGCGTTCAAAAGCACCAAACCGAAACCGAGCAACGCCGCAACCACTATGACCAACGAAGTTTTTTTGATATCCATAATTCTCTCTCCTTTATTTGAATACAGGCGGGGATTATGGGGGAAAAAATCATTTTTGGCAAGGCGCTTTGCATAGCCTTTTGTTTGCTTGCAAAAAAACAGACGAGGGGCTACTATTTTAAAAAACCACCTTAACCAGGGAAGGAGGGGGCTCATGCAAACGAAAACTTTAAGCAACGGCGTTCAGATTCCGGTTATTGGCTTAGGGGTTTTTCAAACGCCTCCGAAAGATACGGTAAACGCGGTTAACTGGGCGCTGGATTGCGGCTATCGCCATATAGACACCGCCGCCGCTTACGGCAACGAAAAAGAAGTCGCCGAGGGCATATCGCGAAGCGGCTTTGACAGGGAAGATGTCTTTATCACCACCAAGCTTTGGAACGACGACATGCGCGCCGGCCTTGTCCGCGAGGCCATCGCTACAAGCCTTAAAAACCTTGGCACCGACTACATAGACCTATACCTTATCCACTGGCCGGTAGCAGGTAAGTTCGTGGATAGTTGGAAGGTAATGGAAGAATACTATAACAAGGGCGTGTTTAAGGCCATCGGCGTCAGCAATTTCCACGAGCGACACTTGGACGAGCTGATTAGGGCAAGCGAGATTATGCCCATGGTTAACCAGATAGAGCTTCACCCCTTTTTAACCCAAGAGAATCTGGTGCGCTATAATACCGAATTGGGCATCGCCACGGAATGCTGGGGACCGTTGGCGCGCGGCAAGGTTATGGGCGACGAAACCCTTGCCCGCCTTGCACATAAATACGGCAAGACCATCCCCGAGATAGTCCTAAGGTGGGAGTTCCAGCGCGGGCTTATCACTATTCCCAAGTCGGCACACAAAGAGCGCATTATCGACAATATCCGCATCTTTAACTTTATTCTTTCGGACGCGGACATGGCGAGCATTTCCGCCCTTAATCGCAACGAGCGCGCCGAGCCGAGATGGAATCCGGACACCTTTACTTTTTAGCCGTTTTTTTGCCGCCGCTTCTCGCAGTTTTTTAGTTCTTGCCGCAGGGTAAACTTTTTTGATGATTTTTTTGTTTTTTTGTGTTATAGTGCCCCCGCTTTTGCAGGCTTTTGATTAAAAGGAGGTTTGCACTATGGAAATAAAAAATTGGTTTAAGACTTCACCCGTATCGGCAAGCTCCGCAGCGAATGTGTCTCTTTACCGCAGTATAGATGTTAATTCCATGGTCCCGAATGGCACACTCGAATCCATTGACATCGCCAAAGTGGTAAAAGGTAACTACTTTACCGCCGCGGGCTATCCGCTGAACCCGAAGCGAGAGTCCTTTGCGCTGTCTTCTTCGGACGGCAGAATGAAGGTCAGGTATTTTTTCAACTTTGACCCCATTCAAAAAAGGAGCGAGAGCTCGGCAAGCTTTATGATGGACGGACGCCCCGTGATGGTGAAGATTGACGCGCAGGAATACCACAGAGCAAAGCAGATTTTTGAAGCCGGTATTGAAAAAATGCGCGCTTCTTTAAGCGAAGAAGGTTAGGAAGTTATATCTTATTTATCATTGCTCGCAATCAGTGCGCCAGCAAAGTATCCAGGAACTCGAAAATCTCGCGGTTGCTGGTAAAGTCCTTGCCCTGATAGCCGTCTGCCGTGACTAAATGCCCCTCTCTGAAGCCGGTCTTTAGTACGCTCAAGTCGTTGGCGATGATATAGTCCATTTTATTCTTTCGGCACAATTCGGTTGCGGCGTCAAACAGCTCTTTTTGGCTTACTTTGCTAAGCAGCTTAAAGCCGACAAGAATCGCCTCGGGGAACCATTTCCTAAGCTCGGCAATTATCTTCGGGGTAAGTCCCAGCTTAATGGTAAGATTCTCCTCTACGCTGGAAATCTTGGTGTTGCTAAGGATTTTCTTTTGCGGATTCGTCATTATCTTAAGCACATCAGCGTTGTTTTTTATCTTACCTTCCTTTACCGCCGCGGCAATCTCGTCCGCCATATCTTCAAGCGTAAAGGAAAACTCGGAATAATAATCCGCGACCGCCGCCGAATGAATTACCATGTTATACCCGCCGCCTTGCTCATGTTCCAAGGCCGCCCGCATTTCGGCAGTCGTCTCTACGGGAATGTGCCTGACATTGTTAAAGATGTGCCCTTGGTGCAAAAGCGCCGAGCCCACGACCGTCACATCGGCAAAGGCAGAAAACCTGCTTGCCAGCTCAATAGCGGTCTTTCCCGTCGCCATATTTGTGATTTTCATCACATCATCGATATATTCGTTGGTAGGACCGCCGGTTATAAGAACTTTTGTCATTTTCTGCCCTTTCGTTGTGCTAGACATTAAATAGGAAATGAGCGACATCTCCGTCTTTCATTACATAATTCTTTCCTTCCGAACGCAGCTTTCCCGCTTCACGCGCGCGCGCTTCGCCCCTCAAGGTTATGTAGTCATTATAAGCGACAATCTCGGCTCTGATAAAGCCTTTTTCAAAGTCACTGTGAATAGCTCCCGCCGCCTCGGGCGCCGTTGCTCCTTTTTTAATCGTCCACGCCCGCGATTCCTTCGGTCCCGAAGTAAAAAAGGTATGCAGACCCAAAAGGTCATATCCCGCCCGTATCACGCGCGCAAGCCCCGTCTCCTCCAGCCCCAAAGCCGCCAAAAACTCCGCCTGCTCCGCACCGGTAAGTTGCGCCACTTCTGCCTCAATCGCCGCAGATGTAATTACATTGTAATTACCTTCCTCTGCGGCTTTTTTAGCCACCGCCGCCGAAAAAGCGTTGCCTTCCTTGGCACTCGCCTCATCGACATTGGAAACATATAGAACCGGTTTTGCCGTAAGCAAAAACAGGCTTTTATAGATTTTCATACGATCGATGTCGGATTCTTCAGGTTTTGCCTTGCGCGCTGGCCGCCCCATTTTTAAGCAATCCAAAATCGGATCCATAACCGAGACGATAAGCTTACTTTCCTTATCCCCCACGGACGCTTTTTTGGCAATGGCACTATAGCGCTTTTCAAGGGATTCCAAATCGGCGAGCATAAGCTCGGTATCCACCGTTTCCGCATCGCGAATAGGATCAACATCGCCCTCAACATGCGTCACATTGTCATCTTTAAAGCAGCGCAGAACATGGATAATAGCGTCCACCTCGCGGATATTGCCAAGGAATTGGTTGCCCAGCCCCTCGCCCTTGCTTGCTCCGCGCACCAAGCCGGCTATATCCACGAACTCAAGCTGTGCCGGCACGATTTTGGCGGCATTGTCGATTTTCCCTAATATATCCAGCCGCTCATCGGGCACATTAACCACGCCGATATTAGGCTCGATGGTGCAAAAAGGATAATTGACCGCCTCAGCCGCCATCGTCGCCGTCAGCGCGTTGAAAAGAGTGGATTTTCCGACATTAGGAAGTCCGACTATTCCGCAATTAAATCCCATTTTTCTTTCCTTATTTTGGTATGAAATCAGTTTGTATTATGCACAAAGGCATTCTAGGCATTCGCTCTTAAAAGAGCAAGCTTCGTCGTAAAGGCATTAGTGTTAGCCTCGCCGCCTTCAAGCATCGCTGCGAACGCCTCTGCCACATCGCCAAGGATAAAGGGTAGCTCCTCTGCCTGTTCTTTGGAAAACTTGCTTGTGACATAGGAGATTACTTCCTGCCCGTTTTTCGGGTGGTCGATACCAAGGCGAATCCGCACATATCCTTGCCCGATGGCGGCATCAATGCTTTTAAGTCCGTTATGCCCCGCGTTTGATCCCCCGCGCTTTGCCTTCACCTGTCCGAAGGCCAAGTCCAAGTCATCATGCACGACAATGACATTATCCGGGGGGATTTTGTAAAAGCTAACTGCCTCGCCCACCGCTTTGCCGGACAAGTTCATAAAGGTCAAGGGCTTTAAAAGATAAACTTTTTCGCCGGCGATTCGCCCCTCTGCCCACAAGCCGTTAAACTTAGGCGCAAAAGAGGAAAAGCCATAACTTTCGGCAATCGTATCCGCTGCCATAAAGCCAAAATTATGGCGGGTCGCAGCATACTCCGCACCGGGATTGCCCAGACCCGCCACCAAAAACATTTCGGTTCACCTATTCCTTAGCGCCTTCGCCGGCACCGGCAGCGGCTTTATCACCGGCAGCAGCGGCGGCAGCATCAGCGGCAGCAGCCTCGGCCTCGGGCGTAACCTCGGGCTCTTCGGCTTTAGGCTCGTGGATAGTGATAATGGTAACCTCGCCTTCCTCTTCGGGCTTAACACCTTCGGGAAGCTTCAGCATGGAAAGGTGGATAGCATCGCCGATATCAAGGGCGCTTACATCAACTTCAATATGCTCGGGAATAGCGTCAGGCTTACACATAACCGCCAATTCACGGATATTGATGTTGGCAACACCGCCTTTTTTAATACCGACGCAGTTATCTTCGCCCACGAACAGGAACGGCACTTCAACGCGGATAGCAACATTCTTATCGACGCGCAAGAAGTCAAGGTGGGTAGGTCTGTTTAGGATAAGGTCGCGTTGGATATCGTGGCAAATCACGCTATGCGCATCGCCGCCTTCAATTTCCAGCTCATAAACGCGAGTCCTAAAGCCGGGCTTGCGCAGTTCGTTTGCCAAATCGACAGCATCAACCGAGAACATCACGGGAGCTTTCTTTCCGCCGTAGATTACGCCGGGGACTCTTCCTTCGCGACGTTCTGCACGAGCTGCCCCTTTGCCTGCCTTCGTGCGCAGTTTTGCTTTTAAAACATTTTCTTTTTTAGTCATTTTAAATCCTTTGTTAGATATTTAGATTAATTTATGGTAATGCGCCAGCCTCCAAGGGTGTCCGTCACATACCGCTTTTCCTGCTTTATAAAAGCTTTACAAAGCAAGAGCGGGATTCATACGCCAATCCCGCCCAAAAAGCAAGCAAAAAATCAAAGAGTTATTCAGCTCAGCCTACTCTTTTCCGAAGCACTTGTTTATGGCGGTGACTAAAGGTTCGGCGGCAGAGACATAGCGGATTTTGCTCGAAACGGGACCTTTGGGGCAAATGCTGTCCGTCACCACGACTTCTTTTAAAGGCGAAGAGTCAATGCGTTCGCCCGCTTTACCCGAAAAGACGCCATGGCTGGCATAGGCTCTTACCGACTTTGCTCCGCGCTCCATAAGCGCCGCCGCCGCGTTGCAAAGCGTCCCCGCCGAATCAATCATATCATCAAGCAAGACGCAATCTCTGCCTTCAAAATCACCGATGACATTCATCACCATAGACTCGCCGGGTCTCGGGCGTTTCTTGTCCACCACGGCATAGCCCGCGCCCAAAAGCTCGGCCGCAAACCGCGCCTTTTTCAAAGCTCCGAAATCAGGCGACACAATCACCACATCTTCGGGCTTTTTAAAGTTCGCTTTTATGTCGTCAAGCAAGACGGGCAAGGCGTAGACATTCTTTATCGGCATATCAAAAAAGCCAAGCAGCGCCTCGTTATGAATATCCATGGTCAGCACATAATCCGCACCCATGATTGAAATCATATCCGCCACGACCTTAGAGGAAATAGGGCTTTGCGGATGCACGCGCCTGTCCTGCCTTGCATAGCCGTAATAAGGCACCACAACCGTAATGCTACCCACGGGAATGCGCCGCATTGCGTCCATAATCAAAAGCAGCTCCATAAAGTTGTCGTTCATGGTATTTTTAGGCGAGCCGGCAATTGATTGCACTACGATGCAATCCTCACCCTGCAAGTCATCGGAAAGCTCAATCTGCAGCTCCCCGTCCGCGAAAGTGGTAATATTGCTTGCCGACAGCTTCACGCCGAGCTTTTTAGCAATTGCTTCTGCCAAAGGTCTGTTGCCGTTTCCGGATACTATTTTCATTTTCTCTGTTCCCCCTTTTATCATTATCATTGTGACGCATGGTATTATAGCGCGTTTTTGCGAAAGCGGTATAACAAAATTGCTATTTAAAGGCAAGGGGTGAGGGGCATTCCTCATTATTTATAAAAATCCCCCCGCCGCGAGGGCAAGGGGACTTTTTGGTTTTTCCTTAAACTTCCGGAAATTAGAAGGTAAGGGCAAGACCGGTAACAACCGTCCAAGCGTCTTGATCGGCAAAGTCAAAAGCTTCTTTAAGGCGGCTTTCAACATTCAAATCGATGTAGCCAAAAGTTGCAAATGCGCTTACGCCGGCACCGAGCTTGTAGCTGCCGGAAACTTGGTAAATGTCAAGCTTCGGCATCTTGTAACCAAGGTTCTTACCTGCTCTGGACGCAAACCAACTTGCGCTTACGGCATAAGATCCGTTTTCATAACCGACACCAACATCAAAGGCTTGCGAGTCTTTCATTTCTTTTATGCCATAATCGCGAAGTTTATAGCCTGCTCCGAAGGTAAAGCCCGAAAAGCCGACATTCAAACCTGCGGCATATTCGTTAATAGCCTTATTTCTTTCGCCGTTGGGAAGCGGACCGGTAAAAAGAGAGTTACCATAAGTAACATCGGCACCAAGGGTTACAGGGCCTACTTTGCCGTCATAAGCAGCGCTTACAGTATAAGATCTGTTAAAATTACGCTCTTGTGCAACAACTGTGCTGTTCATAGCTCCGCTGCCACCGACAAACGGTCTTGCGTAACGTGTGCCGGGAGTATAGGTAGCGCCTACTTGGAAGCCATAGAACTTCGGCGAGAAGTAAGAAATCTTTTGTGCGTTACCATCTTCATTAACGGTGGTTGAATCCAAAATATCAAAATCAGAGATGCGCACAGGACCGAAAGGTGGTACATTATGAGGAGCGTTCATATAACTGGCAAAACCAAGCCAGTTTACAAGTTTAGACTTGTCGGTGCCCCATACGCCGGAAGCGTCCATAACTTCGTGGTGCAGTTTCACGGCGGCGTTGCCGGTAGCGCCGATTTCCACTTTGCCATACTTGCTTTCGCCATAGGCAAAGACCTCGCTGAGCCATCCGGTTTGCTGCAAGTTGGAAATGTTAAGCTCGGCAATCGCACCGAACTTCATGCCGTTGTCAAGCTTTGTTTCGGCCGAGAAAATTACTTGTCCGTCCGTGCCGAGAGCAAACTTGTTTACGGGAGTTCCGATGTCCTTTTCGGAAAGGTCAGTATAGCCCATAAAAGCGTTCAAATAACCACCGACAGAGAGCTTTAACGGTGTAGCGGCCTCGGCAGCAGCGGCGAACATACCGGCAGCAAGCAAAGCCGTAGAACCATAAAGAACTTTTTTCATTATCATGAATCCTTAAAAATAATTATTAAAAACTTTCGCGCAAAACCGATGCGCGAATCCGAGCGTAAGCATAATGTTCTATCTTTAATAGTAAACACATCTTTCAAGTGGATTTAGCATTTTTTCGCCGTACTGTGTCTTTTTTACAACAAAGTGACTTCGTCCCCAGTTTATAACCTTAACCCTTAACCCTTAAACCACAAAAATCCCCTCGCCGCGAGGGAGAGGGGATTCTTTGGTTTTTCCTTAAACTTCCGAAAATTAGAAGGTAAGGGCAAGACCGGTTACGATTGTCCAAGCGTCTTGGTCTTTGACGGTTTCATCCGTAAGAACCTTAACATCTCTGACATTCAAGTCGGCATAACCGAAAGTTGCAAAAGCACTTACGCCCGCACCGAGCTTATAGCTGCCGGAAACTTGGTAAATGTTGAACTTTGGCATCTTTGCGCCGGCAATTTTGCCCGCTTTGGACATAAACCAGCTTGCGCTGATGGCATAAGGTCCGTTTTCATAGCCGACACCGACATCAAAGGCTTGAGAGTCTTTAACGCCCTTTGTGCCATAATCGCGAATCTTATAGCCTGCGCCCATGGTAAAGCCCGAGAAGCCGACATTCAAACCGGCGGCATATTCGTTAACATGCTTGCCGTCATCGGGCTTTACATTACCGTAAGCCACATCTGCGCCAAGGGTTACAGGGCCCATTTTGCCGTCATAAGCAGCACTTACGACATAAGCTCTGTTGAATTTGCGTGCGTCAGCAACGACCGAGCTGTTTGACGCTCCGGAACCGGTTTCGAATAATCCTGCTCCGTCGGCATCAGAACCCGGAACATAAGAAGCACCTACTTGGAAGCCATAGAACTTCGGTGTGAAGTAAGAAACCTTTTGTGCATTTCCGTCTTCATTGATAGCGGTAGAATCCAAAAGACCAAACCCGCCAATCGTTGCCGTATCGCCGGAAATCAACTCAAACGGAGTATTGATATAATCGGCAAATCCCAGCCAGTTTACAAGCTTTGACTTGTCAGTGCCCCATACATGGGAAGCATCCATAACTTCGTGATGCATCTTCACGGCAGCGTTATCGGTAGCACCCATTTCCATTCTGCCATACTTACTTTCGCCATAGGCATAAACATCGCCAAGGTAGTCAACATCTTGCAAAGAGCTGATGTTAAGCTCGGCAACCGCGCCGAACTTCATACCGTTGTCAAGTTTTGTTTCGGCCGAGAAAACGACTTGTCCGTCCGTGCCAACAGCGAACTTGTTGATAGAGCTTGGCATAATGGTATCCCGAAAATCCTTAGAAGAAAGGTCGGTATAGCCCATAAAAGCGTTCAAGTAACCGCCGAGAGTAAGCTTTAACGGTGTAGCAGCTTCGGCAGCGGCGGTAAACATACCGGCGGCAAGCAAAGCCGTAGAACCATAAAGAACTTTTTTCATCATAATACTAAAATCCTTATATAAAAGTTGTTAATCCTTTCGCACAAAACCAAATGCGCGAACACAACAAAAGCGTAAGCCTCTGTTTTTCATAGTAAATACATCTTTCGGCTAGGTTTTGTCGCTTTTTTATCTCACTGTGTCTTTTTTACCACATAAGCAGGCGGCCGTGATTTTTAAATCTTGCTTATAAACTTATAAGCTTATAAGCTTATCAACCAATAACCCTTAACCCTTAACCTTTAACCCCGGTTTTACCATGGCATCAGGACGCAGATTTTTACTTTTTTCCGAAAACCCCCTTTTTGCCGAGGCGCTTAAAGAGCAGATTGCGGCGCTTCCCGAGACCAAGGGGCTGGAAGTGACTTCCTCGTTTAAAGAGGCGGTTGATTTGGCGAAAAAGGATTTTTTTGACGCTGTCATCGTGAATGACAGCATTGAGCTTTGCGAAGGGTTAAGAAAGACGGGCTTTGATCGCACGATTATTCTTATTGCCCCCGCGTCCAAAGAGCCCGAGGATGATACTTCCGTCAGCGATTTTATAGAGACGCCGCTGCGGTTTACGGCCTTTGCCTCGCGTCTTTACCACAGCATTATCAGCCACGAGAACCAAGATAAAAAGGGCTTCGTCGTGGGCTACTTTACCTTTAATCCCAAGACCAGAACCGCCAAGTCCAACCTCGATTCTCGTGAGTATCCGCTTACCGAGAAAGAGGCGGATATTCTCACTTATCTTTACCGTGTCGAAGGTAAAACCGTGGATAAAGACACGCTTTTGCGTGAGGTATGGGGCTATAACGCCGAAGTCGCCACGCACACGCTGGAGACGCATATTTACAGATTAAGGCAGAAAATCGACCTTGATCCCAGCCACCCTTTGATTATTTGCGACGAAGGGGGATATAGGCTGGTTAACGAGCAAAAACAATGAGGAATTAGGAATGAATAAGTAGGAATGATTGCGTTTTTGCTTCCCGCAAAAACAAGATTTATATTTTCTCATTTCTCATTCCTCATTCCTCATTATCTTAATCTATCACCGCGCCGTATCCGCCGACATTTTTGTTGGTAATAAAACGGCAGGTCTCGGGATAGTTAGGAAGTCCGTCCGCGCAATAAATTGCTCCGAATCCGCCCCACGATTTGCCGACCGACTCCGTGAAAACTTCATCGGGCTTTTGCCCTTTTATCATCAGCTTATCAGCGACTTTGACCAAGTCCTCGCCGGCGTTTTTAGTCGCCATGTAGCCGACATATTTAATTTCGGAGACATTGTCGTTCGTAACCATCATTGTCGCCCCTTTGGTAAAAGGAAGCTTTGCCGGCGCGCTTAAAAAGACGCCCGTGCCTATAACTTCTTTGCCCGTGCCGAAAGGCTCACCCATGGAAAATATGCAAACGACCGCGCCGCCTTTGGCATCGACCACAGCCAGCCCCGTAGCTTTACTTGAGCCGGAAAGCGTGCCGGAGCTATTGTCCTTGCCCTTAACGGCGCTCATAAAGTCCGAAGTGGCCTCGTTCCCGCCAATTTCGGCGGGCAAAAAGTAAGCCGTGTCATTTCCGTATTCTGCCTTTTCGGCATCTATCCACTTGGGCAGAAAGTCGCGCAGCCTTGCCTCGGTAAAGGCGACTTTGCTTTGCTCGGCGGACGACATAAACGCCTTTGCACCCTTGCCGATATAAAGCCCCTGCACGCCGTTCGCCCGCAAAGAAGCAAGGCTTGCCGCCAAGGGCAAATCCACCACTGTCTGCTCGTCTTTAATCTTTTTATTATCCAAGGTATAGGGGCGATTCGCGACAAAGCCCGTCTTGGCTACATATTCCGAAGGCGCAACTACCTGCTCCCACCGCCAGCGTCCCGCCTCGGCCTGCAAAGCTATCATAGCTCTGGGAAGCGCCGGCACGGCATACTTCTCTTTGGTGTTTTCATCAAAGAAAACCAGCGCTTGCCGCTTTTGCGACGAAGGGTTAAAGCTTTGGCACACACCGCCCGCGCCGAGTCCCGCGCGCGAGGGGAGGGTAACGCTCATCGTAAGCGCCATCGCCGCCGCCGCATCAAAGGCATTGCCGCCTGCTTTCAGCACTTCTTTGCCCACCAAGGTAGCGTGCGAGTCGTCTGCCACCGCAATTCCCGCGAACTTTCCGCCCGCGCTTGTTATGCCGGAATGATAAGAATCCGCCGTCCCGCACGCCGTCAAAAGTCCCGCGGCGCAGAGTAAGCATGATAAAAAGGTGCGTTGACGAACCCCGTCGCGCCTATTACTTTTATGAATAAAAGAGGGGATATTTTTAAAATTGCAAAGACTATTCATATCAACTGTCCTTATCGTTTTTCTTGTTTTAAGCGTTGTCGTTAGTGCATTTGCGCAAAGCCAGGGGCTTAGCATAATCCGCGACCAGGAAACCGAGGACGCGCTATATTCCTATACTCGTCCCATGTTTGTTGCCGGTTCGCTTTCCCCCGATACCTTGCAAATATATCTTGTCAAGGATAGTAGCATAAACGCTTTTACAACGAAAGGGTCAATAATTTTTGTGAATACGGGGCTTATTACCTCGGCTGACAGTGTCGGCGAAGTCATAGGAGTGCTTGCGCACGAGACGGGGCATATTGCCGGCGGACATTTGGCGCGCCTTTACGATAATATGAAAATTGCCCAAAGAAACGCTCTTATCTCAACCATTTTGGGCGGTGTAGCGGGTATTGCCACGGGTCGCCCCGATGTCGGTATGGCAGTGATGATGGGCGGCGAGCATGCCAGCATGATGGGGCACCTTGCTTACCGCCAGGGAGAGGAAAACGCCGCCGACGCCATCGCTACCAAGATTTTGGATCGCACCAAATACTCATCTAAAGGCTTTCTAAAGATGATGGGACGCCTTGCCAAGCAGGAGAAGATTGCCCTTAGCCAAGACTATTATTCCTACCTTCGCACTCACCCGTTGTCCGAGGAAAGGGTGAAGTTCCTAACCAACCGCGTCATGACGGAAAGGTATAAAGACGACTCGGCTCACCCCGAGGCAGAGCAAAGCTTTCAGCGCATAAAGGCAAAGCTTGTCGCCTTTTTGATTGAGCCCTACCGCACGCTTTTGCTTTACGACAAAGCCGATAGCAGCCTTGCCGCCCGCTACGCTCGCGCTATCGCCTATTACCGCATGGGCGACTTGGACAAAGCGCTGGCACTCATGGACGAGCTTATCAAGGAAAATCCTGCCGACCCTTATTTTTACGAATTAAAAGGGCAAATGCTGTTTGAGCACGGCCGCGTAGCCGAGGCGCTCGCCCCCTATGAAAAGGCGGTAAGTCTTGCCCCAAAAGCCACTCTTATCGCCACCAGTTACGCCGGCGTTTTAATTGAAACCGGCAAAACGGACGCTGCCAAGAAAGCCGTAAAACTTTTGGAAAAAGTTCTTTTGACGGAAAGGGACGAGCCCGATGTTTGGCGCCTTTTAGCCTCGGCGGCGAACCTTACCGGTGACGAAGCTTTAACGGCTTTTGCGATGGCGGAATATAATTTCTTGATTGGCAATATCGAAGGGGCTAAAGTGCAAATCAAACGGGCGGAGCAGTTAATTCCGAAGAAAAGCGCGAAATACTTGGCTCTTATGGATTTAAAAGCCGAATTGGAGAGCTTGGGGGACTAGCTTTTTCGCCTTTAAATACCAACTCTAAGTCTTAATTTTAATTATCAACCGAAAGGACCAAAAATGTTAAAACAAATTGCAACTCTTACCATCGTCTCGAGCTTTGCTTTAAGCGCCTCGGCGACCTTGAACCCTGCCGCCGCAAGCGAGTTTACCAAGGATCAAACCGCCGCGATTAACAAGCTGATAGAGGATTACATTGCCAACAACCCGCAAAAGCTGATAGACAGCCTTAACAAGTTCCAAGAGGAGCAATATAGAAAGTCGCAAGAAGATGCCAAAAAGGCGCTAAAGGACCTTATGCCCGAGCTTAAGTCCGCTAAAAAGGCCCCCATTATCGGCAATAAAAAAGGCGACTTTGTCATTGTTGAGTTCTTTGATTACAACTGCGGTTATTGCAAAAGAATGTTCCCCGAAGTTCTTGCTTTCGTTGAAAAAGACGGTAAGACCAAGTGGGTGTTAAAGGAGCTTCCGACTCTGTCCGCCGATTCTACGACCGCAGCCAAGTATGCGCTTGCCGCGAACGAGCAGGGCAAGTATAAGCAGATTCACACGGCATTTATGAAACACTCGGGCAAGCTTGACGAGCAGGCGATGAAGCAATACGCCAAGACCGCCGGCCTTGATATGGAAAAGCTGCAAAAGGATATAGAATCCGAAAAGATAGCGAAGATTCTGTCCGATAACCGCGAACTTGCTACCAAGGCGCAAATAACCGGCATTCCCACCTTTGTCATAAATGACGAGTTGATTCCGGGTGCTTTCCCCGCTACGGATCTTGATACCAAGGCAAGCACGGCTCGCGCCGCGAAAGCCAAAGCCAAAGCTAAAGCTGATAAAGCCAAGGACAAATCTAAAGCGAAAAAGGATAAACAGGGAAAAGAAAAGGACAAATAGGTGCTTTCCATCGACCCCATAGCATTCAGCATCGGCCCTTTGGCGATAAGGTGGTATTCGCTGGCGTATATCGTCGGGATTTTAGGCGGTTGGTGGCTTATGATAAAGCTGTCTTTAAGGACCAAGTCACCCTTTACTCCGCCCCTCATTTCCGACTTTATCGCCTATGCCGTTGTGGGCATTATTCTGGGCGCAAGACTGGGCTATGTCCTTTTTTATAATCCGCACTTTTACTTTACTCACCCCACCGAGATTATAGCCTTGTGGCACGGCGGTATGAGTTTCCACGGCGGACTTTTGGGAGTCGTAACGGCGGCCTTTATTTTTGCCAAAGTAAAAAAGATAAGCTTCTTTGCCATGACGGATATTCTGGCAGTTGTCGCCCCCTTGGGCTTGATGCTCGGGCGCATTGCCAACTTCATCAACGGCGAGTTATACGGCAAAGTCGCTCCCGATTTACTGTGGGCGGTATCTTTTCCCGCAGGCGGCGGAGTGCCGCGCCACCCCAGCCAGCTTTATGAAGCCGCGCTGGAAGGCTTACTGCCTTTACTGGTATTTACCGCTCTTTGGTTTTTCGTCCCGTTCGTAAGCAAGCATAAAGGCTTTATTTCCGGCGTATTCCTTTTATGGTATGCTTTGGCAAGAAGCGCAGTCGAACTGGTGCGTGTCCCCGATTCGCAAATAGGATACTTTTTAGGTCATATCACCATGGGGCAAATCTTGTGCCTGCCCCTGCTCATCGCCGGCCTGCTGATTATAGCTTTTGCCCTGAAGCACAAGGAAAAAGGCGAAGAAAAGAACAAAACAAAGAAAGGATAAAAAAGAAAATGCTGACCGCACCTAATTTGGAAAAAATCCCCTATATCGAGCACGGTTTTTGCACTGCCGCCGAATCCGAGGCACTTAAAAAGACGCACAAAAAGCACCTGCTTTTGTTAAAGCAAGCCCACGACGACGGCGTAATCTTTGCTACTTCTTTGGACATAGGGCAAGATGTTGAGGCGGACGCCATGGCGGCGATAGAGCCCGAGCTGATGCTGGGGATAAAGACCGCCGACTGCGTCCCCGTGCTTTTGGCGGATAAAGAAAAGCAAGTCATCGGAGCCATTCACGCCGGCTGGAAAAGCGCGCTTAAAGGTATAGTGAAAAACGGCGTGGACGCCATGCTTCACCTTGGCGCTGCTCGTGAAAACATAGCCGCGGCCGTCGGTCCCTCAATCCGCTTTGCCGACTATGAAGTGGGAAAGGATTTTTATAATGCTTTTATGGAGCACGACCCCGAAGCGGAAGTATTTTTCACGACGGACAAGAAATACTTTAACCTGCCCGAATATGTTAAAAGCAAATTATTTGAAGAGGGAATAGAGGATATTTTCGATACCGAAATAAATACTTATAAGGACACGAGTTTTATTTCCTACCGCCGCGATAATAAAGACGAAAAGCGCAACATTAGTTGGATTAAGATAAAGTAGGATAACGCAATAATCCTTGCCAAGTTTTTGCGATTGCACTAACCTGCCCGAGGTTGAAATTAACCCCTAACACAAAATATAAGGAGAATAAAATGCCATCTGTAGTAAGTGATTTATGTAAGCTTTGTTTAAACTGCACCGAAGTTTGCCCCGTCGATGCTTTCCATAAAGGCGACACTCAAGTCGTCGTTGATCCCGACACCTGCATTGACTGCGGCGTCTGCATTTCCGAATGCCCGACCGGCGCGATTAAGTCCTCGGACGAAGCGGACGAGAAGTGGGTAAAGTTTAACGCCGAGAAAGCGAAGGAATATCCCGCCGCAAAATAAAATAGTTTTATGAGCTTATAAGGTGATAAGTTTATAAGTTGAATAAGAAGAAGGGCGTCGTCGTTCGCACGCCCTTTTTTCTTTATCCTTTCTCATTAACCCTTAAACCTTAACCCTTAAACAGTAACCTGGGGGCGAAGCCCCTTTCATTCCTCATTCCTCATTTCTCATTGGGCGAAGCCTCAACCCTTAAACCTTTAATTAACCAAACCCGTCCTAGCATCATGGGTGAAAAAGTGTTTTTTTGAAAAAATAGTTTTTTTTGGCAACATTTTATGCTATACTGCACATATTCGTATGGATTTTATAGGAGTTTACTATGAGCAATATTGGTTTTGAAGCAAGCGTATTTGCAAGTGACGGCGCTTTCAGCTATGTTGATATGGAAAATGTTTTCTTCGGAAGAGGAATGCGCAGCGCGCTTCCGTCCGTGCCTATGGATCAAATCAAGCAAATGTTTAATCAAATCGGCTTCACCGTCCGACAAAAAGAAGCTATTTTTAATCTGTCGCAAGAGGATGTGAACAATGCTTTAAAGGATTCCACATACTTTTCTAACTTTTTGAACCCCATGGACGGGAACAGGCCGGCTGACGGCAAAAGGGGCGACGGTAAAAGGCGCTCTTATGAGGGCAAGAATGAAATAGCTCTTAAGCTTTTGGGTCATTTAGCCGAAACAATCGGGCTTTGCGATTCTACTTTATCGGAAAGCTCAAGATTTGCGACCAAAGACGACAATATGGACGGCCTGATAAAAATAGCCGCCGGGGGCCAGGTTGTCATCTCTGACAATCCCGCACAGTGGTATGTCTCTCCTTTGGACATGTCGCTCATGCTTTTGGACGCGATTAAAAAGGACCCTGTCGCGCGCAAGAAAATCTTTAACCGCTACGCTGAAAGAACAAAGTTGGATATTGATTTTACGACTTTCGGCGAGAATAAAGAAAAAGTAGAAGAAGAGTTTGAAAACGCGCTTGTCAACGTTTTGGAAGCAAACATAAAGACAAATTTTCCCAGAGCCGCATACCAAGCACATCAGCGTGTTATCGCCTACAGCACCACGGTGGAAGAGTTTAAAAAGTATGTTGACAGTTACAAAGAAAAATACACCAACCTCGAAACGAGCTACGAAAAACTTAAAGGTGATCCGCTTAATTATGTGGCGTTCTTCCGCGAACTGGACAGAGTCTCAAGCGAAGGCATGCAATTCGGCGGCATTGATGTTGACGGCAAAAAAATCTCCGGCATTCCCGCTGGCGAACGCACCTTTGACATTTTAAAGAATATTTTGGAAGGTCCCGACTTCAAGTCCGAAGACCGCTCTCCCATAAGAGCGGCGGCGTTGTTGCGTGTTATTGATTTTACCTACGCTCGCGACCCTGTTTTGCGTGAAGATGCCATAAAGTGGCTTACCCAAGGTGAGAAAAGAGTAGGTGGGCATATTGTAACCAACAAAGCAACCGAACTTGCCAACGAGATTAACAGGCAAATTAATACTCTTAATAAAAGCCGAGCGGGCAAAGACGAAATATCGACCATTGATCCTTATAAGCAATTCGGGTTTAGAAAGGATCAGAATGACAAGAGCAAAGTTATTTTCGACTCGGATGCAAAGATTTTAAAAATTCGCGCGCTTTTAGCGGATTTCCCTCCGACTCGCGCTACCGTGGCGATATGGAAAAAGGCGGAAGAAACCTATAAAAACGCCGACGAAGATTTGATGGATAAGCTGGAAAGATACACCTATGACTATGTCGTCAAGTCCGGCGCGATCGCAAAATACAAGCCGCAAAATCTCAATTTGCTTAACGACAGCGTTGTCGAGCAACTGGAAAATCTTAGCGAGAAATACGACCCGCAAAATCCCGGTACATGGGATTCTTTGGATGTGCAAATTGCCGCCAAGATCGCCGAGCTGGAGGAGATGGGCAAATCCGCTCCGGACCCCACCGCTCCCGACGAGGTAAGCTTCCGCGCCTTTGTTGAGGAAGTAAAGCAGTTTATGGCAGACACTAAACCCAGCCCCAAAGAAACAAACGGCGCCATTACGCTTCACAATGTTGACAACCTGTTAGGCGGGCTGATTGACGACCGCCGCGGCGTAATAAGCGGCGGGCACTATGGATTTAAGCTGAAGTTCTTTGAAAAGGACTTTGCCGAAATCAAAAGACAGCAGGAGAAGGGTGACTTTGCCGTGATAGAGCACAGCTTGCCCCAAAGCACCGCCATCACGGAATTGATGAAAATGGGCTCGGTTGAAGCGACTTCTGTGGTTATTAAGGCGGCAGAGGAGTTTTGGGACAAGTTAAAAAAGACTCCGGAAGAAAAGGACGCACGCATCGAGCTTGAAGGTTCTCCGTTCAAAGGTCTTACCTATGCGAAAATAACCAAGATTGAGCGTCAGGACGGTGTCGCGGATGACAAGGACCAAACGCCTTATTCCTACGCGGTTATCCATTTTGAAGCGAACAATCAGTCATACAAAATTACTACTACCGGTGCTAAAACCAATGTAAGCCGCAACGAAAACGGTGAATTGCCGCCCTTCACGGTATGGAAGGATTTGGCGGGCATCTATAAAAACATGGGTGCGAATCGGATAAATGTCGAGTGCGACGATGTGGCGACATACTTCGCGATAGCGTCGGCATTCGCCAACTTAGGTATAGAGTGCGTGAACGAGCAGGTAAAGCTTTCTCCCGTTCAAGCGGAACAGGTCCGCAAGATACTTGAGGCGGCGATCAGGCGCGATATTGCCACCGGTACTACGGTCAGAGAGCGTCCCGCTACCCGCATGGCGAACAAAGCAATTGATTTAAGCCAAAAGAAGGCGGATGAGTTAAAAGAAACGATGGACATGGCCCTTTGTGCCGAGACGCTTAAAGAAAACTCCGAGCGCCTTGACGCGGCATCTCTTGAAACACAGACGCGTGTAACCGAGCTTTCGGAAAAACCTGCCGTTGAGCTGGCAAAAGATTGGGTAGAGGTTCGCGACGCCGGCCTTACCAAATCCTTAACTATCGCCGCTGAAAGCGAGATTGCCGAACACTTTGCCGAGGAGAAACCCGGCGCCTCGGATGTTCTCACCTTGGCGCGGCTGCAGCTGCAAAAAGAAGGCGGCGAATCCTATGATATCAGGGATTTAGGTAAAGCCATTTCCGAGACGCCCGTCGATAAGGCGGAATACATCGCGGAGAAAAAGGATAAGGTCATGGAGTTTGTTGACGCCATCAGGCCCGACCACCCCGACACCGCCAAAGCTATTGAGGACGTCCTTGATAATGACTTTGACCCCTCCAATCCCGATGCGGACCCTGTGGACACTTTTGCGGCGGTCAGAAACATCTACCACCTGCAAAAGGATAAGGATATAGCTGACGATGCTTTGCTTGAATCTCTTATTGAGGAATTCAAGCGGCAGGCGAACATCAACGAATCCGTCGCTCACTACTTAAAGCTCAAGAATCATTGCGAAGGTAAGCCCGTGATTGATAAAGAGCTCAAAGAAGAAGTCGATAACTTCAACTACGCAGCGTCTTACGCCCTCGCCGAGCTTCGCAAGAGCCCCGACGAGATTGTGAAGATTCTTGATAAGAACGGCGCGAAAAAGGATTTGCAAGACAAAGTCGCGACCGGCACCGAGCTTAATTTGCAGGACATTGTCGCCATCACCATAGCCGTCGCCGAAGAATGGAACGGCATCGTGGTTACACCGCGCCTTGCGATGGAGCTTGAGCAGCAAAAGAGCTATGAGGAAGTCGAGCGCGCCTATAAGCAAATAACCAAAAAAGGTATGGCTATTACTGATGCCAATATGCGCAAAGTCGCCGGCTATGCTTATTTGGAAGCTTCGAACGAGATACTCGGCGCAAAGCCCGTCGATTACCAAGGCTTAAAGGAGCGAATCGATACTTCGGCCCTTTCCAAAATTGCCGAACTCGGTAAAAAGATAGGCAATACTTCAATGCAAACGGCAAAAAGCCTTGATGATTTGGGACCGGTTGCTCTTGACGACAAAGAGTTTGCTACCTGCCAAGAGGCTCTCGGACTCGAAAAGAAGCAAGCGGCGAAGAACTTGCAAAAGGCCTTCGAGCGCTACATCAAGGAAGGTAAAACGCGTAGTTAAAGCCGAATCGGCGCCCAAGAATATAGCGGGGATATCGGGAAAACATTGCTTTTCTGCGGATTTTCCCCGCTTTATGCTAAAAAATGAAAAAAGAATTAAAAAAAAGCTTTTTTTTGGCAACATTTTATGCTATATTCTTTAGCGACTTAGTTTGGAACACTCGTTTCGAGCGATTAACTTAATATAATAAAAGGGGAAAATTAGAATGACCGAAGTTGATACAAGCGTAAACACAAGCGAAGATATCTTTGCCAGAAAGGATATAAAAAAGGAGCCTGTTGAGGCTCTTGAAAAAGTGGCAAAGCCGAAAACCGCACCTGATTTTAAATCATTTTCTAGTGCAGAGGCAGGTACTTTTGAGGCGCTCGCCAAAGAAGGCGACAGCGATTTGGCAGAGGGTTTGAAAGTTAACTCCGGAATCGGCGAAATCAGCGGTAGCCTTGAGGACGAAAAAGAACAAGAAAAAGAATTTATGTTCCAAAGTCCTTTTGCCGAAATGTCGGACGAGGAGCTTGCCGAGGCACTTAGAAAAGCGAACAAGAACACTTATTGGGAGTTTGGCCTTTTCACCGAACAAAAGCGCCGCGCCGGTAAGGTTGAATCTTATATTTATGAAAAGGACGGCGACAGGCTTCCCGTTCTTCCCACCTATACCAATAAGAAGGCAAGGGAAATCTGCGGCGAGCCGGTAGCGGTAAGCTTTGGCGATTTGCCCAGAAGCAAAAATGTGAACTCCATCGGTAACCCGAACTCGATTCGTTTTTCCACGCATTTGGAAATTCACTTTGACATTACCGAAGGCGCCGGCACCAAAGAAGGCAAGTCTGCCGCTTATATGAAAGCGCAAAGCTTCCTTGCCGCCGCATACAGGGGTGACACTTTGGGCGGTAAGCCGGTCAGAACTTTCAGACTCACCAACATGAGCGAGGAAGAATTGAAGGCTTGGGGCGAAGTTCGCGCCGCTTTTGAAGGTCAAGGCAAGAAGATTGAATTCATTCTTACCGACGAACAGCAAAAGGTTTTCGATCGCTATGCTGCTCAGTTTGACGAGATTACAAAGCTTAACCGCGCACTTGTCGGTGATAAAAATCTTGACCTCAACAAAACGGAAACCTTGGAAAACCTTGAAGGGTTACCTAAGAAAAACACAGAGTTCCATGCTCGTGGTGAAGGGCTTGAGTCGCTTGAAGAACCTGAGCCCATGCCCAAAATGGACTATACTCCTGCCAATTCAAAAGAAGCGGTAGAAGAGGTAGCTCCCGAGGTAGCCTCCGAAACGGTTGCCGAGAAAGCTCCCGAAGTGGTTGAGGCGGAAGTTATTGAAGCTCCGGAAACCTTCACTGAAGAAGCTGCGGAAGTTATTGATGCAGAATTCACTGAAGTTCCCAAGGCATTGGAAGAGCCCGTAGCAGAAGAAAACAAGGAGTTCGTCAATCTGCCTGATTATAGTAAGTTCTTCGAAAGGATGGACAAGAAGGCATTGGTTGCTGTGAAGGGTACTCAGCCCGATTTAGTTCCGTTTTTCAAGAACATGGACGAGATTAAGGCTGCCGTCATGGAAGAAAAAGCGGCAAAAGCTAATAAGGGAATAGATTTGGCTGATAAAGAGAGCCATGTCCTCCCCATACCCGACTATCTTCCTACCGATAAGGGAATAGATTTGGCTGATTGGAAGACCCCTCTGCCTGATTATAGCGAGTTCTTCAAGAATATGGACGAGATTGCAAAAGAGGCCAGTAACTCCGGCGCTTCCTCTGTTGTTGAGGAAAAAGCCAAAAAGAGCACGAAGAGGAGAAAGTATAACCTTGCATCAGAGGAAGACTTGCTCGCCGTTCGTAAGGTTTTTGCGGAGAAAAATGCTCGCAGTTGTAAAGGCGCTATTAAAGAAGCCTTGGATACAAATGAAGGAAGTATTCGTAGTGGGGTTATTGCAGAAGATAAAGTTAGGGAAGATGTTGCGGAATATCACAATCGTTATGCTGAAAACGCCGAAAAAATCTTTGCTACTTCCAAAGAGACCCTTTCTCTCCAACAAATATTTACAAGAGCTAAAAAAGGAATCGGTGATTCCAGATACATTAACGAAGAAACAAGAAAAGCTTTCTACGAAAATAAGTTTAAGGAAGATATGGCGATTAAAATCGCAAGCGGTTATTATAAAGGTAAATCAAGTACTAAGCGTAAAAGAAGCTCGGGTGCTAAGAACCTTGCCAATATCAAAGATAAGCAAAACGAGAGATAATCTTTAGCTTTGTAAAGAACAACGATTTTTCATTCTCAACTCCTTTAAAAAAGTTCCCCTGCCTCCGCTTGGAAGCAGGGGGATTTTTTTAATGAATAATGAGAAATTAGGAATTAGGAATGAAAGGGACTTCGTCCCTGGGTGAAAGTTTAAGGTTGAAGGTTTAATAAAATAAATTTTATTTTTAAACTTATAAGCTCATAACCCCTTAAACTTTTCATTTGACTTCTTTGGTGCATGTCCTTATTTTAGCCGAAGCTTTAGGCCCTTGATAATTCTTGAAGCGGAGTAAAAGGTAAATTGACGCGTAAAGAACAAAAGGAACTGGACGATTTCGCCGCCAAAATAGCAAAGGTGAAAGAGAAAACCTTGGGCGACGAACCCAAATCTGACAGCAGATTTTCCAGCGGGTGGGGTCTTGGCGTGCGACTTGCGACCGAGCTTTTAGGCGGGGTTGTAGTCGGAGCGGGTATCGGGCTTTTGCTTGATTCTTGGTTTAGCACCAAGCCGCTTTTTGTTATAATATTCTTGCTGTTCGGCACTGCCGCGGGTATTTTGAATGTCTATCGCGTCGCCGCCGAGCAGGCTAAAAGGAAAGAAAAGAGGTAAACTTTGGCAAGTCCTATGGAACAATTTAATATCAAGCCCATAATCCCGATAGAGGTCGGCGGTTTTGATATTTCCTTTACCAACTCGGCATTATTTATGAGCCTTGCGGTCGTTCTAAGCACGCTTTTTCTGGTGCTGGCAATGCGCAAACGCTCGCTTATCCCCGGCACCATGCAATCCGTGGCAGAGTCCATTTATGAATTTGTTGCGGGCGTAGTTAAAGAAAATGTCGGGCACGAGGGCAAAAAGTTCTTTCCGTTCATATTCACGATTTTCATCTTTATAGCCTTTGGCAATATGCTGGGGCTTTTGCCTTATTCATTCACCTTTACCAGCCATGTTTCCGCGGTCGGCACAATAGCGATTATTGCGCTTATCATCAATGTGGTGGTGGGGATAAGAGCAAAGGGCTGGGGCTGGCTGCATACATTTTGTCCCGCCGGCTCGCCCATAATTGCGGTGCCTATTTTGGTTCCTATTGAGATGATTTCATTTCTGGCAAAGCCGTTCAGCCTAACCGTCCGTCTTTCGGCGAACATGACGGTCGGACATGTTATGCTAAAGGTTATTGCCGGTTTTGTAGTTATGCTTGGTCTTGCGGGCGGCGTTTTGCCTTTGCTTTTTGATTGCGCCATCGTAATCTTTGAGATAGGCATCGGATTGTTGCAGGCTTATATCTTTACGGTTTTGTCCTGCATCTATCTGGGAGAAGCCCTGCACGAGCATTAGTTTTTGGTTTAACTGGTTTAAGTTTAGTTTTTAATTTTTATTTTTAACAAAGAAAGGAAGTAAAAAATGGAAGGCGATATTGCAACAGCAGCAAAATACATTGGTGTAGGTCTTTGCGCATTAAGTATGATTGGCGCATCACTCGGAGTGGCAAACATCTGGGTATCCGTCATCAACACCGTAGGCCGCAACCCCTCGGTAAAGGCAGATGTAAACCTTTACGGTTGGGCAGGCTTTGCCGTAACGGAAGCTATTGCGCTTTACGCTTTGGTTTTGGCGCTTATTACGATTTACGCTTAAAACAAAGAAGATTTTCTTTCGCCTTTGCCTTTTTTAAAAGGCGGGCGAAGGCTATCTTTCAAAAAGGAAGTTACCGAAAATGCCGCAATTAGACCCGACTTGGTTTGTATCGCAGATATTTTGGCTGATTATAATGTTCGGCATCTTGTATATTTTAATGAGCAAGGTTGCCCTTCCTCCCGTTGACAAGGTTCTTGAGGACCGTCAAAAGCGGATAGAGGACGACATTCGCCGCGCCACCGAATTGAAGGAGGAGGCGGAAGCTGCTTTAAAAAATTACGAGGACGCTTTAAAAGGCGCAAATGCCGAAGCCAAAAAGATCATCTCTGATGCCAAAGACGAAATGGCCGCCTTGTCCGCGAAAAAGGATAAGGAGCTGACCGAGCGGCTTGCGCATCAAGTCAAGCAAAGCGAAGAGGGTCTAGAAAAGGCTAAGGCTGCAGCATTAAAAGAAGTAAAGAAAATGTCCGAGGAGCTGGCGATTGCCATGGTTGAAAAGCTGACCGGCATAAAGCCCAGTGCCAAGGATATCTCCGACGCTTCCGGTAAAGTCTTTAAGGAGAGCAAGGCATGATAATATCCGAAGCTATTGCCGCCACCGAAAGCGCCGCTACCCACGCCCACGAAGCCGAGGTTTTCTACGCCTCGCCCGAGTTTTGGGTATCTGCGGCATTCGTAATTGTCGTAGCATCTTTTGCAAAGCCCATTGCCAAGATTCTCAAAAAAGTCACTTCCGAACGCGCGCAGAAAATCAGCGACAAAATTGATGATGCACGGCGCTTAAAGGACGAGGCTGCGGAACTTTTGGCAGAATATGAAAGAAGGTTCAAAGACGCCGAAGCCGAAGCCGCCGCCATTGTCGCCAAGGCTAAGGAAAACGCCGCCCGCTTCAAAAAGGAAGCCGAGGAGGCAATGAACCTTGCCTTAGCAAAAAAAGAAGAGCAGGCGTTTGATAAAATAAAATCCGCCGAGACCGGTGCATCGGAAGAAATCCGCGCTCATGTCATTGATGTCGGCACCAAAACGACCGTTGAAGTCATCTCGGGCGCGCTTAAAAACCAAGTAACCGCCCAAATGCTCGCGGCGTCTTTGAAAGAACTCCCCGTAAGTTTACAAAAGCTTGCGTGATAAGTCGGGATAGGCTAATCTTTCGCTTAAAGAGCCTGCCTCACAAGGAGTAAAGGAAAAAAGGAGATTAGCCCCCTTGCGTTTTATTTTAAAACTTTTCCATTTTCTAGTCTTAAGCGTAGTATGGCTTGTCATTTACGCCAAAGCGGTAGAGCTTTATTTCTATAAAATCTGGGGCTTTCGCATTTACAACCACAAACAGTGGGACATGATACCGGCGGAATGGAAAAACGGCTGGATAATAGACACTCCGTCCGAGTTCTTCTTTTTCTTCTCCATCGCAATGATTCTGCCGGTTTTTGCCATCGGCCTGGCCGTGCTTTTACGTGCGCCGTGGGGCAAGTTCTATAACAACATTTACCACGCTTTAAGTGAAAAGAAAAAAGTCCGCCATCGCCAGAAAATAGACAAGTTCCCCAGCGCCGAGGAGCTTGCCAAGGTTCTTTTGGAAAAAGTCCGAAACAAAAAGAAAAAAATCGGCAAGGACAAAATGCCGCCGCGAATGGACGGCGTCGTGCCTTTAACTCAACATAAGATAAGGGAAGAGCTGCCTAAGACCGAGCAGAAAAAGCTTCCCAAGGAAGAACCGCCCACGCTGGAAGATGTCGCAAAGACCGACTCCGACGCTCTCGTGGCATCTGCGACTCTGCCCGAGCCCAAGATGACCAGCCGCATCGAAGTAAAATACGCCGTCCTTTCGCAAGCCGAAGCCGCCGGTTTACGCATTGTCCAAGAAGTAAAAATCGGCGTAGATATAATTGACTTTGCCCTTATCACCGAGGGCGCGGTTTACCTTATCAATCTTGAGCCTGTCGGTGCCGAGTGGGTTGCCGACGAAATAGGCTTTGAAAACGATGAGCCTTTATGGTTCAGCGAGACCAAATACGAGACTTCGCCGGTGTTTAAACTCTTGCGCGCGACAAGGTATTTTGAATCGGTGCTTAAAGATATTCTGGGCCCCGACAGGGATAAGATTGCCGTCAAGAAGATGTTCCTTATCGGCGGCGGCTCTATTCTTAATTACAGCAATATTTCCGACACTTGGGAAGACAGCGAAGTTGAGACTTACCGCTTAAAAGGCGGCCGCCCCGAAACCGTGCCCTTATTTGACGATTTCCTTGATGAGCAAAAAGCCAAAGGTAAAAACTCGGATGATATAATTGAAAAAATATACACGGCGCTCGTTGCCGTAGAGCCTTAAAAAAGTATTTTTTTTGGTTTGGGTTATTGCTATGACCGGGTGAATGTGCTAAAAGCTAACCCGCTTAAAAATGAAAGAACAGAAAACAGGAGAAAGATTTGTCTTCAACATTTTCCATTAAGAACGAATTAGCGTCCCGCTACAGCCTTGCGCTTTTGGACATTGCCGTGGAAAAGAAGCAATTGTCCGCCGTTCAGGACGACTTAAAAGCTCTGGCAAAGATGTGCAAGGAAAATGCCGCATTCAGCTTTATGCTTAACTGTCCGACCATTGCCGAAAAGCAAAAGGTGGACGCGATTTTGGCTATTGCGGACAAGGCAAAGTTTTCTAAAACCACTTCAGATTTTTTGGGCACGGTCGCAAGCAACAATCGCTTGTTTGCTCTGCCCGCGATGATTGACGCTTTCTTTGCTCTGCTTGCAAAGAGAGACGGCGTCGTTCCCGTATCGGTAATTTCCGCAATCGAGCTTGATAAAAAGCAAACGGACGAGATAACGGATACTTTGAAAAAGGCGCTTGGTTCTTCCATTGCGCTTTCTTTGAAAGTGGACGCAAGGCTGCTTGGCGGTCTTATGGTGAAAATCGGTTCCGTTTTGATAGATAGCTCGCTAAGCTCAAAAGTGCAGCAACTTAAAACAGTAATGAAAGGTGCTTAAAACATGGATTTAGAAGCAACAGAAATAACTTCGCTCATAAAGGACAGGATTGAACATTTCGAATCCCATTCCGACACGGTCGAAGTAGGGCAAGTAATCTCGGTCGGCGACGGAATTGCCCGCGTTTACGGCATGGAGAAAGTTCGTGCCGGTGAAATGGTCGAGTTCCCCGACGGCACCCGCGGTATGGCGCTTAACCTTGAAACCGACAATGTCGGCGTGGTTATTTTCGGTTCCGACCAAGCCATTAAAGAGGGTGATATTGTAAAGCGCACGGGCGAGATTGTCTCTGTTCCCGTCGGCAAGGAATTGCTGGGCAGAGTTGTTGACGGCCTCGGCCAGCCCATTGACGGCAAAGGCAAGCTTGGCAACAAGAAATTTGCTCGCGCCGAGACAAAGGCTCCCGGCATTATTACTCGCCGTTCGGTTTATGAACCCGTGCAAACCGGTATTAAGTCGATTGATGCGCTTATTCCTATCGGTCGCGGTCAGCGTGAATTGCTCATCGGCGACCGCCAAACCGGCAAGACCGCCATTATCGTTGACACTATTTTGAATCAAAAACCTTTGAACGATAAGGCAAAGGACGATAAAGAAAAGCTTTTCTGCATCTATGTTGCCGTCGGACAAAAACGTTCCACGGTCGCTCAAGTGGTAAAGACCTTGCAGGACAAGGGCGCGTTTGACTACACCATTGTAGTCGCCGCTACCGCTTCCGATCCCGCTCCTTTGCAATTCATCGCACCCTATACCGGTGCGGCAATGGGCGAGTTCTTCCGCGACAACGGTATGAACGCAATTATCTTCTATGATGATTTATCAAAGCAAGCTACGGCTTACAGACAAATGTCGCTTCTTCTTCGTCGTCCCCCAGGACGTGAAGCTTATCCCGGCGATGTTTTCTATTTGCATTCCCGTTTGCTTGAACGTGCTGCAAAGTTAAATGACGAATTGGGCGGCGGCTCGCTTACCGCAATTCCCGTTATTGAAACGCAGGCAGGTGATGTTTCGGCTTACATTCCCACGAATGTGATTTCCATCACGGACGGACAGATATTCCTTGAGACGGCTTTGTTCTATCAAGGTATTCGTCCCGCGGTCAATGTCGGCATCTCCGTTTCCCGTGTGGGTTCGGCGGCTCAGATAAAGGCGATGAAGCAAGTCGCCGGTTCTATCAAGCTGGATCTTGCGCAGTATCGTGAAATGGCGGCGTTCTCGCAGTTTGCATCGGACTTGGACGCATCTACCCAGAAGCTTCTTGCCAAGGGCGCGCGCCTTACCGAGCTTTTAAAGCAAAAGCAATACTGCCCGCTCCCCGTTGAGGAAGAGGTTGTGTCGATTTTCGCCGGCGTAAAGGGCTACTTGGAAGCCGTTGCTGTCAAAGATGTGAATCGCTTTGAGGAAGAGATGCTTTCAAAGATGAGGACCGACGCTCCGAACATTCTGGATTCTATCCGCAAGGAAAAGAAGATTACCGAGGAGAACGAGCTCGAATTGAAGCAATTCATTGAGACTTTCGCGGCTTCTTTTGAACAGGCAAGCTGATAGGTAAAAGCAAAAGGAGCTTTTGATGGCAAACTTACAATCACTTCGTGTTCGCATATCTTCGGTAAAGTCGACGAGGAAAATCACTTCAGCGATGAAGATGGTTGCCGCCTCGCGCCTTCGCCGTGCGCACGATGCGACTATCAAGGCCGAGCCTTATGCTTATGCTATCCGGCGTAGCCTGTCGGGGCTTATCCAAAGCCTTGTTGAGAGGCAAGAGAACTTTTTCGTAAGGGGGCTTGGTGTGATTCGTCCGCCCCGCCTTCTTATCGGCCACCAGCAGAACAAGACGCATTTGATTATCGCTTTGACCTCGGATAAAGGTCTTTGCGGCGCGTTTAACATGAATGTTTGCAAGCGCGTTGCGGCTATGGTTATCGACACGGAAAAAGAAGGAAAGCGCGCCAAAATCCTTTGCGTCGGCAAAAAGGGCTACGAGCTTTTAAAGCGCGACTTCGGCGACTTGCTTATCGGCAAGATTGAAGGCGTGGGGCGCAAGGCGATTGCCTATAAAGAAGCGGAAGATGTGGCTTTTCGCGCCATTTCGCTTTTTGAATTGGGCGAAGTCGACTCGTGTTCAATGGTTTACAACCACTTTAAAACCGCCATTTCCCAAGAGGTAAAGGTTGAAAAGCTTTTCCCCTTGGACGATTACCTTCCCTCTAACCCTTGGAAGGGCTTGACCGAAATGGACTTTTTAATGGCGCCGCCGACGCCCGAGGTGTCCGGTGACGATTGGGACTTAGGCGTTTCCGCCGAGGGCGAGAATCTTCCTTCGCAAACTTTGGAAAGGTCTGCTTCCCGCTATGCGTTAAAGGCCGAAGACTCATACGCCGGTCGCGGTGCGGGTTCTTGGACTCCCGGCGGCGGGCATAAGAAAAGCGACTCGCGCAAGATGTCCATTCCTGCGGGCATGGCCGGCATGAAAGCGACAGCGATTGATTTGGACGCTTTAAAGCCGAAATATGCACCTTTCTTATACGATTTTGATCCATCGGACGCCGTGATTTTAGAGCACCTTATTCCCAGATTCATAGTCTCCTCGCTTTTCAAAGCGCTGGCGGAGTCTTTGGCATCGGAAAGCGGCGCGCGCATGACTTCCATGGACAACGCCACCAGAAATGCCGGCGAAATGATAGATAACTTAACTTTAATATATAACCGCACCCGTCAAGGTCGCATTACCACCGAATTGGTAGAGATTATTGCGGGAGCAGAATCAGTCTAGATTTATTTTACAGATTAGGAGAATAAAATGGCAAAGAACAGCAAAGGCACAATTACTCAGGTAACGGGCGCGGTAGTTGACGTTCGCTTCGAATCCGAAGAGGATTTGCCTGCAATTTTGAATGCTCTCACTACCAAGAACGACGACAAAACCTTGGTGCTTGAGGTTGAGCAGCATTTGGGCGAGAACACCGTTCGTTGTATCGCAATGGACTCGACCGACGGCCTTACCCGCGGGCAAGAGGTATTGGATACCGGCGCTCCCATTGAAGTTCCCGTTGGCCCCGAAACTTTGGGCAGAATCATCAATGTTGTGGGTGAGCCCGTGGACGAAAGAGGCCCTGTAAAAGCCAAGATGAAGCTTCCCATTCACCGTCCCGCTCCTGCCTTCACCGACCAAGCTACCGAGACCGAGGTTTTGGAAACCGGTATTAAGGTTATCGACTTGATTGAGCCTTATTGCAAAGGCGGCAAGACCGGCTTGTTCGGCGGCGCCGGCGTAGGCAAGACGGTTATCATCATGGAGCTTATTAACAACATCGCCAAAGGTCACGGCGGCTATTCCGTTTTTGCCGGCGTTGGCGAAAGAACTCGTGAAGGCAACGACTTGTATCACGAAATGATGGAATCCGGCGTTATCAATCCCGACGGCGACTCGAAAGCAGCCCTTGTTTACGGCCAGATGAACGAACCTCCCGGAGCTCGTTCCCGCGTTGCTCTTACGGGCTTGACGCTGGCGGAATACTTCCGTGATCAAGAACATCAAGATGTGCTTTTGTTCATTGATAACATCTTCCGTTTCACACAGGCAGGTTCCGAAGTTTCCGCTTTGCTCGGACGCATTCCTTCCGCAGTGGGCTATCAGCCGACCTTGGGCACGGACATGGGCTCTATGCAAGAGCGCATTACCTCGACCAAGAACGGCTCTATCACCTCGGTGCAAGCGGTCTATGTCCCTGCGGACGATTTGACCGACCCTGCGCCTGCGACGACTTTCGCGCACTTGGACGCGACTACCGTTTTGAACCGCTCGATTGCCGAGCTCGGCATTTATCCTGCGGTTGACCCGCTCGACTCGACCAGCCGCATTTTGACTCCGGAAGTCGTGGGCGAGGAGCACTATACCGTCGCTCGTGAAGTTCAGCGTGTTTTGCAGTCTTATAAGTCGTTACAGGACATCATCGCCATTTTAGGCATGGACGAACTTTCCGAAGAGGATAAGTTGACGGTTGCCAGAGCAAGAAAAATCCAGCGCTTCCTGTCCCAGCCTTTCCATGTTGCGGAAGTCTTTACCGGCGCTCCCGGACGCTATGTCCAGCTTGCCGACACGATAAAGGGCTTCAAGGGCATTTTGGAAGGCAAATACGACCACATGCCGGAACAGGCTTTCTATATGGTCGGCACGATTGAGGAAGCCGAGGAAAAGGCCAAGAAACTTGAAGCCGAGGCAAACAAGTAATTAAGGCCGGTAAGCTAAGTAAGCAAGGAACGAAAAAAGGTAAATGCCATGACCGATAGAATCACCGTAAGAATCATCACTCCCGAAGCATTGCTTTTTGAAAAGCAGGCAAGCGAAGTTATTTTGACGGGACCAAGGGGCGATTTTGCGATATTACCGAAGCGCGCTCCTTTGGCGGCAGAGCTTGTTGCATCAAAGATGACGCTTAAAAACGGTGCTATGGCCGAGCATTACTTTATCACTTCCGGCATGGTTGAGTTTAGCGACAACGAATGCAACATTTTGGTTGAAGCGGCAGTAAGCTCGGACAATGTCCCGAAGGAGAAGTTACAAGCGCGCCTTGCCGAGTTACAAGAGATTATCAAAGACCAGCCCGCCGGCCTTATTTACGACGAGCTGGCGGATCATATAGCGTTTATCAAACTTGCCCTGGGCTAAAAATCCAAATAAATAGGCTTCAAATTTGCGAATCTGCGGGTCGCGGATTTTTCACGTACTTCTGTGTACGCTGGAAAAATCCTTGCCCTTGTTTCACAAATAGCAAGCCCATTTCTTTGGATTTTTGGATTTGAAATAGCACAGCATTTTCTTTGGATTTTTTATTCTCACGCTAAAAAATTGCTCGTCCTTGTATCACGACCATCTATCTTTCTAAAATGGATTTTTGGATTCGGAATAGCACGACGCTTTCTTTGGATTTTTTCCTTTCCGTCATCCCCGAGGAAGGCCGAAGGCCTTAGCTCGGGGATCCATTAAGGGGGCGTTGCCCCCTAGGTTAATGTTTAAAGTTTAAGGCAAATAAAAATCTTGTTTTTGCTGCATGCAAAAACGCAATCATTCCTCATTCCTCATTCCTCATTCCTCATTAAACTTATCACCTCATAAGCTCATAAAAAACCGCCGCAAGGAACCCTTACGGCGATTTTTGGTCAGACATAAAGATAGGCAGTGTTAGTTCGCTTTCTTGCTCCACCAACCCTTGCGCCCGACCTTTTTCTCCCCTTCGGCGGCAGCCGGCGCTTCCTCTTTCAAAGAAGCTTCCTTCGCCTTCTTAGGAGTATCTTCTATCATAGCCGCTTTGGGCTTGCGGCCGCGCTTTTTAGGCGCCGCTACTTCCGCCTCATCAGCAGGCTTTGCTTGGGCTTCAACTTTAGCCTTAGCTTCCTTTGCTTCCTTTGCCTCAGCGTCCTTGGCGGCAGGCTTTTTCGCCGCGTGGGACGAGAACAAAATCACCGCGCCTTTAGGCTCTGCCGAATTAATCGCCACAGGGCCGTTGCGCCTGCTCGTGACGGCACGCTCTTTGCGCGGCTCTACGGCAGTTTCAGCGGGCTTGGATAGCGAAGTCTCGCCCTTGCCTTCACGAGGCTCACGATCGCGCTCACGCTCACGCCCGCGCCCGCGGCCGCGACCTTTGCCGCTCCCGCGCCGCTTTCCTTGCGCATCATCATCAGCATGTTCAGAGATGGCGGCAAATAAAGGAGCATCATCGGCTTCGGCGGTTTCGTCGGTAAAGCGGGGACGAATACCCTTTCTGCTTTTGCGAGCGCCACGACCGTTTTCGGCCGCTTCCTCGGCTCTGTCACTCTCTATCGGAGAGATGGACACATCATCGCCTTCATCTCTGCCTTCGTCTCTGTCCTCGCCTCTGCCTTCGCTTCGGTCATCGCTTCTATCCTCACCTCTGCGGTCGTCAAAGCGTCCTCCGCGTCTGCCGCCGCGGCGCCGACCGAACATGCCGCGCCGTCCTCCGCGCCGCCGTCCTTCGCGTCCGTAGCCTTCGCTTTCGCCTTCGCCTTCACCTTCGGCGCTTTCCGCAGCTTCTTCGCTGTCCGTCTCGGGCAAGTCGTCAATGACAATGTCGTCAACATTGACCTGCGGCTTGGCATTTCTGCGCTCGGCAGGTTTTTTCTGCCTTTCAATGCGGTAATCGGTAGGAGCGATGAAGCTGTCATCACCGTTCACGACAATGCGCACATCGTAAAGCTGCTCAATCTCGGTGATTAAGGCGCGCTTATGGTTAAGCAGGTAAAGCGCCGCACTGGAAGGCACGGTAAGCGTAATAACGCCGCTTTTGCCTTTTCCCGCTTCCTCTTCCAAGACGCGCAAAAGGTGCACGGATATCGACTCGATAGAGCGCTGCACCCCGCTGCCGTGGCAGTATGGGCAAGTGTGATAGCTGGTCTCAATAAAGCTGGAATGCAGGCGCTGGCGCGATATTTCCATAAGCCCGAAGCCGTTAATCTTGGCGATTTGGATTCGTGCCCTATCGCGGCGCAAGACCTCTTTCATTCGCCTTTCGACAAGGAGCCTGTTTCTGGCTTCTTCCATATCGATTAAGTCAATAACGATAATCCCCGCCAAGTCGCGAAGACGGAATTGCCGCGCCACTTCCTCGACCGCTTCAAGGTTAGTCTTAAGCGCGGTATCCTCAATGGAATGCTCGCGCGTCGAGCGCCCCGAGTTCACATCGATGGCAACCAAAGCCTCGGTCGGGTTAATGACCAAGTAGCCGCCCGAGTGAAGTTGCACCACGGGATTATGCAAGGCCTCTAATTGCGTCTCCACTTGATAGCGGTGGAACAAAGGCACCCTGTCCGTGTAATTGATGACTTTTTTCACATGGCTGGGAATAATCATTTTGACGAAATCGCGCGCCGAATTAAACGCCGCCTCGCCCTCAATAAGAATCTCGGCGATATCGGGAGTGTAAAGGTCGCGAATGCTGCGGCGGATAAGGTTCCCTTCCTCATGAATAAGGCAAGGCGCCACCGACTCCATAGTCATATCGCGGATTTGCACCCAAGTTTTGATAAGGTATTCATAGTCGCGCCTGATTTCAAGCTTAGTCCGCTCACGCCCCGCGGTGCGCACGATGACGCTCATTCCCTCGGGCACGGGCAAAGAGTTCACCACGGTTTTAAGCTTATGCCTGTCCGCGATGTTGGATATCTTGCGCGAAACTCCGCCGCCACGCGCGTTATTAGGCATCAAGACGCAATACCTTCCCGCCAGCGACAAATAGGTAGTAAGAGCCGCACCCTTATTCCCCCGCTCCTCTTTCACCACTTGGACAAGGAGGATTTGATTGCGGTGGATAACTTCTTGAATCTTATAGTTGCGGATAAGGTCAAAGTAGGCCCTTGTCGCGCGCACGCCTTCATCGCTGTCGTTGCCGCCGGCAAGGCTTTCGACATCAGCCGCTTCGGCAAGCTCGCCATACCTTTTGCGTTTGCGCGGGCGCCTGCGCGAGTTTTCCATTTCCTCCAGCTCTTCAATTTCCCGTTCTTCCTCGGATTCGCTTTCCTCGGCGGATTTAATTGCTTGGATTACGCGCTCTTCCTCGGCCTTAGCGGCGGCCTTTTGGCTTTCGCTAAGAGATTGTTTCAAGGCCTCTCTGTCCGCTATGGGGATTTGATAGTAATCCGGGTGTATTTCGGAAAAGGGCAAAAAGCCGTGCCGTTCGTTGCCGTAATCGACAAAGGCGGCCTGAAGCGAAGGCTCCACTCTGATGACTTTTGCTAAGTATATATTTCCTTTAAGTTGCTTCTTTGTTGATGTTTCTACCTCGAACTCCTCTAATCGGGTTCCGTCCACAACCACGACCCGATTTTCCTCGGGGTGGGTTGCCTCAATAAGCATTTTCTTAACCATGGGTTATAATTCTCCAATTTTGAGCCGCTGGCTCTTAATTTATTAACAAAAAAGATGAAGCCGAAGATTCCTCTCTCCAGCGTGCGGGCGATAACCGTTTTTATAGTTACGATTTCAATCATTTCAAAAAGCACCGACTACACTTTAAACTTCATCTAAAATAAAAATCTTTTACGACTGATAAAATCAGCGTAGAAAAGATAACCGTTCATTAACCAAAGGACAACGATTATTATTTAAAATAACGAAAAAAAATATAAGAAAGGGACAAAGCATTTATGCAAACACTCGGGAAAATAGCGGTTTTTGTGCTGTTTGCGGTAGTTTTTGCGCTTTTTGCGGCGAGTGAAGTTTTTGCCGCCGAAGTGCAAAATATTCGCCTCGGCAACCAAAACGGTGCGTCGGCGAGGCTGGTTTTGGACCTGACGGACCGTCCCTCGCATGAAGTTTTGCTGCTCAAAAATCCGTATCGCGTAGTGATTGATTTGGAAAAGACTACCATTGCCGTTCCCGAAAACAAAATCCCCAAGACGAGCAACATCGTAAAGGATTTGCGCACCGGCAAAACCCCGAAAGGCGCCGCCCGCATTGTCGTAGAGACCAAAGACTCCGCCATAGTGAAAAAGGCGTTTTTCCTGCCGCCGCAAGGGGGGTTTAACTGGCGCTTGGTGGTGGATATAACCAATGCCTCGCAAGACGATTTTGAAAAGGCAAAGGCGCAAAATCCCAAGCCTCAAACCGCCACTTCGCCCACGCAAACGGAAATAAGCGCCAAAGACGCTGCCGCCGAATTAGAGAAGCTCAAAAAGCCGTTGGCGGAAAAACCTTTGATAGTGCTTGATCCCGGCCACGGCGGCAAAGACCCCGGCGCCATCAGCGCTTCGGGCTATTATGAAAAGCATATCACGCTTAAAATGGCAAAGGAGCTTAAACAAACTTTAGAGGCGACGGGCAAATACCGCGTTATGCTGACTCGCAGCGACGACCGCTCTTTGGCTTTGCGCAGCAGGGTAAAGATAGCTCGCGATGCCAAAGCGGATTTGTTCATATCCATTCATGCGGACAGCGCCAAGAACAGCCGCGCCAAAGGGCTTTCGGTTTACACTTTGTCCGAGCGCGCTTCGGATAGGGAATCTGCCGCCTTGGCCGAGCGCGAGAACAAGGTTGACGCCCTTATCAACATGGACTTTTCGGACAAGACTCCGGAAGTGGCAAACATCTTAATTGACCTTGCCCGCCGTGACACCATGAACACCTCAAAGGACCTTGCGAATTACATGGTGCGCGAGATGAGCCGCACCGTCCGCGTCCTTCCCGATACGCACCGTTTTGCGGGCTTTGCCGTGTTAAAGGCGCAGGACATTCCGTCCGTTTTGGTTGAAATCGGCTACCTTTCGAATCGCGAAGAGGAAAGGCTGATAAGAAACGGCAACTATCGTGAAAAGATTGCCAAGGCCTTAACCAAGGCAATTGATAAGTTCTTCGAATCCCGCTCAATCGTGGAAGACTGAAATAATTAGGAATGAGGAATGAGAAATGAGAAATGAGAAATGAGGAATGAGGAATGAGGAATGAGGAATGAAAAGGACTTCGTCCCTAGGCTACGGGTTAAGGTTTAAGAAAATACAAATCTTGTTTTTGCAGAATGCAAAAACGCAATCATTTCTAATTCCTAATTTCTAATTCCTCATTATTTATTTTCGCCACACTATGCTGTAGACGCGCTCTTTTTGCACAATGCCCTTGAACTCGTATTCGCCTTCGTCCTTAAACTCAATTTCGCTTTGCGCCAGCTCGTCATGCATGTCCCGAGTGACAAAGATAGTGCCGCCGCCGGCTTTATGGCACACGCGCGACGCCCGTCCGACTGCCATTCCGAACAAGTCTCCGTTTTCAATAATAGGCTTGCCGTAATTAAGCCCTATGCGCACATAGAAGATTTTATTAGGGTTCTCGCGATTAAACTTGGCAATGGCGCGCTGCATTTGTATTGCTGCTCTTGCTCCGTCCAAAGCCGTGTTAAAGCATGCGAATACACCGTCGCCCATAAGCTTTATTTCGCGCCCTTTAAAATCCTTTATCGCCTCGCGCGCGATTGCATTATGCACATGCATGATATCTTGCGCAAACTGCTCGCCGTTAATCTCGCTCATCATCGTGGAATCGACGATATCGGTAAACATGATGCTAAGGGGGATTTTCTTTTTCTCAACGCCTTCCAAGGGCAAAAGCTCGCTTACGACTTTATCGCGCCACGCGCCCAGCACCTCAAGCATATCGGCAAAGGCGTCCGCCTTGACCTCGCGCAGAATGATATCCATGGCGTGCGTTCCGATAGCGATGAGCTTACGATGTTCGGGCTCCAGAAGAGGGCCGTTAAGCACCTTATAGAACTGCCTATCGCGTGCCGCGTCCGGCACAAAAGTATTATCCGCAACTTCCCTAACCGATACTTCCAAAATCTTTTTATACTCGCCGTCCGAAAGCTTGAAAAAAGACCCCATGCGCTCGCACCCGCCCGCGACGATAAGGTTAATTGCAATGCGTGTGTAAATATCCATATTTACATCCCACATTTTCACCGCCTTAATCGTTTTTAAAGCGAACTCGCGCGCGATTTTTATCGCCTTTTCAAAGTCGGGATTCGGCAAAGTTTTTCCTCCCGCATCGGGAAGTTTTTTTATAGCGCCGGTAAACACTTTCACCGCTGCTTTCGCGCCTTCTTTCTTGTCGGAAAAGAGGCCCTTTAAAAAAGATTTTTTAGAAGGCTTTTCGCCCGCAAATTCGATAATGTATTCATCTTTTTTAAAAGGTTCCCCCGCGCCGCTTTCCGCACTTTTTCCACCGCCTTTTACACCGCCTTTTTCATCGTTTTTCGCCTCGCTTTTTTTAGGCTTTTCATAGACGCTTTCGGGAAGACTTTTTTCCTTCGGCGCAAAGAAAAAACTGCTCCACGGGACGAACAAAAACACCGCCATAAAAAACGCAATTCCGATGACAAAATATAAAGGCGGCAAGGGCCGATAATCACCCGAAGAATTGATGATAAAAGCTATCGCCAGAAACACGACAAGGGTCAAGATAAAGCAGGCAAGAAACAAGCTTAAAAATCTCATCAAAAGGTTCTTTCTCTGCGCATTTAAGAAAGTATTTTCCTGCATTTAAAATCACCCTTTCTTCGCCGTGTCTGCCGGCACTATAATTTTCTTTATCTGCGAAAAGTATAAAATCGCTCCCTTAGGCCCCAGCAACATTCCATAAGCTTCGGGATTAACGGGAATGGCGCAGTCGCTTGCTTCGGCAAGATTAAGCACCTTTGACGATTCGACGGTAACCGTCCAGCCCTTGGCATTATCCTCCGCTCCGACAAGGAAAAGGTGGTCATCACCTTTTTTCGCAGGCGCTTTCTTGCCCTCGGGCAGCACCGTAATTTTGGCGATATTGCAAAAATCCATGCGCCAACCGTCGGGTCCCGTCAAAATCCCGCGGCTCATTTTTGAAGGGAGATAGACGACTTCGCCCACTTTTCCTTCCAAAGGAATAATATCCAAATCGTTGATGATAAGATACCAGTCTTTTAAAGAAAACAAAGGCGCGCCGATGTCGTTCAGTTCCAAAGTCCCCGCTTTTTTGGCGATTAAGGCCTGCTCTTTATCGCAAGCCCCGAAAAAATACTTTGCCTCAGGATTATCACGCAAAGCTTTCTTTGGCACGCACGAGTCCTCTTTTCTCATCGCTAAAGAAGAAGACGCCGCGGGCACGGGCGCGGGCGAGGGAGCGGGCACAGGCGCGGGAGCGGGCATGGGCACGGGCGCGGGCGCATCGGGCGCGGGAGCGGCGACATTTTCCTCTTTACCGAAAGGCACAATCCTTTCGCCTTCCTCATCGCAAATGACTTCGGGGATAGCAATTTTTCTTAAAATCTTTTTCCTAAGCTTTGGCATTAATGCAAGGCACCCTTTTCAAATTGCAAAAACGAAAAACACCCACACCCGCAATTTACCACGGTGAATCTTAATAAAAAGTTTTTTTACAAAGGAAACTTAAGCCGCACCCTAAGCCCGCCCAAAGGACTGCTTTCAAGATATATTTCGCCGCCGTGCGCCGTCACGATATCGCGCGTTATCGTAAGCCCCAAGCCCACGCCGCCGGTTTGTTTATTGCGTGATTCCTCAATCCGATAAAAGGCTTTAAACACTTGGGCTCTAAGGTTTTCGGGAATCCCTTTGCCGTTATCGTCGATGATGATTTCCAAAGCGCCCCCGTGCGTCCCGATAGTAACCGCCGCCTGCGAGGCATATCTTGCCGCATTTGACAGCACATTAGCGATCGCGCGCGAAAAGTCATTGGGCCGCACCATCATTTCCATAGGCTGCTCTATGTGCAAATCAATCTTTGCCATACTCCGCCGCATTTTCTTGACCAGCTCTTTAACCAAGGCGGAAACTTCCACCTTTTGAAAGGCCTCTTTCCCCTCGCCTCTGGCAAAGGAAAGATAGCCTTCCAGCATCACTTCCATATCCTTTACATCCGAGCGCAGCAGCTCAATTTCCTCGCTTTTTTTCATCATTGCCAGTTGCAATTTCATGCGCGTGAGCGGCGTGCGCAAATCGTGCGAAACGCCCGCAAGCATAGTCGTCCGCTCATCAAGCTGGCGCTTAATTCTGTCGCGCATGTTGATAAAGGCCACGGCCGCCTGCCTTACTTCGCTGGCGCCTTCCGGCTTAAAGTTAGGCATATCCTGTCCCTTGCCGAAGCGGTCCGCCGCCTTGGAAAGTCGCCTGATTGAGCGCACTTGAATCCGCATGAAAAGCCACGCTATACCGAACAATAAAACGGCGCTTCCGAACATCCACGCGGGGAAAACATAAGCGGTGGAAGAAAAGAATCTTCGTGTCGGCACGATAATTTCCAAGACCCCCTCGGGCATCTGCAAATAGACATTCACCGTTTTGCGTTGTGCCCCTTCGGTAATGATGAAATTATAAGGAAGCGTTTTGGCGACGACACGACTTAATTCCTCTACCGCTATTTCATCGGACACGACATTTACATTCACCCCTTTGGGCATTTTGTCTTTATCCAACATAAAAAAGCCGATTTTCAAATTGCGTTGCGCGTCGTTAAAGATATCCTGCCATTCGTCTTTAGGGTTCTTATCCATAAGCGAAAGGACATAGGAAATATCGCCCACAAGCCCGCTTGCCATGCGGTTGCTGATGATTTTCCAATGCTGCTCATAGAACAAAATCGCGACGACCAATTGCAGCAAGACCACCGGCATTACAATCATCAAAAGACTGCGCGCCCAAAGCCCTTTAGGCAGGATTGAATCCCGCATAAATCTTTTGAACTTCAATCTTAATTTTCCGAATATGTGCTTTACCGTTAACTTTGTCATCGCTTGCCCTTAACCACCTTTAAAACTCTGCCTAGTCGGTAAGCAAAATATAGCCTTTGCCGCGAATCGTTTGCAGATATTTAGGCACTTTCGGATCATTTTCGATTTTGTTCCTAAGGCGTGCGATTTGCACATCAATGGTGCGCGGATTATTTTCATCGCCCGTCTTTTTAATGACATCTTCGCGCGACAAAATGCGCCCGACACCGTCCGAAAAGACTTTAAGCAAAGCCGCTTCGGCAGGAGTAAGGCGGACCTTTTCGCCGTTTTTGAAAAGCTCACCCGTGTCCGTATCGTATTCGCACGAGCCGAGCTTCAACTTTGCCGATTGCAACACCGCCGCCTCATCAAGTCGCGGCACGCGGCGCAAAATGCTTTTGATTCTAAGCAGCAATTCTTTGGGTTCAAACGGCTTGGAAAGATAGTCGTCCGCGCCGCTTTCCAATCCGGCAATGCGGTTTTCCACCTCGCCCATCGCGGTAAGCATAAGCACGGGGACATTGTTTTTCTTGCGCAGGTCTTTGGTGAACTCGACTCCGCTTAAGCCCGGCATCATCACATCAACGATAAGCAAATCAAAGACGAAAAGCCCCAGTAGCTTCTCGGCTTCATAAGCGTCCCTTGCCGCCGATACCAACAGGTTATTTTCCTTTAAGTAGCGCTCCAGCAAAAGCCGCAATCTGTCGTCATCGTCAACGACCAAAACATGCACTTTATCACTTTTTTTAAGAGGGTTGTTCATCGCTTATTTCTTTTTCAAAGCCTTCTTTTTAAAGGTTTTATTAGGGGTTTTGGCTGAGGGTTTAGCCTTCTCGCCACCGTTTGCCGCCTTAAGCTTATGCGTCGGTTCGGTGTCGATGTAGCGCACGCCCGCCTTTAAATAATCCCACCCCGTCATCACGGTAAGCGCGGCGGCAACCCATAAAAGCACCGCACCGACAATCGCCAGGAATTGGGACATCTGCCCGAAAATAAGCGCCGGAATAGCCGTCATTTGCACGCCTGTTTTCCACTTGGCAAGGCGCGTCACCGGCATTCCCACTTGCAGCTCGGCAAGGTATTCGCGCAGTCCCGACACGACGATTTCGCGGCACAAAATCACCAGCGCGGGGATAATCCCGAGCAAAGGCAGCGCATGCGAATACGCCAGCATTAACAGCACCGACGCGACCAAAAGCTTATCGGCTATAGGGTCCAGAAAGCGCCCGAAGCTGGAAAAACTTTTATACGAGCGAGCAAGATAGCCGTCAAAATAATCCGTCACCGCCGCGACGATAAAAAGCACGCCGCAGGCAAAAATCGACCCATTGTCGCCGAAAAAGAACAATAAAACGATAACGGGAATTAAAAGCACCCTGGATATGGTAAGGATATTAGGCAAATGTTCCACTTTCACAACCTCTTCACAAAGCAAAAATCAACAAGTAACGAAAATGTTACCCCCGCCGACAATAAAAGTATAGGATTTTTTACCTGAAAAAATCGTATATTTTTTGCGCTTCGTCTTTGCTGATACCCTTTACTTTTTCCAGCTCGAAAACCGACGCCGCCATAACCGCTTTTGCCGACCCGAAATGCGCGAGCAGAGCCTTTTTCCGCACCGCTCCCACACCTTCGATTTCATCTAAAGGATTAGCGAGCATGCTTTTCGCCCGCCGCGCGCGATGCGTTCCGATGGCGAACCGATGCGCTTCGTCTCGCAGCCTCTCAATAAAGAACAATAAAGGCGAATTATGCGGCAGTTTTACATCTTCGCGCTCATCGGCAAAGACGATTTTCTCATCACCCGCATTCCTTTTTTCGCCTTTTGCCACACCGATGATTTTTAAAGGAAGTTGCATATCGTCAAGGACGGCTTGCACTGCCGCAACTTGCCCTTTGCCGCCGTCAATAATCATCAAGTCGGGCAAGTCTTTTTTGTCTTTAAGGCGGCGCGAAAGCACCTCGCGCATCATGCCGAAATCATCACCCATAACATTTGGATTTTGAATGTTAAAGCGCCGATAAGCATTTTTTGTAAAGCCGTTTTTGCCGGCGACAATCATTGCGCCGACGGCATTCGTTCCTTGAATATGCGAGTTGTCATAGACCTCTATCCTTGCCATTTTCCCCGCGGGGATTCCGACCATTTCGGCAAGCTCATTCCACACTTTTTCGCTTGCGGATTTTTCGATTTTTCGCCGCTGTAAAGCCGCGCGCGCGTTAAGCAAAGCCGTCTCTAAAAGTTGCCTTCTGCCCGCGATAACCTCGGCTTTTATTTTCACGCCGAGCGCACCGGCAATCACTTCCGCGCCGACAGGTTTATGAGACACAACCACCTCGTCCGGCACATCGTGATTTTTGTAAAATTGCCCAAGGAAACTTTCCATAATTTCGCTTTCGCTCATCTCGCCGACATTGGCATAGAAATAAGAAAAAGAGCCGCAATTAAATCCGCCGCGCATGAAAAATATTTGGATTTCCGCTTCGTTTTCGTCTTTGAAAACCGCGACAATATCAAGTTTAAGTTCCGCGGGAATATCGGTAAAGTTTTGCGTCTGCACCTGATTAAGCGCTTTGATTCTGTCGCGCACGACGGCGGCTTTTTCATACTCTTTCGCCGCCGCAAAGGCTTCCATTTCCGCCGCCAAAGTCTTTTGCAAAGTCGCACTTTTCCCGCGCAAAAAATCCTTGGCCATCTTAACGGATTTTGCATACTCGCTCGCACTGATAAATCCGACGCAAGGCGCGGAGCACTGCTTTATTTGATAAAGCAAACAAGGTCTTGACCGCGAGGAAAAAACATTGTTTTTGCACGAGCGTAAAAGGAAGGCTTTTTGCAAAATCTTAATCGTCTGATTAACAAAAAGCGCCGAGGCGAAAGGACCGAAATACTCGCCTTTAATCTTCTTTGCCCCGCGCGTTTTCATCACCATGGGAAAATCGTCATCGGTGATAACGATATGCGGAAAAGTTTTATCGTCCTTCAAAAGAATGTTAAAATAGGGCTTAAGATTTTTGATAAAATCATTCTCAAGCAGAAAGGCTTCCGCCTCGGTTTTTGTTGTCACGACGATTAAGTCGCGCGTTGCCGCCACCATCATTTTTATGCGCTGCGAAAGGCGCTCGGGCTGCGTGTAATTAGTCACTCTTTTCTTAAGATTTTTTGCTTTTCCGACATAAAGCACTTTGCCTTTTTCGTCCAGCATGCGATAGACGCCGGGGGCATCGGGCAAAGTTTTAAGTTTTGCTTTTAGTATGCCTACGCCTTCATCTAAAGAGTTCATAAACACCCCTGCCCGCTATAAGAAAGTGCCGCTGTCCAAAGTAATCATTTGCCCCGTCATAGAGTCCGTTTTAAGGATAAACTTTATCGCCTCGTAAATCTCGTCCGCCGAGTTTTTAATCCCCAAAGGCGACGCTCCGACCAGCGCATCAAAATCCTTTGCGGTAGTATATTTTGAAGGCATAACCTGCCACGGCGACACGGCGTTTACTTTAACATTCGGAGCAAGCTCTGCCGCCGCTAATTTTGTCGCACTTTCCAAAGCCGCCTTGCTCACACTGTAGCTAAAGAAGTTTTTCTTCGCGCGCAAAATACCCGCATCAATAATGTTAACGATATCGCCGACGCCATTTTCCTTGCCGATGAACTGCTGTGCAAAATCCCGCATTAATAAAACCGGCGCGCGCAGGTTAATCATCATGTGCCGATTCCAAGACTCCTCGGACGAAGTGAACAAATCATCATCGTCAAAAACAGATGCGCAATTAACCAGCAAATCAACCTTGTCAAACACATTAAAGATTTGCGGGAATACCTGCACGACTTCGCTTTCATCGCCAAGGTCGGCTTGCAAGATTGCGGTGCGCACTTTGCACTTTGCAATTTCCTTTGCCAGCGCCCGCGCGTCCTCTAAAGAAGTGTTGCAGTGGATAATCACATTCCACCCGTCATAAGCAAAGGCCAGCGCCAGCACCTTACCGACGCGCTTTGCCGCACCCGTGATAAGGACGGTTTTGCGCTCACTTGCCGCCAGCGGAGAAATCCTGAACAAAGGCTTTTCAAAAGGCTTTTCAAGTGATGTTTCTTTATGATTTTCCAAAGGCGTTTCTTTACTTTCTTTAGGTTCTGTTTCTTCCTTTTCTTCCTTTTCTTCTTCTTTTATTTCCTCTCTTTTTAAGGCGTTTTCTCCGGCTTCTAAATCCTTATCTTCTGCGCCAAACTCTCCGCTTGCTTTTTCGGCAATCGCGGTGCCGGTAGTGTTATACTCTCCGCCGTCGGTCATAATTTTAAAGGAAAGTCCGCGCACTTTTTTAAGGTCTTTTCCTTCTAAATTGCACAGCCTGATATGCTTTAAAAGGCTTTCATAAACGGACTTTTCCGCCTTGCCGTCAAGGAGCAGGCACCCCTCTTTGTCAAGGTTGGTAAAGCTGACGCCCGCGCCGTCCACGACCCCGTCCTCTTCAACATGAATCATCCACGGCCGCAGCACATCACCTTCACAAAAACCGTCCGTGATTTTAATGATGATTGAGGATATTTCGCGCTCCTCTACCTCGTCCAAAGCCCCTTCCGCGTTTATCGTTTCGGGCAGAAGCTCGGCGACATTTTCCTCGCCCAAAGCAAGCCGAAACTTCACATCGTTATAAAGTCCGCTGTCGGGATCGAGCATTTCGCAAAAGCCGAAAGAAAGAGAATCCGGCATCGCATCAAAATATATTTTGGCATGGCAAAAACCGTCGGGATTAAGTGCCAGCGCCCCGCCTTCCTTGGCGAAAGTATGAAAGATGTGCCCTGCCAAAATCTGCACATCTTCGCCGTCATCATCAGGTATCCACACGAGCAAAGGATTTACCGAATTGATACTTGCCGCCACCGCCTCTTGCACAAAGTCACCGCTTTCCTTATCCACCCATTCCAGCTCGCCGCTTCCGTCCGCCTTACGAAGCCGATTTTGCCATTCTCCGCAGCGCTCGATAAAGGCAAGTCGCCCGCCTTTTCCGGCGACTATGTCTTTAAAGCAGGGCATATCCTGATTAAGATTAAATCCGTCATTGATAAGGAAAAAATCCAGCCCCGCTCCGCTCATATCCTTGTCAAAATCAAACGAGCTTACCGAGGGGATAAGCGTCCCTTCTCCGACATTCGCAAATATGATTTCGGGGTCAATCAGCTCACCGTCCCAGATGGTCACATAGCCTAAAATATGATTGCCGCTATCGGTTTTTAAAAAGGTAAGTTGTAAAGGAGAATCGTGGGTTATTTTTAAATCAAAAGGTAGCTCTTCGGTGTTTTTGCTGTATTTAAAAATGTCTTTCATATACCCTTCCTCTTCCTTTGCTTTAAGCAAATTATTTACCACGCGTTACGGTTATTTATAAGCAAGTTCCCCTGCCTCAAGCGCTTTGATTTCGTCACGCAATTTTGCAGCTTTTTCAAAGTTCAAATCTGCGGCGGCGTCCAGCATTTCTTTTTCCAATTTTTTGATTGTAGCCGCTAATTTTTTAGGCGGCAAGACAAAAGGCATTTCGGTCGGCGCGTCGGTATAATCCTTTTCACAAACGGCATACTCCTCGGACGAGATATTTTTCAAAATCGTCTTTGGCGTGATGTTATTTTCCTTGTTATAGGCGAGTTGTTTTGCTCGCCGTCTTTCGGTTTCATTTATGGCGAGCCGTAGCGAATCCGTCATCTTGTCGGCATATAAAATCACGCGTCCGTTTACATTTCTGGCCGCTCTGCCGATAGTCTGCACCAGCGAAGTGGTCGAGCGCAGGAAGCCTTCTTTGTCGGCGTCCAAAATCGCTACGAGTGCGCATTCGGGAATATCCAAACCCTCGCGCAAAAGGTTAATCCCCACCAGCACATCAAACTTGCCCAAACGCAAATCGCGAATAATTTCTATGCGCTCCAAAGTTTCCGTATCCGAGTGCATATAGCGCACTTTTATTCCGTGCTCGTCAAAGTATTCGGTAAGGTCCTCGGCCATTCTCTTGGTAAGAGTGGTAACCAAGACGCGCTCTTTTTTGTCGGCGCAAATATGGCATTCCGCCATCAAATCATCAACTTGATTGGCGGCGGGGCGCACGCTTACTTCCGGATCGCAAAGCCCCGTGGGGCGAATGACCTGCTCGGCAAAGACGCCGCCGGATTGCTCTAATTCCCACGCGGCAGGCGTTGCCGAAACGAATATCGTTTGCGGGCGCATTTTGTCCCATTCCTCAAACTTCAAAGGGCGGTTATCAATGCACGACGGCAGGCGAAAGCCATACTCGGCAAGCGTTGATTTGCGGGAAAAATCCCCCTTATACATAGCGTGGAGTTGTGGCACGGTCACATGGCTTTCATCAACGAAAAGCAAGGCATCATCGGGCAAGTATTCAAACAAAGTCGGAGGAGGGGCTCCCGCCGCGCGCCCCGTCAAGTGCCGAGAATAATTCTCAATCCCTTTGCAAGAGCCGGTCGCTTCCATCATTTCCAAATCAAAGCGCGTGCGCTGGGTAATACGCTCGGCCTCAAGCGGCATATTGTTGTCGGCAAAGAACTTTATCCGCTCTTTAAGCTCGGCGCGTATGGTATTTATCGCCTGTGAAAGGGCAGGGCGCGGCGTGACATAATGGCTTGCGGGATAGACGGTTATGCTTTCCAGCGCGGACGCTTTTGCTCCCGTCAAGGGGTCGAACTCGTATATCGCCTCGATTTCATCGCCAAAGAACGACACCCGCCACGCCATGTCCTCATAGTGAGAAGGAAAGATGTCCAGCGTATCGCCTTTTATCCGAAACGCCCCGCGCCGAAAATCCAAATCCGCGCGCACATATTGCAGCTCTACCAGCCTTTTCGCCAAGTCCTTAATTTCAAGCTTTTGCCCCTTGGCAAGCGCAAAGGCCATATGCGAATACGACTCGGGCGAGCCGATACCGTAAATGCACGAAACCGACGCTACGATAACAGTATCCCTGCGCTCTAAAATCGCGCGCGTCGCCGCGTGGCGCATGCGGTCAATTTGCTCATTTATGGCAGAGTCCTTTTCAATGAAAGTATCCGTTTTGGGAATATAGGCCTCGGGCTGATAATAGTCATAGTAAGACACAAAATACTCGACCGCATTATAGGGGAAAAACGCTTTCATTTCCTCGTAAAGCTGCGCTGCCAGAATCTTATTGTGCGCAAGGACAAGGGCAGGGCGGCGAAGGCTGTTTATAACGCTTGCCATGGTAAAGGTCTTGCCCGAACCCGTAACGCCTAAAAGCACTTGGCTTTTATCGTTCCTTTTAATCCCTTCGATAAGGTCGGCAATTGCACTCGGCTGATCACCTGCCGGCTTATAATCGCTGACCAACCGAAAGTCGGCAGGCACACCGCTCGGCTGCCTTAAATCAATAGAATAATCGGAAAGTATCTCGTTTTTATAATCAACCATGGGAAGATTATAGCGCATAAGCAAAGAAAATGAAGGGGATTAAGTAGGTTTATAAGCTTATGAGCTTAATGAGGAATGAGAAATGAGGAATGAAAAATATAAAAAACAAAAGTTGTTTTTGCGAGAAGCAAAAACGCAATCATTCCTAATTCCTAATTCCTAATTCCTAATTTCTCATTATCCTTTACACCATTCCGTCCATGAAGCTGACAAAGAGCTCTTTAAACGAAGGCGCGACCTGCACCACCATAAAATCGCACCTGTCCACGCATTGCCAGCGCTCGTCCTTTGCCGCATAGACCAAAAGCTCCTCGGGCGCGCGTCCGACAATAAGCTTTCCTGCCAGCGCATCAAATCCCATAAAGTCCATATTCACATCAACAATGCCGGGCAAAGAGTAATCCTTGCCTTCGCGGTCATAACCCTTTGAGCCGTAGAACTCAATCCCGTTCCACACCAACCCGTTAGTCATTTTAAGAAAGTCGGCATACTCGGCGGGTATCTCGCTAAAGCCGTTATTTTTAAGCATGGTCGAGGCGAACTTCACCGACCTTATATCCGCGCCCTCAAAAGTAAGCGCGATATCTTTTTTAAGGCTTTCAATAAGGTCCTTCATTCAGATATTAGCTCCCCTGTCGATAGTTTTCATTGCCAAGGCTTGCAGCGCGCTTGCCGAATACCCCTGCACGGAAGTCTTATCGCCCTTACCCTTGCCGCCGCCCAGCGCGGAAGAATCATTCGGCACATAGACTCTTCCGTCCGCCACGGGGATATAAAGCTTGGAAAGGCGGCAGCCCAAAGGCTGGGAAGTTGTCTGCATATCGATGAACTTGTGAATATCTTCATGGAAAGGGTGCGTTTGGATAAATATCAAGTTGGAAAAATCGTTGGTTCCGCCATATTCAAAAGGCACCTTTAAATGCACATCGCAGTTCTCGGGCACTTTGCCTTTTTTCAAAATCCTTAAACCCTTCTCATCAATTCCCGCATCTTGCAATTCGCTGACATTGTAATAAGCGATATAGCGCAAGAAGTCGCGCCGTGCGCGTTTAAAACCGCGCCGCAGCTCGTTTTTCTTATTGACGGCAAGCGGGGCAAAATCCACTTCTTTAAGCACCATATTGGGCAAGTTGAACATTGAGAATTGCCATTCCCAAATACCCATTTCATCACTTACCTCGACGACTTTCGGCGTAAGAAAATCCGTGCCCATGGCGGCATCTTGCATCACCGCCGTCGTGGTCTTTAAGCTTGCCTCAAAGCTTTGCTCTTGCTGGGGCGCGGGCTGATATATATCCGCCCCGAAAGTCCCGCGCGCCTGCCCCCACGGCGAATTGGCGTCATTAGGCAAAAGCGAGGGGTGCACGGGCACTTCGGGAGGCTTTGAATACATCTTGCTCCGATTTGCCTCGTCGGTCTTTTCCTTTTCATAGGGGATAATTCTGGGGTCGCGATGATAGCCGAAAGAAGGAGGGCACGAAGGCGTTACCCCTTCGTCCAACATCTCTGTCTCGCTCGTCTCTCTTATTTTATAAGGAGGTGGCTTTTTCGCTCCGGTCCAATCCCACATCAGACATTCCCTCCGTCACTATTTCTATTCCCCTCGCCGTCCGCGTCCGCATTAGCATCGTCATCGCCTTCGCCTTCGTCCTGCGTCAAAACATTCACGGGATCGGCAATATCTTCACCATTGTCTATGATATCATCAACTTCGTCAATGATTTCCAGCTTCAGGTTTTTCTCCAAAACGGTAAGCTGAGCGAGTATGGCGCTGTCGGTATCCTCACGCTGCGCCACTACCCAATAAGGCACATTGGGAGCAGGGGGCATGCTGCACTTTTTCGTCATAGCCTTATCCAAGAACCACCTTGGCGACTCGGCTCTGATGGGATACATCAAGAAGCCCTGCATCAAGACGATTTGCTGGTTGGCGGGCAGCGACAACATTTCCGACGCGGTAATAACCGCAGTGCCTTGGATGCCGCGCGTTACATTCGAGGCAAAAGGTGTAACATTCCTTGACCAGCCTTCGGTTCTGGAAGAAGAAATCGACTCGACCGTGCGCGTGCCTATCATGGTCTCAAACCGCTTTGCGGTCTGCTCGTTGTTCTGTGCCAAGATAACTTTTGCCGCCGTGGTGGTGATAATGGTTTCCAAGTCGTCCTTGCCGTATTGACCGGAAATCTGCCCTAAATCCTGCCCGATAAGCAGATAAGAAACTTTCTGTCCGCGTCCTACGGCAGGGCCGTCTTTAACCGCCGCCAATTTAGGCATTTGCGGGAACTCGTCCAGCACGAACAATACGGGATAAGGTCCGACCTTCGACCCGTCGGGAAGCTTGAAGTCAGGCGGATTGGCGATAAGCCACCCGCTCATAAGCTCGACGAAAATACCGGTAATCAAGCTCAAAGACCGCGCATCAACCTGATTAACGGACAAGTAAACCGACACCGGCAACATCTCGCCCGTTACGGGATCACGCATACCGCGCAGGTTGGGGAAAGAAAAGTCGCTGTTCTTTGTTCTGGCACGCACCGCCGAGTTCTTAAAGATACCGACGCCGGTCAAAGCCGTGGAAAGAATAGATCCTCTTTCCTTATCGGGAGTGCCGGACAATTGCGAAAGTTCCACGACGCAGCGATGGGCATAGCCGAATCGCCGCGCTTCCTCAACCGCATCGTCAAGCATATCACGCATGGGATCGGCAAGCATGGCCATCTGATCGCCTTCGTCAACGCGGCGCTTAATATCGGCGGCGATTTTCATTTGCGCCTCGGTCAGCCAGTCAAGGATAAGGGCGATACAAGGCTCTGCCCCCGCCCACACCTCGGGCAACCCTTCCCAAGTGCCGACAGGAGCATAATTGTCAAGGGTAAGCATACCCTCGCGCAATCTTTGCAAAGCGACCGCGGCATCGGGGTCCGACATGTCCATGTAATAAGTTTCCAAAACTTTGGCATCTTCCTCATCGAAAGTTTCTTCGTAAAGGCGCGTAATAAAGTAATCGTTCGCGCGCGCTTTTTCGCACTTTGAGCAAATAAAGTGCAAGAAGCCCGACAAGGCGTTTCGACCTGTTTTATACCAGTGAGGATCCGCGCCGCCCTTTGCCTCTTCCACCAAGACGGCGACCATGGAGTCGATATACATATCGCGCGCCGGCCCGGGAGCGGGAATACAAACGGAAGAAAGCGGGTTCCAGTTAGGATAGAACACGCCGTTCGCAGGGTCATCTTCGGCGCCCCAGTTAATAATGAACACGGGCCCGATGGTCTGCCTGAACCCGCTGGTTTTAAAGCAAAGCTCGGGTTTAGGGTCGTTGATGATAAGACTAAGCCCTTTTGATTCCAATATGGTGGGAATAACCACCGCGACGGTTTTACCTGTTCCTGGCGGAGCAACCACCAGAGTCGACAAGGTCTCGGGCAGCTTTAAAAGCTTTCCCTTGAACCTGCCCAGCACCATGACGAAGCCGTCAAACAGCTTCATTTTCTTAACATCTTTATAAGTGGCGATGCGTCCCGAGCCGTGCAAGGTCGACATAAAGGAGTGCGGGTTGGCGATAACGCCTCCGAGCGCTATAAGAAAGAACGACAAAAACGGCAACATAGGCATATACATAGCCCACGAAAAGCCTTTGTGATTCCAATAATCGTTAAACCAATCGCCGTATTTATCAATCAAGTATCCCGGGTTCTGCCATACCGAGCTAAAGAACTGCCCGACCACGCCGAGCGTATCGCTGCTTATTCCTCTGCCGACCAGATAACCGAGAGGAAGGGCGATAATCGCAAACACGACCATTACCAAAGTTGCAATCAGGAAACTAAAGACAACCCATGTGACTGCCTTGTCGTATTCTGCCCATTCTTCTCCGCGTTTTAACATTTATTTCAAAGCCTTTCCTTAAAAACCCAATACTAGCTCTTACCACTGTTTTTCAAAATCTTTTTGCATTCCTCGCTAAAGCTCTTAGTCGCTTTCTTTCCCGCTTTCGGCAAGACTTCCACGATGTGCGGCAAAGTTACGGGCGCTCCATTCGCCACGCGACAAACCTTTACTCCTTCTTCGTCCCATGTTTCCGCCATATCCGCAGCATTTATAACATTTCCGCCTTCAATTGCCAAAACATTTTGGACCGTGATGTCATCACCGAGCCCCAGCTTCTCTTGTATTGCTCGGGTAGCGTCGGAAAGCAACTTTACGGGTGAGACGCGGTGCGTCTTTTCCGAGAACCACAAAGGCGCTTCATCGTTAAACCTTTCCTCATCGGCGAGCCAATCACCTTCGTCACGGTCAACCATACAGGCAAGCAAAGTATCACCGGATATACCGACTATCCCGATATTAACATCACCCGCGGCGACATTTTCAATAATTTCAAAGCCGTTTGCTTTTATAAGTTCCTTTGCTTCGTCCATGGCTTTGGAAAGCATACTGTCGCGCTCCTCGGCCGTTATGGGCTCGGGCTCGGGCTTTTCCTCGGGCGTAGTATCCCACGCCGGCGCTTTGTCGTTGCGCCGCAAGTTATAAGCCGCCTCAATATCATCGGGTTCGGGCGCGCCTTTATCCTCGTTCATAAAGTCCGGCATTTCGTTCATATCGTCAAAGGCGCTCATATCCGCCATTAAATCCGGCTTTTTCTTTTTCTTTTTGCTACCTTTTTTGCCGGAAAGCACATCAATTTTCTCGCGCATTTTTGCATCGTCTTTGCCGTCCTTGCGCTTTTTCTTCTTTTTAAACTTGCCTGCCGTCGGCATGACATAAGTAAGCGCGGGCGGTCTGATGCGGCGGTAAGATTTCTTACGCGTTATCACCAGCACTTTTTGCTCAAAGTATTTTTTGTGGATCCTTCTTAAGCGAGTATAGGCGCGCTTTAAAGCCTTTAAAATCATCGTGCCCCACTTGATCTGCGCGAAAGCGAGCCAACCCAAAAGCCATAGAGGAATAAACAGGAATATGGCAAGGAAAAACAGCCACTCCGAGACGGTGTCTATGACCCACCCGTCCTGCCACATTTGCCATAGGAAAATCCAGTGCTTGTTAAACGCGGCATCAAAGCCCCATATCTCATAAATGGTCGACCGCCACAAGGTCAAAAAGACAGTGCTCCACACAATGCCGACCAAAATAAACCTAACCAAAAAACCAAAGGGCTTCAATTTTTCCCCGCTTCAAAAAAGTTATATACGCCAAGTTATAATTCTTAATCGTATAGAAATTGTTAATAAAAGACAAAAAGACCTGTAAGGGCCTGCTTATCCCTTTTATTGCTCCGAGTCACAATAAATTAAGGAGAAATATAAAGATTCCCGCCACATTTGTCAACATTTAAGTTTAAGGCTGGTTTATAAGTTGGTGAGGCGATGAGTTGAAGAGAAACGAAAAAGAAGGGCGCGCGAATGACGCCGCCCCTCTTCTTTTTCAACTTATAAACTTATAAGCTTATAAACTAAACCCTAGAACTTATACTGCACCTGCAAACCGAACAAATCCAACGAGGATTTATAGACCGATTTAAGGTTACTTGTTGGCGCATGGGTTATAGGATTAAGTGCGTTATTGTCTATGTGCGTATTATCAAAGAACACATGCATATAGCCAGCGTCAAAGGTAAGGTGCTCATTCCACTTGTAACTAAGTCCCAAGCTTACGATATAGCGGTAAGTATCGGGAATGCGCGCCGTGCGGTATTCCGCTCCTTTTATGGGGTTGGAATCGTATGCCCAGCCTGCGCGAGCCGTCCACTTATCGTTAATGTAGAAATCACCTCCGATGGCAAAGTACCAAGTATCTTTCCAGTTTTCGGGAACATAACTTATGGTATTGCCGGCTTCGTTTTTAATATCAAGGGTTTTAAAGGTTGACCAGTTGGTCCAGCGCACCGTTCCGGAAAGTCCTAACCAGTCGTTGACCTTATGATACGCACCAAAAGTTGCAAACGCGGGCAAATCAAGATCTGTCCCTACACCAAAATCCACGGGGTAATAAAGGTGCCCGTCGAGCTCATGCGTTACTTGCGAACGATAACTGAGTCCGAAACGCGTATCTTTAAAAGGCTCATACATAATGCCGACATCGTAGCCGTAAGCCCAATCTTCAGCCTTCATTTTTGATGTGGAAGCAGTCAGTTTTGCCGTCATTCTTTGCGCCACGAACCCTGCTCCGATAGACCACTTGTCATTGATTTTATACGATACGGAAGGATTTATAGTGACCGCTTTCAGGTTGGAATCCACCGCATGTGCGCGACCGAACCAATTCGGATCGTATTCAATATCAAAGCCGTAAGAAGCGAATGTGCCGAGTCCGAGAGTGAACTTGTCGTTCATCTGATAAGTAACATAAAAAGACGGAACGGGAACGATGTCCTTAATCTCGGCGCTTCCGCTTTCCGAAGGTCCGCTAACGGGAGTATAAGTTCCGTGGAGTTTACTGTTAATGTGCACTCCGATAAAGCCGGCTTGCATTTGGAATCCTTTTGCCAAGGACATTCCCGCGGGGTTATATGCGATTGCCGACAAATCATCGCCGACCACTCCGCCGCCGGCAAAGGCTCTGCCCAGACCTGTCACGCTTTGCTCACCGAGCTGGAAGCCCGCGGCCAAAGAAGATGAAGGCATAACCGCAACTACTGTTGCAACCGCTGCCGCACTCAAAAGTGTATTTTTTAAAAAAGACATAATTTGTTTACCTATAAAAAGTTAATCCAAAACGAGCACCTTTTTATAGGCAAAGAATCTTCTTGTCAACAATAAATCACAAAATGTTACAAATATTTCAAACAGGTCTGTAAGCCGCAGTTTCTCCTAGTTTGCCCAGACAATATAGCCGTTGAGGTAAGTCGCAAACGCCAGCCACAGAGCGTAAGGAAAGAGCAAAACGCCTGCCGCCCGCGACATTTTAAAGAACACGAAAACGGTAAGAATAAGGGCCAAGTCCAATCCGATTATCTCCGCCAGCCCCAGCACCGGATTTTGCAAATAGAAAAAGCAAAAAGTCCACGCTCCGTTAAGAAAAAGCTGCACCAGAAACATAGTCATCGCTACGGGGAAAGTATCGCTTTGCGTCTCACGCTCACGCCACATCAGCCACACTGCCGTGCCCATAAGGATATAAAGGACGGTCCACACCGGCGCGAACAGCCAATCCGGAGGGGAAAGAGGCGACTTTATAAGTGCGGGATACCAGTTTTGCAAACCGTCCGTCATGAAATAAGAGCTTACCATGCCTGTCAAAAGACAAAGGAAAATAAAGCCGCCAAGCACCACAATATCTTTGATTGAAAAATACATTTTTGCCTCCCTTTTTTCTTTTTATTTTAATGCTGCGGCAGGCAAAAACAATTAAGCAAAAAGGTTTAAGGTTTATGGGTTACGGTTTAAGGTTGGTTGATAAGGTGATAAGCTTGTAAGTTTAAGGCTTCCTCCCCTTCGGGGAAGGCTAGGGAGGGGCAACCTTAACCCTTAACCCTTAACCTGTAACCCTTAACCTTTAATCCTTAACCCACCTTGGGCAGGACTCTGGTCCAGCTTACTCCGTCGGCGGTGTCCTTTATTTGCACGCCGTATTTGGTTAAAAGTTCATCGCGCAAACGATCCGACTCGCCCCAATTTTTAGCCGCTCGCGCCGCCGCTCGCTCGTCCAAAAGAGCTTGCTCGTCCGCCGCCAAAGCCTCGGGTTCATCGGAAAGTTTAAGCCCGAACACCGTGTCAAACTCGGTCAAGAGCGTAAGCCTGTCCGCCGCCGAAAGCGTCTCGTCCCGCGCCACGCACCATGCCACCTGCACCGCCGCCGAGGTTTTCAAATCATCGGCAAGCGCATTCCAAAACTCGGTGGAATAGCGAAGCATAGCGGTTTCATCTGCGGGTTTGTCATCCCCGCCTGCCGCCGCGATTTTGCGTAGCTCCTGCACCTTATCGTAAAGGGCTTTATAGGCATTTTGCGCATTTCCCAAAATCTCATAATTAAAGTTGAGCCCGCTGCGATAATGCGAAGTAAGGATAAGGTAGCGATAAGCAAGCGGATGGAATCCGTCCTCTATCAGGCGGTCAATGGTAAGCACTCCGCCTTTGGATTTACTCATCTTGGAATCATCAACATTAAGGAATTCGCCGTGAATCCAGTAATTCACCCACTTATGTCCGAGCGAGCACTCCGACTGGGCAATTTCATTAGTATGATGCACGGGGATATGATCAACTCCGCCGCAGTGAATATCCACCCGCTCACCCAAGTACTTCATTGCCATTGCCGAGCACTCGATATGCCAACCGGGGAAACCCACACCGAAAGGCGAATCCCATTTCATAATTTGATTAGGATACTTGCTTTGCGAGAACCACAACACAAAGTCCGCCTGATTACGCTTGTTTTTATCTTCGTCCACACGAGCTTCTTTGTTATCGTCCAGCTTCAACCTTGCGAAATCCCCATAGCGCGGGAACTTTGCCACATCAAAGTAGATGTTGCCTTGCGCCTCATACGCGAAGCCTTTTTCCAAAAGCGAGGATACAAGGTTAATCATTTCGGGAATATGCTCGGTCGCCCGCGACACCACATCGGGGCGCTTAATCATCAATTTTTTCGTGCTGTCAAAAAAGGCGTTTTCATAAAATCTGGCAATATCCCAAGGGCTTTTTTGCTCGCGCCGCGCGGCTACGGACATTTTGTCATCGCCTTCATCTCCGTCCGATTGCAAGTGCCCGACATCGGTGATGTTCATCACATGCTTAACCTCATACCCAAGACCTTGCAAAGTCCGTTTCAGCACATCTTCAAAGATATAAGTGCGAAGATTCCCGATATGCGCATAGCTGTAAACCGTAGGACCACAGCAATACATTCCCGCCTTCCCCTTGACTAAAGGAATAAACTCATCGACTTGCCGCGTTGCGGTATTAAAGAATCTCGGCTTAATTTTGCTTACATCTGCTTTCATTTTTTCACCTCTTTTGAATTTATCGTATTTTTCTACTCTTAAAAATCGTCTTTGGTCAAGCGTAATAAAGGCTTTACCTTGACATCGGGAAAGCAAAAATATATTTTTTCAAGCTATACTTAAATACAAAGGCGAAATTAAGGAAAAACAAAATGGCAGAAGTAAGCAAAGTCTCGGACTATTTAGCAGCGGCAAAATCATTTGAAAAGAAGTGGAGCGATAAGTGGGCAAAGGAAAATCCTTTTAAGACCTTGGGACCAAAGGATAAAGACTTTGATTCCACCAAGCCGAAAAAGGTTATCTTGGACTTTTTCCCCTATCCCAGCGGCGCGGGTTTGCACATCGGACATCCCTTGGGCTACACGGCGACGGATATAATCTCGCGCGCCTATCGTATGCAAGGGTATAATGTTCTGCACTCCATGGGCTTTGACTCCTTTGGTTTGCCTGCCGAACAATACGCCATTCAAACCGGACGCCAACCTGCCGAAACCACGGACGAGAACATCAAAGTTTTCACTCGCCAACTGCGAGCTCTCGGTTACGACCACGACGAAACGGCACGCTTTGAAAGCTCCAAGCCCGACTATTACAGATGGACTCAGTGGCTGTTTTTAAAGTTCTTTAACTCCTATTATAACCGTTTTGAAGTGTGGCAGGACAAGCTCGGCAGCGAAGTCATCGGCAGAGCCAAGCCGATAGAGGACCTGCGCGAAAAGCTCCAATCGGGCAAGTGGAAAAAAGACCAATTCGGCGAAGTAGGTCCCGCCGGCAATCGCTACCATATTGATATCAAAAAATCCGAAATAGAGGATTTGGTGGACGCTGCCCGTTTAGCGGTAATAAAGAATGTTGATGTTAACTGGTGCCCCATGCTCGGCACGGTGCTTGCGAACGAGGAAGTTACACCCGAAGGTAAATCCGAGCGCGGCGACTATCCCGTTTACAAAAAGCCGTTAAAGCAATGGGTGCTTAAGATAACCGCCTATGCCGACCGCCTTTACGACGACTTAAAGCTGCTTGATTGGCCAAAGGGCGTTATGGAAATGCAGAAGGAATGGATAGGTCCTTCCGAAGGCGCGCTTGTCTCTTTCAAAACTGCGGACGGTGCGAAGCTCAATGTTTACACGACTCGCCCCGACACTTTGCCGGGCGTGACTTTTGTTGCCGTCGCTCCCGAGCACCCGCTGGCGGTAAAATACGCCGGCGAAGCGGTAAAGAAAATGGTATCGCTGGCGCGCAATCACGCTTACGAGGATAAGACCACTCACCAGGGCATCTTTACGGGGCAGTATGTCACGCACCCGCTTACGGGCAAAAAGATTCCCGTTTGGGTCGGCGATTATGTCTTGTCGGGCTATGGCGAAGGCGCGGTAATGGGCGTTCCCTCGCACGATACGCGCGATTTTGACTTCGCGAAAAAGTATGATATCCCCATCATTCCCGTGCTTATGCCGAGCGACGAGTGGCTTGACGCCAACGCGCCAAAGGGCAAAGAATACGCACCGGGCAAGGACCTTCGCGCCCTTTACATAAAGGATTGCGCCAAGTTCGGCACTGCTTTTACCGACGACGGCATTATGCTTGAAGGGCTGGAAGGCGCCGAGGATTTAGGCGGCCTTGATAACCGCACCGCCATAAGGAAAATATGCGAAAAGCTGGAAGCATTGGGTGCGGGCGCGGCAAAGAAAACCTACCGCATTCGCGATTGGCTCTTTTCTCGCCAACGCTACTGGGGCGAGCCGTTCCCGATTGTCTATGACGACTCGGGCAAAGCGTATCCCGTATCCGAGGCGGATTTACCCATAACCCTGCCCGAAGTTACGGACTTTAAGCCGGTTACCAGTGACGACAAGGACGCCGATCCCGTTACTCCCTTGGGACGCGTTACCGATTGGCTCAAGGTAAAAGGCACGATTCTGCCTGACGGCAGCGTTAAACTTGGTGAAGGCAAAGACGCCAAGACCTTTTCCCGCGACACGAACACCATGCCGAACTGGGCAGGCTCTTGCTGGTATTACATGCGCTACTTCTCGCCTAATTACGCTGGCGGCTTTGTTGACGAGGCCGCGGAAAAATACTGGTCGGGCGAGCATTTCGGAGCTAAAGGCTCGGTCGACTTATATGTCGGCGGCACGGAGCACGCCGTTTTGCACCTGCTTTATGCCCGCTTCTGGCACAAAGTCTTTTATGACTTGGGATTGGTATCCACTCCCGAGCCGTTTTATAAGCTGTTTAACCAAGGCATGATAACCGCGGACGCCTATTCCGACTCGCGCGGCTTCTATGTCGAAGTGGACAAGGTAGAGGAACGGGAAGAGGGCGGCGTTCGCACCGCTTATAATAAGGAAACTGGCGAAAAGCTGACCATCAACCCCGGCAAAATGGGCAAGCGCTACAAAAACGGCGTCTGCCCCGAAGATGTGTGCAACCGCCATTCGGTTGACGCTTTCCGCTGCCACATGATGTTCTTGGGGCCTTTGGAAGCGACTTCACCTTGGCGCGAAACCACTATCGTCGGACAGGAAAGATTCATCGCAAGCGTTTGGGCGCTGGCGCACAGGAAGGATTTGGATACTTCCGACGCTCCCGCAAACAAAGACATTGAACGCCTTGTCCACTCTACCATAAAGGAAGTAACCGAAGACATCAAAAACATAAGGCTTAACACGGGCATAAGCGCACTTATGGTGCTGACCAACGCTCTTGCCGCCGAGGCAAAGCCGAAGAAGGAACATGTCGAGATTTTGCTAAGGCTCATGCAGCCCTACACGCCTTTTATGGTTGAGGAAATCTATAGCGAGGGCAAGAACTTCAAACTTCCTGCCGGCGTCAAATCCGCCGCTTTCCTTGCTTGGCCGCAGTATGACGAGGAGAAATTACAAGCCGATGAGGTAACTTTGGTCGTGCAGATAAACGGCAAAAAGCGCGCCGAGCTTATCGTCCCCGCTACCGCCACCGATAAGGAAATTGAAGCCGCCGCCATGGATAACGAGACGGTAAAGCGTCACTTGGAAGGCAAGGAAATCCGCCGCATTCTCCACATTCCCAACAAGACCTGCAAGGTGCTGGGCATAGTGGCCGGATAAAAGCGGATAAAGGCTACTTTTTATTTTTTCCTAAAGGCTTCGCCGATTTTCTTATCGGTAGTCCATTGGCTAAGGGAGTAAACCGCCCATAAAGCCGCGGGGAGCCACCCGATAAGGGTGATTTGCAATAGCAGGCACACAATCCCCGCTATCGGACGCCCGATGGTAAAAAACACTAAAAACGGCAGGAAAATCGCAATAAGTAACCTCATTTTTTATCCTTTCATTAAAAAGCAAAAACAAAAACAAACAACAGATAAACTATATCAAACCCATTTTACACATATTTAAACTGGATTTTAAAGTCTATATCCGCTCGCAAAGAGTTTTTAACGGGGCAAGAGTTAGCCGCCGCCTCAATCAGCTTCCTATCATTTTCGGAAAGCAGATTCGACCCCGCCACCGTAACCGTCGCCTTTATCCCGACTAGCTTATGCGCCGGCTTTTCCTGCATCTTTTTCTCCAAGTAGCAAGAAATGTTTCTGGTATTAAGCGGCACCCGCCCCTCTACACTGTTGGAAATGTTGCTGACCATGCACGAACCCAGCGACATAACCAGCAAATCCATAGGGGTAGGATATTCTATGGTTCGCACACTTGTAATTACAATGTATTTACTTTCATCAAGAAAACTATCACAGAAAAGTTCCCCGTTATGCCTAATATTTACGCCCATTTTCATCTCCTTTTCTACATAAAATTATAAGGGTCAACATCAACCTCTACTTTTATACTAGAGGATATTTTTATTTTTGTCAGCCACTCCTTTATGATAGCCGAAAGGGCTACTTTTTTAGGGGCTTTTACCAGAAGGCGGAAGCGATATTTCCCTTTAAGCAAGGCAATAGGCGCGGGCGCCGGCCCCAACACTTCCACCTCGAAAGAAGGCGGGGGAGCGCATTTTGCAAGTCCTCGTGCCGCTTTTAGCGCCGCCGCTTCGTTCCCGCCGCTGATAATCAAAGCTGCCATTTTCCCAAAAGGCGGATACATAAGCATTTTGCGCATTTCGCACTCTGCCGCCATAAAAGCTTCCTCGCTGCCGGAAACCAAAGCCTTTAACACCCCGTTATCGGGCAGATAAGTCTGCAAAAAGGCGGCTCCTTCCTTGCCTTCGCGCCCTGCGCGCCCCGCGACTTGGTTCATGAGTTGAAAGGTGCGCTCGCCCGCTCGCATATCTCCGCCGGCAAGCCCTAAATCCGCATCAATCACGCCGATAAGGGTAAGCAGAGGGAAGTGGTGCCCTTTGGTAAGCACTTGTGTTCCGACGATAATATCCACTTCGTGCGCGCATATCCTGTCCAGCACTTCTGCCGCTTTTTTAGCCGAGCCGAGCGTGTCGCTGGTAACCATGGCCGCCCGCGCCGAAGGAAAGCGAAGCCTCACTTCCTCAAACACCCGCTCGGCACCGGGACCGCACGACACAAGGCTTTCCTCGGCCTTGCAAGCGGGACATACCGACGGAATAGGCATAGAGGCGTTGCAATGGTGACAGAGCATGCGCCCGCTTTGCCGATGCTCTACCATCCACGCCGAGCAGTTAGGGCAAGTAATCCTGTGCCCGCACGCCCGACACAGCATCAGCGGCGCATACCCGCGCCGATTAAGGAACAGCAGCACTTGCTCGCCGCGCTTTAAAGTTTCGGTTATTTCATGCGCCAGCGAAGGCGAAATCCACGAAGGCCGCCCACCCTCAAGTTTTTCCATTTCCTCTGCCCGCATATCGATAAGGGCAAGCGCTGGCATTTTCGCCCCGAACGCTCGCTCGGACAGCACGACTTCGCCATAGCGCCCCGCGCGGACATTGGCAATCGTTTCCAAAGAAGGCGTAGCGGAAGAAAGGATAATCGGCACTTTCTCTATAGACGCGCGCAGAACCGCCATATCGCGAGCCTGATAGACCACCCCGTCCTCTTGCTTAAAGGAAGCGTCATGCTCCTCATCAACCACAATAAGGGCAAGATTCTTAAACGGCAGGAAAAGTCCCGACCGCGCGCCGACCAGCACCTTTGCCCGCCCGTCATTGACCGCCTGCCAAGTTTGCCTCCGCACCGCCGGCGTTAAATCCGAATGCCAAAGCGCGGGCTCCACGCCGAAGCGACGCTTGAATCGCTCAAGCCATTGCGTGGTGAGCATAATTTCGGGAAGCAAGACCAACACCTGCCCCCCGCCCGCAAGCGCCTTTTCCAAAGGCTCAAAGTAAACCTCGGTCTTGCCCGAGCCGGTAAGCCCTTTGAGCAACGTGGCAGAATACCCGCCGCCTACCTTTGCCGCAAGCGCCGCCGCGGCCTTTTCTTGCGAAGGCGTAAGAGCGACTCTGCCTTGTCCGCTAAGCTTCGGCAAAGCAAAGTCAAAGACGCGCGACGCCTTTGTCACTCGCACTTTTTTAAAGGCATCGGGCACGCTCATTGCCATTTTAAGCACCGCTCCGAACGGCGCGACATTATAATTCGCCACTTTGCGCAAGAACCGTAGCATAGCGGGAGAAAAGACCCCTTCCGCCACCTTCCCCGAAAGGCTTTTAAGCCGCGCCTCGGGCACTTCGGATTTGTCCGCAATATCCACCACCACGCCCAGCACCGACTCGCGGCGAAACGGCACGGACACTATATCGCCCACCGTCACGGACATTCCGTCCGGAACCTTGTAGTCATAGGCGTCAAGAAGGGGTAGCGGCAGCGCGACAACAGCTATATTTTTCTTTGTTTTAAGCATAAAAGGACTATACAATACAAAAAATCATAAAGGAATAACGATTTGCCGAAGGAAAACTTGCCCATAGCTCCGAACATAGTGTTCACCGCCAAGCCCGACCTTATAAAGACGCTGGGCGAATGGCTTACTTTCCTTAAATCAACCAAGCGCTTCAGCATAAATACGGTCCAGTCCTATGGCTTTGACATGGCGGCTTTTTTGAGCTTTTACAAAAGATATAAAGGCGCCGAGCCGGGGCTGAGTGACCTTTTGGTAATGGATATCCACGACTTTCGCTCTTTCCTGTCCGACCGCACCGAGGAAGGGCTTTCTCGCACTTCGCTCGCACGGGAAATGTCCACCCTTCGCAACTTTTTCCGCTGGCTGGATAGGTCGGGCAAGGGTAAGAATAAGGCTATCTCTGCCGTCCGCTCGCCTAAAATCCCGCGCTTTATTCCTAAGCCCATACCGGAAGGCGAGGCTATAAAGACCATAACCTCTGCCGCCGAGCTATACGATGAGCCGTGGCTGGGCAAAAGGGACGCCGCCTTATTCGCGCTTTTATACGGGTGCGGCTTGCGTCTGTCCGAGGCGCTTAATATGAACATCGGCGACATTCCCGCGGGCGAGGAAATGACCATCACCGGTAAAGGCCGAAAACAACGAATTGTTCCCGTCCTACCGTTTGTAAAGGAGCTTATAAATGATTATCTTGCGACCTATCCCATCCGCCCGATAGCGGACAAAATGCCCCTGTTCATCGGCAAAGGGAAAGGGCGGCTTAATCCCGGTGTCGTCCAGCGCCAAATGCGAAGGCTGCGCGGCTATTTAGGGTTGCCGGAAAGCGCCACTCCGCACTCGCTGCGCCATAGCTTCGCCACGCACTTACTATCCGCAGGCGGCGATTTAAGGACGATACAGGAGCTTTTAGGGCATGCCTCGCTTTCCACCACACAAAGATACACCGAGGTCGACTCCGAGCGTTTAAGCAAGGTTTATAACGCCGCCCACCCGAGAGCAAAAAGGTTTAAGGGCTAAAGTTGGTTTATAAGGTGATAAGGTGATGAGTTTAAGAAGGAAGAATAAAGAAAAAAGAAGGGCGTAAGAATGACGACTCCCTTCTTTTTTTAACTTATAAACTTATCACCTTATAAGCTCATAAACTATCCTTAACCCTTAAACCTACTTAAATGTCCACACCAGATTGTTAGCGTTTTCGCTGGCACAAGCGTTGTTAGCGTCAGACACCGTGGGCTTTATCCGCACATTATCGCTAAGCCCGTTCACAATGGTGCCACCCACTGCCAAGCTTTCAAAAATGGCACTTTCGCCCCAATTTACTTGGGCAAGCTTGATACAAGCCGCCTTTTCCACATTGTTAAGAAAAATCTGGTAGCGAGAGCTGTCGCCCGTCTTTTGCGCTATTTTCCAAGAATCGCCGACCGGTGCCGCCACGCAAGCTTCATCTCCGGTTTTGGTAGAATCATAATACTCGGCGGAAAGGTAGCCCAAATCGCCCAGCTTTTTACAAGAAATATCGGCAAAATCATCACTGTAAAGTCCCTTTACCTGAGTTGATATAAGCTGGATCATGTCAGTGGCTTTGTTGACCTTATGGCTTTTCATCGCGACCGAGTAGCCCGCAATACCGCCGGCGGACAGCACGCCGACAATCGCCAGCACGCCCAGCATTTCAATCATCGACCGACCGTTTTGATTTTGTCCTAGCATAGTCCTTCCCTCCTATATCTTTCCTTAAATCCTAAACCGTAAACCTTAACCCGTAACCCTACTTAAATGTCCATATCATCGAGCTGCCTTGCTTGCATTGCTCGACCACCGTTTCCACGGGCGGCGCAATCGCAGGGCTGGAAACCAAAACCTCTGCTCCTTCCGTCCCGACCTTTAAATTAACAAAAGTGCCGGAATCGCCCCAATACGCCCGCGCAAGCTTAGTGCAAGGCGCAATCTCCACGCCTTTTAAAGCGATGGTGTAAAACTTCTGCGAAGGCGAGGTAATCGTCCATTCCGTCCCTACGGGCGGATTCTGACAAGCCCCGCTACCGGAAACATATCTTTCGTCCAGCACCCCGATGCTTTTTAGGACGGCGCAGTTAAGGCCGGTGTATTTTTCGTTAAAAGTCGTGCGTATCTGCACCGAAGTCTTTTGAATCAGGTCCAAAGCTTCATTAGAGTGAAAGGATTGCATGGCGACGGTATATCCGCCGATAGCGCCCACGGACAGCACGCCGATGATGGCAAGCACGCCCAGCATTTCAATCATTGATCGCCCGTTTTGATTATTCTTGTTTACCATCATTGAACACATAGAAAGACCTCTGTCTTGAACATAAGACAGATTATAGCACAAAAATTCTTAATAACATATAAATAAAAAGACAGGCGAGGAATTACCCCGCCTGCCTCTATTTTAAATAATCAAACGACTATTTGAAAACGAATTCCATCGCCGCATCTTCAGCTGCCGGAGAGCAAGCCGTAGAAGCATTTGCATCTGCGATAGAGAAAGGCAATTCAGCCTTTGTCTTAGTCGTTGTTCCAGCCTTAATGCTTACGATATCGGAACCCCAGTTAGCGGTTGCAAGCTTGATGCAAGCGGATTTTTCAACATCATTCAAAACGATTTTGAAAGCATCGCTTTCATTGCCTTCGCCACCGGCGCCGCCTTCAATAGTCATAACAAACGGAGAATCACCGGTAGTAATACCGACCTTACCAAGGTTTGTTTCGTTGATAACGGTATTACCCGCGGGATAAACGCCGTTAAAGACGGTCTTCATCTGGGTAGAAACCATTTGCACGACTTCGGAAGCCTTGTTAGCTTTGTAGTTCTTCATCGCCATGGAGTAACCTGCGATACCACCGGCGGAAAGAACGCCGATGATGGCAAGAACGCCAAGCATTTCGATCATTGAACGACCGGATTGCGTATTCTTTAACATTTGAACTAACTCCTAATTAAAAACCTAACAATAACCGAGCTCTGAACTAGTCGAAAGTCCAAACAACGGTGTTGTCATCAGCATTGTTACAGGAAGTAAGCGCATCTGCCATGTTTGCGACAGCGTTACCGCCGACTTCTACGGTTGCACCACCCCAGTTAGCAGCGCTGAGCTTGATACAAGCGGACTGCTCAACATTAAGCATTGTAAGAGTAAAGTGCTTAACATCATTGTCCACTTCAGCAACGGTAATGTTTCCGAAAGGCGATGTGAAGTCAGAGCCGAGAGCGGTCATATCATTTGCGCTGATGTTGGTATAGTTACCATTGTAGATGGTTTTGGCTTGGGTAGAAAGCATTTGAATAACTTCCATTGCCTTGTTAGCTTTGTAGTTTTTCATAGCCATAGAGTAACCTGCGATACCACCGGCAGAAAGAACACCAATAATAGCAAGAACACCAAGCATTTCGATCATTGAACGACCGGATTGTGTATTTTTTAACATCGTATATTAACTCCTAATAAAAAATTTCTCCGAAATAACACGAATGTGTTATGAAAGCGAACCTAACAACAAAAGATTAACAACTAATAAACAAGGTTGCAAATAATTTTTAAGGGCTCTTTAAAAAACAAGCAAAAAAGAGCCGAAGCGTTCAAAAATCGCACCGGGGAGGGTAAAAAAAGGCGCGGGGAAAGGGGGCAGAGAGGCAGAAAAGCAGAAAAGGGGCAAAATGCCCCTAATCATAAGGAATACCGCCGCTTATCCGATAGCTCTGGCGATCTGATCCTGCATATCAAAGGTGCCCATAACGACCCAGCCGACGACGGCGATAACCGCCAAAATCGCCACGGTATTAAGGACCGCCGCACGCTTTTCAATCTGATCCAAGCTCTGTTCAAGCCAATCGTTCGCCATTTTGTTAAGTGCTTCTTGGAAGTTATCGAGCTCGGAATAAATACGCAAGTCGCCGATAATTTCCTTATCGGGGAAGCCGTAGCGCGTTTTAAGCAGCGCCTCACCGATGTTGTCACCGTTGTTAATGAATACCAAGGCCTTATCTATGCGCTCCAGAAGATAGGGATTAGAATCCGCTCTTAAGGCACGCATAGCTTTTGACACGGGCGTTCCCGCCTTTACCAAAGCGGCAAAGGTAAGCAGCCAGCTTACACCCACATACACGCGGTAAAGCGACCAAGGCGGATACTTATCAAACCAAGCCCTTGTGATACCTTTCCACCTCGGCAGAGTAATGTAAATGGTAAAGAATATCGTAGGCAGGAACAAGAACGCCGGCAACCAGTTCTCGGTCACCCAGTTCGACAGCGCAATCAAATCGCCGCTCATTCCCGTCCAGCGGATATTAGGCGCCGCGTCAACCATAGGCGGCACCAGATACGCACCCACGCCGTAAATAATAAGCACGGTCATAAGCGACAAGAACGCGGGATAAAGCACCGCATTAATAATGGGGCCGGTCATTTTCGCCGCACCCTCGGTCACTTTGATAAGGTTCTCCAAGGCGTCGTCCAAGTCGGACACATCGCCTGTTGACAGCATCAGGCATTCACGCGAAGGGGCCCACCCGCGCACCGCGGCGGAGAAAGTTTCACCGTTGCCAAGAGCCCTTGACCACGCCATAACCGCGACCGCCAAAGGGTTGCTGGTATCTTTACCGCCGTCGGACAAAATCTCATACATACGATCCAAGGAATCCATGAGCGAGAAGCGGTTGCGGATAAGCGACATCATCTTGCGGTAAATCCTAAGGCGCCCTTGATTATTCATTCTGCACCGCACTTTAGCATACGCTTCAAACAACCTGCCAAAGAAGGTCTCGTTGCTTCCCGTCGGCATTCTTGTGTTTTGCTCGGGCTCTTCAAGTATGCTTTCCGCCATGGCAGAGTTGGCAACATCGCTCGCCTTATTATCCGTGGCGATATTAGGATTTTGCTTAAAACGTCTTCTCATATCCCAAAACTCCCTGTTAAAAAGCCTTAACCCTTAACCCTTAACCCTTAACCCCGCCTAATACACGGCCTTTTCGTCCAAAAGTCCGCACCATCTTTCTATTTCTTCAACATCAATATCACCGATGAGCATTTTTTCCAAAGCATTTTCTTTTAGCGTGCGTCCGCCGAGTTCGGTAGTCCAGTAATCCGTGGCTTTTTTGGTTTCGTTGTTAATCAAAAGCTCCAAGAGCTTAGCGTCGGGGATAACCATTTCACCCACTGCCGTTCTGCCTTTCACCCCTTTGTGGTTACAGAAGGAACAGCCAGGACCGCGTAAGAAGGCTTGCGACAAGCCGAACTCGTCAAACGCCTTGTAAAGACGCTTTACTGCGGGGTGATTAGGTTGCTCTATCGCCGGAATACGGCAGTAAGGGCAAAGCTTACGGAACAATCTTTGCGCCACCATACCCTTGATGATGCCGGGGTCTTGCAGCTTAAAAGGCTCCATTCCCATATCGCGAAGACGCATTAAAACCGCAGGCGCCGAGTTGGCGTGAAGCGTCGTCCACACGGCGTGACCGGAAAGCGCACCTTTAAACGCCAGCTGCGCCGCCGCCAGCGTTCGGATTTCGCCTATCATCAGCACATCGGGGTCGGAACGCAGGGTAGCTGCCAAGGCTTTAGTGAACTCAATATCCTTTTCCGCATCGGTAGGGGCATTGGTAACGGGCATTTGCCGCGCGCCCGGAATGGGATATTCGGGAGGATCTTCCACCGTTAAAAGGTTCGACTCGTAGTTTCTTTCTTCCAAGAGCCTTATCATATTGCGCTGCAAGGTCGTAGACTTGCCCGAGCCCGTAGGTCCGGAAATAATAATCATACCCGTAGGCACCGAGCGCAAACGGAAGAAAATCTCTTCATCGCGCTCGCTGTAACCGAGAGCGGCAAGGGAATTCGCCTCGGACCCTTCGTCCGAATACAAAAGCCGCATAACCAGATAGCGACTGCCGAACGCGATAGGGTTAAATTGCAAACGAATACCCAGCACATTTTTGGGAAGGAGCAATTTGCCCTTTGACCCGCGCAGGGGAGTAGTGCCGAGCTTTTGCGCCGCTTGATACTCGCTTTGCGCATAGTTAGCATCGGAAATATCTGCCGAGGAGAACGCCGCTCTCACAAACGACTCGCCCCAGTCTTTAGAGTATTCAATCTCGGTTTGCATTAAGCCGTTAAGGCGGAACATGACCGTAGTTTTGTCGGCGACGACCACATGCACATCAGACACTCTGATTGCGGCGGCGCGGGCGATAATCGTGACGAAGTCCTTTTGCATTTGCAGCTGGTCATCGCTGTCCGCCGAACCTATGGAATAAGAAGTATTAAGCGCTTTTTCATAAATGGCGGTAATGAGCTCTTGCGGGATATACTCGGGCTTTCCCACCTGTAAGCGCCGCTTGCGAGCCAGCACCTCAAAGCTCAACACGCGTCCGTCGAACTTATGCGCTTCGGAAACCAAAAACCGCCCGTTGGAGAAAAGCGCAAGCAAAGAGCGCTGGTCCTCTTTTATGGGGAAGGAGCCGTTCGGAGCCGTGACGCAAGTCACCCCTTCAACGAACAAACTGCGCATAAGCGCATCAACTTTTGCCGCGGATATCTGCCCACCGCTTGCCGGAGCTGCCCCGGCTGTCGCCGCACCCGCACCGCCGGGAGCCGCCGAAGCCGCAGGAGTAACGGGAGCCGCCGAAGCCGCAGGAGTAACGGCAGGGGTAACTGGAGCCGCCGAAGCCGCAGGAGTAACGGCAGGGGTAACGGGAGAGGCAGGAGTAACCGGCGCCGTGCCGCTTTTTTGCGCACCCGTCCCCGCGCCTGCGCCTGCACCGACCTTTGCACTTTCCGCACCGACCTTTGCGCCGGAGCTCGCACCGTCTCCCGCACTTTGCGGAGTTCTTATGACATCAGGCTTAACGGCTTTTTGAGAGGAATCAGGCGCAACCGCGACATCTGATGATTTGTTTTTATCATCAGCCTCGGACTGATTTTTGACCTCTTTCGCACTCATTCATACACACTTCCACGACACTTTTAAAAAGCTTTGTTAGCAAAGCACAACACTCACCACACTCGGCACTAGGGCATAATTCCGGGGCCGGAGCTTCTGACCGAACCGCCCGAACGAGGAAGCGCTGCCCCTCTGGTTCCCGTGCTTTCCGTAAAGAGCAGGAATTCGGACTCTTTGCCTCTGGTTACTTCAACCGAAGTAGTGGTTATTTTGGAAACTTTGTATCCGTTTTTCAAAGGATGCCCGACGGTAACATTGAAGCTGCCTCTGTCCGATTGCAAGACCGCGGCAAGCTCGCCGTTAATACCTTTTACTTCGTTGACCGTGTATAAGGTGGTTATCTCTTGCTCTTCAATATTGGGCTTCTTGATGCTTGCGCCAAGCCTTTCCTCTTCTCTTTTCCGTGCAAGCTCCTCTTGCTCCATTTCCCACTTTACGCGGTCACGAGAGATTTGCTCGCGTCTTTCCATTTCGTCCATTTGATTTTTGCGAAGATCCGCCTTTGCCTTTTCAATATCGGAAAGGAGCCTTTCCCTCTTTGCTTTCAAGGTCAAAAGGGCCGTTTCGCGCTCAATCGCCGCCATTTCTTTGAAGATGTCATCATCAACTCCGCCCAGTATCTGCTCGGAAGGCATGGCAGCATCTTTGCCGCCGATTGCCGCAGGTTGTGCCGTGCCGAAAATGTCCAGCTCGTCAAAGGATACCGTCGCCGTTTCGGGCGCAGGGACCGCAGGAGCCGCATTCGCCGCATTTGCTGCATTTGCCGCCGCCGCTACATCTGACGCCGGATCTGTCATGGCAGGGGCCGCTCCACCGAGCGTCGCATCCGGCACTATATCCGCCGGTATAACCGCGTCAAAAGCCGCCGGCTGAGGCATTCCCGATACACCCGCATCTTGAGCGTAAACGACACTTGCTCCGCAAGTCAAAACCAGCGTCGCAAAAACTATTTTTGCTTCAATTTTTCTTACCATAGATACGTCCCTCATATTTCCAATTGTTACTAGCGGTATTATAAACCAAACCTGTCAGTTCCAAAGCGCCGAACTTGTCAAAAAAGTGGTTCCACTCCGACACGGGCAACGCTGACGAAAATCCGAAATTAACATAAGAAAAGCCTTCCGCGCCATCACCGAGAGCGGCCTTCGCCTCGGGTTTTAACTCGGTCACGCTAAGTTGCACCGGTATGTTCACGGCTTGGAAAATATCCGTAAGGTCGTCGGTTATCTCTTGCGTTGTCAAAGTAGGCGCCGACGCCGCTTTTCTTAAGTTGTTAAACTGTATAGTTCCGGTTGCCGAGCGTCCGCCCGCCGCGACCGTATAGTGCAAGCCGTCAATGTTATACCGCTTCATTCCGGTCATAAAGTTGCCGACTCTGCCCCATTGCATGGTCCAGCCGGTGGAAAGTCCGGTGAGCTGGCACTTGACATCGCCCATCACCCACCCCGGCACCGTAGCCGCCACCAAAAGCGCGGTTGAATCCGAGCACGCCTTTATAAACTCGCTGGGGACAACCAAGTCCTCCCACGGCATAGGCACTTTAACTTCCTTAGGTGCCTCTACCACGGGTTTTACCACCGGAGGCGGAGCTATAACTTCTCTTATGACTTCCGAGCTTCCGAACATATAGGATAAAAGCGAGAAAGCACCCCAGCCGATTAAGACCACCGCGGCAACCAGTATTGATACCGTTTTAATGCTGAGCTCTTTTTTAAGCTTCAAAAGCTTTACTTTGGGAGCCTTGGCAAACACTTCATCAAGGCTTCTTTCCTCGGTGCCGTCAATCTGCCACGAAGCGGGAGCGACACGCCGTCCCCAATCAGGCACCGCCATCATTGATACAAAGTTGCGCTTGGCATCGTCCTCGTTAAGGTAAAGCATATCCTCTTCGGACAAAATCAAGTCGTTACGCACGGCAATAAACCACCAGCCCTCGGGGACTTTAAACACCGACACCGAAGAAGGAACATCGGAAAAAGCCTCAACCAAAGAAAGCGCCGCAACCGGCATTCCCGCGCGATGTCCTTCCGAGGAAATGCCAAGGCCGTATTGCGGCATTCCCGAAGGACGAATTACATACAAGTCCGCATTGTCCAAGACATTTTCGGCTGTTTCGCGCACTTCCGGCAAAGGATTGTCGGGGTTTTGCAAAGGCTGCCAGAAAATGCTGGTCGCATACACCGTCCCGTTAACGGTAATCGTAGCGCCCCAAGGATCTTCCTCTTCACCCTCTGCCGCCACTTTCTCGGGCGCGGGATAATTCGGACCGGAATCCTCGCTTTCCAAAGGAGGATTGGCACTGGGCGCCGTGATATCAACGG
>Ga0079305_1000322_pt1 | contig 108171 bp, 119 predicted proteins | sample LMS_cellobiose_e_FD_79183 | JGI IMG/M metagenome (GOLD analysis project Ga0079305, IMG submission 79183) | Rumen-fistulated moose microbial communities from Alaska, USA - LMS_cellobiose_enrichment | ecosystem: Host-associated > Mammals > Digestive system > Stomach > Rumen fluid ...
CATCCTACCGCCTTCACTATCGACTGGCAAAGAATCCATTTGAATTTCTACTGTTGTAGATTCTTCCTCCACTGAAATCGGTCCGATGTCAAAGAATCCATTTGAATTTCTACTGTTGTAGATTGAGGGATCACGAATCCTCGGAACCCAGGTCAAAGAATCCATTTGAATTTCTACTGTTGTAGATCCCTGTACTTCGAGTTTTTCCCTCCTGCAGGAAAGATATGGTCCCGACATCGAGAATCCCTCTCTGGTGCTCATAGGCATCGAAGGGATAGGACCGGATTAAAGAATCACTCGCTCTCATGCTTCCCGTCGTCCGGGAACAGCGGGATGAGCACCTTGTGCCCTATCAGCGCAGCCGCGATGATCTCCAGACCCAGGACGATCACGTGCACCGAGAAGTGCTCGAACGGGTCGGTTATGAGCATCACTGCCAGGATCGTGATGAACACCGCCACGGCGCATTTGACGGGACGGAATCTGCGGGTGGAGATGAATTCGTCTATGGTCTCCGCGACCTCGTACAGCGACTGCAGCGCCCACAGGATACCGATCATCCCTATGGACTTGTCCTCCAGGAACAGGATGACGAAACCCAGGACGATCTTCAAGAACGCATCCCCGATGCTCACGTCCGAGTCGGGATACCTCAGGCCGACGTAGATGTTGATCACCGCATAGATTATCAGCGCGTAGGCCAGGAAGTACGGGATCACGCCGGCAAGCTCCTCCGGGAAGACTATGAGCAGAGCTCCCAGGATAACGAATACCAGAGCCTGCAGGTCCTTCTTGAGATAATCCGTGACGGCTGACATCGGTCGGCCAGAGACCTTGATCCGGTTATTTAAGAATATTTCTTTGGCATCGTTCTGTCTGTTCCCGCCATGCTCTCCGACCTGAATTCTTAAATAATTTTTAGGCTTTCCTAAATTTAATGGAGATACGGATCCCGACCGCTTGGCCGTAAGAGGTCACGGATTCCGGATCCAAGGAGCGTGGCACATGAAGGAGAAGGTGACTATAAAGAGGGGGACTCCCCAGGAGACCCTGATGCTCCCGCTGTACGGGAGGTACAGGGCGAACCAGATGTATCCGGGGCTGTTCAGGGATACCACGGCGAAGGAGATCATCGACCGCATAGACTACAGCATGGAGCGGTCTGACATGGGGAAGGGGCCCCAGTTCGTGTACGGCATGAGGCAGGACATCGCCGAGAGGATGGCCAAGGAGTTCCTGGCCCGGAATCCCGACGGGATCCTCGTCAACATCGGATGCGGACTGGACACGATCTTCGACCACATCGACAACGGGAAGTGCAGGATGGTGAGCATGGACTTCCCCGAGGTCATCGAGTTCAGGAGGAAGCTGTTCGACCCCAGGGACAGGGAGACCTGCATCGGGAAGGATGCCAACGACCATACGTGGATGGACGAGATAGGATATGTTCCGGGGGACAGGGTTTTCATCATGGTCCTGGGCGTCCTGTTCTATTTCGACCCGGATGACGTGAGGAAGCTGATCGATGCCATAGGCAGGCGCTTCCCGGGCGCGACGCTGGTCTTCGACTATGAGAACGCCAGGATGCTGGCAAAATCCAATAGAGCGGTCGTCAAGACGGGCAACAAAGGGGCTTGGATGCGGTTCAGCATGGAGGATGCCGGGAAGGAGGTGCCGGCCTTCTCGGGCACGGTTGAATCCGTGACCGTTATGAAGGAGATGCCTCCTGAATACGATGTGCTGCCGTTCCTGTACAGATGGTACCTGAGACGCTGCATGAGGAACGAGTCCATGACATTCGCAAAGGTCAGGTTCAGGGAGACATGACGGCGGGCACCCGCCCCTCACTTCGGTATCTATCCGTTAGCATGTCCGGTGCGCCCGGATAGGCATCTTCGCATGATCTCGAGCCCACATCTGCCATCTTTTTGTAAGAATAATGAGGTGGGCCCTACCGGGTTTGCACCCACTCTAGCCAGTATATAAGCTAAAAATGGAATGATGCCATTTTCTGCACCGCATAATTTTGGTTAGGGCTTTTCGGGGCCCATACAACAGTTGCGCCTTCAAGAACCGTGAATCACGAAATCTGCCGTAAGATCCGGCAGTTGCGGATGACCCTTGCATCGTTGATGTCGGCAAGTTCGACTAGGAGCAAACATGTTTCAGAATAACGTTAGCGAGTCTGCGCATTTGCTCGATGGAGCGCAGCCTTTCGAGGGTATCATCGAGAATGAGAACAAAGAGGTCAGCGGATCTCCCAAGGAGGAGTTCATCGCCGAGATGCAGACCGAGCTGGGGAAACCCAACCCGGCGTCCAAACCGCCTATGAGACTTCCTCTGATGAAGTTCCATACCGGCCGTCTGTTCGCCAATCTCAATCTTGTGGCGGATTACAACGTCAGGGTGTTCGCGAAGGATGCGGATTATGTGAAGGATCTCGTTCCCGAGATCAAGGCAGGCCTATTGGATTCGGAGATGAGATGGGGGATCTCTCTCCGAAGGTGGTCATGATCGTTTCCGACAAGGAGGTCATGGACAACATCGCCGCTTCCAGGCCAGAGAATGCCCTCAAAGCTATTCTTCCGGCCCCATAGTCCGTCATTTCTGCTGACGGGACCTGGTAGGGGTATCCCAATTGGTGTCGCTCGACGGACGCGTGAGCGGACGTCGCGTATCCGAGCAAACCTCAGTGCAGCGAGGATGCGGGCGACCTATGGGCCAGGCGGCCATGCGCGTCGGACCACGGTCCAGCGCCGGCCGCCGGCCCAGCGACCGGATATTGAAAATTAATATAGTGAAACAGCCACTCTAACAGAAGGAAAGACCATGGCGATAATGTCCGATTCCAATTTAGCGTACACCGAGGAGGTCGAGAAGAATCTTCTCACCGATGGATTCGTCCAGTCCCAGAAAGACGGTGTCAACAGCAAGATCCTCATAGACCAGGGAAGGTATGACATGATCAGGCGCCATATGGACAATGCCGTGGTCGAGATGGTCTTGGCAGGAATCCGTGACATGGAGGAAGGCAATCTCATCCCGGCAGACGAGGTCTTCGAAGAGCTCAGGCAGAAGTACGGTTTATGACATACGAAGTCTTCTTTACCTAACTCTCCAAGCGCGATCTCAGCGACAATATAGACTACATAGCCGGAGTTCTCAAGAATAGGAAGGCTGCCTCAGACCTTCGCGATCGTTTCATGAAGGCGAGAGATGATCTGGCTGTCAATCCCGAATCGTCCCCTTGTCGAAATCGTGGACACTCTTTCCGGGACCCCAGGTATCCGCCCAAAGGACCGAGCTTGCCAGAAGGATGACTATCAGAGATCCTCCGTTGTGGAGGATCGCTCCTGCGATGGGACCTATCATACCGAGCATGGCCAATACGGTGCCAGAGATGTTGATGGCCATCGACAGGGTCAACCCCAACACTATGGTCTTCACGGTACGCTTGCAGAGCCTGTAAATCCCTGGGAGCTTCGATATGTTGTCCTCCATCAGTATGATGTCGGATGATTCGACCGCCACATCGTTGCCTATGGCCCCCATGGATATCCCCACTGTGGCCCTCCTGAGGGACGGCGCATCGTTCATACCGTCCCCCAGCATGCATGTGCATTCGGTCCTTTCGAAGTTTTCGACCGTATTCATCTTGGTCTCTGGCTTGCATTTCCAAACGACGTCGTCCAGTCCGATCCTCTCGGCCACGTTCCTTGCGACGGTCTGCATGTCACCGGTGAGCATGATCGTCCTGACTCCTTCTTTCCTGAGTTCCTTCACGGTCCAGCAGGAATCATCCTTAATGGTGTCCTCCAGTTCGAAGTATCCGATGCATTTGCCGTCCATGCCGACGTATACGACTGTGCAGGGAAGGTCCTGGGAAGAGGATACGGCTATGTCCAGTCCCTCGGGCGATTCCGTCGTCATAAGGTCGGCATTACCTGCGGCGATGCGTATCCCGTCGACGGTACCGATTATCCCCTGTCCTGCCACGTTCATGAAGCTCTCGACGGTACCGATGTGCCCGTGATCGGTCGCGATGGCCTTTCCGAGAGGATGTTCCGAGCGGGATTCGAGGGATGCTACCATCCCCTCGACGGTCCCCTTGGGCAGGGCCGAGGAGGTGCTCACGAATCCTTTGGAATGGATCTTGCCGGTGGTGAGGGTCCCGGTCTTATCGAAAAGAACGGTGGTGACCTTGTTCATCCCCTCGATGGCGGACGAGTTTTTCAGGAGAACCCCGTTCCTGGCCATGTTGCCTGAAGCGGCCATGATCCCGGTAGGCGTCGCAAGAATGAATGCGCAGGGACAGAACACAACCATTATAGTCAGTGCGCGATAGACGTCCTGGGTGACGATGTATGTGACGGCCGTGAGTATCGCCGTTCCGAGGAGGATGTATTTCGTCCATCTGTCGGCTGTGTTTACTATCCTACTTTTGCTCGCATCAGCCTCCGCGAGGAGTCTCGACATGCGCGCCATCATACCTTCCGAATCGCACCTGGTGACCTGTATGTCGATTGAACCGTACAGGTTGGAGGTTCCGGAGAAGACCTCGTCTCCAGGCTTCACGTCGACCGGTACGGATTCGCCGGTCATGATGGATTTGTTGATGGAAGAGTTTCCCTGTACGACTATGCCGTCCAGGGGTATGGTCTCACCCGGGAACACACGGATGCATCCCCCTACCTCGATATCTTCCAGAGGAAGGTTGTACGTGGACTCTCCGTCGATCATGTGGGCATTGTCTACCTTGACCTTCCCTAATGCATCGATCCCGGATCTGGCTTTGGTCGTGATGATATCCTCGAGGAGTTCTCCTACGGCCATTATGATGGCAATTTCAGCCGCCGCTATGTATTCCTTCAATACGAGACAGGCTATGAGGGCAGACACGACCAATGCCTCTGCCGAGACCTCCTTGTTCATCGTATCTATGATGACTTCTTTCAATATCGGCGCGCCACAGACCACAGTTGATATTATGGGGAGGAACCAAAGATCTTCGTTGAGCACGGCCAGAACGACCATCAGAATGCAGAGTGCTATCACAGCTAGTGCGAATTTCTTGGCCTTTAAGACCTAGGCAATTGTCAACCAATACCACCAATATACCCTAGGGGGGTATATTTTATTTAATACCCTATGGGGGGTATCAAAGTAAAGGAGCCAAAAGATGTTGGGGGCTCTCACCGATAACCGGATTGAATGAATCTGGAAAAGAAATTCAAAACACCCGGCGGTACGTGTATGGTCTTGGTCCAGCGACCGCCGCCGGCCCTGAAGTTTTACACACCTTCTGCGATGCCCGATCAACTATAAGTTCTACTTACATCCATTTTTCCCTCATTGAAAGATCATCCATTTTTCGTCGATAAAAAACGATTCTAGCTTTCGTTAAATATATTGGAATGCATGTCCAAACACGTTAGGTGAGGGAAATGAGCACAGAAAACATCCATCCAAAGAATCAACTGGATCGTGTTATTTGTCAGGTCCGCTTTCCTCCGATATTGTCCGTGGATGCAAATCTTTCCAAATTTCAGGACTCTATAACAGATAGATATCCATATTACGAAAGGAGTGAGAATTTCATCGAGAGTGTAGTGAATATTCCAACTGTGATCGATCATATCTTTATTTCAAGAGACAGAAGTTCATCCATAACCGTATCTGTATCAATGATATCATACACTACAAGTCGTTATGAGGGCTGGGAGTCTTTTATCAAAGAATTCGAGCAGTTATTCTCGATATTCAGATCGTTGTTCAAGGTGGATGTCATATCACGTGTAGGATTACGCTACATCAATGCAATACGTCCTTCTTCTATCGAAGCTTGTCATTCAGGATTGTCGTCGCTGATCGAAGATGAATTCGTTCCGAGGATGTTCGCCGATCTCGGAGAGTTGGCAGGACATATGTCGAATGTTGATTTGTTGTTGGACGACAATAGATGCAGATGTGTTTATGGTTCGATAAGATTCAATGATGATGGGGAATTAGGATTCCTTATAGATACTGACGTATTTGTCGAAGGAGAGATTGATGCAACTGTAGTCTGTAACAGATTGCATGATTTTAATGACATATCTAAGAGAGTTTTCTGCAAGATTGCTACTCATGATTTACAGAGGAGTGTGGGGCTTTGAACGAAGTTATGAGATATACGCCTTTGATAGGGACTCTGAATAGTGGTACCATACCATCGTTGTGTAGAAGGAACTGTTCATATGTGACCTATCACCGTCCTTTCTTCGAAGACCTATGTAAAAAAATCCAATCGATTTCGAACAATTCATTGAAGGATCAAGTAGAGATGTTCTGCGATGATCTTTCAGATTATCTGACCCATAATAATGTCACAGCGGGACTTCCTCCGATGCATTTTGAAGAGGATGAGGATTCGGTATATTTTGAATGGATATTCGATAAGTTCAGGTTCGGTTTCCAATTCTCTGATAAGGATGGGAAATCAGAATGGTTCCTTGTTTCCATGGTCGGAGACAAACCCGATAGGATCAGAAGTCTTTACAAAAGGCGTGCGACAATCGGATATGTAATGGCTTATGTAGAGGGCTATGCGTGAGCGAAAATGATTATCCGATGCATTTCGCCAGAGGTGTTACCAGAGAAGAATGTCTAGATGGGAAGACATTGAAAAAGTGTGTATTCGATTTTGACAAGAGAGTAAACAAAGATGGTAAAAGGGAGCTATCCATCCAATGGCTTGTCAATAACGATGCAGTGCATATCATGAAAGAGGCGTAGAAAGGTGAACGTGCGAAGTTCATTTTAGGATTTGCAGTAGGTAAGACCTCTGTGTTGGAGAATCTGAAAACATCAGAATCATATCCGGATCTTGACTATTATTTTGATGCATCTCTGGGCAATCCTTACCATGGCCTTATCGTTGTCTGTGACGATAAATTTACGATGAGGCAGTTGAGCTCAGAATTGGCATTATCAGCAGAATATTACCAATACGACCAGGATCTTCCCATATGATTCAATCCTCCGTCATCGATTATTGGTTGTTACGATAGCAGACAGTAGTCGACGTATCCTGCCATATATGTATCGTGCTGGAAGCAGGTACTGAAAATAGAATGTTAATTCAGCTGAAGGCGGGCATGTATCTAGGTTCTCGATCATCTCCAGCAAAAATAATTGAGGAAGAAATGGGGCAATCCAGCCCCAGTTTAATCAGATCTCCATCATGATTTGGTCAAGCCACTTCTTGGCAATCTCTCTTCCCGGACATCCCGCCATGATGTCGGCGATCTCCTTCCTCCTCTCGAGGAGATCGATGCCGAACCCGGCGTTGATACTGGCGATCTCGTGCAGGAGGCAGTAATCGAGCACCTCCTTGGGCACATCGTCCCTGAGGAATCTCCTGTTCATTATCACGACCCTCATCAGGAATGAGCTGTGGCCGGCCCTCGAAATCGATTCATTCTTGGACCAGAACAGTTTCAGTCCTTCGATCCCGTCTATGATTCCGGCATCCACCAGTTTGTAATACGCATCCCAGAGTCTGCTGTCATCAGCATTCTCCATATCTTCGATGGCTTCGTTCCTTTCGATGTATTTGTCCTGGTTCAGCTCCCTGAACTCATCCGAGGTCAGCCATTCTTTGGCGCACTCCGGATACTCCGTTTTCTCTTCCGCGCGGATCTTCGAGAATATCGTTCTCGCGATGCCCTCGATCACTTCGATCGGAGCCCCCTGAAGATAGTCGGAGACGGTGAAGCTCGCGTTGTTGATGGTGCGGCACCATCTCACCTTCAGTCCCCTGTAAGCGGAGAATTCCGCTTCCACGTTCTCAAATCCGAAATCGTTTCCGACCTTCTTGAAGGTCATGTCCAGTTCTTCCGATGTTACCATCTTCTTCAACTCCTTTTTCTCAGGGGCAAATTGAACTCCGGAACGGAGCTGTGAGCGAGGGGATTATGCGGACTGCGGTGAATGAAGAGAAACGTTCAAGCAAGATAGATGCTGAGCCGCAGGACACAATATTGCTCCTCGCGATGAGTGCAGGGGTGATGGTGCCCCTGAAATACGGGATGACTATCTTCTACAGAATCGACCTCCTATAGTCACCCAAAGGTAACTATGTTGCCCTCTGGTTTCTTATTTACCTATTAGTTTCTGTTCGATACTAATACTCAAAGCGATATCTAGTATCGGTGAGAAACCATGTCACAACAGATTGAGACACTAGAGCACGGGATGATCACGAAAATCGCATGCGGGGACATGAACGTCCGCGTATACAGCACCAAGGACGCCATCGAGGACCAGGTCATCATCCTGGACCGTCAGGGAAAGGGGATCATCATCGAGCTGCCCTGCTTCCACGACAGCATCGCGGAGCTTACCAAGTATCTGGCCGATAACAAGCTGGAGATCGTTGGAAAGCTGGTATCCTACCACGCAGCAGGTTCCTCCTTCCTCCCCGATGTCAAGAACTATCTGACCGAGTCAGCAGTTGCATACAACACCGACGGAGAGGGAGCACACCTGGTGCAGAACTTTTCCGGAGTCTTCGGAGCTGCTTTCGATTCCGGCATGATCAATGCCGGCGAGAAGCTCAACGGAGGAAAGATGAACATCGCAGGGATCGACATCGAGATTATCCCCAACGGCGATGCCTTCGAGGTGTGCATCCCCGCAGCCAAGGCGGTCTATGTGCACATGATCGGTCACGACTGTCACTCCATCGTCGCAGGAGCAGGGCACGCGGATGCCCTAGTCGCCAATCTCCAGGGATATCTGGACAAGGGAATCGAGATCTTCCTTTCCTCGCACTACGTCCCCGAGACCAGGAAGGACGTCGAGACCAAGATCGCATACCTCAACGATCTGAAGGCAATCGCATCCGAATGCGGAAGCGGAACGGAGTTCAAGGAGAAGGTCATGGCGAAGTACCCGAACTATTCCGGACTCAACTATCTGGACATGTCCGCCGGTTTCTTCTTCCCGAACTGAAAGATAAAAACCAACAGAGGTGATGAGGTATCATGAAGAAACTGCCTGCGTGTCCGGTCGAGACCACACTCATGCTGATCGGCGACAAATGGAAGGTGCTCATACTGAGGGACCTGTTCCCGGGGACCAAAAGGTTCGGGGAACTGAGGTCATCGGTAACAGGCATCTCCCAGAAGGTCCTGACTCAGAAGCTCAAGGAGATGGAGGCCGACGGCATAGTATCGCGCACGGCATATCCCGAGATACCTCCAAGGGTGGAGTATGAGCTCACAGAGCTGGGAAACACCCTGAAACCGATCCTGGATTCGATGGAATCCTGGGGAATGAGTTACAAGACCATGATGGAGAAATCAGATGTGTGATTCGGAACAATATCTCGACCAGTTGTTGGGATCCCTGATTTCGGATTCCGCGCACTCGGTACAGAGGGTGCCGTCCGATTCGGAGGAGAAGAGGATGCTGGTGAGATCCCTGATGAACATCAGGGCACCAGTGCCCGTATCCCCTAACTTGCTGAGGATCCAGGACAGATATCTCAGGGCCAGGAATGCCGAGAGAGGGATTGTCAGCGAGAAGGACATCCAGACTGTCGGGGATACGCTGGGAACGGATGACGACCATTCGGACACCATCGCGATCTGGCAGGGGGACATAACCACCCTGGAATGCGACGTGATCGTGAACGCGGCGAACTCCGGGATGCTGGGATGCTTCCAGCCCTGCCATGCATGCATAGACAACTGCATACACACCTTCGCGGGGATCCAGCTGAGACTTGAATGCGACGCGAAGATGCACGCTCTCAGGCAGGAGCACGGTAGCGGTTACGAGCAGCCTACGGCTGTGCCGATGCTCACCGACGCGTACAACCTTCCGTGCAGGAAGGTAATACACATCGTGGGGCCCATAGTCCATTCCGAATTGGATGAGAAGCTGGAGAATGATCTGGCTGACTGCTACGTTCGCGTACTGGACATGTGCAGGGACAACGGCCTTCGTACGGTGGCGTTCTGCTGCATATCGACAGGCGTCTTCCGCTTCCCCCATCAGAGGGCGGCGGAGATCGCGGTGAGGAGCGTAAAAGACTGGCTGGATGATAACAAAGGATACATGGACAAGGTGATCTTCAATGTCTTCCTCGAAAAGGATAGGAGAACCTACGAAGGACTTCTTTCTCAAGGTCCCCGACGGCTATCGCGAGACAATCTCCGAAGGGATGAAGGCCATGAACTTCTTGGACCAGAAGCTGGTCCGCGGGAAGGGTACACGGGAGGAGAACCTGAAGAGGCTGAAGGAGGCCATCGACAATTCCGATGCCATAGTCGTAGGAGCAGGAGCAGGCATCAGCACCAGCGCCGGACTGACATACAACGGCGAGCGTTTCATGAGATACTTCGGTGACTTCTTCGAGACCTATGGCATCACCGACATGTACTCCGGCGGATTCTATCACTTCCCGGAGCCGGAGATCAAATGGGCATGGTGGAGCAGGCACATCTACTACAACAGATGTGTGGATCCCCCGAGACCGGTCTACGATATGTTGCTGAGGATCCTGAAGGATAAGGAGTATTTCGTAGTCACCACCAACGTCGACCATCAATTCCAGAGAGCAGGCTTCGATAAGAAACGTCTGTTCTGCACCCAAGGCGACTATGGGCTCTTCCAGACCGAGGATGGCAAGAACGGCAGGACCTATGATAATGAGGAGATCGTCATGAAGATGATGGAATCCCAGGGATTCGTCAGGGATGGGTCAGGAGTGTTCCAAATCCCTGGATCCGGCATTTCGATGAGAGTAGGGTCTGAGCTTATCCCGAAGGACGATGATGGGAACTTACTGACCATGAATCTGAGGTCTGACGATACATTCTGCGAGGACATCGGGTGGAGGAAAGCATCCGCCGCATACTCTGATTTCCTCAGGAGACACGACGGCCAGAAGGTTCTTTATCTGGAGATGGGCGTGGGATTGAATACGCCGATCATAATCAAATATCCGTTCTGGTACCGTACTTGGAAGAATCCGAATGCGACCTATGCATGCCTGAACTACGGGGAGACCTTCTGCCCGAAGGATATATCGGACCGTTCGGTATGTTTGGATGGGGACCTCGGGGAGATACTGGACGTACTCCAAAGTTATTGAGACTGGATCCTCGACAGGATTATCCTTGTCAGTACTTCGATGACCTCTGAAGGTGCTTCCTCCATATAATCGGCGACCTCGGAGTTGGTCCAGTCATAGGTCCTCTGTGAGCCACATCATGTATTCCTGATAACCCTCTCTGGATGCCAGTATCTCCAGGACTTCCTTCTTCGGTATGAATATCCCTTTCAGGATGTTGTCCGGGCACATTATCACAGGCTTTCTGATGGAATTCATGATGGTCGACATCATTTCTTGGATACCCTGATCCAAGAAAACCGCAGTCTACGGGCGTTCGACAACTGTTGTTTGGGCTCAAAACCATAGAATGGGCCAGCAACACCAAGAACGTCCGGAGATTGCTCATTTTCCCACTCGAATAATCAGGCCAGCAACTCGTGTGTGGTCCCAAAAAGTATGCTATAACACTGCCCCAATCAAAAGTGACCGGAGGGCCGGCTGCGCCGACCCTCGGGAAGCAGCCCTTCGGGCTGATTGACTATTGGGATAGGACAGCGTTAGAATGAAGAAGTGACCCGCGTATGTTCAATTGCAACACAAAACAAACGAAGGTCGATATCGAATCGACCTTCCAGTATATGGGTTCTGCCCATGAATTTGTTTTGTTAGCTGGAGGAAGACATGCGCGTAGCCATAGGAATGGATCTGCACAAGAAGACGGCCGTCTGCTTCGCCGTCTACGCCGGCGAAGGACAGCCCACGCTCGATGAGCAGGAGTTCCTGGAGAGATTCAACAAAGAACACCGCACACAAGCATCCGAACCGGAGGACATGAGAGATATCGCCCTCGCCCTGAAAGAGCATGAGATACATGTCCTGATAGAGAATTCCACCAAGACCTTCGATACATACTGGGTCCTGACCAATCTGGGCTGCCACGTTACCGTGGCCCAGGCCAGGGACCTCTATCGTATCACCAAATCGGTGAAGAAGAACGACAACAACGATTCCATGGAGCTTGCGTTCTACATGCGCAGGAGACTGCATGGCGAGAACGAGTTCGCTGAATGCATCATGCCCTCGCATGAGTGGATGATCAGGAGGGAGGTTTGCAGGACCGTGTTCAAGGAGAAATCGCATCTGGCCGACCTAAAAAGGAGGACAAGATCGCATCTGCTTTTGCACGGCATCAGACTGTCCAGGGAGTACGGCGACATCTTCTCCCCCAAGGCCATGGAGGAGATGAGGAGAAAAAACGACGTCTGCCTCAGGATCTTCATCTCCGAGGCTGAGACCATCAAGAAACGGGTCGCTCTTGAAGTGAAGACGATGGAGATCATGTTCGACGGCATCAGGATGTACGAGCTGCTGCTCACCATCCCCGGATTCGGGAAGGTGACCGCGGCATACCTCGCATCGATGATAATGGACATCGGCAGATTCCAGACTGCCAACCAGTTCGCGGCCAGCTTCGGTGTGGTACCAAAACAAAGGAGCTCTGCCGAGAGCTCTCCCAACTGCGCGACCACCCATCGCGGCGACGATGAGGCCAGGCGCCTGCTCAAGCAGGCCACCTGGGTCCATGTCATGAAGACGCCCGATTCCGTCGTCACCCAGATGTTCAACCGCCTGAGGAAGAACGGTAAGGCCCATAACGAGGCGCTCATAGCATGTGCCCGCAAATTGCTCACAGTCGTTCGTTCGGTATTGATCAGCGACCGGCCATACACCTCCGACATGCGCCTGTTGGCGCAGTCGAGGGAGATGGCCGATTCGGAGGATATGTTCACAGAATGACCTCGTCGGACAACACCCCGCCGGGAATCGCCAGGGAAGTAATTGCAGAACTCATACTGACCGTGCCTCCGGCACCGGTCGAAGCATAACATTGCACAGTACCTGACGACAATCGAAGCAGTGAAGACCAGACCTGCGCACATCTGTGCGCATGGCCGCAGAATAAAATGATGCCCGGGTAGTGAGAAGGGTCCGAACAGCGAAAATCCATGCTTTTACACAGTATCCTAGCGGATGCTATGACAATGTTTATCAGAAATCAACGATAATGTAACCTTTGCGGGTCACTTTTGATGGAATAAAGCATAAAAAAGGTGGGCCCTACCGGGTTCGAACCGGTGACCACTCGGTTATGAGCCGAGCGCTCTACCTGACTAAGCTAAGAGCCCAACGTGCCGGGTTAGAATTACAATACATAATAAATTATCGAAAAACCGGCTCAATCGGTTTATACGCTGAACATATACGGGACGGTATGCAAGGGACCCCTGAGGCTACCAAGGAGAACGTCGAAGGAATACCCCAGATGACTCTGGTGATGTATTTCGTCTTCCTGTTCCTGGCGATCGGAATAACCATCAACGACATCTATCTCGGGAGGATCGACCAGCTCATATTGTCGATACCCACATCCGTCATGCTCGCGGTGGCGCTGGTGACCGACCGCAAGGTGGCCCACGTGCCTCCGGTGATCGTCATCATGATGATGGCCGCGCTGATCCTGGTATTCGTGGCCAATGAGCTCAAGACCGCCTTCGTGTTCCTGGAGATCCTGTCCAGCATTCTGACCGGAGTATGCCTTATGCTCCTGGGGCAGATCCTGGTGTATACCATGCTGCACTCCTCTCCCGAGAAGGAGCAGGACAACAAGCTGTTCATCTATACCGCAGGCTTCTGCATAGCGATGACCGTTCTGCTGATAATGTTCCTGGCACAGTCGTTCTACTATCATGGCAGGGACTATGCAGGGTTCGAGATATGGACCATGACGATCTATGTCTTCTTCGCGATGATCGGGGCAATGGTCACCGCAGCGCTCAGCGAGATGGGTCTGGACAGGCTGGTTATCAACAGCGGGCTCAACAGGAGGATGGAGGTCTATTCCGGAGGGCATTTCTCCAACGATTACGCCAGGGACGAGGTGGAGAAGATCATCATGTCCGGCGAATCCGAGAAATTGGAATTCAAGTCCACGATAACCACCAACATCCAGACCGGCGAGAACGACAAGAGGATGGAGAAGGCCGTCCTGAAGACGCTGGTGGCGTTCCTCAACACCAGCGGAGGCACTTTGCTGATCGGGGTATCCGACGACGGCTCCATATACGGGGTCGACGAGGCGGAGTTCGATTCCAGGGACAAGATGAACCTTCACCTGACCCATATGATCTCGTCCAAGATCGGTGACGAGTTCCTGCCGTACATCACATTCAGGGTGGTCGACTTCGACGACGGGAAGGCCGTCGTCCGCATAGACTGCTCCAAGTCCAAGAAGCCGGTGTTCCTCAAGGACGGGAAGACGGAGGAGTTCTACGTACGTTCCGGACCGTCCAGTGTCATGCTGTCGGGATCCAACCTGGTCAATTATGTCACTAACAAATCTGTCAAGACCAGGCAGAGTGCACTCCGCAGCGCGATCGAGGACATGAAGGAGAACTGAGCCAGCACCTTCTTATTCGGTTATGCGGGACCCATGGTCGCGCATGCATAGGATCCGCGATCAAGGATGATGTGTTGAGAAGTAATGGCGCCGCCGCACGGATTTGAACCGAGGACCTTGTGATTAACAGTCACACGCTCTACCTACTGAGCTACAGCGGCCTTAGTATTGCTTGGAATGATGGACTCCTATTAATACTATTCGTAATGGCTCAGATCTGCGAGAGCAGCTCCTCTACCTTGGAGTACAGCCCTTTGACATATTCGGAGATGTTCTTCAGGAACTCGTCGTATCTGTCAGTGACCATCGCACCATCCTGAGTGGCGTGGACGATCCCTTCCTTCTCCAGAAGCTTCAGCGAGTATCTGACCTTGTGCTTCGGGATGCCGGTCATCTCCGAGAGCCTGATGAGACCTATCGGCTGGTTGCACTTCACGGTCTTGAGGATCATGATGTGTCTCTCAAGGAGAGCGAACTCCTCGGAGATCGAGCCTATAGGTTCCTTCCCGTCTGTCATGTTATTTTCCTAATGCGAACTAGAATGTAAAAGAAATTGGGTTGCAAGAGAGGTTCAGAAAGGGTACGGAATCATCTTCCGTACCAGTTCTGCTTGCCCCACTTGCCGTAGTTGGTCCACCATCCCTGGATGACGGATCCGCAGCAGTCGAGGGCCTTCTGCTCTCCCTCAGCACCCTTGTAGATCTTGTAGCAGTTGAGACACTGCCACCTGAGCTCGGGCTCCTTGGTCTGTTTCATGCCTTGTGGATTAGGAAGTCCGTTAATAAGGATTTGCTTTTCGGTTCCAGGACCACGAACCTGAAGCAGGTATCGTCAAGTCCCTCTCTTTTTCTGTAAAAATAGTAAGAAAAAGTGAAGAATTTGTGGTTTTCACCATACTCGTTATATAAATATGACTCCATTAGCTGGTTTTATGAACAGAATAAAGGTCATCAACGAGCCCAGCGAGCTGGTCCCGATGCTCAGGTCCGTTGACACACCAGTCAAAAGAGAGGTGTTGAAAGAGGTGACCTTGGAATGGAGAACAGCCGACGAGATCGAGGAGAAGTTCGGTCACGAAGGCAGGGAGGCCATCATCTTCTTCGAGAAGATGAAGCTCGTAGAGATGCGCTGGCTCTCCAAGGACGGGAACTATCCCGAGAAGTCCTACCATACATACTACACCTCGTTCAACATCAACGCCCAATGGCCGGTCTACGAGATCAGCGACGTCCTCACGGCGGCCATGATGGGTGACGAGGAGTACTCCGAGATAGAGTCCAAGATCCTTGCGGAAGTGGGGAAGGACGGAAAGTTCTCGGGGGACATCGCCGAGACACTGGGTCTGTCCTCAACGATGCTTAAGAGCCTCGTCCGCAGATCCGTGAAGATGGATTACCGCGGGCACAGGATAGAGCTCATCAAAGAAGAGAAATGAGCGATATTTGGATCATGAGGATCGGCCACCGTCCGGAGAGGGACAAGAGGGTGACCACCCACGTTGCACTGTCATCCAGGGCACTGGGGGCAAAGGGAATCTACGTGGACACGTACGATCCCGTTCTCGAGGAGAACGTACGCAGCGTCGTGGACCGTTTCGGCGGGGATTACCAGATAAAGACCGGGGTCACCTGGAAGGAGGCGACCAAGGACTTCACGGGCAAGGTCGTGCATCTCACCATGTACGGCCAGCAGGTCGTCGATGCGATACCGAAGATCCCCAAGGACGAGGACATAATGATAATAGTGGGCGCATCCAAGGTGCCCTTCGAGGTCTACGAGCGTGCGGACTTCAATGTATCCGTGGGGAACCAGCCCCATTCGGAGATAGCAGCGCTGGCCATATTCCTGGACCGTTACACGGAGGGGAAGGCGCTGTACGAGGACCGCCACGGCAAGATGACCGTGATTCCTAACGAAAGGGGGAAGACAGTTGTCAATTCCGACTGACCGCGAATGCATAGAGTACCTGATCGACGCGGGTTGCAAGAAGAGGATCATCATCCACTGCTGCACCGTGAGGGCGGTGGCGGAGGAGATAGCATCGAAGATCGACTTCGCCGATATGGACCTGGTCGTCGCTGGAGCGCTGCTCCACGACATCGGGCGCTCCAAGGACCACACCATCATGCACGCCTACATGGGATCCAAGATGGTGGAGGAGTACGGGATGCCCAAGGAGATAGTGGATATCGTCCGCAAGCACACCGGCGCGGGTCTGGACCGCGACGACGTGGAGGAGCTGGGTCTTCCTCCGGGCAACTACATGCCGGTAACCATCGAGGAGAAGATCGTGGCACACGCCGATAATCTGGTGAGCGACAACAGGGTGGTTGACCACAATCACTCGGTGAACAAGCTCATCAACAAGGGCGCTTTCCGCGGCGCGGACAGGATAGAGATACTCCATATGGAGCTCTCGGACCTGTACGGCAGGGACCTGGATGTCATCCCGAAGAAGATCGGCGAGTATCCCAAGCTGAAAGTGGTCGACGAGTACAATCTGGACTGACCTCTCGACAATTAACACCCTTTAAATCCCCGCCCTACTGCTGGGGCGGGGTGTTCCTTTTATTATCGTGAATTTTATCTCATCTTCAGTGAGCATCATGGTTACAGAACTCAACGAGACCAATTTCGATAAATTCGTCGAAGACAACAAGATCGCACTCATCGACTGCTGGGCACCCTGGTGCGGACCCTGCAGGAGGATGGGACCCATCATCGAGGAGCTCGCTGTCGAGCTCGAGGGAAAGGTCGGCGTTGCAAAGCTCAACACCGATGACAACCAGGCCATCGCGGTCAGGTTCAACATCAACGCCATCCCCACGCTCCTGGTCTTCAAGGACAAGGTCCTTGTGGGAACATCCGTGGGACTCAAGCCCAAGGAAGACATCCTGAACTACATCAACAGCCTCTGACATGGAAACCGACGTATTGATAATCGGAAGCGGGCCTGCCGGAGTGCAGGCCGCGATCCATTCAGCCCGTAAGAAGGCCAGGACCCTAGTCGTCGGGAAGACGATCAACAGCTCTCTGCACGGCACCGAGATAGAGAACTATCTTGGGATAACCAGCGACGGAGACTTCATCCTCTCCGAAGGCATCGGTCAGGCCAAGTCATTCGGCGCGGAATTCCTGGACCAGAACATAGTGACCTCCGGCCGCGACGGCGATGATTTCATATTCACCACGGACGACGGCACCGAGATCAGGGCCAAGGCAGTGATCATCGCCACCGGGGTCTCCAGAAAGAAGCTGGCCGTTCCCGGCGAGAAGGAGCTGTACGGGAAGGGCGTCAGCTATTGCGCAGTATGCGACTGCAACTTCTACAAAGGCCGCAAGGTCGTCCTTGTGGGGAACGAATCCGAGGCCGCCGTGTCGGCGAGGATGATGACCTCCTACGCATCGGAGACATCCTGGGTGGCCTGGGATCTGACGGCCAACGATTCTGTCGTCACCAAAGCCCTTGATGCAGGCGTCAGGCTCTACACCAACAGGCCGGTTTCGATCAACGGCACCGACAAGGTCGAATCCATCACCCTCACCGACGGCACAATAATCCCGACGGACGGGGTGTTCATAGAATTGGGAGCCAAATCCGCGGCGGACATAGCCATGGATCTGGATGTCATGCCCGAGATGGACGATACCATCAAGGTGGACCAGGAATGCAGGACGGAGGTCCCCGGAGTGTTCGCCTGCGGTGACATCACCGGGAAGCCCTGGCAGCTGGCCAAGGCCGTGGGCCAGGGATGTGTGGCCGGTCTCAACGCAGCCGATTTCGTGAAAGAGAGAGCATGACAGTAGACGACCTGATAACCGGAATGCTGAGGGAGGAGGGCGGATTCCGCACGGCCTTCCGCAACATCCTCGACGAGGAGCTCCACATGTCCCTCAACGAGTTCTGCCAGACATCCGGCATATCCCAGAGCACCCTGTATAAGGTCATGGACGGGGACAGGGAGCCCAATCTCAGGACGGTCCGCGAGGTGATAAAGGCCCTAAGGATCCTCTACACCCCGTCGGATTCCCGTTTCATAGCCATCATTGCCGCCTCCACGGCGTTGGAGAACGTTCCCAAGACCATCGACGTTAGCGGCAAGGTGATCAACGTACATCAATACCCCGTAGCCACATTGGAGGACGCCATAATCGCGGCGGTCCGCGCAGAGAGGGAAGGTGCGTTGGGGATCATCTGCGCACCGATCGTCGCCCCGACCGTCGAGAAGATCCTCTCCATCCCTGTATCTCGCGTTATACCCAATACGAGCATCCATACCGCGATGGAGAAATTGACTCAGAACCTCTGATTTTCTTACGATTTTTCGCCGATAATTAAAGGTGGATGGGACTGTGATTAAACGTCCTACCTTAACCTTTAAAATCAATCATTGCATAGACCCTTACTGGTATCAGATGTTTGAACTCCAGGTGGTTAGCAATACGCCGATGAGTGGCGTCTCCGACGTCAATGTCGTCGCAGAGACCCTGCTGGTCCAGATAGGGTATCTCCCTAAAGGATACGACCCTAAGACCGGCGCAGTGACCATCCGCGAGAGCGTCCCGTACCGTCTTTTCATGGATTATCTCATGGCCTACCCCTCGAAGGCATGGACCGTCGAGGAGCTCGCAGTGCTCCTGGATACCACCAAGCCGACCATCTACAGGCACATCAACAAGCTGAAGTCGATGGATCTCCTGGAGGCCATGGATGTGGAATTCAACGAGCAGGTCCGCAAGGGTTACCGCATAAGGTTCGGCGACCTCGCGAAGGCCTGGAGCTTCACCGAGGCCAATGTCACGATGGCGATGGAGAACTACCGCAAGACCATCGTCCACTTCCAGGAACTCACGTCTAAGAAGTGATCCACTTGGATGGGGAGTTCTCGTTATCAACAGGATCGAAATACCGCGTCAACCACGGCGACGAGGATATGACCGAAGGCGTCTTCAAAGGCTATTCGGCGATGGGCACCGAGACGATGATGGTCTTCCAGCTCGAGGACGGAACGCTCAGATTCATCAATCTGGCACAGATCATCTACCTCGACCTTCTCGAGGACTCTCCCAAGAAGCAGTCCAAGAAGAAGGACACAGGCAGCGTGTACTATGGATGAACGCATAGCTGCACTGTTCGAGGAGATCATCGATGCCATAAAGACCGGTGCCGCCAAGGACCGCGACGATGTGCAGAACCTCAAACTGAAGCTGTCCAAGAAATACGATCTCGGACAGGTCCCCAAGAGCTCCGAGATCCTCGCCAATGTGAAGGACGGGGACCGTAAGCTCCTGACGCCGTTCCTCATCAAGAAACCGATGCGCACAATGAGCGGCGTAGCCGTCGTGGCCGTCATGTCATCGCCTTTCAACTGCCCCCACGGGAAGTGCGCATACTGTCCCGGAGGGGTCGCCAACAACTCTCCTCAGTCCTACACCGGAAAGGAGCCCGCCGCGAGGCGTGCGGGAAGGAACGAGTTCGATCCCTACCGCCAGGTGGCGGACAGGATCAAACAGCTCACCGACATCGGCCACGAGACCGATAAGATAGACATGATCATCATGGGAGGCACGTTCACGTGCAGGGATCCCGAATACCAGGAATGGTTCGTCCGCAGATGTTTCGACGCCATGAACGGGATGGATTCCGGCACCCTGCAGGAGGCGCAGGCATTGAACGAGGTGTCGGAGCACAGATGCGTCGGCCTAACGGTGGAGACGCGCCCGGATGTATTCGATGACGAGCAGATCGAGAGGGCCATGAGGCTCGGCGCCACCAGGGTGGAGCTTGGGGTACAGATCCTCGACGACGAGATACTGGAGAAGGTCGAGCGCGGGCATGGTGTCAGAGAAGTCATCGATTGCACCAAACGCTGCAAGGATCACGGATTGAAGATATGCTATCACCTCATGCCAGGTCTTCCCGGCTCGTCGCCGGGGCACGACCTCGATTGTTTCCGGAAGGTCTTCGACCTCCCGGACTTCCGCCCGGACATGCTGAAGTTCTATCCCACCTTGGTCGTAGAAGGCACGAAGGTCCTCGACTGGTGGAAGGAGGGGAAGTACTCCCCGCTGACCACGGAGCAGGCCGTGGACCTACTGTGCCATATGAAGGAAATCGTGCCGGAGTACGTGAGGATACAGCGCATACAGAGGGACATCCCCGTCCCGCAGATCACAGCGGGCATAGAGAAGAGCAACATCCGTCAGCTGGTAGCATCGGAGATGGAGAGGTGCGGCACGGAGTGCAGGTGCATCCGCTGCAGGGAGGTCGGGCACAGAGGGATATCCCTGGAGGACCCGGACAAGGTCTCTTTCAAGATCACGGAATATGACGCCTCGGGCGGGAAGGAGTACTTCGTTGCCCTCGAGTACGAGGATTCCATTGTGGGATACGTGAGGGTCAGGATCGACGGCAACCCTGCAGCCACCATAAGGGAGCTGAAGGTCTTCGGGAAGATAGTCTCCATAGGCGAGGAGGGAGAGGACTGGCAGCACAGGGGTTACGGTAAATCCCTCGTATCGGAAGCGGAGCGCATCGCCAGGGAGAATGGGAAGGATGCCATCCGCGTGACCAGCGGGGTCGGTGTAAGGAGATACTACGCATCGCTGGGTTTCAGAAAGGATCTCCCGTATATGAGGAAGGATCTCTGATCATCCGTAGAAGGGAACGTTATCCCAGCTGGTGCGGCGCTTCTTGATGTCCTTGCCGATCTTGTCGTAGCTCTCGAACATATTGCTGTCCACAGATGGGAGAACCTTCTCCAAGGCCGTGATGAAATGATCCATCGTCACCGATTCCGAATCCCTGTCCTCGCGGTACGCTATGAGTCCCGCCTCCCTGCAGAGGGCGGTGAGGTCGGCCCCGACGTACCCGTCGGTCCTCGAGGCGATGTATTCCAGGTCCACGTCCTTCAAAGGCATCCTGCGGGTATGCACCTTGAGGATGCTGAGACGGGCCTTCTCGTTCGGTTTCCCGACCAGGACCAGCTTGTCGAACCTTCCCGGCCTCAGCAGGGCGGGGTCGATCATGTCCGGCCTGTTGGTAGCCGCCATGACCATGACGTTGTTCAGACTTTCGACCCCATCCATCGATGTGAGCATCTGGGCGACCACCCTCTCCCAGGAGGAGCCGTCTCCCGTGCCGCGTATGGGCGCTATGGAATCGATCTCGTCGAAGAATATTATGCACGGGGCCATTTGCTTGGCCCTCTTGAATATCTGGCGGATGGCCCTCTCGCTCTCTCCGAGCCATTTGCTGGCCATCTCCGGTCCGTTGACCGATATGAAATTCGCCCCGGCCTCGTTGGCGATGGCCTTCGCGATAAGGGTCTTACCGGTCCCCGGAGGACCGTACAGGAGCACGCCCTTGGCGGGCTCTATCCCCAGTCTGGCGAAGGATTCGTTCCCGTTCTCGGTCACGAAGGCCTCCTCTATCTGCGAGCGGACGTCGTCCAGCCCTCCCACGTCGTCCCATGATACCTTGGGGATCTCCACCAGGACCTCCCTCATGCCGCTGGGCTCCACGTCGGCCAGCGCATCCTTGAAGTCGTTCATGGATACCTTCATCTCCTCCAGGACATCCTGCGAGATGGGCTGGTCCAGGCTGAATTCGCTCATGTGCGCCCTGACGCATTTCATGGCGGCCTCCCTGCACAATGCGGCGAGGTCGGCCCCGACGAATCCCTGCGTCATGCCCGCCAGGGCATCCACGGACACATCCTCGGTGAGGGGCATCCCCCTCATGTGGACGGTCAGTATATCGCTGCGGGCCTTGCGGCCGGGGATTCCGATCTCGATCTCCCTGTCGAACCTTCCGGGTCTCCTCAAAGCCGGGTCTATGGAATCCTCCCTGTTGGTGGCGGCGACCACTATCACGTTCCCTCTGTCCCCCAGGCCGTCCATCAATGTGAGGAGCTGGGCGACCACGCGCCTCTCCACCTCCCCGGATACGGAATCCCTGTTGGGGGCTATCGAATCTATCTCGTCCAGGAATATGATGCTCGGGCTGGTCTCGGAGGCTTCTTTGAAGATGGTCCTGAGCCTCTCCTCGCTCTGCCCGTAGTATTGGCCGATGATCTCCGGCCCACGGACGGAGTAGAGCTTCGCACCGGATTCGTTGGCGACCGCTTCGGCGATGAGGGTCTTACCGGTCCCCGGGGGACCGTAGAGGAGGACGCCCTTCGGGGCGCCTATGCCGAGCCTCTCGAACAGCTCGGGGTGCTTCAGCGGGAGCTCTATCATCTCCCTGATCCTCTTCAGCTCGTCGTCCAGACCGCCCACGTCGTCGTAGGTGATCTGCTTGCCGAAGGATGATTGCGCGGTATGGGTGTGGCGGGATTCCTCCACGGTGACGTCGGTTATCTCGCTGACCACGACGTGACCCTTGGGATTGGTGGCAACCACGTTGAATGTGGACCTGTTGCCCATGAGGGACACGTTGGGCACGATTATGTCGGTGCCTTGGGTAAGCGGCCTCCCTTGGAGACCGCTCCTGAATATGTCCTGAACGTCCTTCCCGAAACGGACCTTCTTGCCCTCGGGGATGTTGGGGGCGAGGATGATGGATTTCGCCTCCGGGGGGACGACTTTTCTCACTGTGACGTTGTCGTCTATGGACACGCCGGCGTTGGTCCTGGTGAGACCATCTATGCTGATGAGCCCGTGGCCTTCCTCGTCAATGGGCTGGGGATAGACCTTGGCGACGACCTTCCTTTTTCCGACGATCTCCACTATGTCCCCTATCTCCGCTCCGATCTTATGGCGGGACTCACTGTCGATCCTTGCGCGCCCGTAGCCGGAATCGGCCTGGCGCTGGGTCATGGCTACCTTGAGGACTATGGATGCCGTCATCGTGATGGGTGATGCGCTATGTGCTCATAAATGTGGTTATCTGGTTTCTTTGTTCGGTAATTTAATCAATCGTAGAATCTTTGCCGATAACTTCCTGTGGGGTTAGTCGGATGACCTATCTAGTAACTTCTATGGTGGGGGGCCATCAGAATCATTTTATCTTAAGTTGAAAAAGCCATACCAAAAAATTCTGGCACATCAGACAATATAGCCCATAACATCAATGGTACAGTCCCAGGCTATCGACTCCAGATTCGACAGTTGTTTTGAAGATATTCGGTGCCGCCTACAGGCGGCCCGACGGGGTCTATGTCGTGCCGATCACACGCCTCACAGCCTGAACCATGAGGGAAATGCCACCATATGCATCATCCGCCGCATGACCGATCGGCCACAGCCAAGTTCTATAAGGGCGCACGCGATAGGGAGGGATATGGCTGTATTAGAGATCAGAATCGAGCTCAAGAAAGGCGTCGCCGATCCTGAAGGAAAGAACACGAAGAAGACATTGGAGTCCCTGGGATTCAAGGGTCTCGGAGAGGTAAAGACCGTCAAGCTGTTCGAGATGGAGATCGACCTCCCCGCCGACGAGGCGAAGAAGGCAGGCGAGGAGATGTGCAAGAAGCTTCTGGCCAATCCCGTGATCCAGAACTACAAGGTCACAGTGAGATGATCCAATGGCAGATCTGATGGTCAAACGCGAGGTCCCTTTCCCGCTGTACGACGTCAGGATCCTGGATGCCACGGACGACCAGCTGAAGCAGGTCTCCGCCGACATGGCCCTGGGATTGTCCGTCGACGAGATGAAGGTGGTCCGCGACTACTTCAAGAAGGAGGGCAGGGACCCGACCGATGTCGAGCTCCAGTCCCTCGGTCAGGCATGGAGTGAGCACTGCTGCTACAAGAGCAGCAAGCCCATCCTCAAGGAGTTCGTCTTCGGATTGGACAGGGAGGATATCCTGTCCAGGGGAGATGCTGGCGTGATGGTGTTCGATGACGATTACGGATACTGTCTGAGGATCGAGAGCCACAACCACCCCTCCGCCGTGGAGCCTTACGGAGGTGCTGCGACCGGTATCGGAGGCATCCTGAGGGATGTGGTGTGCATGGGTGCGCAGCCCATCGGACTGGCGGATCCGCTCTGTTTCGGTCCCATCGACTACAGCGGAGAGATCCCTCCCGGAACCAAGCATCCCAGGTATCTGGTGAACGGTGTGGTGTCCGGTATCAGGGATTACGGTAACCGCTGCGGTATCCCCACAATCACAGGCGGGTTCTTCTTCGACGAGAAGTACACGGGCAACTGCCTCGTCAACGTGGCATGTCTCGGTATCGTCAAGAGAAAGGACCTTGCCAACAATTTCGCCGGAGGGCCCGGTGAGGTCATGATACTCATAGGAGGACGCACCGGACGCGACGGTATCCACGGAGTCAATTTCGCATCGGCCGATCTGACAGCCACATCGGACGAAGATTCCAGGGGAGCCGTGCAGCTGGGCGACCCCATCACGAAGGAACCCGTCATTCACGCATGCTTCGAGGTCAATGCGAAGCACCTCATCACAGGGATGAAGGACCTCGGAGGAGGAGGCCTGAGCTGTGTCGTCGGAGAGATGGCGCTGGAGGCCGGATGCGGAGCGGACGTGGACCTGGAGAAGGTCCCGCTCAAGGAGCCCGGACTCGCACCCTGGGAGATATGGGTCTCAGAGTCCCAGGAGCGCATGATGTGCACCTGCAAGCCCGAGAACGTGGAGAAGGTCCTGGAGATCTTCGATATGTGGGATGTGCTAGCCACACCCATCGCAAAGACCACTGACAAGAAGCGCACCCGCCTGTTCTGGAACGGCGAGCTGATATTCGATATGGACCTGGAGTTCCTTACCGGCGGTCCGGTGTACAACAGGCCCTACACACTTCCGAAGGTCTCCTCGAAGGTGAACGAGAGGTTCCCCGAGCTCCCTTCCGATAGGGAAGTCATCCTGAAGATGCTGTCCGATTTCAACGTGGCATCCAAGGAGTGGGCAATCAGACAGTATGATCACGAGGTACGTGCCAGCACAGCCATCCATCCGATGGTCGGTAAGCTAAACGAGACCGGACCCGGGGACGCATCGGTCCTGCTGCCGGTCCCTGGGAGCAGAAGGGGATTGGCTGCAGCCATCGGCTGCAACCCCTGGTTCTGCGAGGCCGACCCGTACAAGGGAGGAATGGCGGCCATAGACGAGACATGCAGGAACATCGTCGCCGTGGGCGCGATGCCCAACGCGTTCACCGACTGCCTCAACTTCGGGAACCCCGAGATCCCAGAGAGGCTCGGTGTGTTCAGGGAGGCCGTCAGAGGCCTCGGGGAGATAGCAAGGGAGCTGAACATCCCCATCCCCTCAGGAAACGTCAGCCTGTACAACGAGGCCCCCGGAGGGAAGCACATACTTCCAACGCCCATGCTTCTCGGATGCGGTATCATCGACGACATCACCAAGGCCGTCACCGCCGACTTCAAGAGGGCAGGCAGCTGTATCTTCATCGTCGGAAAGACCAAGGACGAGATGGGAGCTTCGCTCCTGTTCAGGAAGTTCGGCGGCGTCGAGGGAGATGTGCCCGGAGTGGACATCCCCGCGCTCAAGAGGAACATGTCCAACCTGCTGAAGGCCATGGACAAGAGGCTCGTCCTGAGCTGCCACGACTGCTCGGACGGAGGATTGGCCATCGCCGTGGCGGAGATGTGCATCTCAGGCCAGATAGGTGCCGAGATCGACCTCTCGGGAATGGAAGGCGACCTCAGAAGGAACCTGTACTCCGAGAGCAACAGCCGTTGGATCGTGGAGGTTGACGGCAAGGACGCGACAGAGTTCACCAACATCATGGGCGACGACGCTCAGATAATCGGTATCACCAAGGGTGATTCGCTGAAGATCAAGGACAACGGCACCGAGATCTCGGTGGCGGAGATGAGGAAGGCATGGAACGACCCCATCTGGAACATCATGGGAGGTGCAGCACAATGAAGCCGGAGGATGTCAGAGTATGCGTGATACGCATTGAGGGAACCAACTGCGAGGACGAGATGGCCAATGCGTTCAAGCTCGTCGGTGCGCAGTCGGAGAAGGTGCATCTCAAGCAGCTCATCGGACAGGCCCCCGCCGACATGAGGCGCAGCCTGGAGGACTACGACGTCCTGGCGGTCCCAGGAGGATTCTCCGCAGGGGACTACGTCCGTGCAGGAGCGATATTCGCCGCAAGGATCAAGGCAGCCATCGGGAACGATGTCAAGAGGTTCGTCGAGGCCGAGAAGCCGGTGATCGGAGTCTGCAACGGATTCCAGATCCTCGTGGAACTCGGTCTGCTTCCCGCATTCGAGGGAACGATGACCGCAGAGCCGAACGCCGCTCTATACAACAACGTATCAGGCAGGTTCGAGTGCCGCCCCACGATCCTGAGGAACGACAACAGGGGCAAATGCGCCTTTACCAAGTGCATCCCCGAGAAAAAGACCCTCATGATCCCGTCCGCACACGGAGAAGGCAACCTCATGAGCATGGATCCCGATTTCATCCAGAAACTGGAGGACAACGACCAGGTCGTCTTCAGGTACGTCCGCCCAGACGGTTCGGATGCCGACTATCCATGGAATCCCAACGGATCTCCCTCGGATCTCGCAGGCATATGCAATCCCGCAGGGAACGTCATGGGCCTGATGCCCCATCCGGAGCGTGTGATGACGAGATTCACCCACCCAGACTGGACCAGGGGATACAGCACGGAGGAAGGGGACGGCAGATGCGTCTTCGAATCCGTGATGAAACATTTAGAGAAATTCTGATTGGGATGGGGGTCTCCCCCGTCTCATATACTTGCTTTCACGTCGATATGGTCGCCGTCGCTCAGGCTTAGGGTCCTCCTGATGTTGCACGAGGCGATTATCTCGAGGATATCGGTGTAGTGGGATCTCTCCGGTACGAGGATCGCGCAAACGACGTTGTGGATCTTCGCCTTGTACGCTATGACGTCGCCGAAACTTCTTCCGTCGTTGGTGAACCCGTTTATCTGGATGCCTGAGGTGCTCTTGATGATGTCCAGCTTACCGATCTCTTCGGGATATATGCGGACGTTGAACGTCCCCTGATAAGGAGTGATCCCCAGTTTCTCCTCGAACTGCTTGAGGTATCCTTCCTGGCAGATGTAGTATCCGCCCTCGCCCATTCCGGAGACGACCTCTCCGCGGATGTTAAGATGATCCGTGCGCTCGAAGATGCGGCGGTACTCGGTGTATTCCTTCTTCATTTCCTCCATGCCCTTCGGGGTGATCTTGATGCGCTGCTTCCTGGTCCCAAGGTCCCTTGTGATGTAATCGCATTCGATGAGTTCGAGGATCCTCTTAGAAGCTGATTGCTGGCTCATCTCAAGGGTCTGACCCAGTTCTCTTGAGGAGATCGAGATATAATCATCGAGGGCTCCCATCAGGGCGAGCTTACGAAGAGCGAAGGCGAACTTCTCATCCATGAGTAGGTTGTATCTTTTCAACCAATAAATAAGTTGATACGCAGATTCTAACAAATTTATTGTTAGGTTGCTAGACTATTTTTCTTAGACCAAAAATGTCAAAATGGAAAGGTGAGGTCCTTGCGGACCTCATATTCGGGTTTTGTTCAGATGACTCTGTTCGTCTCCACGTAGCTCTTTGTGCTGTCCGATGTGGAGCAGAAGACACAGAGGGCGCCGAGGATGGCAAGGATCACCGCGAGAACGACGTTCATTCCGCCGAAGATGGCGGCGATGATCGCTGCCGCGACCGCGATTGCGGAGAGCACAGTGATCGTCGAAGTCTTGACAGGGCTGTATGTGGAGAAGCATCCGGCTACCGCGAAGAAGATCAAGGCGACAGCCATGTCCACGCCGACGATAGCGGCGGTACCGACCGACCCGTCCCAGGCCATTGCCATGGCGACGAAGGAGCAGATGGCACCGACGAATGCCAGTCCCATTCCCAATTTCATGATGTTGGGTGTTGCGTTCATATTATTTCCGTCCTGTTATCTGTTTGACTCTTTTAATGTTTCGCGAATGCGAGATCGATGCTCTGGACGATCAACCAGCCGCTGAGGCATATGGAACATATGACCTCTGCACCGGGGATCGTGAATCCGATGAGGGATCCGAGGGCGATGACGAGCAGCACAGCGGAGATGGATGCAGGAAGCTTCCTGTCGGCCATTCCGTCGCCGACGATGCTGGCAACGATCGCAACGAACATGATGAAGAAGTAGGTGTATGCGAAGAACAGGTGTACGGAGTAGAGCTCTGTGAAGAGTCCGATGCCGACGAGCATGACGCCGCCTACGGCGATCAGGAATCCGACCGCGGAGTTGTATCCGTTGCAGACCCACAGCTTTCCTATTCCGAAGATCGCGACAAGGATACCTGCGAATATGCAGGTGTAGTTGAAGAGATTGGCAGCGAACACGTTGGTCGATACTCCTAGGTCGGACAGCGGGTTGACATTGAAGGTCCAAAAGCCGTCTGCGGCGATGGCGATGATCAATGCCAAGGGAACGAAGAATCCGACCAGCAGACCGATGAATGAGAACGGTGCTGCGCTGATAGTCTTAGTAGCCATGCGCGATGGATTGCGTATTACTTTTATATTAATTTCCCGTGTTCAGCAGTAAGCCACAGGTCGTTGAGATAGTGAAGTTTCTGTTTTTCATCGGTACCGCGGGCAGCGGTAAGAGCACTTTGGTCGGAGCATTCAAACAGTGGTGCGACGACGCGGGCGTGGACACAGTGATCGTGAACATGGACCCGGGGGCGGATGCGCTGCCGTATACGGCGGACATCGATATCAGGGAATGGATATCCCTCGACGAGGTCATGAAGGAGTACAATCTCGGACCCAACGGCGCGCAGATCGTGGCGGCCGACCTCATGGCGGTGAACATCAACAAGATGCAGGATGTGCTGTCCGGATACGAGACCGATTATGTGCTCGTGGACACCCCTGGACAGCTGGAACTCTTCGCCTTCAGGGAGTCCTCCAACGTTCTGGTGGATTCCTTCGGAAGGGAGGATTCGATGCTGATCTACTTGTCTGATCCCTCGCTGTGCAAGTCTCCGAACGGATTCGTCACAGCCATGACTCTAGGAGCGCTGGCACAGTTCAGATTGCAGCTTCCGATGATGAACCTTCTGTCCAAGGCGGACACTCTCAAGGATGAGGATGAGCAGAGGATGCTCGACTGGTATTCCGTCCCCGATGCGTTGTACGGGGACCTCTTGGATGCCGACATGAATCCCGAGACCGTCGTCGGGATGGAGCTGTTCAAGGCCATGGAGAACACCGGGATCTTTGGGGAGATCCGCTCGGTATCTGCGGAGACTGCGACGGGACTCGAGGAGATATACGCCGCCGCGCAGCTGGCGTTCTTCGGCGGAGAGGACACGGAGAAGTCCTGATCCCATCATCTGGACAATAATCGTTAATAGAAGGATAGCTGGGGCTCTCGCCCCTGAATATGGTTTTACTGGAACATGTAGGCGGGAGCCGGGTTGGTCTTGTTCCTTCCGGCTTCCATGACCTTCTCCTTAGCGGCCGTGAAGTCCGCCTCGGTGGCCTTGTCGCGGCCGTCCCTGATGGCGAGCATACCTGCCTCGGTGCAGAGGTTCTTGATCTCCGCTCCGGAGAGTCCCTCGGTGATCTCCGCCAGCTTCTTGACGGATACCTTCTTGTCCACGTTCATGTGGTCGATGTGGATGCTGAAGATCTGCACCCTTGCATCGTAATCCGGCAGACCGACATCTATGATACGGTCGAATCTCCCGGGCCTGAGAAGGGCATCGTCCAGGATGTCGGGCCTGTTGGTGGCTCCGATGATCTTGACGTTCTTGATCGCAGTGAATCCGTCGAGCTCGGCCAGGAGCTGCATGAGGGTCCTCTGGACCTCCCTGTCTCCCGACGTGGCGACATCGAGCCTCTTCGCTCCGACGGAGTCCAGCTCATCTATGAATATGATGCTGGGTGCCTTCTGCTTGGCCAGGTCGAACAGGTCGCGGACCAGCCTTGCACCCTCTCCAATGTATTTCTGGACGAGTTCGGATCCGACGAGCCTGATGAACGTCGCGTTGGTGGCATTGGCCACAGCCTTCGCCATAAGGGTCTTTCCCGTTCCCGGAGGTCCTACGAGGAGGACTCCCTTCGGGGGTTCGATACCGATCTTCTCGTACAGTTCGGGCCTGAGCAACGGATCCTCCACAGCCTCGCGGAGCTCCAGCATCTGCTTCTTGAGTCCGCCTATGTCATCATATGAGACATTGGGCTTCTCCAGAACCTCTGCTCCGGAGACGATCGGGTCCACGGACGACGGGATGACCTCCATGACGGCCAGAGTCTGCTTGTTCATCGTGACCCTGGATCCGGGGATGAGTGTGGTCGGATCTATGTAATCGGATATCGCCACAACGAAATCCGGTCCCGTGGAGCTCTTGACCACCACACGGTTGTTGGGAAGGACGTCCCTGAGGGAACCCACTATGAGCGGGGGTGTCTTGAGCCTCTCCATCTCTCCCCTGACCCTCGCGAGGTCCTTCTGGAGCCTGAAGAGTTCGCCTTCGGCGTAGCGCTTCTCGTTCTCGGCGTTGCGCAGGTCCTCCACGAGTCTGACATTCCTGTCCTCCAGGGTCACGATCTTCGCTTTGAGCTCTGCCACCTCATCGGTGAAGCCTGAATCGATGTCCGTCCTATCTATGATGGTCTCGTCGTTGCTCATTATCCCCTAGTAGATTGGGTCCCCCTTATAATACATGCGCATTTACTTTCGATTTACATACCATATGCTTATCTATTCTTCCCGTAATCGAGAGGACATGATTTGCGAGATGTGCGGAAAAGAGGTCCCACTGACCAAGACCGTCATTGTGGAGGGAAGCAGGTTGAACGTCTGTCCCAACTGCGCCAGGTTCGGAGAGGACTACAGGGCGAACCAGAGCGGTGCACCCATCTCGTCATCCGTTATCGACCAGAGGCTCGAGAAGCGCGAGAAGAGGATGAAGACCAAGGACATCTATGCCGGCACGTCGTCCACCGAGATCATCGACGATTACGGTACCGTCATAAGGGAGGCCCGCGAGGCCAAAGGCATGGACATTGAGAAGTTCTCCGCTTCGATCCTTGAGAAGAAGGGAACGATCTCTAAGGTCGAGTCAGGAGCACTCGTCCCCGACGACAAGCTCATCAAGAAGATCGAGAAGGCCTTGGGCATCAAGCTGACCGAGACCGTCCAGTCCGGTGTGACCGTCGGCGGAGGGCCCAGCAATAACAAGATGACCCTGGGCAACTTCATCAAGAAGGAGTGAAAACACCAATCTCAGTCGGGGGAGCATGCCCCGACGATATTTATCCAAGGATCATTGGTCACGGACACCGTTGTAGACGTCATCCACGAGACCGGAGATGTCCACGCCGCCGTCCCTCAGGACCAATAACGCCGCCGCGCCGATGTCTATGTCCAGCCTCTTCTGTATCTTGGAGCACGCCGGGACGAAGTCCTTGGGCAGTATGCCGTTCTGCTTGGCGACCTCCATGAGATTGTGGAACAGGTCCGGAGCAGGCTCCTTCTTGGTCGCGGCCGGATGCAAAAGATCCATGATCTCCTTCGACGGTCTGTATCCCAGCGGGATGTCCAGGCCGCTCAGGTCCTTGGCCGTGCGTATGTACTCGCCCTTCTTCTCGAGGATGCCCTCGGACAGCAGCGTCCTGAGAAGGAGCTTGCAGTCGGAGGGCGACATCCACTTCAGCTCCAGGGACGAGATCATGATGAACTCGTCGGAAGTGGTGACATCCTTCCCTACGTTGCGGAAGAACGCGGCTGCGCATACGGTGAGCTCATCGGCCATGCATCCCCCATCCGCAATGCCGTTATTAGCACTTTTGACGGTCCCCATCGCGCGCGCGTTTTTTGATATATGTACTAACAGTAAAAATAAGGGGACACCAAAGGTTTATAATCAGGACCAATGTACACCGCAATATCCTGTATGGTGACTTATATGGAGACAAACAGTAAGTACACAAGATTCGAGAAAGCAAGGATCATCGGAGCGAGGGCACTGCAGATCTCATACGGAGCGCCCGTACTCACGGACTATCCGGAGGATATGCTTGACCCGATCGATATCGCCATGCTGGAGTTTGACCAGGATCTCATTCCGATCTCGGTCGTCAAGAACTAAATCTAAGAGGTTTAACTATGAGCGAAGAGGAATCATATGTAGCACCGGGAACCCAGCTCCTGGTCGAAGAGGACGTCTACCTTACATCAGGTGTACACATCGGAACACAGCAGAAATCCGCCGACATGAAGGACTTCATCTACAAGGTCAGGCAGGACGGACTGTACGTTCTCGATGTCAAGAAGACAGATGACAGGCTCAGGGATGCAGCGGCATTCCTGTCCAGGTTCGACTCCAAGAGGATCCTCGTCGTCTCTGCAAGGCAGTACGGACAGAAGCCCGCAAGGGAGTTCTCCAAGGCAATCGGAGCGCCCGCGTTCGCAGGCCGTTTCGTCCCCGGAACACTGACCAACCCCCTGAATCCCGCTTTCATCGAGCCCGAGGTCCTTGTTGTGACAGACCCCGCAGCCGACAAGCAGGCACTCAACGAGGCACTTAACCTCGGAATCCCGATCGTCGCACTGTGCGATGCCAACAACGAGACCAGGAACGTCGATCTCGTCATCCCCACCAACAACAAGGGAAGGCGCGCACTCGCATGCATCTACTGGATCCTGTCCAGGGAAGTCCTCACCAAGCGTGGTGACCTGAAGGACCCCAACGACTTCCAGTTGTCCATCGACGACTTCGAAGCAAAACTCATCTGAGTTACAAATCCATTAACCCCGAAAGGGGTCTCTTTTATTTACAACCGAATTGAAGGATGGGAGTCTCGCTGTCCTTAAGAAGAAAAAGATGAGGGGTCGCCCCCTCTTTGTTCAGATGCGCTTGAGGTATCTGAGGTTGGGCTCGTAGACTAGTCCCTTATCCATCAGAGTGTTGGAGACCTCTTCGAGCTCTATGCTGCTGATGCCTTCGGCCTCGGCCCTTCTCTCGAGCTCCTCCCTGGGGGCGCCCTTGCCGTCCACATCCAGCTCCTCCAGGAGGTTGAGGATCATGTCCTCGAGCTGAGCGGCGTTGTTTCCGCTGCTTCCGTTACCCTCCTCAGGCATCTCGAACTCGTCCGGCGAATCGGACAGGTCCTCAGGCAGTCCGAGGTCGATGTCCCTGTCGGGAAGGATCATCCTCAGAGCGGCCTGGACGGTCTTGAGGTACAGTGAGGAATCGGGCATCTGGCCGTAGTTGTCCAAGGCATAGGTGATACCGAACGCCTCGGTCTCGCTCATACCGGACTTCACCAGGTCCTCCTTGGTGGCATCCCCCATTCCCAGCACCCTCTTGGTGCCGGTCAGCCTCTTCCAGGTGGATTTGGCGGTCTCGAGGATCCACTCCTTGCGGACGTCCTCGGTTATGGGAACGATGTTCTCGGGCCTGACGGAAACGCGGGTCCTCCCGTCGTCGCCGGTGTATGCCCTGACCTTTCCGACGGCGGCCACGAAGCTGGGGACCTCGATGTCGGCAATTGCGGTGCAGGCCTCGGGCTGGAACCTTCCGACGTTGATGTAGAAGTTACCGGACACGTCCTGTATCCTCGCCCTCCAGAGGGGTTCCTCGTCGGAACCGATGTTCTCCTTCTCGGTCATCACTCCTGCGATGAGGACTCTGTTGATCTTCGCTCCCAGGGGCGTGACCACGTAGGACGGCATCTTCTCCTCGGTCGCCTTGATCTCAAGCGTGGTGGAGTTCAGCTCTGTGGCGAACACCCTCCATGCGGTCTCTCTGGCGTTCATATCGACGCCTCCACCTCTTCGAGGAGCTTGGTGGCCTCTTCCTCGAGGTCCATTTCCTTGATCGATGCGGAATTGACGATCATCCTGGGGCCGTAGTCATCGCTCATGACGTTGCCTGTCACCGTGACCCTCTTCATGAGGATCTTGCTGGTAATCTCCCTTCCGACCACCGCTTCGCCCTTGACGGCCGCCAATCCCTGTGCGGCCTGTAAGGTGACTCCGGTGAGCTTCTCGGTGTCCGCACGGTTGACTATCGTACCCATCGCTCCGGTGCCGTCGTCGATGACGAGCTTGAGCCTGAGGTCCATGACCCCTTCGACCATGCCGTGGGTGGTGCACGCGCCGTTCAGCATGGAACGGTTGCACTGCGGGCATCTCCTGATGATCCCGCTTCCCTGGCTGACGTCGACGACCAGTCCGTCCAGGGTTATGTCCAGACCGCCGCCGATCCTTGTGATCTCCTCGATGGTCTTCTTGTTGGTCGTAGTGTCGACCACATCCGTGATCTCGTCGACACGGCTGACCTCGCATCTGTCACCCAGGTTGAGCTGGGGGATGCCCTTCCAAGACCTGATGTATGCGTTCTTGATGCATAGGGACTCCCCTTCCTTGATGCCGAAGTCGCTCCAGGCGGAGAACTGTATCTTGCCGGTATCGTCCGCGATGAGTCCGGAGTACACGGTCTTCTGCTCTCCTCTGGCGGTGATCTCCCTGGATTCAACGGATATGACCTTTCCGGTCACGGTCACACTGCCGATGCCTTCCTTGATGTTCCCGATCTTGATCTCGGTGGGGGAGGCTGTTATCTGCCTCTCCGGAAGGTCTATCCTCACGCCGTCGGCGAGCTCAACGCGTCCGCGGGAACCGATGTTGATCTGGACCTTATCGTTCCAGGTCTTGCAGTAGCAGTTCCTGAATATGTACACGGAACCCTTGGCCAGAGCGATGGTCCCGGGTTCCCAGATGGTGAATGATGCCGTACCGGTCTCGTCCCCGAGTATTCCGGAAACGATGGTCTTCGGCAGTCCTTTGGCTGTGATTTCCTTGGTATCAGCGAATACGACCTTGGCGGTTATGTCAACGTTCTGTTCGGTTCCCGTGAGCTCCGCGATCTTCTTGACCAGGCTGTTGCCAGTGACAAAGGTGGGGGTGTCGGAGTCCCCGTACTTCCTCAGGATGCCCCTTTTGGCGGCATCGATGTTCACATGGTACTCGTTGAGATACTTGTTCAGCTCTACGGCGAGCTGTTCTTCGTCGATCTTGTCTCCGAGCACCCTTTGCAATTCTTGGATAATGGGTGTTAGTTCTTCATTTTCCATTGTATCGACTCCTTCCTTTCGGATGGTTGAGATAGCATTTGCGCGCACGTATAAAAGGTTGATACAGGGGTGTCCGAAAGTGGCCGAAAGTGGAGAGAGCCAGACTAGGATTTTTAGAGCTTATTCGAGTCCCAGTCATCCGACCGTTCCGCAGTCCCAGAGAGCATCACGGCGACAGGGCGCGAATTAGTAACTTCTTATCCCTGTTGCGCTCGTATCTCGCCAATATAAGCGATATCAAGAGGATCATCCCGACGAATGCGATCATGTACATTATCACCATCGCCCCATGGGTCTCGATGTCGAGGAAGGTATACGGGTACCATCCCGTGTGGAACGATACGACATGGCAGTATCCTACGGTGATCGCGACTACCATGTAGCAGAACGGGAAGACCAGGGCCGGGATCACGTTCCTCTGCGCCGAACCGACGTAGAATACCAGGCGGTCGACTATGAGGAAGATCGGTGCCAGCAGGTGCTCGGATATGTTATCGAACTCCAGCAGCGGATACGGGGAAACCGCCGCCAGCAGAGACCAGTATATGATGAATGTCAGGATAAGGGCCACGACCGATACGAATGACAGCGTCGGGAACGGAGCAACCTTTCCGCCCATCATCACCGAGATCGCACCGAGCAGCAGCACCGCGATTCCCAGCAGGTTGGAGTCGATGGTGAAGTATAGCAGGATCTCCAGGCCGTCATCCTTCATGGAACGGCATATCAGCCCCGCGATGAGTATCACTGCAGCTGCGAGACGGAATGCCACTATGCCGTTGCGGGTCAGGCGCATGAGCTATCATGTTAATCGCTGTTTAAGGAACTATCGCGGGCAAATCCAGACTCTTAACTTTTAAATCGGATAACTTCATTGAGTGTTAATGGTACCCAAAGGCAAGATTGATGAAATCCTGGACGGCTACGACCCGAAGGACATTACGATCACGACCCTGTGCTCCCACTCGTCATTGCAGATTTTCCACGGAGCGAGGAAGCTAGGGTTCAAGACTCTGGGTCTTACCATTTCGCACAGCACCAAGTACTACGATGCCTTCCCCCTCGGAAAGCCCGATGAGATCATCAAGTACAAGGACTTCGACGACATGGAATCACGCGTCGACGAGCTGTACGACAAGAATGTCATCATCATACCCCACGGTTCGTTCGTCGAGTACATGGGTTCCGAGCGTTTCGGTAACTACCCCGTGCCTTCCTACGGGAACCGCGAGGTCCTCAACTGGGAATCCAGCAGGGAGAGGCAGAGGGAGTGGATCACCGGCGCAGGCGTATCCATGCCGGAGATCATCACCGACCCCAAGAGCATCGACAGGCCGGTCATGGTCAAGTACAACGGTGCCAAAGGAGGGAAGGGATACTTCATCGCCATGGACTACAACGGCTTCAAGCTCGCCGTGGACCCCGACGAATCATACAACATCCAGGAGTACTGCCTGGGTACAAGGTACTACATGCACTTCTTCTACGACCCCCTCAAGAAGGACGGGTATAAGTGCGCCGAGGGCGGATCCCTCGAACTCATGTCCATGGACCGCAGGGACGAGTCCAATATCGACGAGCTGTACAAGCTCGGGAACATCGACGAGCTGAAGAAGGTCGGCATGTACCCATCCTTCGTCGTGACCGGCAACACGCCTGTCGTCCTGAGGGAATCGCTGCTGCCGAAGGCGTTCGACATGGCCGAGAAGGTCGTCGACAAGTCCTACGACCTCTTCGGAGGCATGTGGGGGCCGTTCTGTCTGGAGACCGTCGTCAACGACAAGCTCCAGTTCAAGGCATTCGAGATATCGACAAGGATCGTGGCAGGTACCAACCCGTTCATCTCCGGATCGCCGTACGCGGATCTGATCTATCCCGGAATGAGCACCGGCGCCAGAATGGCCCTGCATATCAAGGAGGCCGCGGAGCAGGGCAAGCTCAAGGAGATCGTTTCCTGAAGGCCCGATCCGGATTCGTCACAACATGGGCGTGCGCCCGCGAAAGAATTATTAGAACGTGCTTGGATGCGCGCTCTAAGAAGAGTGTTTAACAATGGTTTCCCAGAGACTTCAGACCGTACCCGCTTCAGGCACGATAGCGATATCGAATCTTGTCAGCCAGATGAAGGCAGAGGGAGTGGACATCGTGTCCTTCTCCATGGGCGAACCCGATTTCACGACACCTTCCAACATCATAGACGCCGCATGCAACTCGCTCCACGCAGGTTTCACCCATTACACGCCTTCCACGGGGATACCCGAGCTTAGGAAGGCCATCGCGGACTACACCAGGAAGAACGACGATGTACCCTGCGAAGCGAAGAACGTCCTCGTCACACCTACCAAGCAGGCAATCTTCATGACCTGTCTGGCATATATCGATCCGGGCGATGAGGTCATCCTTCCAGACCCCTCATGGGTCTCATACGAGGCATGCATCCGCCTGGCCGGAGGGGTTCCTGTTTACATCCCCACTAAGTTCGAGGACGGTTTCGTCGTCGATCCGGCGCTCATCGAAGCGGCTATCACCCCAAGGACCAGGATGATAATCCTGAACACTCCCACCAACCCCACCGGAGCGGTGATCCCCAAGGACAAGCTGAAGCAGATCGCGGACATAGCCATTAGTCACGACATCAAGGTGATGTCCGACGAGATCTACAGCGCCATCATCTACGAGGGAAAGCACACCTCTATGGCGTCGTTCCCCGGAATGTTCGACCACACGATCCTCATCTCCGGTCTCTCCAAGACGTTCGCCATGACCGGCTGGAGGCTCGGTTGGGCGATCGCTCCCGAAGAGGACATCAAGAACATCAACAAGCTGCAGTCCCATTCCATCTCATGCTGCACATCGTTCGTGCAGAAGGCTGCCGTCGAGGCCCTCACCGGACCTCAGGATTCCAAGTTCGATATGGTCAAGGCATTTAGGAAGAGGCGCGATCTGGCACTGGACCTCATCAGGGATATCCCGGGCATGGAGTGCAACACCCCGAACGGTGCCTTCTACCTGTTCCCCAAGTACAACAAGGACATCCCCTCGGCCAAGTTGGCGGAGACCCTCCTCAAGCAGGGGCATGTGGCAGTCACACCTGGTACCGCCTTCGGACCCGGAGGCGAGGGATTCTTCAGGATATCCTATGCGACCTCCGAGGAACAGATCGTCGAGGGCATCTCGAGGATCAAGAAGACCCTGTCGACCCTTTGACCCGCATATCCGTCGGGCCCGCGTGGGTCACGCACGCGTGCGTGCCTACGCATCATTTTATAGGATGGTCAGATTACACGAGTATTGTCGCCTAGGCGATCGAGGGATTGAATTTGAGTAAGACTTTGTTCACGGTCGGGCCCGTCCATGTCGAGGCCGCGACCCTTCAGGCTATGACTAAACCGATGATCACGCACCGCTGCAAAGCATACAAGGAGCTCCACGCGGGCATCGTCGAGAAGATACAGAAAGCACTCGGCACGGATATGGATGTCTTCCTCGTGGGAGGGTCCGCCACCGTCATGCTCGAGGCGGCCATCAGGAACGGAGTCAAGAGCAATTCCCTCGGACTGACCAACGGTTCCTTCGGGAACAGGTCAATCGAGCTCGGAGAGCTCAACGGAAAGAATGTCACAAAGGTCGAGGTTCCCTGGGGAAAGGCCATCAAACCCGAGCACGTCGCAGGCAAGGTCACCAAGGACATCGAGGCCGTCCATTGGGTGAGCAACGAATCATCCACAGGGGTATTCAGCGACTCACTTGCGATCAGCAAGGAGATCAGATCACAGAATCCGGATGCGCTCACCATGATCGATGCGGTCACATCCGCATTCGCGATGGACCTCAAGGTCAAGGACCTGGATGCGGATTCCATCGTATTCGGGACGCAGAAGGCCCTCGCACTTCCCCCCGGACTCGCCATAATGCTGTGCTCCGAGAGGCTCCTCGACAAGGCGAAGACGGTCCCCAACCGTGGATTCTACGGCGACCTGCTGAAGATCAAGAAGCAGGCGGACGTGGATTACGCGCTCACAACTCCCCCGGTGTCGCTCATGTACGCGCTGGACTACCAGCTCGACAGGATCCTGGCCGAGGGAATGCAGGCTAGGTACAGAAGGCACCAGGAGATGGCCGACATGGTCAGGAACTGGGCCGACAAGAAGCTGCACGGCACCTTCCCCGAGGAAGGATACAAATCCAACTCCATCGGAGTCCTGTACAAAGGCGACATGGATTTCGATGATTTCAATTCAAAACTGAAGTCGAAGGGATACGAGATCTCCAACGGCTACGGCGATGTCAAGGAGACCACGTTCAGGATCGGTCACATGGGAGACACCACACCAGTGATGGTGAAGGAGCTCCTGGCCGCCATGGACGAGGTATTGGAGGAATGAAAATGGCAATGAAGATTCTAGTATCTGACCCCCTGGATGCAGAGGGTCTCGAGATCCTCAAGAAATCCGGCTTCCCCGTGGACGAGGTATCCGGACTCACCGAGGATGAGCTTTGTGCGAAGATCGGCGACTACGATGCATTGATCCTCAGGTCCGGGACCAAGGTAACCAAGAAGGTGATCGACGCCGGAAAGAAGCTCCGCGTCATCGGACGCGCGGGAGTCGGAGTGGACAACATCGATGTCCCCTATGCCACGGACAAGGGAATCCTCGTCATGAACACCCCTTCCGCCAACATCCTCTCCGCAGCCGAGCACTCCTGCGCCATGCTGCTCGCGCTGGCAAGGAACATCCCCTTCGCCCACGAGTCCATGCACAAGGGCGAGTGGAAGAGATCCAAGTACACAGGCGTCGAGCTCAACGGCAAGGTCCTGGGAATCATAGGCGTCGGACGTGTCGGAGGAGAGGTCGCAAAGCGCATGAAGGCCTTCAACATGACAATGGTCGGCTACGACCCGTTCCTCCCCAAAGAGGTGGCCGATTCCCTCGGAGTCAGACTCACGACCCTCGAGGAGGTCATCAAGACTTCTGATTTCATGACCATCCACACACCTCTCCTTCCCGAGACGAGGAACATGATCTCCCTGCCTCAGTTCAAGATGATGAAGCCCAACGCCAGGATCGCCAACGTCGCCCGCGGGGGAATCGTCAACGAGGACGACCTCTACACAGCTCTCAAGGAGAAGATCATCGCAGGAGCCGCGTTCGACGTATGGTGCAACGAGCCCCTGACAGACGACGAGAAGAAGCTCCTCGAGCTGGACAACCTCGTCACCACACCCCACCTCGGAGCATCCACCGTGGAGGCCCAGGAGAGGGTCGCAATCGAGGTCGCGGAGCACGCGGTCATGTTCCTGAGGGACGGAGTCGTATCCAACGCCATCAACGCGCCCCGCGGAACACTCGATGCGGAGACGGAGCCCTTCATGCCGCTCGTCAGGAACATGGGTTCGATCATCCAGCAGATGGTCGGCAACCATCCCCTCAGCAAGCTCGAGATCTCATACTGCGGTAACCTGGCCAAGAAGCAGACCAAGATGCTCACGGTGAACACCGTCGCAGGATACCTCGAAGGCATCATCGGAACCGCTAACATGATCAACGCGCTCCCAGTGGCCAAGGCCAAGGGCGTAGACATATTCGAATCCACGAAGGACGAGGCGAAGAACTACTCCAGCTACGTCGAGATGAAGTACACGTACAACGGAGCGACCCACTCCATCAGCGGAACCGTCATCGGCGGCAACCCCAGGCTCATAGGCATGGACTGCTACGCCACGGACATCTCCCTGGCCGACAAGATGATAGTCCTGAGGTACAAGGACACCCCTGGCGTCATCGGTACCGTCGGCAACACCATCGGAGAGGCGGGAATCAACATCGCCCACATGGCCGTTGGAAGGAATGCAGGACTGGCAACTATGTTCCTGACCATCGATCAGGACGTTCCCGAGGACCTCATCAAGAAGATCGGGGACAAGGTCGGTGTCGAGGAGATCAAGTACATCAAGCTCGAGTGATACCATGGGAATTGTCACGGTAGACGATCTGACACAGGCGATCAAGAACAGCATCGACGATTCGCATGCCATGGTGGAGGAGCAGGCATACGAGCTCGCCCACCACGTCCTGAACTTCTTCGGATACTCCGACAGGATCATCGACAACGTCCTCGAGCCCGAGGACCGCGACGCCTTCTACATGCTGGAGGACGGAGGCATACTCACCACCGAGAGGGAGGAGACCACCCTTTACGACGGAAGGGAGTGGAGGATCCACTACTGGCTGTTCAAGAGGGACAAGATCGCTGACCTCATGGTCAACTCTAGAAGGAAGCAGTCCGAGAACGCGGAGGAGGACTTCGCCTACGCGGACCTGCCCGACGACGTCTGGCAGAGAGGCGGCGACGCCGAGTAAAGATGGATTACTTCCCGTATCAGTACCGTCCGGGTCAGAAGGAGCTAGTAGACTTCATCGACCGTACGGTCAGGGACCGCAGATGCGCGGTTATAGAGGCCGGCACCGGTTCGGGCAAGACAGTCACATCCCTGTGCGGAGCATTGTCCTACGCCAGGGACCACGACATGAAGGTCGTGTATCTGACCAGGACCAAATCCCAGCAGAAACAGGTCATAAGGGAATCGACAGCCATCGGCCACGGCATCCTATGCGTGGCGGTGCAGGGGCGTTCGGCCGCATCATGTCCCATGATGAGGGACGATCCCGATCTCCAGGCAGGCAACGCCGAGGAGATATCCAAGCTGTGCTCCGTCTACAAGCGCAAATCCAACGGCATCTGCCATTGCCAGTTCTACAGCGGCATCGAGGAGGCCGACATCGAGGAATGGGTGCGGATCATAAGGGAACAGCATCCGGATCCCGAGGACTTCTCCAGGATGTGCGAGGATGCAGGATTGTGCCCATACGAGCTGATGAAGCTCATCCTGCCCTATGCGGACGTCATAGCCGTGCCGTATCCCTTCGTTTTCATGCCGGCGGTCCTGGACCGTTTCGTTGAATGGATGGGTGTCCCGCTCTCAAGGACCATCCTCATAGTCGATGAGGCCCACAATCTTCCGGACTACCTTAGGGACGTTCAGACCTTCGAATACAGCGAGCACGCCATGGACCTTGCCGCCAAGGAGGCGCTGGATCACGGCAACTTCGATCTCCATGAGGGCATAACGGTCACTGACTTGGTAGCGGTGCTGAAGGAGATCCTCCATTCAGCCGAGAAGGAGTATCTGATCGATGAGGACGGGATGCTCCCTCCGTATTTCCTGGAGGACGAGATCATGTCCCGCCTCGGTATCAGTTCCGTCACGATCTCAAGGATGTGCAAGGCGATGGAAGAGATCGGCGACGGCATAATGGAGAAGAAGAAGGAGCGCAGGAAGCTCCCCCGTTCGTACATCCATTCCATGTCCAAGTTCGTCCGCGCCTGGATCGACGGCGATGAGGACAATTACGTCAGACTGATCGTCAGGGAGAAGGATAACCCGATGTTCCAGGCCTATTGCATGGATCCGTCCGGCGCTGCCGGGCCCCTCATAGACTGCTTCTCCTCCATCCACATGTCCGGGACGCTCCAGCCCTTGGACGCCTACGAGGCGGAACTCGGATTGGACCGTGTCAACAAGCTATGCCTCGACAGCATATTCCCCAAGGACAACCTGCTGACTCTGTATACGGACAAGGTCTCCATGAAATACGAGGAGAGGGAGCTCCCGCAGAACTATGACAATCTGATGAACCTGGTCATCGACTGTGTGAACGCGGTACGTGTGAACACGGCGATATTCTTTCCGTCGTACTCTTTCATGGACAAGATGGTGGACGACGGACTCGTCCGCAATCTCAGCAGGGATGTGGTCTACGAGCAGAGGGGCATGTCCCAACCGGAACTCATGTCGGTCTTCGAGAACTTCAAGACATCAGACGGCGGAGTGCTGTTCTGCGTCACCGGAGGAAGGATAAGCGAGGGTCTGGACTTTCCCGATAAATCGTTGGAACTGGTCATCCTCATAGGCATCCCATATCCGAAGCCTACGGCCAAGATGAGGGCCATGCGCAGATACTATGACATAAGGTTCGGCGACGGAACGAGGTTTACCTCGACCATACCGACCGTTAGGAAGATGAGACAGGCCATCGGCAGGCTGATCAGATCCGAGACGGACAGGGGAGTGGCGGTCATCATGGACAGGAGGGTATCGGGTCTCAAGGACCTCCCCGCAGAGCTGTGCCAGGATATCCCTTCCAAGGAGAGGGAGTTCTTCGGTTATTCCAAATACGACCTTTGAAAAAATCCTAATGACGATAGGGAAAAGTTCCCTTCGGACACGTGTATCTCAACGCATCCGAAGGGTTTTACGGATCACTGATCTGCAGCGTCGGCGTCCTTGCTGGGCGCCGCCATCTGCTCCTCGTACTGGTTCTTCTTCTGGACGTAGTACCAGATGGGGACGAACACCATCAGTATGATGCAGCCCACGGCCGCGGCCAGATAGGTTCCGGATGCCATGTAGCTCCAGTATACCAGACAGACCAGCAGAACGAGCTGGAGGACGCACATGAACGCGCCTACGTACGTGTAGCACTTGGGTGCGCGGAACGGCCTGGGGAGGTCCTTGTATCTGGGATCCCTCCTGGACTTCACGAATGCCGCCAGCGCGACGAAGTTTGCGATGGCGTATCCCATGGACGATGCAGAGAGGACGGTCATGATGGACGCCTCCGCACCCAGCATGGGAAGGGTCGTCAGTACGAACATCAGAAGGATGTTGAACACGCCGACGAAGACCATGGCGTTGACCGGCATCCCGTTCTTGTTCAGCACGCTGAAGAACTTGGGAAGGTTGCCTTCCTGTGCCATCGAGTACAGCGATCTGGACGATCCAAGGAATCCGGTCTGGATGATCAGGATCATCGCGACGATGAGGATTAGAAGGGCTATTATTCCACCGACAGATCCGAACCCAGCAACGGCGATGGGGAACAGCGAGTGGTATCCAGCCTCCATGACTCCCGCCTGCCCGATCTCACCGTACATGAGGAAGGGGACGAGGAAGAACATGATGAGGCAGATAAGACCGCATCCGAAGAGCGCCTTGGGGGTGTCCTTTCCAGGATCCTTGTATTCGGGACCGTATATCGCAGCCGTCTCCCATGCGCAGGACGACCACTGTCCGAGTCCGAAGCATCCGAGGATGAGGACAATGGACATCAGGTCGGTCTGGGACTCCACGGGGAAGACCCAAGCGCTGGTGATGTTGGCGAAGTCGAAGTTGCCGATGTTCCCGAGAAGGATCGCGATAATCGGGATAAGGGAGATGATAGCGAGTATCATCGCCAGCTTTCCGCTACCTTCCAGTCCGCGGGATCCCATGATGTACATGCCTGCCACGACGATTATGATAACGGCCATGCTTACCCCGACGAGCATCCAGCCCTCGAGAGCGATGCCGAACATACATCCTATGTACTCGACGATGAGTCCCGAGAAGATGTAGACAACAGGGGTCCAGGCGAACCAATAGCACCAGGAGGCGAACGCCCCTATGAACTTGCTCTTGTCTATCCTTCCTTTTTCGACGTTCTTTGATTGGAATACGGTCTGTGCGCATCCGGGTATACCGGTTGCCTGCGGGAATGTGGTAACCATCTCCGCGTATGCGATGTTCTGTACGAAACCCTGTATGACTCCGACGGTCCATGTGAAAATGCACAGACCCCAGATCATGGATCCGACATCGAAGAGTCCTGGTAGGATCAGAAGAGGCACTCCGAGCGCAACGAACATACCGTCCTTCCAACTGACGGTACGCGACAGCTGCGCGTTGACCTGCAACTGATTCTGTTCTTCAGTCATTTATTTCCTCCTTCTTGACTTCAGAATCGGTATTGTATGACGATGCTCATTCCACAAAGCCCGTCATTCTATGTCGATTGCTTAATCTGTTTGAATCAATCGGTCAGTTATCTTTTAAAGGTTATCGGTTGGATTTATATACGATAATGGCAAGATTTATATTGTTATGTCAACAAAATGGACAAAATCGCCCATTTTTATTTATAGCTTTATCAAAGATTAAATAATATAAAATGGGATTTCAAAAAATTGAACGCTTCAATCAAAAATCTCATAGATCGAACATAACTCGGTCGTTCTATCTCCGTTTTTGAAAACCAATAAATATCAGACGAAGAGGAGACGTCATTTCTTCCTTGTAGATTATAAACAAACAACAAAAACTGATATTTTTCTGAAGAAATGACATAATTTCCTATTTTCTCGCCTGATTCTGTGGCAACAGTTATCTACTGAACCTGTTATCGTCCGCTCATGGAGATAACCGTCGACCCTGAGGTTGAGAAGCTCATAGCCGATGCCGGATGCGATTACCGCGTATGCACTGCCTGTCTCGGCCCCGCACTTGTTCCCGTTTCTGTGAAAGGCCCCAAAGAATCCGATATAAGGATCGAAGTCGCCGGCCACACCCTGTATATCTCCAGATATGTCGCGCGTTACATCTCCAAGGTGACCATCGACATGGTCTACGATGACGACGAGATTGATTCCTGTCCCGCTTTCCCCAACAGGTTCCACGGATATTACTGAAGGACGGCCTTATCGGCGCATCCCTTCGCCAGAATGTCCAGATCTATCTTATCGCTCATATCGATGACCTTCTCGGGCTTGGCCTCGGTTATGGGTCTTGTGGGCACGATCAGGCATCCCTCGGTCTGCTGGATGGAGATGTCGAAGGTCCCGATCCTTTTGGCGATGTCTATGATCTCCAATTTGTCCATCCCTATGAGCGGTCTTACGACCGGGAAATTCAGCCCCAGATTCTCCGATTTGATGTTCTTGAGAGTCTGAGAGGCCACCTGTCCGAGGGAATCCCCCATGATGATCCCGGAGGCACCGATGTTCTTGGCCAACTCTCTGGCCGTTCTCTGCATCACGCGTTTGCACATGACGCACTGATAATGATGGTCGCAGTTATCATGGATGACGGTCTGGCTCGGTCCATGCTGTGCGAAGTACAGCGGGAACTCCTTGCCGGTGACCTCCCTGAGGCGCTCCGCAATCCTATTCACGACCTCAATGGAACGGTCGTCGGTGTACGGGCGGTTGTCCATATGGAGAAGGACCACGTCCGCGCCGCGTTCGCTCATGAGATAAGCGGCTACGGGGGAATCGATCCCGTTGGACATCAGTGCGACGAGCTTCATTTGAGATCTACGTCGCCGTAATCGTCGGCAAGCTTCCTGGGCATGGCGTATTTGCACTCGGGACAGAACAGTCCGTCGCCCTTCTTGCTCCTGACCATCTCGGTCTTGCACTTTCCGCACTGGGCCCTGACCACTCCCAGGTGGTCATCCTTTGTGGTGAGCTGCAGTGCGGGCTTTATAGCCGTGACCCTGGCCCTGATGAAATCCCCCTTCCTAAGCTCCTTTGAAACGTCATCGGTGTAGCCCTGGGAGATCTTTGATACATGGATTGTGGCGTAAGTGTCGCCTCCGAGCCTCCTGTTGACGCCTTCCTTCACGTAGACATCGGCCGTGGCCATGGTATTCCTGATGTCGCCGACGATACCGTACACGATATCTCCGATGGCCAGGACGTTAGGCGGGTTGGGCGAGATGACCCTTGCGACGCACTCTGCGTCATCGAGCTCGAGCTCACCGACCTGTGAGGCATACACGATGCCGTTCTCAGCGAAAGTTCCCTCTGCGGCCAGATACTCTTCTTCCGAGGCCACTTCCTCTCCGGGGAACACGAATTTTGAATCTGTCATTGAAATCACCTTATGTTGACGACCGCGACGTCAACCGTCTTCTTCGTCTTGGTATGGAATGCGAATGTATGAGGGATTTCGTACTTATAGATTTTATAATAAGGAACCTGGCGGCCTCTCTTTTCGCAATACTCCCTCACGAAGTCCAAAGTGGATGCCATATGGATGGAATACACGCATTCCGATAGGTCCATGGCCCTGTCGAGGAACGCCCTGTCCGCATTCCTGTTCTGACATCCGAAGGGCGGGTTCATGAAGACGGTGTCCGCTCCTTCTTTTACATTAATGATATCTATATTATGGAAGGACACACCGGCTCCGAAGTCCGCCTTGTTCATCTCGGCGACCTTCAGGGCCTTTTCGGAAATGTCGAATCCGTCGACCTGCGCTGCACCGAGCAGCCACGATCCGACGGAGAACATACCTGTCCCGCATCCGAGGTCCACAACCTTCAGGTCCTTGATGTCCCCCTTAGAGTAGGCGTCGAACAGGATATCCGATGCTATTACCGACGGGGTCAAGTACTGTTCTAAGGACGGATCGGGATCTTCGAAGTTCCGAATCCTCTGCAGGGCCATCTCGAGTTCCTTCTTCTTCATCGGTCGCCTTCCCGGCCGTTCCCGGCGGAGTCCGCCGCAGGCCTTAACGGTTGTAACATACGAACATCGTAGAAAATTCTGATTGACATCGGACACACTTTTTCCTCTTCTGTGCGACGAAGAACAAATAATTTACCGAAAAAAAGTTCGATTAGTTTGTTTTTTATCAGATGAATTTTATCGACCTAGCGCAGGGATAATAGGACATATTTCTGTTACCAGGTGAGAACTATGGCAATAAAGAACGCATACCTGAAGGAAGTCTATGCTGGTCTCGAGGCACGTAACAAGGACCAGCCCGAGTTCCTGCAGGCTGTCAAGGAAGTGTTGGAATCTCTTGAGCCCGTCGTAAAGGCAAGACCGGAGCTCAAGGAGGCTGGAATCATCGAGAGGATCACAGAACCCGAGAGGATCATCATGTTCCGTGTGTCCTGGGTTGATGACAAGGGCAAGGTCCAGGTCAACCGCGGATACCGTGTTCAGTTCAACTCAGCCATCGGACCCTACAAGGGCGGTCTCAGGCTGCACCCCTCCGTCAACCTGTCGATCCTGAAGTTCCTCGGATTCGAGCAGATCTTCAAGAACAGTCTGACCACACTCCCCATCGGAGGTGGAAAGGGAGGATCCGACTTCGACCCCAAGGGCAAGTCGGACGGAGAGGTAATGCGTTTCTGCCAGTCATTCATGACAGAGCTCGCCAAGCACATCGGTGCGGACACCGATGTACCCGCCGGAGACATCGGAGTCGGCGGAAGAGAGATCGGATACATGTTCGGCCAGTACAAGAGGCTCCAGAACGAGTTCACCGGAGTTCTCACCGGAAAGGCGATCCCCTGCGGAGGATCCCTCGCAAGGACAGAGGCCACCGGATACGGACTCTGCTACTTCACCAACGAGATGCTCAAGGACAAGAAGATGTCCTTCAAGGGCAAGACGGTCGTCATCTCCGGATCCGGAAACGTCGCGACATACGCCTGCCAGAAGGCCACTCAGCTCGGAGCGAAGGTCGTCGCGGTCTCCGATTCCAACGGTTACGTATACGATTCTGAGGGAATCGATTACAAGATCATGAAGGAGATCAAGGAGGTCAAGAGGGACAGGATCAAGACATACGTCAACTACTCCAAGACCGCTAAGTACACCGAGGGATGCAGCGGAATCTGGACGATTCCCTGCGACATCGCTCTCCCCTGTGCAACACAGAACGAGCTGGACGAGAAGTCCGCAAAGATCCTGATCAAGAACGGCGTCAAGGCAGTCGCCGAGGGGGCCAACATGCCCAGCACCCCTGGAGCGATCGAGGCATTCCAGAAGGCAGGTGTCCTCTTCGGACCCGCCAAGGCCGCCAACGCCGGAGGAGTAGCAACATCGGCACTCGAGATGAGTCAGAACAGCCAGAGGTATGCCTGGACATTCGAGGAGGTCGACGAGAAGCTCCACGACATCATGGTCAGCATCTACAAGCAGGCATCCGAGGCCGCCAAGAAGTACGGAATGGAGGGCAACCTGGTCGCAGGAGCCAACATCGCCGGATTCGAGAAGGTCGCGAATGCCATGCTCTGGCAGGGAATCTCCTACTGAAACTTCAAACGGAGGTGTCACCCGACACCTCCTAATCTCCCTAACAATCGTTCTATTGGACGATATATACAACTAACTCACAACTTACGGTTACTTTCTGATCGCCGGCTTGTACATTCAATGAATCAACAAGGGTATGATTATTATATGAGGCGACGATATTCCCTTTTTGCATATATGACCCGTATAACGGGGTGTGGATGTAAGGTTGGATGGGATGCGGACAAGTATAACATTCGGCTTGTACATTTACTGTAATCACTACCTTAACGTTTAAATACAACATAAAACTAATGACCTTTCAAGGATGTGCCTACTGGGTAAAGATGTCGATAGTAGGTGTGTCTAACCCTAACAAACGATTTACCTGATTCCGGGAGAAATCCAGGGAGTCGGGTTCCCCTAATATCTTTCCGGATTCGGAGAAATCCGAGTCCGGAACCCCTATTCTTCTAGGAAATTGTGTCCTTCGGGTTGTTGCGCGTCAGAGCCTAGTGCAACGGTTATATCTGATTATCTGATTTCTGAAATGCATACGTAGTATGCATTCCTCTGAATAGAGGGGGTGTGCATCTGGCTAAGATCAAAAGGGCAGTTATCAGCGTTTCCGACAAGAACGGCATAGTCGATTTCGCGAAGGAACTAGCCGCAGTTGGGGTTGACATTATCTCAACAGGCGGAACATACAAGCTTCTGAAAGAGAACGGACTCAAGGTCACCGAGGTTTCCGACGTCACAGGATTCCCTGAGATGTTGGACGGCCGCGTCAAGACCCTCCATCCCAAAGTGCACGCGGGGATCCTCGCGCGCAGGGATGTCCCCGACCACATGGCAGCCATCAAGGACAAGGGCATCGAACCCATCGACATGGTGGTCATCAACCTGTACCCGTTCAAGCAGACAGTGCTGAAGGAGGGTGTGGAATTCGAGGACATCGTAGAGAACATCGATATCGGCGGACCTAGTATGATCCGCGCGGCCGCAAAGAACTACCAGTCCGTAGCGGTGGTCACGGATCCCAAGCAGTATCCCGAGATCATCGAGCAGCTCAAGACGAAGGGAGAGCTCAGCCTCGACCTCCACGAGAAGCTCATGGCTGAGGCATTCGTCGCCACAGCGAACTACGATGCCATGATAGCCTCGCAGATGAAGAAGAGGTTCATCGGAAACTTCCCTGATTCGTTCCCCATACCCCTCGAGAAGGTCCAGGACCTCAGGTACGGAGAGAATCCCAATCAGGCAGCCGCATTCTACAAGGACCCGTTCACGCCCGGACCCACAGTCGCCAAGGCCGAGTGCATCTGGGGAAAGGAGCTGTCCTACAACAATATCCTCGATCTGGACAAGGCCCTGGACATCTGTATGGATTTCGAGAGGCCGACAGCCGTCGTCATGAAGCACACAAACCCCTGCGGACTCGCATCCGCTGATACGATATTCGAGGCTTTCGAGACAGCCTACAACGTCGATCCCCTGTCGGCATTCGGATGCGTCATATGTCTCAACAGACCCTGTACGAAGGAGTGCGCGGAGATGATCTCCAAATACTTCGTGGAGGCCGTCCTGTGTCCCGACTTCGAAGAGGGTGCCGTGGAGATCATGGAGGTCAAGAAGAACATCCGTCTTCTCAGAACGAACTGCCCCATCGGACCTTCCGAGAGGGTCAGGGAGTACAAGATGAAGAAGGTCCAGGGTGGAATGCTCGTGCAGACCGACGAGGATGTCGTCGTCGACCCCAAGAACCTGAAGGTCATCACTAAACGCGCACCCACGGAGGAGGAGATCCACTCCCTGCTGTTCGCATGGAAACTGGCCAAGCACGTAACATCCAACGCTGTCGTGTATGTCAGGGGAGAGCGTGCGGTCGGAATAGGAGCCGGTCAGATGAGCCGTGTGGACTCCGCCAAGATCGCTACCATGAAGGCCAACGAGCCCACCCAGGGATGCGTCATGGCATCCGATGCCTTCTTCCCGTTCAGGGACGGTGTCGACGAGGCGGCCAAGGCCGGCGTCACCGCGATCATCCAACCAGGCGGAAGCATCAGGGACCAGGAGGTCATCGATGCCGCCAACGAGCACAACATCGCGATGGTCTTCACCGGATGCCGTGTCTTCAGGCATTGAAAAGATAAAACGGGAGGGTTCGCCCTCCCACTTTCAGAATTTGTTTCTTTATTCAGACTCTCTTGTTGTCCTCTATGACAGATTCGAGATCCTGGGGGATGATAGGTTTCCCTTCAGCCTTTCTCTTCATGTGTCCGCCGGGCCCACCGCGGGCGACCCTGGCCTTCTCGACGCACTCGGGGTTGTCACAGACGAAGGCAGCGTATACCACGTTCTTGCATGGCCCGCCGCAGAATTCGCAAGTGTATTCATCCAGATTGAGGGACATGGGTCTGATAACGTGACGCTTGTATAAAGAAGAAATCGAACGGGCCGACGGCCCGCCGATGTACCCTCAGCGAGGGATAAACGGTTTCACATTTCGAGTTCGAACTCTTCACCGGTATTCGGGAGGATGACGCTGTAGTCCCCTTCGAGATCGGGCAGGAATGCCTCACGGGACTCGGAGTGCATTATGATGACGTTCTCGGGATCGCACTCCCTGATGAAGTTGACGATCTGGGAATGGTCGGCGTGAGCGGAGAAGTCGTACTTCTGCAGCTCGCAAGAGACCTTGACGACCTCTCCGTCGATCTTGATGCACCTCTCCTCCAGAAGCATCCTTCCGTTGGTGTCCTCCGCCTGGTATCCTACCAGGAGGATGGCGCTCTTGGGGTCGTCCTTGATGGCGTTCAGGTATCCGAGCACAGGTCCTCCGTCGAGCATACCGCCGGTTGTGACGATGATCTCGCCCTTGATGGCGGATTGCCTGGAGTTGGAGTTCCTGACCTCGTTGAACTTCCTCTTGGCGGCCTTGAGGTGCTTGACATCCTTGATGTACTCCGGGTAATCGAGGAACAGGCGGGTCACAGACCTTCCCATTCCATCCACCCACATCTCATATCCGAGGTTCCTGAGCAGGAGCATGATCTCCTGTGTCCTTCCGACTGCGAAGCAGGGGATCAGTACCTTTCCGCCACGGTCGATGACCTCATCGATCTTGGCGAGGAAATCCTCCTCGGTCTTCTTCCTGTCGGGGTGGTTGCGGCCTCCGTACGTTCCTTCGATGAAGAGGTTCGTACAGTCGTGGGGTCTAGCGCCTCCGACCAGTCTCTGGGTCTCCGTGTGGATATCTCCAGAGTAGATCGTGCTGACGTCCTTGTCGAACTGGAACATCGCCGCTCCGGGTATGTGGCCGGCATCCAGCATGGTGACGTCGATGTGGTTGATTGTGATCTGATCGTTGTAGGTCATGGGTACGACGGCCTTCATGGTCCTCTCGATGTCGCCTGTAGTGTAAGGCATAGGGTAGTCCTCTGCCTTGGCGATCTTGAGGGTGTCGTACATCATGAGCTCCGAAATCTCGGCGGACAACGGCGTTGTGAACAGATCGCATTCGTTCTTACCGCAGATCCTCGGGATCATACCGCAGTGATCTAGGTGCGAATGCGTCAGGAACGCATAGTCGATACGGGGTGCTGGCAAGGGGTACTCCGGAGGTTTCGTGGGGCTGAGACCGTACTCGATGAGCGCAGTCATCCCGTCCCCTTCCATCGTCATCCCCATGCGGCCTACCATATCCGCTCCGCCCAGGAATTTACATTTCATTTTCATGTGTTAGGCTCCTTTTCGTATATGCCTCCGTGTCGGAGGGCTTTGTGAAAGAAGTCCTCGCAAGGACCTCTTGACTGTGATGATGATGCAGGGGCCCCCTGCCCCCACATTATAAGAGTAAATGAACCCTATTTATAGGTCCTATATAAACTATAACGTGCGTGAATTAAGGAAGCTGACAAGATGATTTGAATATCTGGCACTTAATTTTATCAACGCTGGCTCATTTGGTATATAATTCACTACCTCAATGAGCCACACATCACAAACCGTTATATCTTTTAAAGGCATCTTCGTTTTCATGGGAACACTTGACAGCAAGACTGGAAATTATGTTGGGCTGCTAGCTGCAGTCCTGTTCATGATAACGGCCTTCGTAGCGTTACTCATGAAGCCCGCAACAGAAGGAGTACTCACGGATACCGCCCAGTACGTCCTTATGGCTTCAGGAGTACTGGCCCTTATTGCCGGAATCATGATCGCCTTGAAACCCGTGACAGCCATGGAGAAGATCGACGGCATCATGCTGGTCATCTTTGGATTGGTTGCCGCGATCGCATACGTACTCATCTCGATTGCCAAGATGGACGCACCGACAGTGGTCGGAATCGTTGCCATCATGGCTGCATTGGCTATGCTGGCCGGTTGTGTCACAAGCAACGCGAAGAAGCAGAAGTTCACGATGTATGTGGACATCATCTTCGCACTCATCGAGCTCATCTTCGTCGCACTCATATTCACAAAGACCTCCCTGAATATTACCGAGGCCGCATCTTTCATGATCGCTGGATTCTGGCTGGCCTGCCATCTTGTGATGGACATGAACGCCGAGCCTGAAGCGGAGAAAATCGATCCCAACAGGAAGTCTGCCAAGAGGGCACAGAAGCAGAAACAGAAGAACCAGGCAAAGGAGAAGAAGAACCAGGAGAGGCACGAGAAACTCGAGGAGATCTCCAAGGAGAAGAAGCACGAGCACAAGGCAGCCGAGATGGAGGCATCCAAACCCTCCGCCGAGCCTGCCAAGGAGGCCGAGCCCGCACCTGCTGCAGAGGCAGCACCCGCTGAGCCCGCAAAGAAGCCCAGCAACGACTTCATGTCCAAGCTCGTATCTTCCAGGGACGCAAGCTCCAAGGCCGCGGCAGCACCCGCTGAGCCTGCTAAAGATGCATCGCCTTCTGAGCCCACACCCGTCGTCGAGGAACCTGTTGCGGAGCCTGAGCCCGTAGTAGAGGAGGAGCCCGTAGTAGAGGAGGAGCCCGTAGAGGCATCCGACGACGAAGAGGATCTCGGTGACGAGAATCTCGCGGATATCTATACCGACTACTCGCCCGAGGCACTCGTCAGGAGGGCCGCTTGGAACAAGGGTCTGAGATGCAGGAGGGACTACGGAGATTACCATGTCCCCGTCGCATTCGTCAAGGGCAAGGTCGCCGTGTACGTCGAGGAACCCGGAAACGAGGACCGTGACGCCGAGGCCAAGCTCAAGGAGGACGGATGGATCGTTCTCAGGTTCGACATCAACAAGGTCTCCGACGGAGCGGACGAGGGTGCTCAGATAGCAGAGGCTGTCAAGAGCAACGTCCGCGCCATGAAGGCGGCTAAGAAGAAGAAAAAGTCTGCCAAGAAGTAAACTTTAAAACGGATGGGGGAGACCCCATCACCTCTATTATAATAGACGCGAATAGGTTAAAATACGGTCAGTCAATGCTCTTTGCAGAGGCTGATTACATGTTTTGCTCATGCGGCTCAATGATGTTCCCCAAAGACGGAAAGTATGTTTGTAACACGTGCGGTGCCACCAAGGATATCGGTGGAAAGGCAGAGGTCATCAAGACCGACCTCAAGGAGAAGGAGACCACGGTTATCACCGAGAATGTCGCCACTCTCCCCAAGACCCGCATCCCATGTCCTGAATGCGGACACACCGAGGCATTCTTCGTCATCAGACAGACCCGTGCCGCAGATGAACCTGAGACTAGGATCTACCGTTGCTGCAAGTGCAACCACTCCTGGAGAGAGTACTGAGGTGAGGAGAATGTTCAGCGCTGAACTCAAATCCGACACCCTTAAGGGCATTGTAAACATCATATCGACACTCATAGATGAGGTCAAGTTCACCATCACGCCCGAAGGAATGAAGCTGAAGGCTGTCGACGCGGCGCACGTTGCCATGATCGAGATGGATATCACCAAGGCGGCTTTCGAGTCCTATTCAGCCGAGGACACCGAGCTTGGTCTGGACCTCGAGAAGGTCAAAGGAGTCCTGAAGCTGGCGGGTTCTGGGGAAATCATCCGCATGGAGCAGGACGATACATCTGGAAAGCTCGTATTCAAGGTCGGAAACATCACCAGACGCATGAGCCTCATCGATACGACCGGAATGAACGACCCCAAGGTTCCCCAGCTCAACCTGGCAGCGGAGATCATCGTTCCCGTGGAGGAACTCCAGAAAGGTATCCGTGCAGTCGAATCGATCTCGGACCACATCACGCTCAAGGCGGGCCCCGAATTCTTCGAGCTCTCCTGCGAGGGAGACACAGACTCTGTCAGCCTGAAGCTCGACTCCTCGGTGGCGAAGATCGAGGTGCCCTCGGAAGTCTGCAGCATGTTCCCTCCGGATTATCTGGCCAATATCATCAAGGCGATCCCTTCGGGAACCCAGGTGAGCATCAAGCTCGACAGCGATTACCCTGTGAAACTCGTGTTCGCATTGGGAGACGGCGCTGCAAGGGTCGATTACCTACTTGCACCCAGAATCGAGAGCGAGTGAGATGACCGAATACACGCTGGCCGAACTCGAGAATATCGCAAACAAACTCAGGCTGCACGTAGTCGAGATGACTTACGCGGCCCGCTCCGGGCATCCCGGAGGGTCGCTGTCGGCCGCCGACATGATGTCAGCCCTCTACTTCAGTTTCATGAAGCACGATCCGAAGAACCCTTCCTGGGAGGACAGGGACAGGTTCGTGCTCTCCAAAGGCCATGTGGCACCGGTTCTCTACGCCGCACTGGCAGAATCCGGCTATTTCCCCGTCGAGGACCTGCTGTCCCTGAGGAAGATCGGGTCCAAGCTCCAGGGCCACCCAGTCTGCGGAAAGGTGCCCGGGGTCGAGATGTCGACGGGATCCCTCGGACAGGGTCTCAGCATGGCATGCGGTATCGCATTGGCCGGCAAGATGGACGGGAAGGATTACAAGACGATCTGCATGCTCGGGGACGGAGAGCTCCAGGAAGGTCAGAACTGGGAGGCGGCGATGTTCGCCAAGCAGTACGGACTGACGAATCTCATCGCGATCGTGGACAGGAACAGGCTGCAGATCACCGGCGACACCGAGAAGGCCGTCGGATTGGAGCCTCTTCCGGAGAAATGGAAAGCGTTCGGTTGGAACGTGATCATAATCGACGGTCACAACATGCGCCAGATCCTCGAGGCCCTAGATAAGGCCGCGAATGCCAGGACCAGACCCACGGTCATCATCATGAAGACGATCAAGGGCAAGGGCGTATCGTTCATGGAGAACAACGCCGGATTCCACGGAAAGGCATGCAACGACGAGGAGCAGGCAATAGCCGTCGACGAACTCAGGGCGGTGATCCAATGACAGGGGAGAAGCTCGCACAGCGCAACTACTATGGAAAGGCGCTCGCCGAACTGGCAGCGACCAACCCGAACGTCGTGGTCATCGACGCGGACCTCGCTGGTTCCACCAAGACCTCCGATTTCCAGAAGGTATGTCCCGAGAGATTCGTAGAGGTCGGGATCGCGGAGGCCAACATGATCGGTATCGCCGCAGGCCTCGCCGCTTCCGGCAAGACCGTGTTCGCATCCACTTTCGGAGTGTTCGCCACCGGAAGGTGCTGGGAGCAGGTAAGGCTCGCAGTAGCATACCCCAAGACCAATGTCAAGATCGTCGCGACCCATTGCGGTATCAGCGTCGGAGAGGACGGAGCGTCCCATCAGGCCCTGGAGGACATGGCGATCATGCGCGCGTTGCCCAACATGGTGGTAGTCGCACCTGCGGACGCATACGAGGCGTTCGCCGCGACCAAGGTGCTAGCGGCCTACGACGGTCCCGCGTACATGAGGATGGGCCGTGCGGACTTCCCGACGATCCTCGACGAGAATGTCGAGTTCGTAATCGGAAAGGCCACCGTGCTGGTGGAGGGAAGCGATGTAACGATAGTCGGCTGCGGACAGATGGTATCATCCTGTCTCGAGGCCGCTGAGAGGCTCATGGCCGAGGGCATCAGCGCCGAGGTCATCAACATGTCGACGATCAAGCCCCTAGACAGGGAGACATTGATCGAATCGGTCAGCAAGACCGGATGCTGCGTCACCGCAGAGGAGCACAGCATCATCGGAGGGCTCGGGTCGGCGGTAGCCGAAGCACTGTGCGACACGACCTGCGTGCCTCTGGAGAGGGTCGGAACCAAGGACACATTCGGTGAGTCCGGGAAGCCTGACGACCTCATGCAGAAATATGGCCTGACCACGGCGGATATCGTCGAGGCGGCCAAGAAATCGATTTCAAGGAAGTGAGAGGATGAAGATATTCATAGACACAGCCAATCTGGACATGATCAAGGAGATTAACAGCTGGGGAATCCTGGACGGAGTCACCACGAACCCGAGCCTGATAGCGAAGGAAGGTGTGGATGTAAGGACACGCGTCAAGGAGATCGCAGAGATCGTCGACGGACCCATCTCCGCCGAGGCAATGTCGATGAAGGCCGAGGACATGGTCAAGGAGGGCCGCGAGCTCGCCAAGATCCACCCCAACATCAACGTCAAACTCCCCATGTGCGTGGAGACACTGAAGGCCACCAAGATCCTCTCTTCCGAGGGAATCAAGGTCAACGTCACACTCATCTTCTCGCCTCTGCAGGCCCTTCTAGCAGCGAAGGCGGGAGCGGCATTCGTATCGCCTTTCATCGGACGTCTCGACGACATCGGACAGTTCGGAGGCGACCTCGTAACCCAGATCGTCACTATCCTTGAGAACTACGGTTATCCTACAGAGGTCATTGCGGCATCCATCCGCGGACCAACGCACGTCCTGGAGGCAGCCCTCAACGGCTGCGATATCGCGACCATCCCCTACGACACTCTGAAGAAGATGGTCTCCCACCCCAAGACGGACGAGGGCATCCAGAAATTCATCGCCGACTACGAGAAGTCGCAGAAGAACTGAGGTCAGATGCACGATATCCTGATCGTCGGTGCGGGACCCGCAGGGAGTCTCGCCGCCCGTACCATGGCAGAGAAAGGGTACGAGGTCATGGTCCTGGAGGAGCACAGGTCCCCCGGCAAGCCGCAGCACTGCACAGGCCTGGTATCCGAGGAAACGATCAGGATGTCAAGGGTCAAACCGGACATCCTCAGCACCCTATACGGCGCCGAGGTCGTATTCCCCAACGGACAGTCGATCACGGTCCGCGCGGACAAGCCCAAGGCCTATCTGGTCGACCGTATAGATCTGGAGATCAAGATGGCGGAGGCCGCACAGAACGCAGGTGCGGACTACTGCTACAGTGAGAAGTACAAATCGCACTCCGTCAGGGATGCCGTCCTCGTGGAGACCAACGTCAAATCCCATAGGGGGAAGGTCCTGATAGGCGCGGACGGGGCGTCATCCGCCATCGCGATGTCCCTGGGAGAGAACCGTCCCAAGGAGTATCTGCGCGGAATTCAGGCGGACGTCAACTTCAGGATGGATGACCATGATACATTCAAGATGTTCATCGGCAACAGCATCGCCCCCGGATTCTTCGCATGGATGATACCCTGCGAATCGTTCACACGCGTCGGGCTCTGCGCATCATGGAGTGCCGGACCCCCGTCGGAGTTCCTTTCGGACATGCTGATCAGGATGGGCATGCAGGACAGGGTCATGAGGATATTCTCCGGGAAGATCCCGCTGGGAATCCGCCCTATGCTGGTAGGGGACAGGATCATGCTTACCGGCGATGCCGCCGGATTCGTCAAGCCCATGAGCGGTGGCGGACTCTACCCCACATTCAGAGCTAACAAACCACTTACTGATACAATCCTCAGTGGTCTCGATGCCGATCTCCTGTATTCCAGGGATCTGTCGGCGTACGAGAGGCTTTGCAACGAGGACTTCGGTCGTGAGCTGGAACGCTCATATGCCCTGAGAAAGAGATACAAGAAGTTCACGGACGCGGATTTCAACAGAGTCTACGACTATCTGATAAAGAACGATATCGTGTCCGATCTGAACAACATAGACATCGATCATCCCACGGAGACGCTGTCGAAGGTGCTGAGGAAGCCCAAGAATTTCGTTTCGGCCCTCTCCGTGATGTTGAGGACAATACGCTGAGGCCCTCGCATGAAGAGGGTTACCTTCGCCAGGATACCTACCGACGAGGCGGGACCGATCATCCGCGACCTTATGTCCAGGGATTTTGTCGATCTGCATGCGAAGATCGGAAAGGATCCGGAATACCGTTACGTCCCGATTCTGCCGGAGCATCTGGATGATGTCAGGGCCATGGGCCTGGAGACCATGGAGGGCGACGCACACACTTTAGACAGGAGGAGTCCGCAGGAGAAGATCCACGACATCCTGGCATCCCACGAGGGCTTGTTGGGGATCATCCCGGAGAAATGGGAGTACGTCGGGGACATAGTCATCGTGAAGATGGATCCGCGCTGCATCCCTTACAAAGAGCTCATCGGCAAGACCTACGCCGAGGTCCTGGATGCCAAAACGGTATGTGCCGACATCAAGGGTGTATCCGGGGAGTTCAGGCAGCCGAGCATGGAGATCATCTACGGAACGGAGACCGAATCCGTTCGTCTGGAGAACGGGATCAGGTACGGATTCGATGTGACTAAGGTCATGTTCGCATCCGGGAACACCGACGAGAGGATGCGCATGCGTCAGCTGGACTGCTCCGGAGAGACCGTGGTGGACATGTTCGCGGGAATCGGATACTTCACTCTGCCGCTCGCAAAGTATTCCGGCGCCAGGCGCGTATTCGCCTGTGAGAAGAACCCGGAATCGTACCGCTTCCTGGTCAGGAACGTGAGGGACAACGATCTCGTGGACAAGGTCATACCGATCCTCTCCGACAACAGGAATCTTCTCGGGAAGCATTTCGCCGACCGCATCCTCATGGGATACGTCCAGACCACAGCGGATTTCGTGCCGAAGGCATTGTCTATGATACGCCCAAACGGAATAATCCACTATCACGACACATTCTACGTCAGCGAATATGAGGACAGGATAAGGCAGATCTTCGATTCGAACTGCGGAGAGGACGGCTATGAGATACTTAGGATACACGAGGTGAAGTCCTACGCTCCCTCAGTGTCCCATTACGTCGCAGATATCCGTATCAGACCTTCTCGCCAGAACCCGATGCTGTGAGCAGGGTGTTCATGGTGTCACGGTACTTGTCGCCGTTCGCAGCCACCACGGCCTTGGCGAACGGAAGGAGATAATCCGCGAAATCCTTCTCCTCTTTGCTGAGTTTGATCGGCATATCCGTTGCACCGGTGGCCATCACGAACGAGGCCGCCAGACTGCGAGACCTGTTGTTCTTGAGACCTACGTTGGGCAGAGTCTTAACGACCATCTGTTCTCCTCCGACCTTAGCGGCCTTGGCCAAGGTGTCGGCCAGGACGGTCATGTGTCCGGGTTTCTTGAAAACAGGCAGCGAATCCACAACGGATGCTGAGATCTGTATGTCATGGGCGGACTCCAGGGACTGAAGGGGCTGGTTCTTCGACTGGTCCCCCATCTTGGCGGCTGTGTCCGAATCCGTGTAAGCCTCGATGAGACCCTTGTAATCGTTCTCCCATATGTGGTTGAGGACATCGATGAGCTTGTTGTTCTTGACTATGATTGTCCTGGGGTTCTCGGAGAGGAACTTCTTGAGACAGGCCTTGTAAGGTTCATCGCCGATAAGATCCCCTATGAAGCCATCCAGGGACGAACCGTAGTTCTTGGTGCCGATGATGTATGTGGCCGTGTCGCTTCCTCTGAGGTCTCCCAGTTTGGATCTCTTGATCTCACCGATGAGGGCCGAATCGGTAATCTTACCCATCATGTAGTCCTTGATCTTGTCATCCGGGATTTCCTCGTAATCCTTCTCGCCCTCCTTGTGGAACTTGTGCCTGACACGTACGGCGAGATCCTTCTGGGGATCGTTGCATGATACCCTGGACATGAGGAATTGCACTGTGGAGACGTTCCTGGCGCAGTTCTCGCAGATCTTGATTGTCTGTCCGAGTGATTTGATCTCTATCTCCAATACGGCGGCGGCATCGTGCCCGCACTCGAGGCCGTCGTCCGGGAATTCGTAAGGTGTCTCCCAGAATGTGTCGTAGAGATAGTCCTCGGGCATGTTGTAGGAATCGGAGCATACCATTGTGTCCTCGAAGGAGTAGAGGTACAGTCCGTTCTTCTTGATGAACTGGTTGAAGAGGAGCAGCCTGATCTTCGGATCGGTGTAGTACTGGCATCCGATCATCTTGTCTGCCCCGATATTGCCTCTGACGGCGTATGAGACGGTCTCGTCCCCCAGTTTCGCACTGGCGAGGAGAGGGACGGACCCAGCGGCCGCCAGGGAGATCGTTCCAGCATATGCCTTGGTGATGTCGTCGTTGAACATCTTGCTGGCCTCCTTGATCAGAGCATCCGGGTTGTTACGGATCTTCTGGAGGGAGTCGATCGCCTTGAAGGTCTTATCGAAATGGCACTTCCTGCAGTTGCCCGCGCACTGGGGCCTTATGAGACCGGGATTGTCAGCAAGGTTCCTGGAGCGCTCCAGGATATCCTCTTCCAGCTTCTTGGAGGTGTGCTTCACGCCTCTCATTCTCACGCGTCTCTTCTTGGCAGGCATAATCGGCCAATGTCCTCTCTTTTACTAATACTAATCTATCTGTTATGCGGAACGGTTGGGCGGACACGGGCGATAAATAGCGGATGTCCGATTGTTGTTCATGGAATCCGACTTCGAGATGACCGTACGCGAGTTCCTCGCCAGACCGCCATTCGGTCTCAGGAACATCAAAGGAGATGAGCTGGCACTGTTCTGCGCCGCCCTTACCCACGACAGTTATTCCAACGAAGCGGCCGACATGGATCCTCCGAGGAAGGTCGAATCGTACGAACGCCTCGAGTTCCTGGGGGATGCCGTCCTCGAGTTCCTGGTATGCGAGCATGTGTACTAGGACACGGACCTGACCGAAGGCCCCATGACCGATTTCAAGCAGGACAAGGTAGCAAACCATATGATCTCGGAGAGGATCCTGGAGAAGGGGATCGACATAGACGGTACCATGCGTGTCGGGAACGGCCACAAGGGCCCCCAGGGGAAGTCCGTGGTCGAGAATATGCGCGCGGACTGCTTCGAGGCCATAGTCGCAGCGGTATATCTCTCGTATGGCTTGGAAGAGGCCCGCAGAATCGTCAGGGAGACAATGCTCTGAATCAGTGCTCTAACGTTTATAGATAGAATGTGTTCTCTCACCCATGACAGGGTTCGGTACCAAGGTGGACGAGTTCTTCGGAATCTCCAAGAGAGGTTCGACTATCAGTACCGAGGTCAAGGGAGGAGTCATAACATTTCTCGCGATGTTCTACATCCTCGCTGTCAACCCTTCCATATTGTCCGTTGCTGCCGGGGCAGAGATGTTCGAGCAGCTGGCCACCGCCACCGCTCTGGCAGCAGGCATTTCGTGTATACTGATGGGGGTGTACGCCAAATTCCCTGTCGCGCTGGCGCCTGGAATGGGTATCAATGCGTTCGTGGCGTATACGATAGTCATGGGCATGGGATTCACATACCCCCAGGCGCTGTTGGCCGTCCTGTTCTCAGGTATTCTGTTCTTCATCACGTCCCTGACCGGTTTCAGGAGGAAGCTGATCTCCGAGATACCTCAGGTCCTGAGGTTGGGGATCACGGCTGGAATCGGTTTCTTCATCTTCGTTGTCGGATTGTACAACGCAGGGGTAGTGCAGCACGGTGTCGGATCAGCATTGGCCATAGGTAACCTGGCCTCCCCCGGAGTGGCCCTCAGTCTCCTGTGCATGGCGATAACTCTGGTGCTTTGGTACAGGAACAACTGGGGTGCGGTGCTCATAGGATTGGTCGTCACAGTAATCGTCGGATTCATCGGAGGGCAGCTCTTCGGCTGGGATACAGCAGTGGAAGGGGCCAGCATCATTCCCGGAGTCGGCACGGCCGCGATCACGAACATAATCAACATCCCCGATCTGGGTCTAGTGGGAGTGGTGTTCACAGGCTTCGAGGGTCTGGGGCCGTCTATGATCCCTGCTCTCCTGGTCGCTACAACTTCTCTGCTCATAGTCGACATGTTCGATACCACGGGCACCCTGCTCGGTATCGGTCAATCCGCAGGAATCTTGGACGCGGAGGGAGAGATAGTAGGCAACGGGAAGGCTTTGGAGGCCGATGCTGTGGCATCGGTCATCGGTGCCACCGTCGGAACCTCCACCACGACATCGTTCATAGAGTCGACGACCGGAATAGTGGCCGGGGCCAGAACGGGATTGATGGCCGTGGTCGTCGGTATCCTGTTCTTCTTCGCCATGTTCTTCGCCCCGCTGATGGTCGTGGTGACGTCCGCATGCACAGTTGGAGCGCTGTTCATCGTAGGAATATCGATGATCGCAATGTTGAAGGATGTCCATTGGGGCGTGCCGGTCAATATGGCGACCGTGTTCATGACCCTGTTCATGATGGGTGTGACAGGATCCATCACGGACGGAATCGCGTTCGGAACGTTCACCTACATGCTGGGAATGATCTTCACCAAGAGGACGTCCGAGGTCACGAAGACCATGTGGATAATAACGGTCGTGTTCCTGGCATACTTCCTGGTCACGTTCTTCGTGATTCCGATGATGTGATCGGGAGAACAGTTTTTGAGCGTATGTATCTGATTGATCCAACTTGTTCCAAGATGGAACAAGTTCAGACATAAGTTACCATCTGTGTTCGTCACACTTGTGCGAAACTTAACAGAGAAAATAAGGATAACATTCTAGACTATCAGTTTTTATAGTCTAATTTTCCTATATTTTGCCAACAATCATCGTATCCGATGGATGATTTGGTATTGCTGGCAACTCCAGACCCACGCCAGAGGTGCTGGGTCTTATCCTCGAGGTCGAGTCGCCGGGAAGGTTGCCATGAAGAAATACGTGATCCTGTCGGCCTACATTGCGAAGATCGTACTGGCATTGGGCAGTCTGCACCTATTGGCCAATTACTTGTTCAACAGATTGGTTCACATCGAGCAAATGACCATCCACGGGCAATATGATGAATTGCCGGCCTTTAGAGAGCTGTTTAAAGGATATGGTTGCGATACATTCAGTCAGTTTTTATCTTATCTGGACAGTCACCAGCACATAAAGGAAGAATGGGTTTTTGTCGATGGGTCAGTAAAGCAGATGCCCGTCGCCAGATATGATGGGGCCGCCGAAATAGCTCATAACGAATTCGAAATGCTCCAGAACAATCCCTTCTACCAAATGATACATTATCCAGATGCAGTTTTAGATCCGACCTTCTTCGCTATGCTGGTGATGCTACCCATCCTGATATTCATCGGGTACGCTGTTATAAAAATGCTATATGACAGGTCCAATATGAGGGACGGTCACAGTCTTTTCCTGAGTGGGAATGTCGTGAATACGAGAGTTCCTTATTCGGGAATGAACAGATATCATACCGGGCTTGGAACCGACCAGCAGATAATCTCAGCGGATTACAACACGATAGCCGATGAATACTCAAGGCTGAAGCATTTATGTAAACAGAACCCATGGGAATGGCAACGGTTCAAATCTATCAGGAAAATAGTCAAATCGATAGCTAACAAAGGACGCCAGAGATATCTCCTTGGAAACCTCATCAGACGTTCTGGGAACGCATTCCTCCTTTTTGGTACTCTGATTATAATGGGTCTGTTCTTCATCGACTTTCTCGCTACCGCCATGATGAGAACGCCACCACCAATATTGTATGTCTTCGGCGGAGAATTGGACGTTACGTTGCAGTACTATGTCATGGAGCCACAGTTCATCATGTACCCTTGGCTCCTACTCCTGATACCAATCGGCTTAGTCCTCAAGATGGTGTCGCGTATACTCATACAGCTGAAGGATGACGATATCAGATGCCGTCTGACTCAGAAGATGATGGTCCAGGAATTCACAGAAGAGCAGGCTTTTATGATGAACAGAGCGGCCAACGAATATCCATTGGAGGATCTGATCCAGTTCACACCCAACGGAGGATACTATGACGGCCCTCGTTAAAATTAATCTGCTTGCCTTCATCGGCATAATCGGCGCAATAATCCTGTTTTTCGGCGAGGCTTATGACTACCTGGTGTACGATCCTTCAACGACACAGTATCTGTTGCTCACAGTCAGGAAATGGGTAGTTTTTATAACGGTAGCGATGACCCTGATATACTGCTCGATAAGGTTGGTCAGGAGGCATTATGCCATCACCAGGAAGCGCTTGATCCCTATGGCATTTCTCTACATCCTGACTGCGATAATATACCTCATATGTCAGCTGTGGGTGACCGAAGGTTTCCCAGTGATATCGTTCACAGGGTTGTTCGTTGGATATGCTGGATGCGTCATATGTGCTTTCATGGTCCTGCCTCGCGGGGATAACGGGTATCAGAACCAACAGATGTTCTGACCTAATCTACTTATTATGAGGGACCGATACCAGACCATGGACCAGAACGTCGTATCCACCGCCCAGGACATCCGTGATATGAAGATCCGCGGAGCGGGAAGGATCGCAAGGGCGGGAGCCGGGGCGATCGGCAGTTTCGCCAAGGATTATAAAGGGAATGACATGGCCGTGTTCCTCAAGGATCTCGAGGGGGCAAAGAAAGTGCTCCTGGATTCAAGGCCGACGGCTGTATCCCTGTGGAACGGCGTGCAGGCGTCCGTGAAAGGCGCGAAGGACGCGCCCTCGGTGGACGACGCCAAAGAGATCCTCATCAAGAATTCCGAGAGGTTCATAGCCGAATCGAACGAGGCTGTGAAGACGATCGCGCGCATCGGTGCCAAGAGGATCGAGGACGGCGATGTGATAATGACGCATTGCAACAGCAGCGTCGCAATAGGCGTCATAGCCGAGGCCCACAGGCAGGGCAAGGACATCAAGGTCTTCGCAACGGAATCCCGTCCATGGAGACAGGGAATACTAACGGTCAACGACCTCGCCAAGGAGGGCATAGACACAACGCTGATCATAGACAGCGCAGTGCACCTGGTCATGAAGAAGGTCGACAAGGTCTTCGTGGGAGCCGACACTATAACATCCCACGGTTCGCTCATAAACAAGATCGGGACATCCCAGCTGGCCCTCGTCGCCAATGAAGCGAGGGTGCAGTTCTACGCCTGCAGCGAGACCTACAAGTTCTCGCCGCTGACCCTGGGAGGGGACCTGGTCAAGATCGAGGAGCGCGAGACGTCGGAGGTCGTCAGACCGGGGGAGATACCGGATTCCGTGAAGGTGTTCAATCCCGTGTTCGACGTGACCCCGGCCAAGTATATCGACGGTTTCGTCACGGAGGTCGGGCTGATCTCGCCAGGGTCGGTCTACGACGTCATGGAAAGGAAGTTCGGAGCAGAATTGATGAAGGAGTGATTATGATGGATTCGTATCTGCATTTGGGAGAGCCGGTCGATCCGGACAAGTATGTGGTTTGCAAGTACAGGGTGAATACCGACCTCCCCATGGAGAAGGCCGCCGAGGCCATTGCTGCGGAGCAGTCCACGGGGACATGGACCGGAATCTCCACGCTGGACAACGATGTCTTCCAGAGGCTCGGAGCAAGGGTCGTCGACATCTCCGGGGACGAGATCATAGTCGAGTTCCCTACAGACGATTTCAGCATAGAGGTCGGTGCGGTGCCGCAGATCCTCAGCGTCATCGCCGGCAACCTGTTCGGACTCGGAGCCCTCAAGGGAGTGAGGCTGGAGGACGTGACCTTCCCCAAGGATATCCTGTCGCAGTTCAAAGGGCCCAAGTTCGGTGCCGATGGAATAAGGAAGGCCTTGGACCGTCCGGAGAAACCATTGGTAGGGACCATAGTCAAGCCCAAGATCGGACTGGATCCGAAGAAGACCGCGGATTATGTCTACGAGGCGGGGGCCGGCGGGCTCACCAACTCGAAGGACGATGAGACTCTGGTCGATCAGGTTTTCTGCCCCATCGAGGACAGGACGCTGGCGGTCGCAGAGGCCCTGGACAGGCTGGAGGCCGAGGGCCACAAGATGATGCATGCAATCAATGTCAGTACCCGCGGGGACAGGATAGTGGAGCTCGCCGAGAAGGTCCAGTCATGGGGCGCCAGGGAGCTGATGGTCGATGTCATCACATGCGGGTTCGGAGCGGTCCAGGCATTGGCCGAGGACCCGTCCATCAAAGTGCCCATCCACGTCCACAGGACGATGCACGGAGCGTTCACGAAGGACCCCTATCACGGAGTCGCGATGGTCGCTCTGACCAAATTGACAAGGATGTGCGGAGGGGATGCCCTCCACATCGGAACCCTCGGAGTGGGGAAGATGTCCGGAAGTTCCAAGGAGGACGCGAATCTGCCGGCCTGCCTCGGCAGCGACGTCCCTTACAAGACGGTCATGCCGGTATGTTCCGGAGGGGTATACCCCGGAATAGTCGAGGCGATCGTGAAGAAGGCCGGTAACAATGTACAGATACAGGCCGGAGGAGGCGTCGCGGGACACCCGGGAGGCGTCCGGGCCGGCGCCATGGGTATGAGCCAGGCGGTAGACGCCGCATTCCTGGGAATACCCAAGGAGGACTACGCGAAGGACCACAGGGAATTGGCCATCGCTCTTGAGACGTGGGGATCGAAATGAGATTCAAAGTGAATTCGTACGACGTCTTCATGACGACGCCCACCATCCTTCTGGATGAGTCGGACAGCATAGCTCTCGGTCTGAAGGACAACGACCGCGTGATGGTCACGGGGGAGAGATCCACCATAGCTGTCGTCACTCACGGAAAAGGCGTCATCGAGCCGGGGACCGCAGGCATTCCCAAGACCCTGTTGAACAAGACGGGGACCAACAAGGACGGTACCGTGGACATAGTCTTCGCCCATGCCCCCGATTCGGTCAGGTACATCCGCATGAAGATGGACGGGGAGAGGCTGGACAAGGAGATGATAGAGGCCATAGTCACGGATATCCTGGAGAACAGGCTCTCCAAAATCGAGATATCGGCCTGGCTCACCGCTCTCTACATCAACGGTATGGACATAGACGAGATCGCCAACTTCACGCTGGCGATGGCCAATACCGGGGACATTCTCAAATTCTCGAGGAAACCTGTGTTCGACTTCCACAGCCTGGGCGGAGTGCCCGGTAACAAGATCACGCCCATAGTCATCTCGATAGTCGCCGCGGCGGGTCTGATGATTCCCAAGACCTCCTCCCGCGCCATCAGCAGCGCCTGCGGAACATCCGATTTCGTGGAGACGTTCTGCGATGTGGAGCTCGAGGCCAGCAAGGTCATGGCTATATCCGAGGAGGTCGGAGGCGTGTTCACCTGGGGCGGATCCATGAATCTGGCTCCGGTCGACGACATGGTCATCAAGATCGAGCATCCCCTGGGCATCAACCCAAGGGCGCAGATGCTCGCATCCATCATGAGCAAGAAGGTTGCCATGGGGTCATCCCATTTGCTGGTCGACATCCCGATGGGGGCCGGTACCAAGGTGCCCACTCTGGAGATGGCGAAGGCGTATGCCCGTGACCTGATGGATCTGGGAGAGAGGATAGGCATGCACGTGGAGTGCGCCATCACATACGCGGACCAGCCCATAGGGGTCGCCATCGGCCCCAACCTGGAGGCCAGCGAATGCATAAGCATCCTCGAGGGAGCCAAGCATCCGTCGAGCGTCATCGAGAAGGCCTGCGAGTGCGCAGGCATAATCCTGGAGATGGCAGGCATCAACAACGGATTCGAGAAGGCCAAGCAGATCTTGGAATCCGGAGAGGCTCACAAGAAGTTCATGGAGATCGTGGTTGCTCAGAACGGAAGGTCCGATCTGAAATCAACGGACCTTCAGCCCGGCAAGTATTCGTACGACCTCTTGGCAAGCCACGCTGGTTATGTGCACTCCATCCGCAACAAGGAGGTAGTGAACATCGCCAAGACCGCCGGAGCGCCCAGCGACAAAGGAGCCGGTCTCAAGATATTCAAGAAGAAGGGCCAGAGGGTCGAAGAGGGCGAAGTGCTGATGACGATCTACGCCGAGAGCGAGGCGAAGCTCGTACGTGCCCAGAAGGCGGCCATAAGCAACAGTCCGTTCGAGATCGAGGGAATGCTGCTCAAGAGAGTCACAGATGTGAAGCCGAGATGACTCGGAGACTGATATTCACGGTCGATGTCGACCGCGATGCCAATCTGAGCATCGAGGGCGGTAATGCCGCCGGATCCATGGACCGCGGCAACGGGACGGACCCCAGGTTCTCCTCTTCCGAGAGGGGCCTGGGCCTGTTACTCGAATTGTTGGACGACCTGGGGATCAAAGGGACGTTCTTCATCGAAGGCCGTACCTCCGAGGTCATCGACTGTTCGGGAATCTGGGGACACTGCGTCGGATTCCATGGCTACGACCATGAGGATCTGACATCTATGTCCGATCCCGGGGCCCACATGAGGAGAGGTTTCCAGGCGGTCAGGGACAATGTCTCGGAGCCGGTCTGCTTCCGTGCACCCTTCATGAAAGTGAACGACGGGATCATACAGGAGCTTGTAACGCTGGGCATAGGGCATGATTCATCAGTTTATGCCGATCCGGGTATTCTCCCGTATCTGAGCAACGGCGTTATGGAGCACCCGGTCGCCAAGGGCAGGGACGGCAACGGGAAGACGATCGCCGCCTATCTTTGGCCGATGCACGAGGGCAGGCGCTTTCCGGCAGATTACTCATCCATGATAACAGGGGAAAAAGATCAGGACTTGGTAATATCTACACATTCCTGGCACATTGTGGAAGGATATGATTCCGGCCTTATGTCCAAGGAGGAGGTTGTATCCAACCTTAATAATGTCAGAGAGGTTTTGGAACTGTTTTTGGATCGGGGATTCATACCTTCCACGATAACGGGGTGACATCATCGGCGCTTCTTTCAGGGATTTCTCGGATGGCGACATCGACACGCTCTGCCAGATACTGGATGACCAATGGAAGTTCAACCTATACACCAAGACGGGCTGGAGGAACTACGCCCGCCATTACTTCCTCAGCTGCCTAAACGGCTCCTCGGCCGCCAGGACGCTCGAGGTGGATGGTATCCCCAAAGGGATCGTGGTCGTGAGCGGTCTCCCCGGACCGAAGGTAGATACATCAAAAAAACTGGAAGAGGTCACGAAGGTCCTGAGCGAAGACAAATCCTATGCTCAATACCTGAAGGATATCGACGCGATATCGGCAGTCTACAAGCGTTTCGCAGATCAGATCAACAGGCCGGCGTGGGCAGAATTGTCCCTGCTCACACTCTCTGACGATTGCAAGGGCATGGGGCTGGGAAGGAGGGCCATCGAGGAGGCCGAGAAAGTGGCCGCCGAGAAAGGGAAGACCGGCCTGTTCTTCTACACAGATTCGGACTGCAACTTCGGATTCTACGATCATATCGGTGCCGTTAGGGTCGGATACGAGGATACCCTCTGGTCCGGAGAGCCCATCCGGGTGTTCGCCTATTATCTACAATACTGAAAGGCGCGGGCACGCGTGCTATTAAATAGGCTTCAGGCAATCGAGTGCCTACGTGGTACCTATGGCCAATCTCATTCTAGGTAAGGATGTCTCGGGCGAGATATACGCGGAGCTCAGACAGAGGATCGAGGCCCTCAAATCCAAAGGTATCACTCCAGGACTGGCCGTGGTGCTCGTCGGTGACGATCCCGCTTCCCAAGTATACGTGAGGAAGAAGGGTGAGATGTGCGAGGAGCTCGGAATGAAGTCGCTCATCGTCCGCATGCCCGCATACACCACTCAGCAGGAGCTCATGGCCAAGGTGGACGAGCTCAACCGGGATCCGACGATACACGGTTTCCTGGTGCAGCTCCCGCTGCCGCCCCATCTCGACACGGATGCGGTGATAAACGCAATCGATCCGGAGAAGGATGTGGATTGCTTTCATCCCACCAACGTCGGCCGTGTGCTCATAGGCAACCCCGACTTCCTCCCCGCGACACCTGCAGGCATCCAGCAGATGCTCGTCAGGTCCGGCGTAGAGACATCGGGGAAGCATGTGGTGGTAATAGGGCGCAGCAACATAGTCGGAAAGCCGATAGCGGCCATGATGGTCCAGAAAGGGATCGGCGCCGATTCGACGGTCACGATAGTACATTCCCATACCAGGAACATGGCCGAGATCACCAGGACGGCGGACATCCTGATCGTGGCGATCGGAAAGCCCCGCTTCATAAGGGCCGATATGGTCAAACAGGGTGCCGTGGTCATAGATGTGGGCACCAACAGGGTCGAGGACCCGACGCATCCCAAGGGCAGCAGGCTCGTAGGGGATGTGGATTTCGAAGATGTCGAGGGTAAGGTAGAGGCCATTACCCCGGTCCCCGGAGGAGTGGGGCCGATGACGATATGTATGCTCATGGCCAACGCAGTCAAGGCGGCTGAGAAGGCTTCAAAGGTGAGACAATGATAAGAGAATGCGAGGAGCACGGATACTTCCGTAACGAACGCTGCCCCTACTGCGGGGAAGAGGGAAAATTCATCATGTCGGACTTCGAGGTCGAGAAGATCGGAAGGACGCTGGCAGGAATCCTGAGGCATGGAAAGTACAACCTCAGGATGGACTCCCAGGGATACGTTTCCACACGTGATATCCTGGACAAGATCAAGGACCTCAACCCGCGCATGAACTGGCTGAGGATAAGGCACCTGGAAGCCCTTGTGGACACGGATCCCAAGGGAAGGTACAGCATATCCGCTGGGAAGATCAGGGCCACTTACGGCCACACCATAGACGTTGAGATAAGGTTGGACTGCGAGAACATCCCGGAGGAGCTGTTCTATCCGACCGACGAGGAGGAGGTCGAGGACCTCCTGGAGAACGGGATCTCTCCCGGGGACCGTTCGATGGTACACCTCTCGAGGACCTTCCAGGACGCCATGCGTGCCGGACTGGTCCATACGGAGGACCCTATCATCCTGGGAATTGACACTGATGTATGCATGGACATGGGATCGGACATCGGCAAGGCCGCCCGTACCGTGTACCTCTGCAGAAACGTCCCTCCAGAGGCCATATTCGTCGCCGATCCTGACGAGTACGGATCCGAGGAAGAGACCGACTAAACGCTTTAGACCAGTTTGGTGAAAAAGTGGTAAAGATACTAACTCCGGAAGAAGTGCAAGAGAAAAGCGGCAGAATGTTCTGCAAACGTTTCCTGACCATGGTCGACGAGAAGAAAGGGAAGGTCCAGTTCATCGAGGTCTGCTCATCGGTCGGCCCGGCGGAATGGGACGCGGTCAACAGGCGCCGTTCAGGCGGTGTGATCAACTCTGTCAGACTGAAGTCCACGATGCTGATAACGGACGCCGACATCGGCGAGAGGGAACTCAGGTTCGGACCGGTCTCCCAGCAGCTCGGCTCGATGGGGATAAAATCCATCAAGGTCGAAGGGGACGAGGTACGTTCCACCTGGTACGGCATGGCCGGCGCCACGGTGGGCATAGGGGCGTGCATGCCGGCTTGCCCGGACGTGCTGCGCACGGAATATCCTGACGATTTCCAGATGGGAGGCGGGCACGTCGCTCACGTGGACATAATCACTCCGAAGCTGGTCCGCGTCATCATAGGCATCGACGATACGGACACGAAGGAGAAGGGAGCAACATGGGTCGCAGGACTCAAGCTGGGTACGACCTGTCCCATCGGCAAGTTCATCGAGCACAAGATCGTCCAGCTCAACCCGGACGCACCCAACAAGACCACCAATTGCTGCGGTACCGCGATATCGTTCGCAGTGAAGGAGTCGGAGATCCCGGCGCTCATCGAGTACGCCGTGGATTTCATCAGGAAGGAATCGTACTCCGAGGATGCAATCATGACGGTATTCCAGGGACTGGAGATCCCCAAAGCGCTGTCCGATTTCGGCTGGGAATGCAAATCCGTTCTTTTCAAGCCCGAGGACGCGGTCAAGGTAGCGGAGGAGAACGGGGTTCAGATAATCTCGCTGAACGGCGGCTCCAAAGGGGTCATCGGTGCCGTGGCGGCCATCGGCTGTTTCGACATGGGCGAGAGAGCGGCGGGAGTGCCTCAGGATTTCGAGTGATTGACATGGAGGTCCCCCGTCTTATCCTGGATTCGGCGTACTCGAGATACGAGTCGCAGATCAAGAAGGAGATCATGGCGGGGGAGATCCCCAACCACATAGCCATCATCATGGACGGCAACCGCAGGTATGCCCAGGAGGTCCTCGGGAAACCGACCAACGAGGGCCACAAGCTCGGCAAGGCCAAGGTCAACGAGGTCGCCCACTGGTGCAAGGACCTGGGTGTGAAACATCTCACGATATTCGCCTTCTCCACGGAGAACTTCAAGAGGGATCCGGACGAGGTCGACTACATCATGGACATGATCGAGGAGTCCCTGTACGAGTTCGCCGACGACGACGAGGTGCACGGCCTCAGGGCACGCATCAAGGTCATCGGGGATAGGGGGCTGTATCCGGACAACGTCCTCAAGGCGGTCGAATACGCCGAGGAGAGGACCAAGGACTACGATAACCTCACCGTCCACATGGCCATCGGTTATGGCGGCAGGCAGGACATCACGGATACCATGCGCGTCATCGCCGAGATGGTGAAGAGAGGGGAGCTGGAGCCCGAGGACATCACCGAGAGCCTGATATCGTCGTTCATATCGACCAACGGAATCCCGGACCCGGACCTTCTGCTGAGGACCTCCGGGGAGATCAGGGTCTCTAACTTCCTGCTGTGGCAGCTGGCATACTCGGAATTCTATTTCACAGACGTCTATTGGCCCGGGTTCAGGTACATCGACCTGCTCAGGGCGATAAGGACGTATCAGAGACGTAAGAGGCGCTACGGGGTGTGAGATGAGATCGGACATCATCTTCATGCATGCACCTTCAGTATACGACTTTCGTAAGAAACCGATATTCTATGGGCCGGTCAGCGATGTCATCCCGTCGTCACCGGTGTTCGAGATGTATCCTATCGGCTTCATGACGATCTCATCGCATCTGGAGGCCGCCGGTTTCAGGACCAGGATCGTCAACATAGCCGTCCAGATGCTGCAGAGCGACAGGTTCGACGTCGAGCGCAGGATAAGCAAACTCGATGCGTAGGTCTTCGCCATCGACCTGCACTGGATGCCCCACGCCCACGGCGCGATAGAGCTGGCCAAGCTGGTTAAGAAGTATCACCCGAACGCACTGGTGGAATTCGGCGGGTTGACGTCGTCGTATTTCCACAGGGAGCTGATAGAACGTCCTGAGATCGACCTAGTCATGAGAGGGGACACCACGGAGGTTCCTACCGTCATGATGATGCAGGCCCTGGAGAAGGGCGGGGACCTGTCGGAGGTCCCGAATCTCACCTGGAAGGACAAGGACGGGCACATCCACGAGAACGGGGTCACCTATTCCTTGGAATCCCTGGATGAGATCAGGTTCGACTACGGGACCATGATCAAATGCGTCATGCGCAACATGGACATCTCCGGGGCGCTTCCGTGGTACGGATGGGACAAGCTTCCGCTGACATCGGTTTTCACGGTGAGGGGATGCTCGATAAACTGCGCCGAATGCGGCGGCTCCCACTATGCCAACGGGAAGGTGGTGTGCAGGAAGAGGCCCGCATACAGGAGCCCGGAGAAACTGGCAGAGGACATGTCCCTGATCCAGTCCTATCTGGACACACCCATATTCATAGTCGGAGACCTCAGGCAGCACAGCATGGATTACGCCGACAGGTTCCTCAAGGCCTGCAAGGAGCGCCGCATAGAGAACCATGTGGTCATAGAACTGTTCAACGGCGGCAACGCCGAATACTTCAGCAAGATAGACAGGACTTTCGACGGAGGATGGTCCATAGAGTTCTCGCCGGATTCCCATGACGAGCAGGTCCGCCTGACCCTGGGGAAGGGATACACCAACGAGGCCATCGAGAAGACCCTCCCGGCGGCTTTCGACAGCGGATGCAGCAGGATGGACCTGTTCTACATGAACGGACTCCCCCATCAGGACAGGGCATCCGCCCTGTACAGCGTCGAATCGGCGGAGAGGCTGTGGAGCCTGGTCGGAAAGGATGACGGATTATTCATCTACAACGCCCCGTTCGCTCCATTCGTCGATCCCGGGAGCAGGATATTCGAGGAGCCGGAGAAGTGGGGATACAGGCTCAGGGCCCGTACCCTGGAGGACCACAGGAGACTGCTGGACAATCCTTCGTGGAAGCATGTCCTGTCGTATGAGACGGAGTGGATGACCCGCGACGACATCTCCGAGGTATCCTACGACGCCGCCCTGGTGCTCGCTCAGAAGGAGTTCGAGGCCGGAAGGATCTCCGAGGAGGCCAAGGACGAGAGGTGCCGCAGGACCGAGTTCGCCCGCGAGCTCATGCACAAGGTCGACGAGATCATGCTCATAAAGGATGACGAGGAGAGGAACGCCCGCCTCTGGGAGACCAAGGACGAGGGCACCCGCATGATGAACTCCACCATCGCCAACAAGAAGGATCTGGACTGGGACGCGGGATCCATCTGGTCCAACGCGCCTCGTGTGGGATTCGGGCTTATGAAATCGCTGGTAAGGAAATGATCATTCCTTCTTCATCTCGAGTGCCCTTTGGATCGTGCCGTCCACCGCGGACGACATCGCCGAGCGCATGCCGAGGTCCTCGAGGACTTTTACACCGACGATCGTGGTCCCACCGGGGGAGCATACCTCGTCCCTGAGCTGATCGGGGTGCTTTCCGGTATCAAGTACCATCTTGGCGGATCCTAGCATCGCCTGTGCGGCGAGTTTGACGGACAGGTCGCGGGGCAGTCCGTTGAGTACACCCGCCTCAGCCATGGCGTCGATGACCATGTACATGAATGCAGGGGAGCTTCCGGCTATTCCGGTGACGGCCTCCATCTGGTTCTCTGGGATCTCCACCGCCAGACCGACGGACGAGAGAATCCTGTTGATGATTTCTTTATCCTCTTTTGACATGGACGGATCGCAGGTGTACCCGGTCGCACATTCCAAAACCATGCAGCAATGGTTGGGCATAGCCCTGACCTTTTTGGCATCTGGCACATAACGATCGAGCTTTTCAAGGGACAGTCCTGCAACGATACTGAGGACGGTCTTGCCCTTCCCGATGCGGACGCCCTCCTCCTCGAACAGTCCGGGTACGCTCTTCGGTTTCACCGCCAGCACGATGAGGTCCGCCTTATCGACGACCTCTGATGCTTTGGCGTACATCTTCACACCGTATTCGGCGGAGATATGGTCGCGGGTCTTCTGACTCGGGGCACAGGCGATTATCTCCTCCTTCGAGAAGACGCCTTTCGCTATGAGGCCTCCGATGAGGGCCTCCGCCATCTTTCCTGCTCCGATGAAACCGATGCCTATGGACATATTCGGTAAACCGCTGTGGATATACTAAAAACGTGGTCTTAGATGACCTTCTGTGCCCTATTATAGATACGCGTGTGCGGTTATCTTTATCTACCAATAAGGTATCCAATCGCACAATGTTACTAATAATGTACTACATGCCGTTGGCCTTTGTGGCGTTATTGACGTTCGCATTCGGCCCATTAGCATGGTTGGTATCTAGGTTCCTTAGGCCTGAGAAACCCACAGAGTGGATGGAACAGACCTATGAGTGCGGATCGGAACCTATCGGAGAAGCGCACGTGGCGTTCAGATTCCAGTACTACACGTTCGCTCTGATCTTCGTGGTTTTCGACTTAGTAGCGACTTTCCTCCTGATTTGGGCAATCGCCTTTGCAGGATTGAGCGCTACCGCTCAGCTCATGATGATCATCTTCTTCGGAATAATGGTCCTCGGAGTCGCATACTCTCTCAAAAAGGAGGCGGAAGTATGGATATGAGCCTTTACCCCCATGCAGTTGCAATGAGTGCTGACGAGTTCATGACATGGTCGGACGCGATCATCAACGATCTCCTCAGTACCGGAACGAAAAAGACAGTAGACAAGCTGACAGGTCCCATCTGGGCATGGGGAATGAAGAACTCCATGCACCCTCTGCACTGGGGACTCGCATGCTGTGCGCTAGAGATGGCGGCGGCATCCGCACCCAGGTACGATGCGGAGCGTTACGGAATGATCTACCGTTCTTCACCCAGACAGACAGATATCCTGTTGGTCAACGGCTGGATCTCCAAGAAGATCCGTCCAGACCTCAGGCGTCTCTACGAGATGATCCCCAACCCGAAGTGGGTCGTCGCCATGGGAGAGTGCGCCATTTCCGGCGGACCCTGGTATGACTCCTACAATTGTATTCAGGGACTGGACCAGATCGTTCCCGTCGACGTGTACATCCCCGGATGTCCCGCACGTCCCGACGCGATGATCGACGGATTCATGCTTCTCCAGAAGAAGATTGAGGATTACTTCCGCAGAGGAAACTTCATGGAGGACTGAGTATGGCAGAAGTATACCAGAGTCCTTCAGTGGATGAGATCAAGCAGGCTCTTACATCCAACTTCCCCGACGTTGAGATCATTTCGACAGAGGAGCGCAGGGTCAAGGCCAAGTGCCCGAGGGAGATCTCACATGATGTGTGCCAGTTCATCCACGACAACCTGACATTCGAGCACTGCTCCGTGGTGACCGCAGTGGATTACGTCGACCACCTCATGGTCGTCTATCTGCTCGCCAACTACTACAACGGAGTCATGATCGACCTGAACGTAGATGTCCCTGACGACGATCTTCACATCGCCTGCGTCACCGACATCTGGCAGGGAGCGAACTGGCATGAGAGGGAGACATGGGAGCTGTTCGGAATCGTATTCGACAACCACCCCAGGCTCGAGAGGCTGCTCACACCGCAGAACTACGAGTTCTTCCCCTTCAGGAAGTCCTATAAGATGAGGAGCCAGGAGTGAGTAATATGGCAGATTCACTTGTACCCGTTTTAGAAGCACAAGAGAGGATGGACACAGACAAGATGTGGGTCATCTGGGGACCTCAGCACCCCTTCTCTCACGGTCTCTGGACACTCAAGCTCCAGATCGACGGAGAGTTCTGTACGGATGCTGACCCCATAGTCGGATACCTTCACCGTGGTTGGGAGAAGGAGACCGAGAACAGGGATTACGCTAGGATCATCCCCATGACCGACCGTCTCTGTTACTGCGCGTCAATGACATATTCTCACCTTTACTGCATGACAGTCGAGAAGGCCCTCGGAATCGACATCCCTGAGAAAGCAAAGTACATCAGGATCGTCGCAGACGAGGTATGCCGTATCCAGTCGCACCTGATGTGGCTCGCTGCGGTCGGTACCGACATGGGTAACCTGACCGTCTTCCTGTGGTCCATGAGGGAGAGGGAGTACTTCCTCGACCTGAACGTCAAGCTCTGTGGAGCCAGGATGACCACCAACTACCCCCGTATCGGTGGAGTCAGGAACGACACGACGGAACTGTTCGACAGGGATATCCTGAGAACGGTCGACCGTTTCGAGAAGGCAATGTGGGACATCATCTATCTTATCGATGATTCATCAGTCTTCGTATCAAGGATGAGGAACATCAGTTTCCTTACACGCGAGCAGTGCGCCAACATGGGTCTCACTGGTCCCGCGATGAGGGGATGCGGTGTGGATTTCGATATCCGCCGTGACGACCCCTATGACAATTACGACAAGATCGACTTCGAGGTCCCTGTCCTCAACAAGGACACCAAGGTCGGTGACACATACGACAGGTACATGATCCGTATCGAGGAGATGTTCCAGTCATGTGACATCATCAGGCAGGCCGTGAAGAAGATCCAGGCTCTCGGAAAGAACGCACCCTACAGGATCAAGACCCCCACCAAGGTCCCTGCCGGAACAACATTCGGAAGGCTCGAGGACCCCCGTGGAGAATCCATCATGTACCTCGCATCCGACGGTACGGATAAGCCCTACAGGCTCAAGGTGCGCAGTCCGATCTTTACGAACGTATCATGCTCCAAGGCAATGTGTAAGGGAGTCAGGATCGCTGATGTCCCCGCTGTGCTCGCACAGATCGACATGTGTCTCGGAGAGACGGACAGGTGAGTAGTAATGGTAGAGTATTCTTCATTATTGGATTGGATAAGGTTCATCGACCCCAACACCAACCCCTACACACCTTTCCTTTCGGACAACCTCCCGTACGACATCGCTTACGGACTTTGGGAGATCATCGGCGGCACGCTCGCTTGGCTGGTCAACCTCCTGTTCCCCAACAACGTCGTATCCGCATGGCTTATCGATGAGAGGACAGCAGTGATGTTCGCATTGCTCATCTTCATGCTGCTCATCTTCATCGTGGCGTTCGTGGTTGTCCTGCTGAATCTATGGATGGAGCGTAAAGTCCTCGGAAGGCTGATGGACAGACGCGGAACAATGATCGGAATGAAAGGATTCCTTCAGTGTGTCGCGGACGGTCTCAAGACCTTCATGAAAGAGAACACCATCCCCGCGAAGGTCGACAAGATGACATACATCTGGTGTGTCTCCCTTATCGTCGGTCTCTCGTGTCTGGTCGCATGTATGGTCCCCCTGTCCGACAGGTGGTATGTCGTCAACTATGACACCGGACTTCTCATCATCATGGCGTTCTACGCACTCGCTCCGTTCTTCATCCTGGTTTCGGGATGGGCTCAGAACAACAAGTACTCGCTGATCGGAGGAATCAGGGCGGCCGAGCTGATGATCTCTTACGAGGTCCCCATGCTCATCATCATCGCCACAATCTCTCTGCTCGCGGGAAGCTTCAATATCAACGACATCGTCAATCTCCAGGACACAGTTTGGTTCGTCATTCCCATGTTCCTCGGTTTCATCGTCTTCTTCTTCTGCGCCATCGCAGAGTGTGAGAGGCCCCCCTTCGACATCGCGGAGGCAGAGACCGAGCTGGTCGAGGGATGGCAGACCGAGTACGCAGGAATGAAATGGGGACTCATCATGCTCGCAGACTACCTCAGAGGTTCCGTCTCGTGCGGTATGGTCGCCATCATGTTCCTCGGAGGATGGACAATCCCCTTCATCGGTGGAACGGCCCTCCCCGAGATCGTGTTCCTGATCAAGGCATGGTTCGTATTCTTCCTGATGATCATCGTCAGAGGAGCCATCGCTCGTGTCAGGCCCGATCAGATCCTCAACATCGGTTGGAAGGTATTCATGCCTCTGGCCGTCATCAACCTGGCGATTGCAGTGTTCCTTAAGATGGGAGGTATCTACTGATGGCAATGAAGTACCTTGACAAGTATCCTAAGAACCTCGCCAAGAGCCTTTGGATCATGAAGCCCATCTGGACAGCTTTCAAGCTGTTCTGCAAGACAGTCGTCCACAGGCCCGTCACGGTCCTGTACCCCTATGAGAAGGAATGGATCCCCGAGAACTACCGCGGACGCCCCGGACTCAGGTTCGACAAGTGCGTCGGATGCGGAATGTGTGCACGCATGTGCGTCACCCAGGCCATCAAGCTCATCGAGGTCGACGACGACAACGGTAACAAGGTAATGAGGCCCCAGGTCAACATCGGAAGGTGCGCTTTCTGCGGTTACTGCGCAGAGTACTGCCCTGTCGATGCAATGACGGTCACACCCGAGTACGAGCTCGCAGAGTTCACCAGGTTCGACCTGATCTACGGCCCCAGGAGGCTCAACTACCCCAACACGACCCCCGGAATGGAGGTCAAGCTCGAGGTCACCCTGCCCTCGGATATCGCCAACGGCAACCCCGAGAGGCGCGTCCACATCTTCGATGTCGACAAGCCCGAGCTCACGGACAGCAAATGTATCGGATGTAAGAAGTGCTCCAAGGTCTGCCCTGTATCCGCCGTCACAATGGTGGAGAAGGGAGTCAATGACAAAGGTAAGCCCATCGTCCGTCCGGAATTTGACAACGCGAAGTGCATCTCATGCATGAACTGTGTGGACGCGTGTCCCAAGGATGCACTACAGATTAAGGAGGTGCTCTGATGGGAGTTATTTGGGATGCCATTACATGGGTATGGAATGGTCTCTGCGACTTCGGAGGTTACGCATTGAACAACCTCGACCTCGTAGCATTCCTCATCCTGGCAGCGGTCACGATCCTGGCCGCAATCTACGTCGTACGTGACAAGGAAGTCATGCACAGCGCGTTCTATCTCGCTCTCGTGTTCTTCTGCGTAGGACTCTTCTACTTCTTCCTTGAAGCAGAGTTCCTAGGTGTCATCCAGATGCTGGTGTACGTCGGTGCGATCACTATCCTGTTCGCATTCAGCGTCATGCTTACTAGAAGGTATATCATAAACAAGGAGGATGAGTCCGATGAGTAAGAGAACAACAGTAGGTCTAGTCGTAACGGGCCTTATGCTGGTCATGCTGGTCGGTGGAATCGTCTCGACGAATTTCGAAGTTGAGTTCGATTCGCCTCAGGGACTCCCCACATTCACGACCAACCACAACGATGAGTCGCAGGACATCTACGATATCGGCGGTGGCCTGAAGGAGAACAGTCTCCCGTACGCCATATTCGAGGAGTACGGATTCGTGCTGATCCCCCTCGCACTGCTCATGTTCGGTGCAATGGTCGGCGGAGTCGTTATCTCGAAGGAGGAGGTGGAAGAATGATTCCAATGGAGTATTTCCTCATCCTCGCAGCGATCCTGTTCGTTATCGGCGCATACGGTGTGCTCACCAAGCACAATGCGATCGTCGTCCTGATGTGTATCGAGCTCATGCTCAACGCGGCGAACATCAACTTCGTCACATTCGCAGCATTCAACTACGATATCGTCGGACAGGCATTCGTGATAATGTCGATCTCCGTCGCAGCAGCTGAGGTTGCTGTCGGAATCGCTATCCTGCTCAACGCATACAAGATCAGAAAGACCACGACGCTCGACGATCCCGAGCTGACAACCATGAGGTGGTAAGATGATAGAGTACACTTGGTTGGTTCCATTCATCCCCATGATGTGCTTCCTGATCATCGGTCTGATCGGCAGGAAGACTCCCGAGAAGGGAGGATATATCGCAATCGCGGGCGCTCTGCTCTCGTTCCTGATCGCAGTAGCGATCTCGTTCGAGTACCTCACGGGCCCCAAGTTCGCCGCAGGCCAGCCGGTCACAGAATCGATGCGCTGGTTCGCCATCGGCGATTACACGCTGAACCTCGGATACTACGTCGACGGACTGACATGCGCAATGATGCTGTTCTCGTCCTTCATCTCGACACTGATCTTCATCTACTCGATCGGCTACATGCACGACCAGGGCGAGAGGAAGAACAGGTATTACGCCGAGGTCTCGCTGTTCCTTACTGGAATGCTCGGACTCATCGTATCAAGCAACTTCCTGGAGCTCTTCATCTTCTGGGAGGTCATGGGACTCTGTTCCTACCTGCTGATCGGATTCTGGTCATTCAGGCACCACGAGGGAGACGCTGCTTCCGCCAACGCGGCATCCGCAGCTAAGAAGGCCTTCCTCGTTACACGTATGGGAGATGTCTGCCTCATGGGAGGACTGTTCATCTTCCTCAACCTGTTCCACTCGTTGGACTACACCACCATGTTCGCAAACATCGGAGAAGTCGCCGCACAGAACTCCGGCCTCGTCACCCTTGCCCTCCTGCTCATGTTCGGAGGAGTCATCGGAAAGAGCGCTCAGTTCCCTCTGCACGACTGGCTTCCGGATGCAATGGCTGGACCTACGACAGTATCGTCTTTGATCCACGCCGCAACCATGGTTAAGGCCGGAGTGTACCTTGTCGCAAGGGCATTCCCCCTCTACGTCATGGACGCAGATGTCATGCTGTTCGTCGGAATCATCGGCGGACTCACCGCATTTATCGCAGCGACCATGGCACTCAACAACATGAACATCAAGAAGGTCCTGGCCTACTCCACCGTCTCACAGCTCGGATACATGGTCCTTGCTCTGGGAGCAGGAGGATACCTCTGGGCACTCGGATACCACGAGCTCGGAGCACTGGGATTCTTCGCAGGATGCTTCCACATGATCAACCACGCCTTCTTCAAGGCACTCCTGTTCATGGGATCCGGATCCGTCATCCACGGAACCGGAACAGAGGACATGAGGCTCATGGGTGGTCTGTTGAAGAAGATGAAGATCACGGGAATGACAATGTTCATCGGATGTCTCGCCATCGCAGGAATCCCCATATTCAGTGGATTCTGGTCGAAGGATCTGGTCATCGATGTGGCAATGGCAGCCTTCCAGAACGGAACCGGATCCGCGGCAACGTGGTTCATCGTCCTCTGGATCCTCGCAGTCATCACCGCTTTCATGACGGCGTTCTACATGTTCCGCATGTGGTTCATGACCTTCATGGGCGAGCCTCGCGAGAACGCGCAGCACTGCCACGGAGAGTCGCCCAAGACCATGACTATGCCTCTGATCATCCTCGCTATATGCGCGACCATCAGCGGACTCTTCATGTTCTTCGGACTCGGAGACATCCTTGCATTCCAGGGAGTAGCCATTGACGGTGTCCACCACGGTATCGAGCTGTTCACCAACCCGTTCACCTACCTGACACTGATCCTGGCCATCGTCGGTATCGGAATCGCATACATGATGTATGTCAAGAAGACCATGGACCCCGGAAAGTTCAACAAGGACGGAGAATCCTGGCTTTACAAGGCCCTCACAAAGAGATGGTGGTTCCCCGACCTCTACAACCAGATATCATGGAAACTCGGATACGGAGTCGCAAAGGGAGTCAACTATGTCGACAGGCAGGTCGTCGACGGTTCGGTCAACGGACTGTCCGCGGCGGTCGTCGGCGGAGGAGACACTCTCAGCAAGATCCAGACCGGACACGTGCAGGATTACTCAACCGTCATCCTGCTCGGAGTCTCTCTGCTCTCCGTGCTGGTGCTTGTGATCGCCAAACTCATGGGAGGTTTCTGATATGAGTATGATACTAACAAGTATGATCGTAATCCCCCTCATCGGTGCCATCCTGGCCCTGCTGATGGGAGGATCCAGAGAGAAACTCGCCAAGTACGTAGCGATCGCATTCTCCGCAATCGAGCTCGTCATCGCAGTGCTCCTTACACTGGGCATGTTCGGCAGCTTCGATTCGCTCTCGGAGAGTTTCCAGTGGATCCACACAGACGTATTCGTCATCAACTATGCCCTGACAGTCGACGGACTCAGCATCCTGATGGTCTTCCTGACCTCGCTGCTGGTCCTCCTCGTCAACATATTCTCGTTGGACGAGCACAGGGAGAATAACAACTACTTCTACGCCCTGATCATGGCGATGGAGGTCGGTCTGATCGGTGTCTACACCGCTGCTGACTACTTCCTGTTCTACATCATGTGGGAGGTCACTCTCATCCCGATGTACTTCATGATCTCATGGTATGGAGGACCTCGCAGGCACTACTCTGCCATCAAGTTCTTCATCTACACACACGTAGCATCGCTCGTGATGTTGATCGGTATTTTCGCCCTCGGATACTTGTCCGTCGAGGCAGGACCCGTCGACTTCTCGTTCGAGGCTGTCAAGAACGGAATCGCATCCGCCGCACTCGGAGCACAGTCGCTCATCTTCGCGCTGCTGTTCTTCGGATTCATGGTCAAGATGCCTTCCGTACCGTTCCATACTTGGCTTCCGGATGCCCACACAGAGGCACCTACCGAGGGATCCGTCCTTCTGGCCGGTGTCATGCTTAAGATGGGATCGTACGGTATCATCCGTATATGTATCGAGGCCCTGCCCAACGCAGCGGCCTACTGGCAGTGGCTGATCATCGCGATCGCGCTGATCTCCATCATCTACGGTGCATACGGCTGTATCGCCCAGACCGACCTCAAGAAGATGGTCGCGTTCTCATCCATCAGCCACATGGGAATGGTAATGCTCGGTATCGGATGTCTCTCCGAGGCAGGAATCACATTCGCTGTCTTCCAGATGTTCGCACACGGACTCATCACCGCAATGCTGTTCATGGTCTGCGGTATGACCGGACACAAGGTAGGTACCAGAGAGATCCCCCTCCTCGGTGGACTCGCTGGAAGGATGCCCATGTACGCGCTGTTCATGATGATTTGTTTCATGGCATCGCTCGGACTTCCCGGACTCGTAGGATTCTGGGGAGAGTTCCCTGTCATCATGGCGTTCTACGACTTCATCCTCGCGAACAACGTCATCTGGATGCTCCTGTTCTGTATGCTGTCCCTCATGCTGACCGCAGGATACTACCTGTGGGCCATGCAGAGGACACTGTTCGGACCCGAGACCACCAAGATCGACCTTACTCACGCACACGATGTCGGACACTTCGAGTTCGCAGTACTCGCAGTCCTGTCGGTTCTTGTCGCATTCTTCGGAGTGTGGCCCGACGCGGCCCTGCAGTTCCTCGAGCCTTACACCAGTGGCCTCATCGCCGCAATGGGGGTGATTTGAAATGGTTGCTGAAATCTTCACTTCGATCTTTGGCGCCCTCACACCTCTGGCGACCATGATCGTCTTGGTGGCTGGAGCGCTCGCACTGCCCGGAATCCAGATGTTCGGAAAGAAGCACGTCGTCTCATGGGCATTCGCGCTGATCCTCACGATCTTCGCCCTTGTCATGGACATGTGCCTCCTTGTGGACGGTTACACTGGAACATATCTCGGAGTAACCACGACAGTGTACACCACGCTCATGGGAATGCTGTTCCTGATCGTGCTGTTCTTCGTCGTACTCGTCTCCAACGCGAGCACCGAGACTACAAGGAGCCACGCAGGAGCCTACTACTCCCTGCTCCTCGGAGCAACGACAGGTATGCTCTTCGTCGTTTCGTCCGTTGACCTCCTGACCATCTTCGTCGGAGTCGAGCTCACCAGTATCTCCTCCTACGCACTCGTTGCGCTGAAGAGGAAGGACGGAAGGGCCTCTGAGGCAGCCGTGAAGTACGCCATCATCGGCGGACTGTCCACTGCACTCACACTCTACGGTATCTCGATGATCTACGGTCTGGCCGGAACAACGACGATCTACGAGCTTGCAGCCTATGTCCTGACAGCCGAGAGCTTCAACTGGGCATTCGCAATCGGTATGGTCTGTATGATTGCCGGTTACGGATTCAAGATCGCGGCCGTGCCCTTCCACATGTGGGCACCCGATGTGTACGAGGGGGCCTCCGCACCCGTCTCTATGTTCCTGGCAACAGGTTCCAAGAAGATGGGTCTGGCAGTCTTCATCCAGGTATTCCTGTTCATGTTCATCATGGCAGGAACCCTCGGAACCATCTACGGAGAGATCGCGCAGTACACCTTCGCTATCCTCGCAGCGATCACCATGACACTCGGAAACGTAGTGGCAATCGCGCAGAACAACATCAAGAGGATGCTCGCATATTCGTCCATCGCACAGGCAGGATACATCCTGATCATGATGGCCGTTATGACCAACGAAGCAATGGCAGCAGGTACCTTCCACATGTTCACCCACGTGTTCATGAAGGGTGGAGCCTTCCTCATCGTCGGCGCACTCATCTGTGCCGGAATCGGTGAGAAGATCTCCGACTACAAGGGACTCGCAAAGAGGGCACCGTTCCTCGCAGCCGCTATGATGCTGTTCCTGTTCTCACTCGCAGGTATCCCGCCTCTGGCAGGATTCACCTCCAAGTTCTTCCTGTTCGCATCCGCGATCGGAACCCCTGGAGCGACCTACGATGAGTGGGTATGGCTCGCATTCGTTGCGATCCTCAACTCGGCGATCTCGCTGTACTACTACGCAAGGGTCGTCAAGGCCATGTACATCGAGAAGGGAAGCGAGACCGAGAAGATCAAGGTCCCTGCGGTATTCCTGTTCGCGATCGTACTCTGTCTGGTATTCGTCGTTATCCTGGGAGTTTACCCCGACCTGATCTACGGATACTGCGAGATGGCAGCCAACACCCTGCCTCACATAGTAGGTTAAACGTCAATCGAAACATCTTCAGGCTTCGGCCCCATCGGGGCCGAAGTCATCTTTCTTCACCATCATCATTCATCTGGATGTCTGGGGTCACCACTCCCTTTATAACGGTGGCCGCTTGCTTTAAGTACGGCACACCGATACTGCAACAATGGCCGAAAGCTGGTATACCGTTGTGGATGATGAGTTGGATTCCATCCGCAAGGTCATGGACACGGAGGTGACTTCCGCATATCCAGAGCTCAACGATATGTGCGAGGCCGCATTGTCATCCCGTTATTCCAAGACCAGGGCGGCACTGAGCATCCTGGCTTATTATGCCAATGGCGGTTCCAACGCCCAGGATGCGGTCTACACAGCGTCATGTTTCGAGGCGGTCTACAACGGATTGCATCTGCACGATCAGGTCGATGAGCAGGGCAATGTCAAGGTCGTCAAGAAGAAGCTCTTCTCCAAGGAGCCGTCGACCACCAAGATAATCGTTGCCGGCGATTTCATGTTCATAGTCGGTTTCCGTATCGCATACGTCAGGTTACCCGACATAGTCCCCTATCTGATGAAGGTGTCATCATCCATCAGCGACGCGATTTTCGACATTGTAAACAATTCTCATAATTCAGACATAACAGAGGCACAGACCCTGGACATAATCAGGCGCAAGAGCGCCATTGAATACAGCGTATTGTTCGAGTGTGCCGCAATGAAGGCCGGTGCCGGCAGCGATGTCGTATCAAAGATGGCAGAGTGCGGATCCTACTTAGGGTCGGCGATCCAGACCATGAACGATCTAGACGACATCCTCGGTTCCGGCAAGAAGCCCCGTATGGATACGTTGCTGTCCGGGTTCCCAACACTCCCTCTGTTCTATGCTATGCAGGATCCAAAGATCGGTCCGAGGGTAAAGGAGGTGTTCGCAGACAGCAAGCTGACGCCCAAGGCCGCAGCGGCCGTTATAGCGCTCATCAGGACCACCGATGTCCGCAACAGATGCCTGGAGTACGTCGAGACCAACAAGGAGAAGGCCATCAGCATCCTGAACGATCTTCCGGATTCCAAGTACAAGACCGCACTCATCGATTTCATCAGAGAGGTGTGACCATGGATCAAGTGGATGTACTCGTGGTCGGTGCAGGTCCCGCCGGAAGCACCGCGGCAAGATTCGCTGCCGAATCTGGGGCCAGCGTGAAGATGCTGGAGAGACGCCCCGAGGTCGGAGTACCCGTCAGATGCGGAGAGTTCATACCGTCCGACGAAGAGATACTGGACATGTTCCCTGCACTGAAGGATATGGACGAGATCTTCGACATCCCCCAGGAGCTTCGCTGCCTGAACACAGTCGGCATAAAGCTCATCGATCCCAATGATAAGGTCACCACATTGGAATTCAACGGGTACACCACGGACAGGGACAGATTCGATCAGTACCTGGCCAAACTGGCCCAAGAGGCGGGCGCGGATCTCAGTCTCAACGAATCGTTCAGGGATGCCAAGGACAACGTCGCATACACGGACAAGGGAGAGATCGGGTATAAGGTGCTCATCGGTGCCGACGGCCCTGGTTCCAGAGTTGCCCAGACATTGGGTCTGGAGAGGAACAGGAATCCCTACCCTGCGGTCACGGCCCAGGTCAAAGGGGATTTCGAGCCCTATACACAGATGTTCTTCGGCGGTATCGCACCCGGCGCATACGGATGGATCATCCCCAAGGACGGACGTGCCAATGTCGGTGTGGGATTCTCACCCAAGTTCGCCAACGCTTCGCTGTCGGCCTATTTCGACAAGTTCATGGACAGGCATGGTTTCAAGGCCGAGGGCAAGGTCTACGGCAAGTATGTACCCAGCGAAGGCCCAATTCCGAAGACCGTATCCGGAAACGGCATGGTCGTGGGGGACGCGGCAGGACACGTGATATCCGTCAACGGCGGAGGTATCCCATTGGCGATGATCGCAGGACGCATATGCGGGCAGGTCGCTGGAGAGAACATAAGGGCCGGAACATCCCTTGAGAATTACGAGGTGCAATGGAGGAGCATCATGGAGAGGCCCCTCAAGCGTGCCGCCTTCAACAAGCATCTTGCTGACACGTTCGCATTCAGGTCCGATTCCTCTACCAAGATGTGCATGAGGATTCTCGGCAAGCGCAGGATGGGCAACCTCATCAGATGCAAGCGCATCTTCCCGTGATCATTTCCTTCTGCAGGCCTTCATCGGGGACCCGCACACCGGACATTCGGGATATTTCTCCTTGTACCATTTGCGGCATCCGATGCATTGGTAGTTCCATTTCACGACCTTCTCGATCCCCTTCATCCCTACGGGCTTGAATCCTATGCCCATGATCTTCGCCACATTCTGTATGGAGTAATCGTCCGACCATATCGTCCCGTTCACATCCACTGCAAGAGCCAGAACGGTAAGGTCCACAGGGGATAATCTGCCTAGGTCTCCGCTCTTCTTTGCGGCCTCCTCGACCTTCTTCAGGGATTCCTTGGAACAGTCGGAGACATTGATCATGTCGCCCCATAGGGCCAGGCGGGGATCCTCGTACTTCTCCAGTTCCTTTATGACGCCGGGAGGGCTGACATGGTCCTCCTCAGGGAGAGCGTCCATCGAGAAGAAAGCGGAACTGTCCAATACGAGCATGAGACCAAATCATCTAACGCATAGAAAAACGATAGCCATTATTATCAGAATCCTATATGCCATCATAAGGTGGGTCCATGGAGGTCACAGAGGTAATCGTGATAATGCTGACCGGTCTCTGGCTGTTCCTTCCGGCCATGATCCCGAATTCCGCCGCGGTCGTGTTCGGGAAGAGGTCCAAGACCAAGATCGACTTCGGCAGGAGCTGGAGAGGGAAGAGGGTCTTCGGGGACGGGAAGTCATGGGGAGGATTCTTCGGAGGAGGCCTTACAGGAGTGCTCCTGGGTCTGGTCCTGATAGGTATCGGTTCCATTTGGGATCCGGAGAACTACGGGGGATACGGTCCGTTCTACAGCAACATAGGTATCCTGTTCTGCCTCTCGTTCGGAGCGATCCTCGGAGACCTCTGCGGAGCATTCATAAAGAGAAGGCTCGGCATGGAGAGGGGGCAGAAGGCCCCGGTGCTGGATCAGTACGATTTCGTCATCGGCGCCATGTGCATTACCGCACTGTTCTTCCCTGATTGGATATACGCCACCTACATCGAGGGCTGGCATATCGCAGCCCTGATCTTCATCATAGTGATAATGTTCGCCATACACCGTGTGGTGAACATCATAGGTTACAAGATGGGGCTCAAGAAGGAGCCGTGGTGATAATATGAGTGAACTCACGCAAGCATTGAGGGACTGTGGAGCCCTCCAGTTCGGGGACTTCACGCTGGCATCAGGTGCCAAGAGCGAATACTACATCGATATCAAGAAGGCCAGCACTAATCCCAAGGTGCTGTACATGATATCCGTCCTCATGGCGGAGAAGCTGCAGGACGAGAACATACGCCCCGACAGGATCGCCGGGGTCGTATTGGGATCGGTCCCCCTGGCCGCGGCGCTGTCGCTGGCTACGGGCATCCCGTATGTGATGGTCCGCAAGGAGAAGAAGGACCACGGGACCGGAAAGCTCATAGAGGGTGATCTCAACCCCGGGGACAAGGTCCTTGTAGTTGAGGATGTCGTCACCACGGCCGGATCGTCCATAGCGGCCATAAAGACGCTCCGCGAGAACGGCGCGGTAGTGGAGACGGCGATGTCCGTCATCGACCGCGAGAGCGGAGGGGAGCAGAACTATGCCGAGATCGGTGTGAAGTTCCTCTCCCTGGTCAAGGCCTCGGAGATCCTGAAGGAAAAGAGATGAGACCGGAAACCGACTGCCGTCTCTGCGGGCTGTGCGAAGGCCGTACCAACATCGTGCTGCCGGATGGATCCTACGATAGCGGGATAGTGTTCGTCGGAGAGGCTCCGGGGGAGAACGAGGATCTCGAGGGAAGGCCGTTCGTGGGCCGTTCCGGTAAGATACTCGAAGGCATGATGAAGGATGCGGGATTCGACCGTTCCGATGTCCTGATAACGAATACGGTCAAATGCAGGCCGCCCGGAAACAGGGATCCGACAGAGGAGGAGATGAAGGCATGCAGGCCCTTCCTCGAATCCGAGCTCTACGATGCGGAAGTGGTCATAGGCCTAGGGAAATCCGCATGCAGGGACCTGATGGGATACGAGGGGAGGATGGACGAGATAGCGAACGTACCGACCACCATAAGGATCAGGGACAGGGATGTGAAATTCATCCCCACCTACCATCCTGCGGCCACCATATACAACAAGAGTTCCCGCGCGGAGCTCCGCAGGACGATTGACACGATAGGGGAGATGCTGAGATGAGATATTCCGGATTCATGATCGACATGGACGGCACGGTCTACAAGGGAGGGGACCTGATCCCCGGAGCGACGGACTTCATATCCGCTCTTAAGGACAAGGGCATCCCTTTCGTCTTCCTCACGAACAACTCCTCGCATTCAAGGAGATACTACTACGACAAGCTCATCAGGATGGGTTTCGACGTGACTATGGAAAATGTCCTGACATCCAATATAGCCACGATCAGGTTCGTATTGTCCGAGAGGCCGGGGAAGAGGGTCTACGTGGTAGGCTCTCCGGATGTGATCGAGGAAGTCAGGTCTGCAGGTGTCGATGTGGTCGAGGACGATCCGGACATAGTATACCTGACATTCGACCGTACGATAACCTACGAGAAGATCAACAATGCGTACAAGGCTCTGATGAAAGGGGCCGAGCTCATCGCGACGCATCCTGACGATGTTTGTCCTACGGAAACCGATTACGATATCGATATCGGACCCTTCATAAGAATGTTCGAACAGATGTGCCAGACAACCGCTGTGGTCATCGGGAAGCCCAATAGGCTGATGTTGGAGATGGCCGCACGCGAGATGGGAGTAGACCCCGAAGGTACCGTCATGGTGGGCGACCGCCTGTACACGGACATAAAGATGGGGGAACTTGCGGGAACATCGACGATACTCGTACTTTCGGGCGAGACCACGAGAGAGGACCTCGAGGGTTCTGGCATCAGACCGACGCATGTGTTGGGTTCGGTAGCGGACATACCTTCCCGCCTGGAATGACTATTTTTGACCCTTTTTCGCAGTCTATTTAAATATTATAGGTCCCATTATATTATAAGCACACGTGCGGGCGCGGGGATGCATCACCGCACTAGAAGCGTGCTGAAAAGGGATGCGATCGCAGTCGCGATCGTCCTCTGCGGAGGGAATCGGGTGCACTTAAAGACAGTCGAGATGGAGAATTTCAAGTCGTTCGGCGGAAAGGTCACAGTACCGCTGATGGAAGGTTATACTGCGGTCACGGGACCGAACGGTTCAGGAAAGTCCAACATATCCGACGCCATCCTCTTCGTCCTCGGACCCAAGAGCCCCAAGGCCGTCCGTGCAGGAAGGCTCACCGACCTCATCTTCGACGGCGGGAAGAGCAAGAACAAAGCATCCTACATGAAAGTCTCCCTCGTGTTCGAGAACCAGGACCGCATCATGCCCTGGGACGCGGACGAGGTCAGACTCACACGTTACGTCAAGATGTCTGACAACGGGCAGGATTACAGCTCATACTTCTACATCAACGACCAGAAGTCCACCCTCACCGAGTTCGACAACCTCCTCACAAGAGCGAGGATCAGCGCGGAGGGATACAACCTGGTCCAACAGGGAGACGTCACCCATATCGTCCAAATGGGTAACACCCAGAGAAGAGGGATCGTGGACAGCATCTCGGGAATCGCCAGTTTCGATGCGGATATCGATAAGGCGGAGGCCGAGAAGAGCGAGGCCACGGCGAACCTCGAGAGGATAAACATAGTCGTCACCGAGCTTACGAACGAGGTCAAGAAGCTGGAGAAGGACCGCGAGGACGCTCAGAAATACGTGGAGTTCAAGGACTCCTTGGATATGGCAAAGGCGCAACACTCCCACAGGAGGCTCCAGATGTCCAAGGCATCGTACGATGCCACTCAGCAGCAGATCGAGAAGCAGCAGGAAAGCATCCAGAAGCTCGCCGCGGAGAAAGCCGACCTGGAATCCAAGAGGGACGGCAAGAAGCAGGAGATCTCTGACGTGGAGATGGAGATCGAGGCGAAGATAGGCCCAGAATACAGGGAGCTCAAGGAGAAGATCGAGTCCGTCAAGGTCCAGTACGCCACGAAGAAGGACAAGATCGAGTTCACCGAATCCAACATCGAGGAGAACAAGACATTCAAAGCGAACTTCGAGGAGCGCATAAACGAGAACAACGTCCAGGTAGCCAACCTCGAGGAGAACAAGAAGGACCTGGAGATCAAGCTCTTCCAGGCCGAGAGGGACAAGGATGCCCAGTCGGAGGAGGAGGTCAAGATATCCAAGATGATCTCCAGCTCCGGCGGGGAGCACAAGGAGCTGCAGGAGCGTCTGGAGAAGATCGAGGAGGACATATCGTCATGTTCGAACGACCTTCTCACGGCCCAGGGTAAGTTCTCAAAGGCGGAAGCGGCCTCCGAGGAGGCGCACGGCGCCGTAGCATCAGCGGACGAGAAGGTCCAGAACATAGATTTCGAGATCAAGGATTCCAAATGGACTCTCGAGCAGATGAAGGCCGAGGGCGGGATAAGCACAGAGGACTACACCGCCAAGATCCTGGCGCTGAGGAACAGGGAGACCGAGCTGGAGAAGCAGGAGGTCGACCTCAACAGCGCATACCGCAGGATCGACGAGGAGTACAAGTCGCTCCAGGCCGAGAAGAAGGTATCCGACAGGATGAACCAGGGAAGCATGGCCGTCGAGGCCATACTGGCGCTGAGGAACAGGGGCGAGATGCCCGGAATCCACGGTACCATCCAGGAGCTGGCTACGGTCGATGCCGGTTTCGAGACCGCGCTGTCGGTCGCGGCCGGAAGCAAGATGCAGGCCGTCGTCGTGGACGACGACCAGGTGGCCGCCGACGCCATCTCCTACCTGAAGAAGGAGAGGCTGGGAAGGGTCACTTTCCTCCCGCTCACGAAGATGATGGGCGGAAAGCCGAGGGCCAAGGCCATCATGAGCGAGAAGGAGTCCGAGGGTTACGCGATCGATCTCATTGATTTCAACCAGAAGTACTACAACGCCTTCTGGTACGTATTGGGTGACACGCTGGTCGTCAAGGATATGGATACCGCCCGCAGGATCATGGGCGGAATAAGGATCGTCACAAAGGCCGGAGAGCTGATCGAGGCCTCCGGAGCGATGGTCGGAGGTACCATCAACCAGAACAAGATGATGAAGTTCGGTGCCGCCTCCGAGGACAAGCTCACGGAGCTCGGGGAGAACCTCAGGAAGGCATCCGAGGCCCTCGAGAATGTAAGGAAGGAGCTCAAGGACCTCCGCGACCAGATCCGCAGAGCGGACGACGAGATGAGGAAGAGCTCCACCGCAGGCATGGAACAGAGGGAGAAGGTGGCAGGCATCAAGGCCAAGATCACGGAGCTGGAGAAGTCCAAGAAGGATGCCATGCAGTCCCTCACCGATGCCAGGGCCAAGGTCGCTGCGGCCGATTCCGAGCTCGAGGAGACCAGGAAGGTCTTCACCATGCTCACGGAGCGCATGACGCTCTACACCGACCAGAAGAACAGGATCAAGGACCGTATCGCCGAGATCGCGCCCGCGGATCTCCAGAACAGGATCCAGAGGGTCAGGGACACTCTTCACAAACTCACAGAGGCCATATCCGGTCTCAAACTGCAGGTCGCAGGCATAGACACCGAGATACTGGGCTATCGGAGGCAGAACGAATCCACGCAGATGCAGCTGGATTCGGTCATCAAGGACATCGAGGATGGCTACAGGACCATAGAGGAGAACACCGGCTCGATGAACGATCTGAAGGTGGAGCTCGATGCCCTCCGCAAGATCGAGGCAGAGATGGAGGGAGGCATCGAGAGCCTCCGTACCAAGAAGGATGCCCTCTTGGCCGAGATGTACGAGTTCGACAACCAGGTCAGGGAGAGGGCGACCTCCATGGAGAACGCCTCCGCTGCGGTGGAGAGCTTCAGGGCCCAGTTGGGAGCCATCACCCAGGAGATCGCTGCGTACCAGGCCGAGGTGGACGCGATCACATTCGAGGTGCAGCAACCTATACCCTCCGAGGAGGAGATCAAGCGCATCATCAGGTCCTGCGAATCCGCACTGCAGAACCTGGGCAACGTCAACCTCCGTGCGATCGAGGACTATGATGAGAAGAAGAACCGTCTCGATCTGCTCAACGAGCAGGTCGAGCAGCTCAACAAGAACATTTCCGAACTCACATCGCTCACGGATTCCCTCAAGGACAAGAAGAAAGGGCTCTTCATGGAATCCTACAGAGCGATCGACGAGAACTTCAAGAAGATATACGCCCAGCTCTCCGGAGGGGGAGAAGCGTACATGGCGCTGGAGGACGAGGAGGACCCGTTCAACGGCGGATTGATTATCAATGCAAAGCCCAGGAACGGAAAGCTCCTGAGGCTGGAGGCCCTGTCGGGAGGAGAGAAATCCCTTACGGCACTGTCCTTCATCTTCGCCATACAGGAATACCAGCCGTCCCCGTTCTACGTATTGGACGAGGTCGACATGTTCCTGGATTCAGTGAACTCCGAGATGGTGGCCAAGAGGGTCAAGGAGGGTTCAAGGAAGGCGCAGTTCATACAGGTGTCCCTGAGGAAGGTCGCTTTAGCGGTCGCCGATCAGCTGATCGGAGTAACCAGGCCACCCACGGGAATCAGCAAGATCATAATACAGCCCGATCTGGCTGAGGTCTCTAAATACGAGGAAGAGGCTGTAAACAAAGAAGAGGCGATCTGATATGGATGGGAACATAAGGATTGAGGATCTGGAGCAGCACCTGCTGTTCCACAAGGCTATGAGTGAGAACACCGAGACCTACCAGAGGATAGGCGGATACATGGACATCCTGTCCAAGGCGGAGTCGGGAGAGATGCTCCAGGACCCCGTGGACGAGGCGATCCGTTCCGTCTTCAGCCTGGTATTGGAGAACGGGATCGACCCTTGGGAGATCGATCTTTCGGAATTCGTCAGACTCTACAACATGAAGGTCGTGAACAACACCTTCGACATGATAGTGGCAGGAAAGCTCATGCTGATGGCATGGAAGATCCTGAGGATGCAGTCGGATTCGACCAGGATGCAGTCCGAACCCCCTATCGAGGAGATGGAGATGGACTTCGATGATGCGTTCTTCTACGAGGAAGAGGAATCCATGGTCGTGCCCGAGCTTACCCTGAACACCGCTTTCCAGAGAGAGCCGATGCGCCCCGTCACCATGTACGAGCTCATCGACGCCTTTGAGGAGGCCAGAGCGGAGATCGAGATCCAGCAGGAGAGGGAGCGCGTAAGGTCCCAGCTGAAGGATAAGGTCCCCAGCAAGTTCGATAACAAGGCCCACGAGGAGGACGACAGCAGGGACGTCGAGGAAGTATGGGAGAGGATCCAGAGGCTCGGTCCCGGACAGATATGCATCGAGGACCTCTACACCCACGACCTGAAGGAGAACCTGAAGACCTTCGTGTCCATCCTCCACCTGGTCAGAATCGGGAAGCTGGATGTCTGGCAGGAAAGCCTTCCCTACGGGGATATATTCGTGGAGATCATGACCGGCGAGGCCTCCGGTACCATCGAGGACAGCCTCGGGCGCATCGAAGCGGTGATGTGACGTGAGCGTGAAGGGAGCCGTCGAGGCAGCCCTCTACTCCGCATCAGAGAGTCTCAGCGTCAGCGACATAGCGGCGAAGACCAACCTCCCGGTGGAGGAGGTCAGGACCGCGGTCATGGATCTGAGGAGGGAGTACGAGGACAGGGATTCCGCCATTCAGATCGCCAAGATCGGCACAGAATACAGGATGATGCTCAGGCCAGAGTACTCCGATTCCACCGGAACATTCTCCAAGCCCGAACTGTCCGGTGGCGCCCTGCGCACATTGACGACCATCGCATATTACCAGCCTGTTCTGCAGTCCGAGCTCCTGAAGCTCCGCGGCCCCCGCGTCTACGATGACGTGCACACTCTGGTGGACATGGATTTCGTGGCGAAGAAGAGGGCCGGGAACACCTGGGAGCTTACGACCACGAAGAAGTTCGCGGAATACTTCGGCATCGGCAGTACCAGGGTCAAGGACATCAAGGCGTGGATCAAGGAGAAGGCCACTAATTTGGGTGACGAGCAGCAGACGAATCAGCAATGAGTTCGCAACGCACCGCGTTCCCGACGCCTCAACAGGTATCGTCCGAGCAGATCGCCATAGCTAACTTATTTATCGGACGATAGAGTAGGCATGGTGCACCAATGCTCATCATGTTGTTATGATGGCAAGTATGCTGACAGGTTGTTCAGATGAATCTGCAGACAGGAAGCAATACAGTCAAAGGTACCATAAACGACGGGATGACCGTCGAGGTGGCCCTCAAGGTCGGAAAGGCCTTGGGAAAGGTCTACGGCTCCCCTATCGCGGTGGCCATGGACGGCAGGAGTTCCAATGTCATGCTCAAAGCGGCGTTGGTCTCCGGAATAATGTCCGTCGGTTGTAACGTAATGGATCTTGGGCTGGTCCCGACCCCTCTTATTCAATATTATATGGTCCTTCACCCGGAGGTAAAGGGCGGAGTGACGATCACGGCATCTTTCGCGCACCAGCAGATCAATGGATTTAGGATAATGAAGTCCGGCGGGATCGAGGATCCGATCTTCGACGAATTGAACATGGATGACGTGATGGCCGACAACACCCAAGTGGAAGGACTGAAGGTCGGCGAGATCATCATGGTCGAGGATTTCACCGAGGGCTACATCGACTACATCCTTTCGGAGGTAGATGTGGAGGCCATTCGCAGCGCCGGACTGAAGACGTGCATCGATTGCCGTAACAATTCCGTCGCCAGCATTGTATCCGTGATAATGGACAGGCTGTCCGTGGAGAGGATATTCATCGGAGGGGACTCATCCGTTCTGGACTGGGACAAGATGGTCAAGCTTGGCCACATCGTCAAGATGCAGGAGCTGGACCTTGGTATCGGCCTAGAGATGGATGCGGATCATTGTCTCTTCACAACGGCCGAAGGCACACCCGTGCAGGGCGACAAGAGCTTCGCTGTGCTTGCGAAGAGCATCCTTTCACAGAACAATGGCAAGGTCGTGATGCCGATAAACTCCTCCACTCTGATGGAGGATGTCGTGCGTGATAACGGCGGCATCGTATTGCATTGCACCATCGGCGAGCAGACCGTGGTCAGGAAGGTCAAGGAGAACCAGGCCGTCCTGGGCGGAGACATATTCGGTTGTCTGGTCATGCCCGGAAAGTTCTGTACGTGCGATGCTATCGAGGGAATGGTGAGGTTGCTGGAGATCGTTGCCAAGGAAGGCCCTCTGGAGAAGCTGATCGAGTCATATCCTGATTATTACATCACCAGAGGCTCCTTCGAGTGTCCCGAGGAGAATATACCGAAGGTCCTGGAGAAGTTCAAGTCCATCAATGAGGGCAAGGAGATGGAGCTCATGGACGGAATCAAGATCTTCAACGGGAAGGACTGGGTCCTCGTGAGGCACTCGAACGTCAGAAACATCATTAAGGTGTATGCCCAGTCGGACAGCATTGAATCTGCTAATGCACTTATAGCATCGACAATCGATGTATTGTCAAAGGATTGATCGATTCCTGTTCTTGGCGTAGACGGCCACGGCCTCGTTGATGAGCCTGGCTGCCAATATTGAGGTTATCCCAGAAGGATCGGCGGGCGGACAGACCTCGCAAACATCAAATCCGACCAATCTGTCTCCGACAGTGTCGATGACCTTCTTGACATCATAGGGATGCAGACCGAAGGGTTCCGGTGTCCCTGTGCCGGGAGCGTATGCGGGATCGATGCCATCTATGTCTATCGTCAGATAGATGTGCTCGTGCTTGACGGTATCCAGAGCTTTCTTGATGGCCCATTCGATGCCGTTGTCGAATATGTCGTAAGCACTGATGAACGGAATGACGTCATCCCTGTCCAATTCCTCCTCGCCTATGGCACGGCAACCGAGAACATACGTGTTCTCGATCCCGACATGCTCTGCCGCGCGACGCATGATACACGCATGGCTCAGAGGCGTTCCAAGATACTCGTCCCTGGAGTCCAGGTGCGCATCGATGGAGATCACGGCGATATCGTTCTTGTCGAAGTTCCTGACAACAGGGATATTGACGGAATGTTCCCCGCCGATGGTTATCGGGAACTTCCCGTCCCTTATAGCAGGGCCAACAGCGAAATCGACCTCCTGGACCATATCTTCGGGGACGACGAAATCGTCCACGTTCCCGTAATCGCATATGGCTGGCAGGTCTTGGTGGATGCCGTGCTCGAAGTGTATCTCTTCAAAATTGTAGGAGGCCCGCCTGATGGCGGTGGGTCCCTCCCTTGCGCCTGCTTTGAAACAGGCGGTATGGTCATACTGGACTCCAAATATGACGATGTCCGACTCCTCGTATTCAGAGACAGCACCAGCATATCCGAGTCCGTATGATATTTTACCAGTCCTCACATGAACTTGTATCTGCCCATTGCGACGAGGTACAGGACTTCGGCCCCTTCCTCGATCTTCTGCTCGGCATCGTCGTTGATGACGATGGAGAGGTTCTCGAAGGATTCGAGATCCATGACGAGGGCCTCCTCGCCTGTGATGGACAGAATCTGCCCCTTTCTCTTGTCGATCATGGGGACCTGGACTTTTGTACTGACAGGTCCAACGATGGATTTCTTTGCGCCGGTGAAGATGCTGACAGCATCGATGTTCGCCTTCGCGGATCCGTGCTTTCCGGGCTTGGACGTTGTAATCTTGACGATCTTACAGGGTTCCTCGTCAACGTTGACGTACCTTCCCTCTTTCAGCTCTCTGATCTCTTTCATCTCCCACATTGGTTTCACTTTCCTTTGGATTATTTCGATCCAGCTTTCATGGCCGGAAGTTCACTTCCCCTTTGGAAGCGAACACATGGAAGTCGTAAGCGGTTACTGACCTCATGTTATCTGGGTGAGGTAATAGTGTCTGCTTTTTATAACGATTACGCGCGCGTCGGGGCGATTGTATGGTTTCAGAGACCATCCATCGTCACCTGCCGAACGCACATTGACCGCAACATACCGCTTTTATGTAGGCGATCGGAGAACCACCGTTACATGAATGATACGGATGATGCACGTCTGAGCGCAGAGGCAGCGAAAGAGGAACGCCGCATGATCAGGAGAACAATCAAGGATCTCGTGTTCACTACGGTTTTCAAGGAAAGGATCAACGTCGCAACGCTCTATAAGGATCTGCATCCAGAACACACGGATGTGAGTGAGGAGGATGTCGAGATAGTCACATTGGAGAACGTTATCTCCACAGGGGAAACCAATGATCTGGGTTTTGTCGTGAACAACAGGCTGCTATGCCTTGTGGAAGCCCAGACCGTCAGGATGAAGGCCATATTATTGAGGAATTTGGTGTACCTTGCGGATACCTACAAAAGGATGATGCAGAGCAGGAATCTTACCGTATATGATGTGGATGAGAAGGATATGCCTGTCTGGGAGATGTATGTGATATATCCTCGCGATAAGGGAAAGACCGGCGGCATCAGGGTCCATATGTACGATAGCATCCCCAGGAATCTTTTCGATCTGTCCGCTGGTAAGGATATTGTCGTCGATACGAAAGGCCTGATCAACGATTATGCCAATGTTTGCGGAACAATAGATAGAATAATAACGGAAGAAGGAAATGGAAAAAGGCATTAAGAGAACTGATAGAGGAATGTCGCGGCAAGGACGGGATCATTGAGAGATTCATTGTTTCGAGGGAGACGGAGATCATGGATTTGTTCGAAGAGATGTGGACCAGAGAAGGCAGCATCCGCGCTTGCAACAGATACTAGAGAAAGATTGGCAGGTCCGAGGGAAAGGCAGAGGGACTGGCCGAGGGAAAGGCAGAGATTGCAAGAAAGATGATGGATAACGGCTTAGCCCCGGAAGAGATTGAGAGGCTCACAGGCATTCCAGTCTCAAAGATTCAGCAGATCCGATTCATTACGAGGCAAAGTCCAACTCCTGTTCTTTCAAAGAATGTTGCTACAGGAACATTCATTCCCTCATCAATAGGCCAATCATTCGCCGGCCATGGGCAGATCATCTTTCCTCTCAGACACCGTTGACGATTCTCTAGGATGCCATTCTTCTACCATTTTGGCTACTGCGAGCGCTTACAAGTCATAATCCGGGGCGTCGCTCTGACTCTCGCGTAAGTATCCTCTTATCGCAGTTCGGCCTGTTCTTCCGTATCGATCACGACAATGTTCTGTTTGGTCTTCTTGGCTAGGGATTTTGTCATCATCCCGAGTTCCAGGAAGGCCGCGTTGTATATCGCATTCGGTACAAGGCATGTCGCAGTAAGCTGACCGCGAACCCTGTCGTCATTGATCTTCGAGTTCTGGAATCCGTAGACATCCATAGGCGTGATTATGCTCCCTAAGCGTTCGGCATAGCCCATCACGATGTCGCAGTCCGACCGGATGTCGACGGCCAGATCACCATCATCCCTCAGAGTGACGGTAACGGTAGCCTTCCTGTCACAGGCATTCATGACCGCTTTGGTAACTGACGTCATTTACATCACATCTTTAGGTTGAAAATAGTAAGTATCTGTCGAAAACATCCTTTTACACACAATCCAATTGAAAAATTAGTATGTAAATCAATGTCTCCTGCCTTTCCCTCTGTTCCTTGGCTTGTTCTTCTTCTGCGGTTTCTTGGGCGCTTCAGGGTATCTGCGCTTGATATCCTCCACCCTGGCCATGAACTCCTCGTTGAGTATGTCGCCACAGAACTCGCCTTGATACTGGTCGACCTTCGCGGCTATGAGGATCTTACCTGCCAGCGCACGTGCGATGTTCCCTCTCTGCCAGTAGGGCGCCTTGTGGACCTCGGGATGCTGGTAGATCACCCCGTGCTTCGGAGGCCTCTTCCCGGATTTGAGATGCCTGAACATGGCTTTCTCCGCTCCGAGCAGCTGGACGGTGGATGACGGCAGGGATGAGAGCCTCTCAAGTCCACCGGACAGGGATATCAGCCTTGCCGCCAGAGGTCCGCCCACTATGGCGCACATGTTGGGGCAGGTCTCCTCCACTATATTCTGGATGTAGGATTCCGTGCGTTCCTCATCGTCATAGAGACGGTACAGTGTATCGGCCAGATCCATAACTGCGTGCATGTCCTTGTCGTTGAAGTCGGAACCGATGGACTGGATGTCCACGCCCAGTTCTTCTATTATGGCGTCCCTGTCTCCGTACCTGGCGATCAGGTCAGCATATCTGGAATCCTTGGCGTAATCAGCGAGCTCCGGGAAGTGCATCCCGTACCACTCGTGGAGTCTCTCGTTGTACAGGTTGATCGTCGCAATCTGGTCATCAAGGTTCCTTATGGCCTGGACCAGGTTCTTGTCCCTGGGGACCGGTTCGGACGTCCTCAGCTTACCAAGTCCCATCATGACCTCGTGCATGAACGAATCGTCGAATCCGAACTTCTGGGGCGTGAGGAAAGAGGAGTCGAACAGTTCGGGCTTTCCCAATTCGGACTGCCTTCTGTCCCCTACCATCAGTTTCTCAGGAACCAGTGCCGCCAGTTCCCTCTCCTCGTCGAGGATCCCACCCCTCTGGACGGAGGCTAGCTTCTCGGCGACCGCTTGGGCATCCATCGGCATGAGCCTCTTCTCGACGATGCTGTGGGATCTCTCGTCGACGAGGAATACTCCGAACCACTTGGTGACCAGTATTGCCATGTTATCACATCTTGGATAGTTTCCTTATCTCGGCCTTCGGAAGGTCCGTAACATCTCCGCAGAGGAGCTGGAGTTTCGCTTGGAATTCCAGTTCTTCCATCCTGTTGTACGCCTCTTCCAGATTCCTTCCCTGCGTTATGGCGCCGTGGCGCTCCATCAGTATGGCCTTGTGGTCCCCGACGGCGGCGACGGCATCCACCAGTTTCTTCGATCCCGGGGTGTAGTAGCCGATCATGGGCACATCTCCCAGTAGCAGGACCCCTTCGGGGGTGATGTTGCTCTTGACGTTCTCCTTCCTGACCGCAAGGGTCACGCAGTGAAGGGGATGGCAGTGGATCACCGCATTGGTATCGAAATTCATGTTGTACAATGCGAGGTGGAACTTGTGCTCTATGGACGGTTTCCCTTCGGTGAGCACCTTGCCCTTGGAATCGATCACGACAAGATCCTCGATCTCCAGCATGCCCTTGTTCCTTCCGGACGGGGTTATGAGGATCTCCGAATCGTTGATCCGGACGCTCATGTTCCCGCCAGCGGACACGGTGAGCTGGCGGTCGTAGAGCATCCTGCAGATCCTGACTAGTTCCTGTCTCGCGTATCTCTCGTTCATTGTTTCACCAGATGGATCTCGCCGGGTTTCAGGATTCCCTTCTCGGTGATGAAACCGGTGACGAGCTCTGCTGGAGTCACATCGAAGGCCGGATTCAACGCCTTGGAACCGACGGGTGCGATCCTGATGTCCTTGACCATTGTGACCTCGGTCTCGGACCTCTGCTCTATGACGATGTCCTTGCCGGTCTTCGTGTCGAAGTCGAACGTGGAGATCGGCGCGGCCACATAGAATGGTATGCCGAAGTGCTTCGCGACTATCGCCTTGTCGAAAGTGCCGATCTTGTTGGCGAAGTCGCCGTTCTCGGCGATCCTGTCGGCGCCGGTGATGATCATGTCCACTCCCTGCGACATGTAGTATGCGGATGCTCCGTCGGGTATGATGGCGTGGTCTATGCCCTCCTGGTTCAGCTCCCAGGCGGTGAGCTGCATCCCCTGGAGGCGGGGTCTGGTCTCGGATGCGTATACGAAGAATCTCTTACCTTGTTCGTGGGCCTTCCTCATGGGTGCCAGAGCGGTACCTACGTCGACCGTTGCGAGGGCCCCTGCGTTGCAGTGGGTCATCAGCTTCATCCCGTCCTTTATGAGCTCTGCTCCGTATTCCCCGATCTTGGTGCACTTGTCGATCATCATCTGCGCATATCCGTCCGAGGCCTTCACAGGGTCCTCTCCGGCCTTCAGCTTGGCGTACATGTAATCCACGGCGTAGAACAGGTCGTTGGCCGTGGGTCTCGCGGCCTTGATGTCCTTGGATGCCTTGTCGAGATCGCATCCTTTCAACGCCGCCATGCACATGGCGTATGCCGCCGTAGCACCAATGGACGGGGCCCCGCGGGTGGTCATGTTGCGTATGGCCTCGGCAATGTCCAGATAATCGTCGAAATCCACAAGGACGATCTCTGCGGGAAGTTCCCTCTGGTCTATCATGCGTACCTTACCGTTCTCGAACCAGACTGCCTTGATCTCGCATTTCACACCGTCGACTGTTGCTTTCATGTAATGCACCGAACAGGCAATCGCTGTAGATTATACAAATATTTGCAATGAAAAAGGCGACAATTTATTATACGAACCACCTACGGACAATCATGGCAGAGGGATGCTCCAAGGATTTCGAGTTATACGTCACGAGCACCGGTACGGTACAGGTATCAAGCGATGTCAAGCTGAAGATCCTGCACGAATTGCAGGAGAGCGACCTGTCCCTGTCCGAGATATCCAAGCTGGTATCCAAAGCACAGTCCACGGTGTCGGTGCATCTGGACAACATGGTCCAGGATGGGCTTATAGCCGTCCACGACGACCTTCAGGACAACCGCAAGAAGTATTACTCCCTGATATCCCTGCCATTCGGCAAATCGGTACCGTCATCCGAGCAGTCCAAGGAGATTGCATTCAATCTCGTGTCCAAGGTGGCACAGGATCCGGAGAGGATGCTGAAGAGCATGGCTAGATTCGTCATACTGGGATTCGGAGTCATGGGACTCAATGTGGATCCGACGGCCAGCATCTTGGGTTTCTTCCACGGGGCGGCGATGTCGGGATCCATGACCGGACAGACCTTGGAGGAGACGATAGACAACGCCCGCAAATACTTCCGCGAGCTGGGGCTGGGCGAGGTCAGCATCTATTCCACCAGCCCTCTGACGATCATCGTCAAGGACAACACTCCGCTGACGGAGGAGGCGGCCAATACCATGATTAGGTACTTCGCCGGTTTCTTCTCCAAGATCCTGGAGGATGCCAACGGGAAGACCTACGAGATGGTCAGCAGCGAGGTGTTCGGCAGCGATTTCAATTACATCAGATTCGTACTGGAGCCGAAGCTCAATAAGACATCGATCCAGGAAGGCTGCGACTGCACGGAATGAGGGCGTCTTGAACGGAGAGTCCGGATCCGGGCAGGGAGAGGGAATATCCAGCATCGTGCTGGTCGCAGTCGCTGTAGCGGCTGTGCTCATCCTCGTAGGCGCCGGATACATGTACTCGCGCAAACCTTGAAACAGTCGATGCGGGTGGCCCAGCCATCCGTATCGACACCATTACAATCATGTGCCAGACATAGATGATTTATACATTTGGTTTGTGAAAAACGTCACACTTAAGAAACCGTGGTCACTGATACTCGGGTTTGAAAGTCAACAGCGCCCCGTTACCAAGCATACGGCAGTCCTCAAGAACCATCCGTATCCCGTTCTCGTCTACCCATCCGTCCCCGTCACAGGGAGTAGGTGCATCCTTGCCACCGATAATGAGCCCTCCGATGAATACTGTGTAGCGATCCACCATCTTTGCTTTGAAGAATGTAGATATGGTCTTCCCGCCACCTTCCACAAGGATGTTCTCGATGCCTAACTCCGCTAGCTTCTCCATCGCCGCATCGAGATCGATAGTATCTGTGCCAGCACGTATGATGTGATCACAGTTCCAAACGACATCGCAATCGCTCAAGGTGACCATTATGGTAGGCGCGCGATCGTTGAGGACCTGTGCATCCTGGGGCGTACGTCCATGCGGGTCCAGAACGATGCGTACGGGATTGGTGTCGTAATCCCTGTCCTTGAGGGTCAGGTGCGGATCGTCCGCTATCACGGTGCCGACACCTACTAGAATCGAATCATATTGCTTCCTAAGCCCTTTGACGCGGGTCTTGTCCTCGTCAGAAGATATGCGTATCTGCGTACGGTCCTCGCCGGCAAGTTTCCCGTCGGCGGACATGGCGCAGTTAACGTGGACGTAGGGCCTCATTGTTCTCCCCCGGAGTGACTGTGAATCTGTAGACGTTGTCCCTCCTCTCGACACCGAACTTCACGTCCAGGAAGGATTCCAACGTATCCATTTGGCTAAGCAGGTGTTTGCTGATCCTCGAGACGCTGAATCCGCTCTTCCCCTGGGCCATGGCCATGTAGGGCAGGACCTGGTCCGCGGTATGCACATCCATGGTAGCACCGCTGGTCATCTCTCTGATAAGGTCCGTGGCGGCATCCTCTCCCGCCTTGTCGGCGGTGTGCCCGCGTGATGTCAGGGCATTGCTGCCCAGCAGACCGTTCTCGAATTCGGCTGTGAGCACTATCCCTGCACCGCGGGAGTCTCCGTCGGTCTTCTGAATGTCGAATTCCACGTCCGCATATGGTTCCAGGGTGCTCTTGCAGCTGTTGATCATATCCCTGTTTATCCAATCGGGGAGCCGCTGGCTGAAGCATATCCCTTTGATGCTCTTAAGTTCGCCAAGAGATTCTATGTCCAGTGGTTTAATCGTGTCTATGGGGTCCAGCGTGGTTATGACGCGTCCTCCGCCCTGAGGGTAGAATCCGCGGTCGATGATCTTGACGTTGGCCTCGATGCCCATCCTCCTCATCAGGGGGAAAAGGAGAGTCTGGTACGAATCTATGGGAGGAGCCCACATGACATTGGTCCCTCCGCTGATATCCACGGTCAGTCTTTTCCTGTGGTTCCTTCCCGCCAGCATCATTGCCTGAAGAACGAGGCTGAGGCTTCCGGCGGTACCGATGTTCATCTCTATGTCATACTTCTGCTCGTTACCCGGGGTGAAAAGCAGTTCGCGGGATCCGATGGTGTTCCCCTCAACGGTGGAACCGGCCATCTGTGCGACCGCATCGACGGCCGCGCAGTGCTGCTTGGACAGTCCGTTGGTGGGCCTGTTCTCCCTGATACGTGTGAGGTGTGTAGTGACCCCGGTGACGGTAGCCATGGCTACAGAGGTGCGGACCATCTGTCCTCCACCCTCGCCTCTTGAGCCGTCTATCTCCAGGATCGTCATGGTTGGTGCATATGTCGACATTTATAATATAAGTAACCGCAAAAGAGGGATATGAGTGCGATAGCCGGGAGTCGAACCCGGGTCAGATGCTTGGGAAGCACCGATCATAGCCGTTGGACCACTATCGCAACTATGTGGGTCTATCCTCTGGATTGTAATAAAATGTTCTGCATTTTGTTTTTATATCATTTCTATGTTAGGTGATAATACGGACTCGTGGTCTAGGGGTTATGACGTCGCCTTCACACGGCGGAGGTCGCCGGTTCAAATCCGGCCGGGTCCACCATCTTTGTATTGTTATTTATTCCATTGATCTTACTTGACAAAAACGAGCGTTATAATCGCATTATTTTGCCTGTTGTTTATAGCTTACGCTGACGGATCCCCGCATCCGACCCACCGATCCTGCTATGCCAACGCAATTTACTATAGACGGTC
>Ga0079305_1000326_pt1 | contig 107523 bp, 98 predicted proteins | sample LMS_cellobiose_e_FD_79183 | JGI IMG/M metagenome (GOLD analysis project Ga0079305, IMG submission 79183) | Rumen-fistulated moose microbial communities from Alaska, USA - LMS_cellobiose_enrichment | ecosystem: Host-associated > Mammals > Digestive system > Stomach > Rumen fluid ...
CGATCCTCCCCTATGAGGACTGCTGCACGGTCTTCACGCCGCGCCATCCCAAGACGAAGCCCCATCTCGACGAGGTGCGCGAGGCCGAGGCCGCGCTCGACGCAGACGCGCTGATCGGGCGCGCGCTGGCACAGCGCGAATTCATCCGGCTGAAATGAACAGCCGAAAAAATAAGGAGGAAACACCGATGTATCGCTATCAGACCGAGATCCTGACCGTCGGAACAAAGTTCTGGTCGGACAAGGCAAACACGCAGGACGCCGCCATCCTGGACGAGTTTTTGAACATGAAGGCTGCCGAGGACTGGGAGCTCGTCACCTACGACTATATGGCGACGTCCTCGCAGATCAAGGGCGCGTTCATCATCACGTTCCGGCGCGAGGCGTAAGCGCGCCGGAACCGACGGGAAATCAACAAGAGAAGGGAAGATCCACATGAAACAGGCCAACTTCATCCTCGCCTGCACGCTGCTCGGCGTCGCCGCGGCGAACTTCGTCCTCGCGCTGCTCGCGCTGCTCGGGAAGGACAAGCGCTGATGCGCGCGGAGCTGATCGCCGTCGGCACGGAGCTGCTGCTCGGCAACATCGTCAACACGGACGCGCAGTTTCTTTCCGAGGCGCTGGCGGAGCAGGGTGTCGACGTGCTTTACCACACCGTCGTGGGCGACAATCCCGCGCGGCTGCGCGAGGCGCTCGCCATCGCGCGCGGTCGCGTCGACCTCATCGTCACGACCGGGGGCCTCGGCCCCACGTACGACGACCTGACCAAGGAGGTCATCGCGGAGACCTTCGGCCGCCCGCTCGTGCGGCACGAGGAGCTGGAGGCGTGGCTGCGGGAGCTGTTCGCCTCGCGCGGGCGCACCATGACCGAGAACAACCTGCGCCAGGCCTGTCTGCCGGAGGGCTGCACCGTGTTCCCCAACCACAACGGCACCGCCCCGGGCTGCGCCTTCTGCGCGGACGGGGTGCACGTGCTGATGCTGCCCGGCCCGCCGCACGAGTGCCGCCTGATGTGGGACACCGGCGCGCTGCCGTATCTGCACGCGCTGACGGGCGGGATCATCGTCTCGCACACGCTGCGCATCTACGGCAAGGGCGAGAGCGAGATCGAGTCCCTGCTGCACGAGCGCATCGCGGCCATGAAGAACCCCAGCGTCGCGCCCTATGCCAAGGCGGACGAGTGCATGCTGCGCGTGACCGCGAAGGCCGCGACGCGCGAAGAGGCCGAGGCGCTGCTCGCCCCGGCGGTCGAGGAGGTCATGGGCGTCGTCGGCGAATGGGTCTACGGCGTCGACGTGCCCGACCTTGAGACCGTTTGCTCCATGCGCCTGCGCGAGCGCGGGCTGACGCTCGCCGCGGCGGAGAGCTGCACGGGCGGCCTCCTCGCCAAGCGGATGACCGACGTGCCCGGCGCGAGCGCGGTGTTCCGCGGGGGCGTCGTGAGCTATTGGAGCGCGGTCAAGGAAGCCGTCCTCGGCGTACCGCACGCGCTGCTTGACGCGCACGGAGCGGTCTCCGCGCCCGTGGCCGCCGCGATGGCGGAGGGCGTGCGCGCCCTGACCGGCGCGGATCTCGCCCTCTCGGTCACGGGCGTCGCGGGGCCGGATTCCGACGAGCGGGGCAACCCCGTCGGGCGCGTGTTCATTGCGCTCGCCGGGCCGGACGGCACACAGGTGAAGGAGTGCAATTTCGGTCCGCGCACCCGCGCGCACATCCGCGCGCAGGCAGCAAACACGGCCTTCGATCTGCTGCGGCGGACGCTGGAGCGGGGCTGAAAAAACAAAAAAGCAGCCGTAAGGCTGCTTTTTTTGTGCGGAACGGAACGATTACAGACCGAGACCGCCGAGACCCAGGCCGCCCGCAAGCGCGTTCATGCGGCCGCTCATGGCCTCGTCCGCCTGGCGGAGCGCCTCGTTCACCGCGGAGATCACGAGATCCTGAAGCATCTCCACATCCTCGGGATCGACCGCCTCCGGCCGGATGTCCAGCGCGGTCAGTTCCTTTTTGCCGTTCACCGTGGCGCTCACCGCGCCGCCGCCGACGGTCGCGGTGAAGGTCTTTTCCTCGATCTCCTGCTGCGCCGCCGCCATATCCTGCTGCATCTTCATCAGGCGCTGCTGCATTTGCTGCTGCTGCATCGCCGCGCCGCTGCCGTTCGAAAAACCGCGCCGCGCGCTGTATCCCTTTGCCATCTTGCGTTACCTCCTCAATTCGGATCGTTGAATCGGCTGCTCATGCGCAGCAGATCCTGCATCTTATCGTGTTTCGCGCCGTCCGCCTCGCCGAGCTGCATACGGACGGCGATGCTGCGGCCAAGCGCGCGCTCGGTCACCTCGCGGATCGCCGCGAGCACGTCCGGCTGATCCAGCCGGTCCTTTTGAAAATCCGTGGCGCAGTAGACGGTCAGCACGTCGCCGTCCAGCCGTCCGCTCGCCGTGCCGATGAAGGCGCGCTGGCCGGGATTCAGGCGGTTCTTGTACTGCTCCAGCAGGCGCGTGAAGATCGCATCGTCCGCGCCGGAAGCGGCGGGCGCCGCCGGTACGGGCTCCGGCTGCGGTACGGGTGCGGACTGCGGCTGCGGTGCGGGAGGCTCGTCCCGGGGCGGCGGGCCCGCTTCCTCGGGCTGCGGTGTGAGCGCAGCGGGCTGCGCCGCGGGTTCTTCGGGCTGCGCCGCGGGTTCGGCGGGCTGCGGCGCCGGGGCTGCCGCCGGGATGCCGGACGCCAGACGCTCCTCCAGCCGTGCGATGCGCGCGTTCAGCGCGTTCAGATCGCCAGAAAGTCCCTCGTCGCACAGGCGCAGGAGACACAGCTCCGCATCCGTGCGGCGGTTGACGCTGTACTGCATCGCGGCGGTCGTGCTCTGCAGCAGGGCGCAGAGCTGGATCAGGCGGGTCGGGGCGGTCAGTTTTCGCAGCGCGGCAAGCTGCGCCGTGTCGTAACCGCCGGTGAGCAGCGCCGCGCCGCCCTCCGGCGCGGTGGCCTCGATCAGCAGGTCGCGCGCGAGCGCGCTCAGCTCGCCGAGCACGGCACCCACGTCCTTCCCGCCGGAATACAGCCGGTTCAGCAGCAGCAGCGCGCCCTTCGCGTCGCGCCGCAGCACGAGCTCCATGAGCTGCGCGGTCTGTGCGTTGCCGGCGAGGCCCAGCGTTTCGAGCACGGCGGCCCCGTCGATCGCGCCGCCGGCCGCCGCGCACTGGTCGAGCAGGCTCAGCGCGTCGCGCAGAGCGCCGTCCGCCAGGCGGGCGAGGAGCTCGGCCCCGTCGTCCCGCAGGTCGATCCCCTCCGCCTGCGCCACGAAACGCAGCCGCTCTGCGATCTCGCGCGGCAGGATGCGCCGGAACGAGAAACGCTGGCAACGCGACAGGATCGTGGCCGGGACCTTGTGCGGCTCCGTCGTCGCGAGGATGAACATCAGGTGCGCGGGCGGCTCCTCCAGGATCTTCAGCAGGGCGTTGAACGCCTGGGTGGAGAGCATGTGCACCTCGTCCACGATGTAGACGCGGCGCTTCACCTGCGCGGGGGAATAGATCGCCTCGTCCCGCAGGGCGCGCACGTTGTCCACGCCGTTGTTGGACGCGGCGTCGAGCTCCGTCACGTCCAGCAGCGCGCCGGACTCGATGCCGAGGCAGGACGGGCAGCGGTTGCAGGGGTCGCCGTCCTGCGGGTTTTCGCAGTTGATCGCCTTGGCGAGGATCCGCGCGCAGGTGGTCTTGCCGGTGCCGCGCGTGCCCGTGAACAGATACGCGTGGGACAGCCGCCCTTCCGCCACCTGGCGCTTGAGCGTGGCGGTGATGTGCTCCTGTCCGACCACGTCCGAAAACGTCTTGGGCCGCCACTTGCGGTACAGCGCCTGATACATGCCGTCCGCCCTCCTTTCGGTCTGCTCTGCCATGCGCGGCATGACAAAACCTCCGTATACAGCTGCGGGACCGGCGCCCTTGCGGCACATGGATGGTCCCGCTTAATGCTGCTCGGTTCCCCGCCTGACATGGTTCGCGGGTATCCATTGCGCAAGACCGGTCCCGCAGCTGTATGCGGAGGTGGTAATAAATATTCTACTATATCGCCCGGGTTTGTGCAACAAGAAAATTTTTGTTTTTTCAAAAAAAGGGCTTCACAAACGAAAAAAAGTGTGGTATGATACCCAAGCTGAAAAGCGCATGGGCCTGTAGCTCAGTTGGGAGAGCGTACGGTTCGCATCCGTAAGGTCGTGGGTTCGAATCCCTTCAGGTCCACCATGAAAAACCTCTTTTGCCCGTCTGGCAAAAGAGGTTTTTCTGTTGCTTGTTTCAGTGACTCGTGGTATCATTCTCTTGGCAGGACGGGCGTTCCCGAGCACGTGACGGCGGAACTCAGAGCAACCATAGAGGACATTTTTCTGAACGCGTTTCGTCTCTCATCCGATCCGCGGCCTTGCCTGGACCGTGGGCGAAAAACGGCACGCCGCTGATCGACGAGGCGAAGGTCTCCACTGAGTGTGAAGCGGACGGCAACGATGAGCTGGAGCATTTCGATCATTTCATCTGCAAGATCCTCGCGACCTATGCCGATAAGGCCGTGCTGAACGATCCGGGCAAGATCGACGATCACGTCTTCAAGCCGGTGCTCTTTGAATTCCCGACCTACGAGTATTTCGTCACCGGCGGGAAGGTCGGCAACTGCGGAAAAATGGACTGAGCCGCAGCGCGAAAGGAAAGGAGCGGCAGCCCATGAGCATTTCGGTGAATCTGTATTACCACGGCAAACACGGCAGCGCGCGGCGCTTTGCCGAGGAGATGGAGCGCAGCGGCCTTGCGGACGAGATCCGCGCGGAGGAGGGCAACCTGAGCTATCGCTACTTCCAGCCGCTCGACGATCCGGAGACGATTCTGCTCGTCGACGTCTGGCGCGATCAGGCGGCGATCGACGCGCACCACGCCAGCCCCATGATGCGCCGTCTTGCGGCGCTGCGGGAGGTCTACGACCTGCGTGTGACCGCGGAGCGGTACGCGTCGGTCGACGCGCCCGCTTCGGACGAGCGCTTTTTGAGAAAATGAGAGGGAGGAAAGCGCGGACGCGCGACCGCACGGCCGGCCGCACGGCATTCGGCCGGCCGTTCCCGCTCTCCCGGCGTGCCGCGCCTTCCGCCGAAGAAACGGTTGTATTTTTCCGAAAGATGGGGTAAAATCAAACCGTAATATCGCGAGCGCGATACAAATGAAAAGAAAAGAGGTATGCATATGGGTGGTATTCTCGTGGCGATCCTGGTCGGCGCCGTTTCCGGCTGGCTGGCCGGTCAGATCATGCACAGCAAGTTTTCCGTTCTCGGCAACATCCTGCTCGGTGTCGTCGGCGGCTTTGTGGGCAGCCTTCTGCTCGGCCTCATCGGCATCCACGGCTCCGGCATCATCGGCAACATCATCGTCGCGGTGGTCGGCGCCTGCGCGGTGATCGCCGGTACGCGCGCGATCAAAAAGTGACGGGGCTGCGCGCGGGTCTGCCGCTTGCCAAATCCGCGCGCATCCATAGAGTGAAGATACCGCCTATGAAGAGTGCGCGAGGGACAAGCCCGCTGACCGCACAGCAACCTGCTGCCCGGTAAGGTGCTAACGCTTGATCGATAGGGGACCGCACCGCCGCGCCGCGGCCCTGTCGAGACGATGGGGCCGCTTTTTTTGCGCTCTTTACGGCGGGAGAAAGGAGCATGGATGCTCGTCGTCAGCAAATGCCTCACCGGCGCGCCCTGCCGTTACGACGGCGGCGCGCACCTCGTGCCGGAGATCCGTGCCCTTGCGGACGCGGGCGCGGCCGTTGCGGTCTGCCCGGAGCAGCTCGGCGGTCTGCCGACGCCCCGCACGCCGAGCGAGCGCACGGCGGACGGCCGCGTGGTCGACCGTTCCGGCGCGGACGTCACGGCCGCCTTCGCGCGCGGCGCGGAGCGCGCGCTGGCGCTCTGCCGGGCGGAGGGCTGCACCGGTGCGATCCTGAAGGCGCGCAGCCCCTCGTGCGGCTGCGGCGCGATCTATGACGGCAGCTTCACCGGCACGCGCGTGCCGGGCAGCGGCGTGTTCGCGCAGCGCCTGCTCGATGCCGGGCTTCCGGTCGTCACCGAGGAGGAGTACCGCGCCGCGGGCGGCGTCTCGCTGGAGGCCGTCGGCCCGGAGAATTGGCGTCTCGGCCTCGCGGTCGCGGACGCGCAGCGCGCCTTCGTCTCGAGCGCCGACCGTCTGCTCGCGCGGGCGTATGCCTACCGCGCGCAGCGCAGCCGCGCCGTCGTGATCCGCTGCGGCGCCGAGGCCGTCGGCATGGCGCTCTGGTACGACTGCCCGGCCCTGCGGGCCTATGACTTCAGTCAGCTGTTCATCGACGCGCGCTTCCAGGGCCGCGGGTACGGCCGCGCCGCCGCACGGCTGATCCTTGCGCAGCTGGCGCGGGACGGCCGGTTCGACCGTGTGATCCTTTGTTATCTTGACGGCAACGAGGCGGCGCGCCGCCTGTATGAAGCGCTGGGCTTCGTCCCGACCGGCGAGCGCGACGGGGACGAGATCGTCATGGCGCTGCGGCTTCCGCCGCGCGGAGAGGAGGAGACCGGATGTCGACGAGCAGGGAATACCTGACCTTTGTGCTGGAGCAGCTCTCCGGGCTGGATGGTGTGCGCAGCCGCGCCATGATGGGCGAGTATGTGCTCTATTACCGCGGCAAGGTGGTCGGCGGCGTCTATGACGACCGCCTTCTCCTCAAGCCGACGCCCGCCGCGCGCCGTCTGTTGCCCGCCGCGCCGCTGGAGGTGCCGTACCCCGGCGCACAGCCGATGCTGCTTGCGGACGTGGACGACCGCGCGTCGCTCGCCGCCGTCCTGCCCGCCATGTACGACGAGCTGCCGGAGCCGAAGCGCCGCCCGCGCGGCGGCAGACCGCAATAGGACTCTATAAACAGCGAGGGGGCGCAGGCAAAGCCTGCGCCCCCTCGTCCGTTCAAAAAGGCCCTGCGCCCCCGTTTTTGTCCGTTTCCCCGGCTTCGTCCTCCCACGCCGCGCGTCGGGCGGCGGCGATCATGCCCGCGCCGAGCGCCAGCACCAGCACGAACGCCTCCGCGCCGGAGGCCGCCTCCATCGTGCGGGCAAACGCGCCGGCGGCGTCTCCGAACGTCCCGAGCATGGCACGCTCGAGCGACAGCATCGCGCCGATCGCGCCTGCGCAGGCGATGTTCCGCAGCGCGATCATGACGCTCGAGCGCGTCCGGAACGCCCGGATCACGTTTCGGATTGCCAGCCCCGCGAGGCAGAAGGTATAGGCGGCGATGGCGAGGATGACGGGCAGGGCGTACTGTGCGTTGCGCTGTTCGAGGATCGTCAGCAGCGTCATTCCCGAGAGCACGATCGCCAGCAGCGCCATCGCCATGCCGTTGCGGCGCAGGTTGTCCGCCGCTGCGCGCCGTCCGCTGCGCGCCGCGCTCACTGCGGACAGCCGCATGCAGCCGAGGACGCAGAAATAGGCCGCGAGCGTCACCGACCACCAGGACCGGTAGCGGAACGCGAGCGCGCCGTGAAAGACCGCGTAAGCCAGGCTGCCGCCCGCGCTGAGCAGCGCCGGCAGCAGGGGATATCGCTCCCGCAGCGTTTTGAGCGTTTCCCGCATCGTTCCGCACTCACCGTCCCCTGTGCGCCCGCTGCAGACGGGCGCCGACTCTTCCGTTACTCTAACACGCCTCTGCGCGTTCTGTCAAACGAAAAGCACCCGCCCGCGGCTCGCCGCGGACGGGTGCAGACGTCCTCTGCGCTCGGTTCAGGCTTTCCACAGCCCGTGCAGATTGCAGTAGGCGTAAACGGCCTCGACCTCGTCCCCCTCGCAGAGGGCGAAGCAGACCTTCGGCTCGTCGCCCGGGCGCAGCGCCTTGCGCTGGCAGCCGGTTTTGGTCTGCACGGCGACCCACTCGATATAGTGGTTGTCGAGCATCGGGTGCGCGACGGAGCCGACGGTCACGACGACCGTCCGGTTCTCGACCGTCACGGCGGGCACGTGCTTTTCGCGCGCGGCGTCGGTCGTGCCGGCCTCGAGCTTCTGCATCGGTTCGCCGCAGCAGATGAGCGGCGCGCCGGTCTTCTTCACGACCGCGACGATCTGGCCGCAGTGCGTACAGCGATAGAATTCCAGTTCCATGGTGCTTTCCTCCCTGTTTTTTGTCCTGCGGAACGGCTCAGTAGTTCTCGCAGTTGATCTCAAAGTAGGCCTGCGGATGGTTGCAGGTCGGGCAGACCTCGGGCGCCTTTTCGCCCACGACGATGTGCCCGCAGTTGCGGCACTCCCAGACCTTGACGCTGCTCTTGGCAAAGACCTCGGCGGCCTCCACGTTCTTCAGCAGCGCGCGGTAGCGCTCCTCGTGGTGCTTTTCGATCGCGGCCACCAGGCGGAAGCGGCGGGCCAGCTCCGGGAAGCCCTCCTCCTCGGCGGTCCTGGCAAAGCCCTCGTACATGTCGGTCCACTCGTAGTTCTCGCCCTCGGCGGCGGCGAGCAGGTTCTCCGCGGTGCTGCCGATGCCGCCCAACTCCTTGAACCAGAGCTTGGCGTGCTCCTTCTCGTTCTCCGCGGTCTTGAGGAAGAGCGCCGCGATCTGCTCGTAGCCCTCCTTCTTCGCCTTGGAGGCAAAATAGGTGTATTTGTTCCTCGCCTGGGACTCGCCCGCAAAGGCCGCCTCCAGGTTCTTCTCGGTCTGCGTGCCGGCGTATTTGCTGTTCATGCTCATGTTCGCTCCTTTCGTTTGTGGTTGTTGTCGCAGGCCCGCGGCGCCGCCGCGCTGCCGTCGATCCGTTGTGGGTGTGCGGCGCGCTGCGCCGCCGTTACGCTTTGCCCCTTGCGCGGCACGCGGGGCAGACGTGGCGGACCCTCAGGTCGTACCCGAGGATCTCCTCTCCGAGCTGCCGCGTCAGGGCTGCGGTGAGATCGTCGAAGCTGACGTCCGTCAGCGCGCCGCACACGGCGCACACCAGGTGGTCGTGCCGCGCGGTTCGGTCGTAGCGGTCGGCACCGCCGGGGACCGGGATGCGCCGGATCAGCCCCTCTTCGCACAGCCGCCGGAGATTGTTGTACACGCTCGCCTGCGACACGGCCGGATACCTTTCCCGCAGTGCCTCCAGCACCTGTTCCGCCGTCGGATGGCTGCGGGAGACGAGGACGATCTCGTAGATCTGTTTTTCGTATTTCGTCATAGCGTTCTCTTACATGTAGTCCGTAATTAGAATTTTTCTAAAATTATTATAATTGATCTAATTCTGTCTGTCAAGTGTTTTCTTCCGATTGCATTTTCCCCGCCGCTGCGGTATCATAAACCGTATCCGTTGCGGTTGAAATGCAAAAAGCAGGAGGCATTCCATGACGAAAGACGAACTGATCGCCCATGTCCGCGCCCGATACGGCGTGGAGCCGGAGTATCTTTGGGAGAGCGCACCAAATACCTTTGCGCTGCGCCGGCGCGGCAGCCGCCGCTGGTTCGCCGTCGTGATGGACGTGCGCCGGGACCGGCTGGGCCTTGCAGGCGCGGGCAGCGTCTTCCTGATGGACGTGAAGTGCGGGCCGCTGCTCGGCGGGTCGTATCTCGGCCTGCCCGGCGTCGTGCCCGCGTACCATATGAACAAGCAGCATTGGCTCGGCGTCCTCTTGGACGGCTCCGCCGCGGACGACACGGTGTGTGAGCTGCTGGACGTGAGCTGGGAGCTGACGCGGCCGAAGGGCAGGCCGTCCGCCGCCCGAAAAGCGGAGGCCGCAACATGAGAACGGAGCGGCGCAGCGCGCTTTTGCCCATTCTTGCGGCAGTCGTCTGCCACACCTTCTGGGGCTTCAGCTTCCTTGCCTCGCGCACCGCGCTGGACACGGCGCATATGTTCCTGCTGCTGAGCCATCGCTTTCTGCTGTCCTTCCTCGTGATGAATGTGCCGCTGCTCCTGCGCGCGGCGGAGCTGCGCCTGCGCGGCAAGCGCGTGCTGCTGCCGATCCTGCTGGGCCTGGCCGAGCCGGTGGTCTACTTTTTCGGCGAGCAGTACGGCATCCTGCACTCCAACACGATCTTCTCCGGCGTGATGATCGCCATGATCCCCATCGTCTCCACGCTGGCGGCGGCCCCGATCCTGGGTGAGCGCCCGACCGCGGGCCAGATGCTGTTCGGCCTGCTCTCCGTCGCCGGCGTCGTCGGCATCGGCCGGATGAGCAGCAGCTCCGGCGCGCTGGATTGGCTCGGCGTCGCAGGCCTTCTCGTGGCGGTGCTCTCCGCGGTGGCGTACACGCTGCTCAGCCGCCGCATTTCGGCCGATTTCACGCCCTTTGAGCGCACCTATATGATGATGGCCGTGGGCGCCGCGGTGTTCACCGCGCTGGCGGCGTTTCATTGCCGCGGCAGCCTCGCAGCGTATCTCCGCCCGCTGGGCGAGCGGCCGTATCTTCTCTCGGTGCTGTTTCTCGCGGTGTGCTGCTCCGTCGTGGGCTATCTGCTCTCCGGCTATTCTCTCACCGTCATGACCGTCGCGCGGGAGACCGTGTTCGCCAACCTGACCACGGCGGTGTCGGTCTTTGCCGGCGCCGTTCTGCTGCACGAGCCGTTCACTGTCTGGGGCGGCGTCTGCTGCGGGATGATCCTCCTCGGCATCTACGGCGTCCAGCGCATGTCGCCGCGCGCCGCCTGAGCGCGAAAATTGCCCGCCGGGCCGCTTTTTGCAAGCGCCCGGCGGGCTTTTTGTCGTTTGGCCGCCGTCCGGCTCACAGGTCGATCCGCTCGAATTTCCGGATCGACGCCCGGCAGGACAGCGCCGTCACTCCCGCGTACAGGACTGCCGCGCCGCCGAGCAGCGCGAGCTGGAGCCCCATCCGATCGCCCGCGGGCGCGTTGAAGAACGCGAGCCCCGGCAGGAAGTGGATCGCCTCCCCGGCGAAGACCGTCACCATGCATACGGCGATGAACAGGAAGAACGGCACGCCGACGTTGTAGGCCGTGCGGAAGAACGTGCCGAGGAACACGGCGTTGAATTCCGCGAAGATCACGAGCGCGCAGGCGAGGAACAGCGGCGTCGCGTTCATCAGCGCGTTCGTCCGGTAGACCGCCGCGCCCGCGAGCGCGGTCATGCGCAGGGCGGTCAGCGCGGCCATGATCGCAAAGGCCAGCAGCTCGAAGAGGCAGCAGAACGCGTATTTTGCCCGCACGAAGTCGCTCTTGCGCACGGGCAGCAGCACGGTGTAGAGCGTGTCGTTTGCCTCGCGCGCGGCAAGGAAGCTCTGGAAGATGCCCATGCACGCGAAGAACGCCCCCAGCAGGATCGGGTACCCGGGCACGAGCGTCAGCGCCGCCGCGAGCAGGAACAGCGCCGTCAGCGGCGACATGGCGAGCCGCAGCTCCTTAGTCAGCAAGTCTTTCACGCAGGGCCTCCTTTTCGTAATGCACCATGATCTCGTCCAGCGTGCGTCCCGCGCCCTCCGCGGCGCAGCGCCGCAGGAAGTCCTCCATCGGCTCGGCGGCGATCAGCCGTCCCTTGGCGATGTAGGTGATGTGGTCGGCGCACTTTTCAAGGTCGCTGGTAATGTGCGTCGAGAACAGCACGGCCACGCCCTGCTCCCGCAGGTAGAGGAACACGTCCAGCAGCTCCTCGCGCGATACGGGGTCAAGTCCGCTCGTCGGCTCGTCGAGCAGCAGCAGCTCCGCCCGGTGCGACAGCGCCAGCGTCAGGTTCAGCTTCACCCGCATGCCCTCGGACAGCTGTCCTGGCGTCTTGTCCTCGTCCAGCGCGAACGCCTCCATGTACTTGCGGTAGGCCGCCTCGTCCCAGTTGGGGTAAAAGCGTCTCGTCACGGCCACGATGTCGCGCAGCTTTTTGCGTTTGTAATAGTCCACCGCGCCGCCTGCGTAGCCGATGCGCCGCTTGATCTCACCCTCGTGCCCGGCCAGATCCAGCCCAAAATAGCGGATCATGCCCGCGTCGGGGTGCACGATGTTGAGGATGGACTTGAGCGTGGTCGTCTTGCCGGCGCCGTTGCGTCCGATGAAGCCCATGATGCTGCCCCGCTCCACGGCGAAGGACACGCCGTCGAGCAGGAATTTCGGGTACTGCTTGCGCAGCCCCGCGACCTCCAGGATCGTTTCCGCCATGCTCATGCCTCCCCATCCGCGCCGAAGATGCGTGCGTAGATCGCCTGAAAGGCGTCCTTCGGCAGGATCGCCAGTCCGCGCTTCACGTCGCCCAGGAGCAGCAGCGTGTCGCCCGGATGGATGTCCACCAGCTCGCGCGCCTCCTTGGGGATGACGATTTGCCCCTTTTCTCCCACGGTCACCGACCAGGCGCCGCGCCGTTTGTTCTCCTTCATCGTCGCCTTCGCTCCTTTGTCAGAAAAGTGTGATTTGTATAACTTATCATACCACCGAAGCGAAGAAAGTCAAGGGGAGATTTCACCCCCGCGCCCGCCGGCGCGAAACCTCCCCGCCGCCGCATGCCAAGCCCTCGGTTCTTTCAAAGGAGTATTTCGCGCTCCGGCGCGAGGCCCTTTCTGTTCGCGCAGAAAGGGCCGAAAGACGCGCCAAAACCTCTTCGGTTTTGGAATCCCGCCGCCGATCCCCGCAAAATCCCTGCAAACCGGACCGGCGCACCGGCCCGAACGTCTCTGCCTCCTTTGCGCTGCCGCGCCTTTCCGCAATCCTGCGCCTGCCCCGCGCTCTTGCTTCCGCGCCTCCGCAGGCCGCAAGCCGCAGCGTTTCTGCGTTTTTTCTGGGTTGCCTGTCTTTGCTTTTGTACCGGCCCTTTTCGTGCCCTGCCCCCGGGCGGCTTTCCAAAGGTAACTTGTTTTTCCAGCTGCGCCTCACCCCCGGGCGGGTTTCCAAAGGGAGGGCCGGAGCCCTCCCTTTGGTCGGTCAGGAGAGAGGATTTTCAAGGAGGAAACCCAATCGAAAGGGTCCTCTCCTTGAACGTGTCTTTGCGTACTTTCTGCACGAGCAGAAAGTACGTCGCGCCCGCCGGCGCGAAACCATCCCTCGCGCCCGCCGGCGCGTCAGCCCCTCACAGCTCCCGATCCCGATACAGCCGGATCGACAGCAAACACGAGAGCGCATACAGCGCGACGATCCCCGGCACGGCGACCGCCGTGAGCAGCTTCGGCGAGGGCAGGCGGAGCATCAGCGCCCCCAGCGGCGCGCGCGTCAGCGCGAGCAGACCGAGCGTCATCAGTCCCGTCATCGCAAACAGCAGGATGCGTCCCTTCTCCACACCGAAGCGGAAGAAGAACGGCAGCATCACCGCCGGCGCCAGCAGGCCGAGCGCGAGGTCGACCAGCAGCAGCGCCGCAAGGTCGGCGCCGCTGCGCACCGCGCCGGAGAGAAAGCTCACCAGCAGCTGTAGCACCAGAAAGCCCGCGAGGCAGAGCGCGCCCATGAGGTATTTCTCCCCCACGAACTGCGCGCGGGAAACGGGCAGCGTCTGCGCGTATACGTCCCATTTTTCCCGCTCGTCGTAGCTCAGCAGCGTCGCCGGCATCAGCCCGACGAGCAGGCAGGGGAACACGGTGTAGTAATCGCTCTGACTGCCGACGACCGACACGCCGAGAAAGATCGCGATGATCAGCAGGAACGAGCGGCAGTATTTTGCGAGCAGGAAGAAGTCCTTGATGAGCAGACCCGTTTTTTTCATGTCACGCCTCCTCCTTTGCCATGAAGATGAAGAGCTGCTCGATGTCCACCGCGCCGACGGCGAGCCCTGCGGGCACGTCGCCGCGGCGCATCAGCGCCTCCGCGCCGTAGGGCGTCGTGCGGCGGCCGAGCACTGCGCCCTCCGGCAGCGCGCGCAGCTCGTCGAGCGAGCAGCGGACGATCCCGTACTCCTCGTGCAGCCGATCCTTTTCTTCACACAGCAGCAGCCGCCCCCTGTGCAGAAACGCGATGTAGTCGCACAGCTTTTCAAGGTCGCTCACGATGTGGGACGAGATCAGGATCGCGTGCTCCTCGTCGCGCGTGAAGTCGCTGAAGAGCTCCAGCACCTCGTCGCGCGCAATGGGGTCGAGCCCGCTCATCGGCTCGTCGAGCAGCAGCAGCTTCGGCCGGTGCGCGAGCGCCGCGGCGAGGCCCAGCTTTTTCTTCATCCCGAGCGAGAGCTCCTTGAACGCCTTGTTCTCCGGCACGTTCAGGCGGCCGAGCAGGGCGGCGAAGGCCGCGTCGTCCCAGTTCCGGAAGATGCCGCGCATGATCCGCGCGATGTTCCGCGCGGTCAGGCAGGCGGAGAAGCCGACCTCGTCGAGCATCACGCCCACGTCCTCCCGCGCGAGGGGATAGCTCTCGCGCGCATCCCGGCCGAAGAGCGTGATCGTGCCTCCGTCGCGGCGGAGCATGTCGAGGATCAGCTTGATGGTCGTGGTCTTGCCCGCGCCGTTCTCGCCCACAAGGCCGAGGATAGCGCCGCTCGGCAGCGCAAGGTCGATGCTGTCGAGCGTGAAGTCGCGGTAGTGCTTCGTCACGCTTTTGAGTTCCAATGCGTTCATTCTGTTTCCTCCATGATCAGGCGGATCATTTCCGTCACCTCGTCCCGGCTGACGCCGCAGGTCGCGGCCAGGCGGGCGATCTCCTCCACGTGCGCCTCGATCGCGCGCAGGTTCTCCTCGCGCATCAGCACGGCGTTCTTCGGCGCCACGAAGCAGCCCTTGCCCGGCACCGTATAGAGCAGGCCCTCGCGCTCCAGCTCGTCGTAGGCGCGCTTGGTCGTGATCACGCTGATGCGCAGATCCTTGGCCAGGCTGCGGATCGAGGGCAGCGCGGCGTCTGCCGGCAGCGCGCCGCTGACGATCTGTGCCTTGAGCTGGGTGAAAATCTGGTCGTAGATCGGCAGCGCGCTTCGGTTGTCGATGCGGATGTCCATGAAACGCCTCGCTTTCTCAAACTGTATATATTAAATATACACAGTTATAACAGTTTGTCAAGCAAAAAAACGCGGGGCTCCGAAAAAATTCGGAGCCCCGCGCCGGGGATCGGGTCACAGGACGCCGCGGAGGAAGATCTCCAGCCCGATGGCGATCAGGATCGCGCCGCCGAGGATCGACGCCCTGTCCGCGAGATACGTGCCAAGCCTGCGGCCGAGGTGCAGCCCGCCGATGCATACGGCGAAGGTCACTGCGGCGATCAGCGCCGCGGCGGTCAGCGCCGCGCCTGCGTCGTAGGATGCGAGCGTGAAGCCGACGGAGAGCGCGTCGATCGAGGTGGCCACGCCCTGCAGCAGCAGCGCGGGCGCGCCGAGACCGGGATGCACCTCGCCCGCCTCGCCGCCGCGCAGCCCGTCGCGCAGCATCGTCCCGCCGATGCAGAGCAGCAGCCCCAGCGCGATCCAGGGCACGAACCGCTCCGCCGCGCGGAAGCGCTCCACCACGGTGCGGACGCACAGCCAGCCGAGCAGCGGCATGAGGAACTGGAAAAAGGCGAAGGTCCCGGCGATCAGACATCGCCTGCCGCGGGGCATGGCCGGTTCGTGCAGGCCGTTGGCGAGGGAGACGGAGAACGCGTCCATCGCGAGGCCGAAGCCGAGCAGTATGCTGTTGAGGAAAAAGATTGCGCCCATGCCGCGCCTCCCCATGCGGAATAACTCAAAAAATATACCACCGGACGGCGCCGGGCGCAAGGGGGAAAAGCGGAGAAAAGCGGAGAAATCCGGAGAAAATCCGAGACGAAAAACAAAGCCCTTCGATCGTTGCAAAATCTAAAAAACCAGAAGCAAAAACCGTAAGAACGGAGCGGAAAAATAACAAAATTAAAGATTTTTTGCTCCGGCGGCGCGTTCCGCCGCCTCCACCGTGTGCAGGGCGAGAACGGCGCTTGTCACGGCGCCGACGCCGCCCGGCACCGGCGTGATCGCGCCCACGACGGGCGCGACCTCGTCGAACACGGCGTCGCCGCACAGGCCCTGCGGCCCCGCGTTGACGGACACGTCCAGCACGATCTGGCCCGGCCGGACGTGCGCGCGCGTCAGGCTCGCGGGCGCGCCCGCGGCGGTGACGATCAGGTCGGCCTCCTGCGTGAGGGCGGGCAGATCGCGCGTTTTCGTGTGGCAGAGGGTGACGGTGGCGTCGCGCGCGAGCAGCAGCAGCGCGATCGGCCGCCCGATCACGAGCGAGCGTCCGATCACGACGGCGCGCATGCCCGCGCAGTCCGCGCCGTAGTGGTCGAGCAGGGCGAGGCAGGCGCGCGCCGTGCAGGGCGCGAAGCCGAGCGGGCGGCCGGAGAACACCCCGGCGAGGGAGAGATCGGTCATGCCGTCCACGTCCTTTTCGGGGGCGAGGGCGCCGCGGATCGCGTCCTCCCGCGCGCGCAGGCGGGCGGGCAGCGGGCGGAACAGCAGGCAGCCGTGCACGGCGGGATCCGCGCTGAGCGCGCGCAGGTGCGCGATCAGCGCGTCGGCCGAGACGTCCTCGGGGAGGACGACGGTCTCCGCCTCGACGCCGGCGGCGGCGCAGCGCTTTTGGGCGCCGCGCTCATAGGCGAGGTCGCCCGGCTGCGCGCCGATGCGCACGAGCGCAAGGCGCGGGGTCACGCCGCGCGCGCGCAGCGCGTCGGCGCGCGCGCGGGCTGTGCGGATCAGGGCGTCGGCCGCGGGCGCACCGGCCCACAGGGCGGCGCCGTCCGCCGGAGAAGTGAAAAACGCCATCGGAAGGCCTCCTTTTTTCCGAGCGCGGGATCGTTGCTGCTGCGAGCATCATACCACACTTCCGGCGGATTTGCAATCGGCGGACGAGCGTCGCCGGTGCGTGGAAAACCTCGTCGTTTTGCATAAAATCGCCGAAAAACGAATGGGTATTCTAACAAAATGCGACAAAACAGATTGACTTTTGCCTGAATGATGATACCATATACAATGCCCGAAAAGGGGGAAGAAATCGAATGAGTCATATCAAAAAAGAAAGATGCAGCAGGCAGATCGGCCTGCTGCTGATACTGTGTCTGCTGCTGGGGACGCTGGCCGCCTGCGGCGGCAAAGCGGACGGGCAGACCGCCCCGCAGCCGCCCGCGCCGGAGCCGACCGGTCAGGCGGCGGAGCCGACACCGCAGCCGTCCGAACCGACGCCGCCGGCGGAGGAATACGAGCTCGCGCGCGAAGCGGGCTGCAACCGGCTCACGTTCTACTGGTCGAGCGCGTCGGCGGACTACGACGCGTGCGACATGTGGATCTGGTGGGACGGGAAGGACGGCGGGGGCTGCCGCTTCCATCCCTGCGCCTACGGCGTGAAGTGCGTCGTGAACGTGCCGGAGGACGTCGCCCAGGTGGGCTTCATCGTCCGCACGGACTGCTCTGACCCCGGCGGCAGCGCCTGGGGCAGCGCGAACAAGGACTTTGCCGACGACCGCTTCGCGGTCATCACCGGGGAGGACACCGTGATCTATCTCAAGACCGGCGACGGCGGACAATATACGAGCGCGGACGGCGGCGCGACGCTGGAGGAGATCCGGCTGTTCTCCCTCGCGGGCATCCTCTCGGCGCACGAGCTCCGCTACTTCATCAGTCCCAAGGCGGCGCTGACCGCGCTGAGCGATGTGTCCGTGGTGCGCGTGAGCGAGGCCGGGCGCACCGCGCTGACGGTGACGGACGTCTCCAGCCTCGGCAACGCGGTGACAACGGGCGTCATCACCGTGGCGGAGGAGCTGGACGTCTCTTACGCCTATGAGGTGACGCTGCGCGATTACGGCACCGTGACCGCCGTGCCGACCGAGATCTTCGACAGCGCGGACTTTGTCGAGCGCTTCACCTACGACGGGGACGACCTCGGCGCGGTGACCCGCGACGGGAAAACGACCTTCAAGGTCTGGGCGCCGACGGCGAGCCGCGTGCTGCTGAACCTCTACGCCGCGGGCGACGGCGGCACGATCCTCGAGAGCGTGCCCATGACGCGCGGGGACAGAGGCGTTTGGAGCGTGACATACGACTGCGGCCACGGCACGTATTATACGTATACCGTGAGCACCGCGGTCGGCGACCAGGAGGCGGTGGATCCCTATGCGCGCGCCGTGGGCGTGAACGGGAACCGCGGCATGGTCGTGGATCTTGCGCGCACCGATCCCGCGGACTTCGGCGTGGAGGGCTACGTCACGGGCGCCGCGTCCTATGCCGACGCGGTGATCTGGGAGGTGCACGTGCGCGATTTCTCCAACCGGATCGCGGACGCGCAGTACCCGGGCAAATACCTGGCCTTCACCGAGACCGGACTCAGGAACGCCGCGGGCGTGCCCGTCGGCGTGGACTATCTCAAGCAGCTCGGCATCACGCACGTCCATTTGCAGCCGGTGTACGACTTTGCGACCGTGGACGAGACGAAGCCCGACACGCCCCAGTTCAACTGGGGCTACGACCCGAAGAACTACAACGTGCCCGAGGGCAGCTATGCCACCGACCCCTACGAGGGCGAGGTGCGCATCATGGAGTTCAAGCGCATGGTGCAGGCGCTGCACGAGCAGGGCATCGGCGTGGTGATGGACGTGGTGTACAACCACACCTACGACCTCAATTCCAATTTCAACAGGATCGTACCTTATTATTACTATCGCTTCAACGCGTCCGGCAAGGCGTCCAACGGCAGCGGCTGCGGCAACGAGACCGCGTCCGAGCGCGCGATGTTCCGCAAATTCATGGTGGACAGCGTGGCCTACTGGGCGGAGGAATATAAGGTGGACGGCTTCCGCTTCGACCTGATGGCCCTGCACGACGTGGAGACCATGCGTCAGATCGAGGCGCGGGTGCACGCGATCAACCCGCACGCGCTGCTCTACGGCGAGGGCTGGACCGGCGGCTCCACGCCGCTGTCTGCGAGCGAGCAGGCCAGCCAGGGCAATATCCGCCGGATCAAGGCGTCCGAGGGCGCGATCGGCGCGGTCGCGGTGTTCAACGACGTGATCCGCGACGGACTCAAGGGCAGCGTGTTCGCGGCCGCAGCGCAGGGCTACATCAACGGCCACGCGGCGGAGGACAGCGCGAAGAGCGTGATCTTCGGCCTGCGCGGCGGCGCGAAGAGCGACGCGGCGAGCTGGTACACGGACGGCGCGATGGTCGTGAACTACATGTCCGCGCACGACAACCACACGCTGTGGGATAAGCTGGCGCTCTCCTGCCCGAACGCGACGGTCGAGGACCGCCTTGCGATGCAGCGCCTCGGCGCGGCGGCGGTGCTGCTGGCCAAGGGCACGCCGTTCTTCCTCGCGGGCGAGGAGATGCTGCGCACGAAGGACGGCGACGCGAACAGCTACGCCTCGTCCGACGCGGTGAACAACCTCGACTGGGAGGCCCTGACGCCGGACAGCGACGCCTACGCCATGATGACGTGGTACCGCGCGCTGATCGCCCTGCGGCGGGACAACGAGTTCCTGCGCCGGGGCGACGTGTCCTGCCGCGTGCTGGAGGACAGCGCGATCGAGATGACCTGGCGCATGCGCGGCAGCGTGGCCGCCTGCGCGGTGTTCAACCCGAACGCGGCGGCGATGGACTACACCCTGGCCGCGGGTGAGTGGACGCCGCTGATCGGCGGGACGGAAAACGGCGGAACGCTCGCCGGCACGGTGCGCGTGCCGGCCCGGGGCGTGCTGCTGGTGCGCAAATGAATCGGTTACTCCCGCGTGATGCGGCGGTAATAAAGACAGGAAGACGAAAGTCCGAAAATGGAGGAACAGTATGAACAAGAAGCTTTCCAAGCTGGCCGCGATCCTGCTGGTCGCGGCGATGCTGTGCACCGCGCTCGCGGCGTGCGGCAGCAAGAGCAACACCAACGCCGGCACGACGCCCGCATCCACGGCGGATCAGGTGACCGTCAGCTGGTACGACGGCAGCAAGCTGCTGCGTGAGGACAAGGTCGACAAGGGCAGCAAGCTCACCGAGTGGGCGCCCGAGAAGGAGAATTCCACGTTCATGGCGTGGTATTCCGAGGCCTCCAAGACCATCCTCTTCGACTTCTCCACCGTCATCAACGAGGACACCGACCTGTTCGCGGGCTTCAAGGGCGCCTTTGTTGAGGACACCACCACCTGGTGCCTGATCGGCTCCGGCGCGGGCACGCTCAAGGCCAGCGGCTGGAACGAGAGCGCCGACGTGGAGGAGACGCTCAAGCTCACCAAGCTCGACTCTAAGACCGCGAACCTCTTTGAGATGAAGGACGTGACGCTCTACGAGGGCGATCAGTTCCAGATCCGCGTGATGGGCACCTGGACCAACCAGCACGGCGTGGGCTTCGTCGAGGGCTATGAGGAGCTGGCGGCGCCCGACGGCGATATCGTCGGCGAGGTCAAGGTCAACGGCGAGCGCTGGTTCTACGCCAACGGCGGCTTCGGCGATTCGCCCAAGGGCTGGAACGTGAACGTGGCCAAGTCCGGCGTCTACACGCTGACGCTTGAGACCAACCCGGGCTCCAGCGACTACGACGTGATCCGCTTCGAGCGCACCGGCGACGCCCCGGAGATCTCCATCACCCACGAGATGTACGTCAAGGGCACGATGAACGAGTGGAACGCGACCGAGGACTATCAGATGACCACCGACGCCCTGCGCGAGGACTTCAGCTTCACGCTGAACATCACCGACGAGCACACCGCCGACTGGACCGCGACCGACGAGAACAACCCGTACAAGGCGCAGGTCGCGGCGATGAAGGTCTGCAACGAGATCAACGGCACCTGGTACGGCGTGGAGACGCAGGACGGCAACGCGACCGAGTGGACGCTGACCGCCGCCGGCGGGAACAACCTGTTCCTCAAGCCCGGCCAGTATAACGTGAAGTACAACGTCGCGTCCGACACGGCGACCGTCTCCGTCAGCGAGAAGGGCTACTTCCTCGCGGGCGTCGTGGACGGCGGGGATCATTGGGACTGCACCGCGGTGGAGCACCAGTTCGCCAAGGTCGACGACACGACCTACGTCGTGTTCTACACCTTCACCGAGGCTGACACCGCCTCCTGGATCAAGGACGCCGGCAAGGTCGGCGCGGTCAAGGGCGTGTATGGCTTCAGCGGCAACGCGGCCGACCTGTGGTTCGGCCAGGAGGCCGATCAGGAGAACCTGATGGTCGACACCTACGGCCTGTACCGCATCACCCTGCACCTCAACGGCGACGACACCGGCTACGTCAGCGCCGAGAAGATCGAGGGCAACTTCCTCGTCGGCACGCTCCCGGCGGGTGAGGACTGGGCCTCCGCCTACACCACCCCGATGGACGGCGACAGCATCCGGATGACCTGGAACGAGAAGGCGCCCGCGAGCTGGCTGGGCGACGGCGAGATCGCGGCCATCAAGGTCGTGAACGTCGACGCCGACGGCAACGTGACCTGGTACGGCACCGCCTCCGGCGACAACGTGATGCTCACCGAGACCGGCACCTACACCATCACGCTCAAGGACGGCGCGGTCACCGCGACGAAGTGATTCCGCCCTGCCTCGTCCGGAGCTCCGGCTCCGGACGAGGCGGCGCTGCCCATCCGCGCCGCGGGCGCGGAACATTCCGATGAGAGGAAGGATCGAAAGTGATGAGAAAACGCATTGCGCTGGCGCTGAGCGTACTGATGCTGGCGGCCCTGCTGGCCGCCTGCGGCGGCAAGAGCGGCACCCAGAGCGACAGCAGCCAGACGGCGCAGACCTCCGGCGGGCAGAGCTACACCCTGACGGTGTGGTGCTCCGAGGAGGATCAGGCCATGACCAAGGAGATGTGCAACGCCTACGCCGCGGCGCATCCCGAGAACACCTATAAGTTCCTGTACGGCGTGCAGGGCGAGAACGACGCGGCCGACAAGGTCCTCAACGACCCGGAGTCCGGCCCGGACGTGTTCGCCTTTGCGAGCGACCAGATCAACAAGCTGATCCAGGCCGGCGCACTGGCCCGCGTGGGCGGCGAGATCCTGACTGACCTGCAGAACGTCAACAGCGAGGGCAGCGTGGACGCCTGCACCGTCACGATCGACGGGGAGAACCGCGTTTACGCCTATCCCTGCACCGGCGACAACACCTACTTCCTGTATTACGACAGCACCAAGCTCTCCGCGGACGACGTCAAGAGCCTCGACAAGATGCTCGAGAGCGCGAAGAAGCAGGACAAGCTCGTGGCCTTCCGCCTGTATGACGACGGCTGGTATCTCAGCTCGTTCTTCTTTGCCGATCCGGAGCTCAAGTACAGCGTGACCTACTCCGACGACCTGACGGAGAAGAGCGTGGAGATCAACTACGACAATGCGAAGGGCCTTGAGGTCATGAAAGCGCTGCGCGGCTATTTCGCGAGCGGCGCGCTGTCTGCAAACGTGGACGATTCCAAGGTGATCGCGGGCGTGCAGAACGGCAGCATCATCGCCGCCGTGACCGGCACGTGGATGCGCTCGTCCATCCAGAACGTCTGGGGCAGCAACATGGCCGTGGCCGTGCTGCCGACCGCCACGATCGGCGGCAAACAGGTGCAGCTCAACGGCTACTTCGGCTACAAGCTGCTCGGCGTGAACGGCTACTCCCAGAACAAGGGCGAGGCGCACAAGCTGGCCCAATGGCTGACGAACGAGGCCAACCAGACCAAGCGCTTCGAGACCCGCGGCCTCGGCCCGACGAACAAGGCCGTGATGGCGAGCGACGCCGTGAAGAACGACGCGGTCATCAGCGTGGTGCTGCAGCAGGCGGAGTATTTCCGCACGCAGAAGGGCGTGCCCGGCTCCTACTGGACGCCGATGGCGAGCCTGACCAAGCAGTTCGTCGAGAGCGAGGATCCCGCGACGGTCAGCGACGCGACGCTGCAGGAGCTGCTCGACGCGCTGTGCAAGCAGATCCGGAAGTGACCGCTGACCATGCACCGAAAGCGCCGGGCGACCGGCGCTTTCGGAAATCCTGACGAAAGGATCGGTATGCCTATGGATCTCGGATCCTTTTTCAAGCGCCTCGGCCGGAAGTGCGGGGATTTCTTCGGCGGCTTCGCCCGAGGCGACCTCGCCACGAAGGGCTCGTACCTCGTGATGGGCTTCGGCCACATCCGCCGCGGCCAGGCGGCGCGGGGCCTGATGTATCTGCTGGTCGAGATCGCGTTCATCGCCTACCTCGCCCTGTTCGGCGGGCAGTACCTCGGCAAGTTCTTCTACGGTTTCTTCACCGGCGGAAGCGTCGGCACCGTGGAGACGCACGACTTCTGGAACGACGCGACCGGCGTGTATGAGAAGATCCCCGGCGACAACAGCTTCAAGATCATCCTCTACGGCGTGCTGACGATCTGCATCATCGTTTTCTTCGCGATCATCTATCTCTCAAGCGTGCGCGAATCGCGCGAGCTGGAGCGCACGGTGCTCGCGGGCAAGAAGCCGCAGGGCTTCCGGCAGGATCTGCGCGACCTGGGGGACAAGAAGTTCCACCTGACGATGCTGGCCCTGCCGATGCTGGGCCTGTTCCTGTTCACGGTGGTGCCGCTGCTGACGATGATCCTCATCGCGTTCACGAATTACGACGCCTCGACCGAGGTGCCGCAGCACCTGTTCCGCTGGGTGGGCTTCGCCAACTTCGGGGACATTCTCGGCGGCAACGCGGCAATGTCCGGCACCTTCCTGCGCGTGCTGGGCTGGACGCTGGTGTGGGCGTTCTTCGCGACCTTCACCAACTATTTCGGCGGCATGATCCTGGCGCTGCTGATCAACCAGAAGGTCGTGAAGCACAAGAAGCTGTTCCGCACGATCTTCGTCGCGACGATCGCGGTGCCGCAGTTCGTATCGCTGCTGATCATGTCCAAGATGCTCACCTACGGCGACAGCCTGGAGATGAGCGGCATCATTGTGCAGATGGTCTCGCGCATCTTCGGCGCGGAGTTGAAGTTCGGCGTCGGCATCACGGTGACGCGCGTGTGCATCATTCTCGTGAATATGTGGATCGGCGTGCCGTATTCGATGCTGATCTGCTCCGGCATCCTGATGAACATCCCGGCGGAGCTCTACGAGTCCTCCCGCATCGACGGCGCGGGCCCGGTGGCGACGTTCTTCTACATCACGCTGCCGTACATGCTGTTCGTGACGGGCCCGTACCTGATCACGCAGTTCATCGGCAACATCAACAACTTCAACGTGATCTACCTGCTCTCGGGCGGCGCGCCGGGCGACCTGCTGCGCTACACCGACGGCGCGAAGAGCACCGACCTGCTGATCACCTGGCTCTACAAGCTGTCGCTCGGCGTGGACCGCAACTACAAGCTCGCGAGCGTGATCGGCATCCTGGTGTTCCTGATTTCGGCCACGATGTCGCTTCTGGTGTACAACAAATCCTCGGCAGTCCAGAAGGAGGATGAGTTTCAATAATGGCTAAGGATACTGTGACGATCCGCGGCGGCATGAAGGCCCGCCGCACGGCCAACGCCGTGACGACGCACACGGTGCTGACGCTGCTCGGCCTGATCTGGCTCATCCCGCTGCTGTACCTGGTGGTGCAGTCCTTCCGCGGCGAGCCGGGCGCGTGGAGCAGCACCTTCTTCCCGAAGGTCTGGACGCTCGACAATTACAGGCGTCTCTTTTTCGAGACGCAGTTTCCCCGCTGGTACCTCAACACGCTGTTCGTGGCGGTGATCTCCTGCATCATCACGACGCTGTTCGTGCTGGCGGTGAGCTACGTGTTCAGCCGCGTGCGCTTCCGCGCGCGCCGGCCCATGATGAACATCATGCTGGTGCTGGGCATGTTCCCAGGCTTCATGTCGATGACGGCGGTGTATTTCCTGCTGAAGATCCTGCTGCCGAACAGCTTCCAGTCGCTCGCTTCGCTGATCATCGTTTACAGCGCGGGCGCGGCGCTGAGCTACTACGTGGCCAAGGGCTTCTTCGACACCGTGCCCAAGGGACTGGACGAGGCCGCCCGCATCGACGGAGCCACCGCGTCCGAGGTGTTCTGGCACATCATCCTGCCGCTGAGCAAGTCCATCGTCATCTATACGATCCTGATCTCGTTCATCGCGCCGTGGTGCGACTATATCTTCGTGTCGTTCATCATGTCCGGCGTGAGCGACACGGGACTCTACACGGTGTCGCTCGGCATGTACAAGTGGCTCGAGCGCGAGCAGATCCAGCAGTATTTCACGACCTTCTGCGCGGCGGCGGTCGTGGTGGCGGTGCCGATCACGGCGCTGTTCATGTGGCTGCAGCGCTACTACGTCGAGGGCATCACCGGCGGCGCGGTCAAGGGCTGAGCGCATGGGAAAGAGACGTCTGAGGAAGCGCCTTGCGGCGCTCACGCTCGCCTGCGCCATGGTGCTGGCGCTGTGCGCCTGCGGGAAGAAAGCGGCGCCGACGCCGGCGGAGCGGATCGTTGACGACAGGAACCGCAACTGGTACGAGATCTTCGTGTGGTCGTTCTTCGACACCGACAACGACGGCATCGGCGACCTGAACGGCGTGACGCAGAAGCTGGACTATATCCGCGATCTCGGCTTCAACGGCATCTGGCTGATGCCGATCACCGTCGGCACGAGCTACCATAAGTACGACGTGGAGGACTACTGCGACGTGGACCCCCAGTTCGGCACGCTGGACGACATGCGCGCGCTGCTGGCGGCGGCGCATGAGCGCGGGATCGACGTGATCATCGACCTCGTGGTCAACCACAGCTCGTCGAGCCATCCCTGGTTCACCGAGGCCTGCGACTATCTGCGCAAAAACGGAAAGCCGGGCGGGCCCTACGGCGAATACTACAACTTCTCCACCGAGCAGAAGCAGGGCTACCACCCGGTGTCCGGCACGAATTGGTACTACGAGTCCCAATTCACCGCGACGATGCCCGACCTCAACCTGGACAGCGCCGCGGTGCGCGCGGAGATCGGGAAGATCATGAAGTTCTGGCTGGAGCTCGGCGTGGACGGGTTCCGTCTCGACGCCTGCACCAGCCTCTACACCAACAGCACGAAAAAGAGCATCGAATTCCTGAGCTGGCTGAACGACACGGCCAAGGCCGCCGACCCGGACTGCTACCTCGTGGGCGAGGCGTGGTATCCCAACCACGTCGCGGTGCGGGAGTTTTACGACAGCGGGGTGGACAGCTTCTTCTGCTTCCCGCTGGCGATGGCCGACGGCGAGATCGCCGGCTGCCTCAAGGACATCCGCAGCGCCCCGGGCAAGAACTTCGCCGCGCTGCTGGAGACGGTGCGCGACACCTACGATATCGGCGTGCCGGCGCCGTTCCTCTCGAACCACGATACGGCGCGCGTCGCGTCCTTCCTCGGCCGCAGCCAGACGGACAAGATCAAGATGGCGCAGGGCCTGCTGGGCCTGCTGAACGGCAGCATCTTTGTCTACTACGGCGAGGAGATCGGCATGATCTCCACCGCCGACGGCAGCGATCCCTACAAGCGCATCGCCATGAAGTGGTCGGACAAGTCCGTCTACGAGGGCTGGTGCTACACCGCGCCGCAGGGCATCGCCGTCACGGCGGAGAACTACGTCTATCCCTCGGTCGAGGCGCAGAGCGCGGAGGAGGACAGCATCCTCAGCTACTACAAGGCCTCGCTCGCCCTGCGCAACCGCTATCCCGCGCTCGCGCGCGGCGCGGCGGAGGTGCGGGAGGAGTACTTCGACCAGAGCGGCTACGTCTGCATCTTCCAAAAGACCTGGGAGGGGGAGACCGTCACCGTGGCGGTCAACCTCGACCGCGAGTATGCGCACGGCATCACGCTGGATGCGAAGGCGCTCGGCGTGACGCGCCTTGCGGACGGACTGTGCGCGAACGGCGGGGATACGGTCGGCTATCAGGCCAAGAGCGGCGAGCTGACGCTGCCGCCGTATTCCATCGCGATCCTGCAGTAAAAAAAGCGCGGATCCGACCGGATCCGCGCTTTTTTGCGCACGCCGCAGGACAAAGGGCTTGCGGGCGCGGCGGGATGCGTATATAATATCATTCTGATTCCGGCGGCGTTTGCCGCAGAAAAGGGGAACCCTCGGCATGAATCTCCTCGACCTGTTCAGTTTGCAGGGTACGCTGTTCGCACTGATGCTGGTCGGCGCGTGGCTCAAGAAGCGCGGCATCGTCGACGAAAACGGGAAACGTTGCCTGAGCGATCTGTGCATCAACGTCGTAATCCCGTGCAACATCTTCAAGTCCTGCCTGATCGAGCTGCGGCCGGGCATCTTCCGCACCTGCGGCCTGCTGCTGGCCTCGGCGATCGTTTTGCAGGCGCTGTGCCTGATCCTCAACCGCTTCCTCTACAACCGCTATCCCGACCGGCAGAAGAAGGTGCTGCAATACTGCACCATCGTGCCGATGAGCGGCTTTCTCGGCAACCCGATCGCGGAGGGGCTGTACAGCGCGATCGGCGTGCTCTACACCTCGATCTTCCTGATCCCGATGCGGATCGTGATGTGGTCCGTCGGCACGACCTATTTCGTCGCAGATGCGACGGTGGACCGGAAAAAGGTCGTGAAAAACGTGCTGACGCACCCCTGCCTCGTGGCGATCTACCTGGGGCTGATCTGCATGGCGGCGCAGGTGCACCTGCCGAAGGTGCTGACCGAGACCGTGCGCTATATCGGCAGCTGCAACAGCGCGCTGACGATGTTCATCGTGGGCACGATCCTTGCGGACGTGAAGCTGAGCACGATCGTGAATCGCGACACGCTGCTTTACAGCGGGCTCCGGCTCGTGCTGCTGCCGGCGGCGGCGCTCGGCGTCGGACGGCTGCTGGGACTCGACACGGTGTCGCTTGGCGTGAGCGTGCTGATGACGGGCATGCCCGCGGGCGCGACGGCGGCCATCTTCGCCGCGCGCTATGAGAGCGACGCGCCGTTCGCCACGAAGTGCGTGGTGATGTCGACGCTGCTGAGCATGCTCACGCTGCCGCTTTGGTGCTGGGCGATCGGATGAGCGGCGCGCGGCCGACGGGAAAGAAGGGAAGCAGGAGATGAACCTTTGGGAGCTGTTCAGCTTGCAGGGCACGCTGTTCGCGCTGATGCTGATCGGCGCGTGGCTCAAGCGGCGCGGTATCGTCAACGAGAACGGACGGCGCTGCCTGACGGATCTGTGCATCAACGTCGTGCTCCCGTGCAACATCTTCCAATCCTATCTTGTGAAATACGATCCGGAGCTCCTGAAAAGCGGCGCGCTGCTGCTGGCGGCGTCGGTGCTGATGCAGGTGCCGTGCCTGGCGATCAACGCCTTTTTGTACAACCGCTGCCCGCCGCAGCGCAAAAGCGTGCTGCAGTTCAGCACGATCGTGCCGAACAGCGGCTTCCTCGGCAACCCGATCGCGGAGGGGATCTACGGCGCGGCGGGCGTGATGCGCGCGTCGTTCTTCCTGCTGCCGATGCGCATCATGATGTGGTCGGTGGGGATGGCATACTTCACGGCGGGGGAAAAGACCGACCGCCGCAAGGTGATCCGCAACGTGCTGACGCATCCCTGCCTCGTGGCGGTCTATCTGGGACTCCTGTGCATGGTGACGCAGGTGCGCCTGCCCCGCGTGCTGACGGAGACGGTGCGCTATGTCAGCGCGTGCAACAGCGCGCTGTCCCTGTTCATCGTGGGCATGGTGCTTGCGGACGGGAAGCCGGCGGAGATCTTCCGCCGCGACACGCTGGGGATCAGCGCGCTGCGCCTGGTGCTGCTGCCGGGGATAATGTTCGGCATCGGCCGGCTGCTGGGACTCGACACGATGTCGCTCGGCGTGAGCGTGCTGATGATCGGCATGCCGGCGGGGGCGCTGTCGGCGGTGTTCGCCGCGCGCTACGGCGCCGACGCGCCGTTCGCCACGCGCAGCGTCGTGGTGACGACGCTGTTGAGCATGCTCACGCTGCCGCTGTGGTGCTGGCTGATCGGGACATAAAGAAAGAAAAAGAAAAAACGGGAGCCGCCCTGTCGGGCGGCTCCCGTTTTCTTGAGGTTACGCGTTACGCGTCGATATGCGCGACGTCCAGACGGTCTGCGAGGGCGTTGAGCTCGCCGATGGTCTTGACGCTCAGCGGGATGCCGTTCTTCCGGCGATCCTGCTCGATGCGCCACTCGATCTCGCCGGGCAGGAAGACCTCCTTCGTGCCCTCCTTGAGGCGGACGCCCTTGAACATGGCGACGTATTCCGCCATGCGCTCGCGCAGCGCCTCCGGAGAGATCAGGCGCGCAATGTCGACCGCGATGAAGAAGTGGCAGGCCCCGGTGGGGTGATAGGGATCGTCGATCCGGGCAACGTCCTTGGAGAAGGCGCCGCCGCTGAGGACGGAGCAGAGAATGTCCACCATGGTGGCGATGCCGACGCCCTTGTAGCCGCCGATCGGCATCAGCAGACCGTCCTGCGCGGCAAGAGGATCGTTGGTGGGATTGCCGAACTTGTCCATGGCCCAGCCGTCCGGCAGGGGCTTGCCCTCGCGCAGGCAGGTGCGGATCTTGCCGTTGGCCACGACGGTGTTCGCCATGTCGAGCACGACGGGGAAGCCGGCGCCCGGGATCGCGATGGACCAGGGGTTGTTGCCGATGATCGCCTCGACCGAGCCCCAGGGCGCGATGCGGGGCGAAGCGTTCGTCAGCGAGATGCCGAGCAGGCCCTGCTCGGCCGCCTTCATCGCGTAGTAGGCGGCGGTGCCGTAGTGATTGGACTTGCGGACGACCGCAAGGCCCATGCCGTGCGCCTTGGCCATCTCGATCGCCTTTTCCATGGCGATGCTGCCGCCGATCGGGCCGAGCTGGGAGCCGGCGTCGATCACGCAGGTGGTCTCGCTCTCACGCACGACCTTGACGCCGCCGACCTGGATGTGCTGCATCTTCGCGGCGTAAGCGGTCAGGCGGACGAGGCCGTGGGTGTCGACGCCGCGCAGGTTGGAGTGAACCAGACAGTCAGACACGTACGCGGCGTACTGACCGGTCACGCCGACCTTGGCCAGGATCGCAGTCGCCCAGTCTCGGGCGCGCTGCTCGGAAATGATGATGTTGTCTGCCATGTCAGCTTCCTCCGATCAAACCAGTCTTCCTTCGATCTCTTTGTTCTCAAAGAAGTCGATGATGTTCTGCGCCGCGGTGGTGGAAACGCGGGTGGCGCCCTCGACGGACGAGCCGCCGAAGTGCGGTGTCAGGATCACGTAGGGGGAGTTGAGCAGAAGGCTGTCCGCGTCGCAGGGCTCTTTCTCGGTGACGTCGAGGCCCGCGGCCCAGATCTTCCGCTCCTCCAGCGCCTTGATCAGCGCCGCCTCGTCCACGATCGGGCCGCGCGCGCAGTTGATGAAGCGCACCTCCGGCTTCATCATGCCGAACTCGCGCTCGCCGATCATGTGGCGGGTCTCGGCGTTGGCCGGGCAGTGGAGCGTGATGAAATCGGCCTCGCGGAAGATGCGGTCCTTGTCGCTCACGAGCTCGACGCCCGCGGGCACGTCCTTCGGGTCAACGTACGGATCGTAGGCGAGCACCTTCATATCGAACGCGTTCACGCCGATCCTGGCGACGCGCTTGCCGATGCGGCCGATGCCGAAGATGCCCAGCGTCTTGCCGTATACCTCGGCGCCGAGGGGGGAGTTCGCCTTCGCGGCGAAGCCGATCTCCTTATAGAGGTTGGAGGAGATCGTCAGGTTGCGCGCGAGCGCCATGATCATGGCCCAGGTGTGCTCGGCCACGGACTGGCTGTTGGCGCTCAGGGTGCAGGTGACCGCGATGCCGAGCTTCTTCGCGGCCTCCATGTCGATGTTGTCCATGCCGACGCCGTGCTTGGAGATGATCTTCAGGTTGGGGTTGGAGCGCATCATTTCCTCCGAAATGTCCATGATGCGCACGAGCAGCGCGTCGACATCCTTGATTTTCTCCGTCAGCTCCGCCTGGCTGCGCTCGTTCAGCGTGACGATCTCGTAGCCGGCGTTTTTCAGCATCTCCATGCCGGAGGGATGGATCTTTTCCGAAACAAGTACTCTCATATTCGTTTCCTCTTCTGCCTTTCCGATTGATCGGCGGCGCAGAGCGGTCCGCCCGCGCCGCCGCGCGTCGCGCGTCCGGGATGAATTACGGACGCGGCTTTTTCTTTCTGGCGCCGATGGCGCGGATCTCGGCCAGGGGGCGCTTTTCCTTGATCGCCTGCTCCATCGCGTCCTCGACCTCCATGATCATCTCGGCCTGGTACTTGATGTCCTCCAGACGGTCGGCGGGCAGCACGAGCACGCCGTCCACGTCGCCGAGGATATAGTCGCCCGGACGCACCTGCGCGCCGGCCATGTTGGCGAGCGTGGTCTGATAAAGACCGTATTTGAAGCGCTTGTTCTTCAGCTCCATCGCGGGGCCCTTGCCAAACACGGGCATCGGCAGATCGCGGATCTGGCCGTAGTCGCGGCAGCGGCCGTTGAGGACGATGCCGTTCAGCCCGCCGTACATGCAGGCATGGGCGATGTTCTCGCCCATGAGCGAGCAGGATTCGCCGAATGCGTCGATGACGAGCACGTCGCCCTCTTCCCACTTGTCGGAGATGTCGTAGACGGTGTAGTTCGGCTCATCCTTGCAGCGGATGCGGACGGCCTGCAGCGTGAACGCCTTGCCGAAGATGCGCTGCTCCGGACGGAGGGGGAAGATGTCCGTCATCCAGCCCTCGAGACCCAGCAGATACATCGCGTCCGTCACGACGCCGGTCTGCACGGTCTCAAAAAACTCTCTCAGATCCTTGTCCATCGCGCGCCTCACTTATTGGCGTAGGCGGCGCGGATCGCCTTGAGGCCGGTGGTGTAGGCGTTCTGGAGCCAGCCCATCTCGCTGCCGTAGGTCAGGAAGGTGATGCCCTTGCCGAGCCACTTCAGCGCGCCGTCCAGATCGTTGCAGAGAAGACCCTGCACCTTGCCCTGGCGCTTCGCGGCCTCATACACGCGCTCCACCTGCACGGAGACGCGGTCGTCCGTCGGCTTGCCGGACAGACCCATGTCGTGCGCGAGGTCGCCGCGGCCGATGATCGCAACGTCGATGCCGGGGATGGAGAGGATCTCGTCCGCCTCCTCGATGGCGGCGACGCTCTCAAACTGGACGACGATGGTAGTCTGCGCATCCTCTTCGCGCATGATCTCCTCCGTCACCTTCTGGAAGCAGGAGCCGGCCGTCTTGCCGCAGTAGCCGCGGGTGCCGCCGTTGAAGAACTTGATGCTGTTGACGATGGCGCGGGCCTGCTTGGCACTGTCGATATGCGGGACGACAAGGCCCATGGCGCCGGCGTCGATGATGCGGCCGTTGCCCTTGAGGTCGTTGGGCTCGTTCGGGCGGACCATGGGATACAGGCCGCACTCGCGCGCGAGACAGCAGGTGTCGGTCAGGGTGGACATCGTCTGGCCGGAGTGCTCGGCGTCGATCAGCATGTAATCGAGGCCGGTGGTCGCCAGCAGGCGGGCAATGACGGGATCCTTGACCGCGTTGATCCAGGTGCCGACCACGAGCTCGCCGCGGTTGAGCTTCTGCTTGAAGCTGCTCTCTTTTTCATGCATGGAGAAGGGCATAACAGTTACCTCCGATTTGATTGTTTTGTTTTGGATGGCGTCGACTTGACTCACTCGACGTCGTTCTCGTAATTCTCGGCCTTTTCCTCGATGTGCTCCAGCACGTCCAGATCCTCCGCATCGAGATGGATCTCGCGCTTTTCCAGCTCCGCCTTCTTGGCGGCGAGCTCGGCGGCGTGCGTCTTGCGGAAGCGCAGGTCGAGCAGGATGATGACCGCGAGGATCGCGATGCCGATGATGTCGGTCACGGCGCCCGGCACGACCATCGCGATGCCGGCGGCCATGGCGAACACGCGCTCGACCACGCTCAGCCGGTGACTCAGGAAGCCGGAGGCGCCGAGACTCAGCCCGTACACGCCGATCAGCGCGGTGACCAGGTTCGGGACGATCTCAAGCAGGGTGCCCTGCATCAGCAGGGACGGGGTATACGCAAAGGTGAACGGGACGATGAAGCCGGAGAGCGCAAGGCCGCAGGCCGTGAGGCCGGTCTTGAGCCAGTTGCTCTGCGCCACGTTCGAGGCCAGGAAGACCGCCGCGCACACGGGCGGGGTGATGGTGGCGAGGGCGGAGAAGTAGAACACGAACATGTGGGCGACGAAGGGATCGAGATTGAGCTTCGTCAGCGCCGGCACCAGCACCGCCGCCGCCAGCACGTAGGCCGCCGTGGTGGGCAGGCCCATGCCCAGCAGGATGCACACCAGCATCGTCAGCAGCAGGCACAGGAACAGGTTGTTCTGGCCGATGCGGATGATGAAGTCGGAGAGCTTGACGCCGAAGCCCGTCATCGAGATCATGGAGATCGCGATCTGTGCGCCGGCCAGCAGGGCCGCCATGTCGAGGATGCTGGTGGCGCCCGTCATCGTGGAGTTGGCGACGATGCCGCCGGTCTTTTTTATCGAGGAGACGACGCTCTTTTCCGTGAAGATGCGCACGGTGAAGGTGATGAACAGACTTGCGCAGGTGGCGTAGAACGCGGAGTTGATCACGCTGTAGCCCGCGACCAGGAAGCCGACGAAGATGGCGATCGGCACGAAGATGATGATCAGGTCGCTCACGGTGATCCTGCGCTGATCGCTCACGCCGTTGATGCCCTCGCGCTTGGCCACGTAGTGCACGGTGAAGAACGCGCCGGTGTAGTACAGCAGCGCGGGGATGATCGCCGCGACCGCAATGGCGAGGTATTCCTTGCCCAGCAGCTGTGCCATGATGAACGCGGCGGAGCCCATGATCGGCGGCATGATCTGTCCGCCGGTGGAGGCGACCGCCTCGATCGCGCCGGCCCAGTAGTTGGGGAAGCCGGATTTCTTCATCAGCGGGATCGTGAACACGCCCGTCGCAAGCACGTTGCCCATGGCGCTGCCGGAGATCATGCCCATGAGGCCCGACGCGACGACGGCCACCTTGCCCGGGCCGCCGACGGATTTGCCCGTCAGCTTGAGGCCGATCTGGATGAAGGTGTCAGCGCCGCCGGTCTGGCCCAGCACGGCGCCGAAGATGGCGAACATCGCCAGCATCGTGGAGGAGATGCCGACCATCGTGCCCCAGATGCCGGTGGTCACGTGATAGAGGTTCTGGAAAATGTAGTCGATCGTGAACGCCTGGTGGCCCCACTTGCCCGGAAAGAGCGGGCCGTAGACCGCGTAGAACATGAACAGGACCGCCATGATGATGAAGGTCGGGCCCACGCAGCGGCGGCTGGCCTCCAGCACGATCAGCACGAGGATGACGGCGAGGATCTTGTCGATCATGCCGTACCATTGCAGCGGCTTCCACAGGATCTGCTCGTAGTGCAGCCAGATGAAAGCGCAGCAGACAAAGCTCAGGATCGCGAGGATGAGGTCATAGAAGGGAACCTTCGTCTCGCCGGCGCGCTTTTTCGTCGGCGGCTTGAGGAGAAAGAGCATCGGCAGCACGACCGAGAGGTGGATCGTCCGCTGGATCAGGTCGGAGAGGATGCCGAAGCCCGCCGTGATGAAATGGAACGCGACGAGGAAGATGGACATCGCCGTGATCAGGATACGCCAGGGTTTGCTCAGTTTTCGCATAGCAATCAATCCTTTTCCGTCAGTTCGTTTCGGCGCGCGAAGGGCGGCACAAAACGAGAATGGGGGCGGAGCTTTTTTTCGAGCCCGCCCCCATATGAGCTGTTGTTACTTGACAGGAACGTACTCAGGCCCGATGAGCTCGGCGGGAACCGTGTAGCCTTTCTCAACGAGGTACTGGACGGTGCCGGCATGCAGCGGGATCGGGGAGTCGAGCATCATCTGGCAGTAATCGAGGCCCTTGGACTGCGGCCATGTGTCGGTCCACTGGTCGAAGCCCTTGTCGAACATGGCCACGCAGAACAGATAGCCGTCTTCCTGGCTCAGCTTGGTCGTGCTCTGAGAGCCCTGCATGTAGCCGATGGTGCGCACGTCCTCGGTCTGGCCCTCATAGGAGCCGGCCGGAACGGTGACGGCAACGTAGTAGGGATGACCCTCGAGCGCCTTGGCCTGCTCAGCCTCGGTCATGGAGAGGATCTTGACGGGCAGGCTCGCGTTGAGCTGGAGCACGAAGTTGTCGGGGATGGCGGAGGCGGTGGGCATACCGACGATCTGGCGGTTGGCGTAGGCGTCGCCGCCGTCGGCCTTGGAGGCCTCATAGATGTCGCAGGTCACGCCGAACGCATCCAGCAGGCCGGTGGTGATGCCGACCAGCGTGGAGCCGGTGCCGCCGGTGTTGATGCGCTTGCCCTGCAGGTCGGAGAAGGAGTTGATGCCGGACTCACGGGACACGCAGAAGGTGTAGTAAGTCAGGCCATAGTACCAAAGGATGCGGGCGTCCTTGTTCGGATCGTCCTTGAAATCGCCGAGGCCGTTGTAGTTCTCATAGTCCGTCTTGGCGACGCTGTTGCCCATGATGACCGCGTCGGAACGGATGCGGTTGCTGACGTCCGCGGCGCCGCGGGACTCGGAGACCGTCATAACGTACTGCGGGAACACGGTCTCAATGGTCTTGCCGCAGGCGACCCAATAGGGATACATGCCGGCGGTGGCGGGGGAAGCGCCGATGGTGAAATACTTGGTCTCCGGCTTGGAGGTCGAGGAGCTGCCGGTGCTGCTGCCCGTGCCGGTGCCGGTGCTCGTGCCGGTGCCGGTGCTGCTGCCCGTGCTGCTGCCGGCGTTGCTCTTGTTGCCGCAGGCGGCGAGAGAGAAGAGCATGCAGAGAGCAAGAGCCAATGCGAAGAACTTCTTCATGGGTTTCTCCTTTCTTCAAATCCGTTTCGGTTTTATTCTGGTAATCAGTCCACTTTCAAAATCAGAGGATTTTGTCCGTTTACTGTGATACCCTTGGGGAACTTGATGGTGACGACGTTTTCGCACATCGGGGTCACGCTGCCGTCCCTGCCGACGCGCAGCGGGCAGTCGTGACCCGGGATGACGACGTCGGCCGCGGCCTTGACGCGCTCGATGCTGTTTGCGCTGACGGAGGCGTCGGCCGTCATATCCACGTCGCAATATTGCAGCTCGCCGCGGTTCTTGACCGCGTCGCCCGCGATGGCCCACTTCTCGCCGTCCACATCGCAGAGGTAGCAGATGCCGCCGGGCGTATGGCCGGGCGTCAGCATGGCGGTGATGCCGGGCAGGACCTCCTCGCCGTCCTCGATCAGGCGGCGGCGGTAGGCGTGGAGCATCGAGAGGCTGGCCGGCTGCACGGCGGTCTCCGTCGTGAGGTTGGCGTATTCCCACTCGATGCGGCTGTAGACGAACAGCGCCTGCGGAAACAGGTCGATCGCCGCGATGTGGTCGTGATGCAGATGGGTGAAGAGCACCGTGTCAATGTCGGCGGGCGTGAGCCCGTGCTCCTTCAGCGCGGCAAGCAGGTACCTGCGCTGCGGATAGGCGCCGAGATCCACCAGGATGTTGTGACCCTCCGTCCGGAGCAGGATCATGCTCGCCCAGGAAAGACCGGCCACGCTCGCACGGCCGGGGAAGCCCTGTACCAGGACGTCCACTTTGATGTTTGCCAAAAAAGACACCTCCAAATCTCAAAATAGGAAACGATATTTCTTTTATTTACGAACAAATTATATGCTTTGGCGGCAAAACCGTCAAGACAAATCTGAAAGATTCAAAATAAATTTGGTATGTTTCACAAAAAGCGGGATGAAAATCAGCGAAATAAACAATAAATAAGAAATTTTGTTTCTTATTTTAAACGCGCTCTTGATTCTTTTCCCTCGATGCGTTAGAATTAAGAAACAGAGCCGCTCCAAAAACAGAACGAACAGAGGAAAGAGCATGAGCAACACACAAGCCGCGGAGACGGCCGGCGGCAACCGTGCGGATGCCGCCAAGAGCCTGCAGCGCGCGCTGACGATCCTGGAGTGCATTGCGCAGCATCCCTCCGGCGTCACGGTCAAGCAGCTGTCGCAGGAGCTCGGCATGAACAAGCCGATCATCTGCAAGATATTGCAGACCTTTGAAGAAAATGAATACGTCAGCGCCGAGCGCACGGCCGTTCCGCAGTACCGCCTCGGCACGAAGATCCTGCTGCTGAGCCACCAGATGACGCGCTCGCTGGATCTGCTGACGGTCGCCCGGCCCGTGATGATCGAGCTGAACACGCTGACGGACGAGAGCGTGAATCTCGCCATCTACAGCGAGGCGGCGCACGAGCTGGTCTACATCAGCACGATCGACGGGAACCACAAGCTCCGCCTGACGAACGGGCCGGGCATGAAGCCCGTGCTCACGAGCTCGGCCGTCGGCAAGGCGCTGCTTGCGGCGCTGCCGGAGGAGGAGCGCAGGATCGCGCTGGAGCATCACCCCATCCAGCCGCGCACGCGGCACTCCATCCGGACCGTCGCCGAGCTGTACGAGCGCCTGCCGGTCATCGCCGAGCAGGGCTACGCCGTGGCGAACGAGGAGACCATCGAGGGCGTGATCGGCGTCGGCACGGTGATTTACGGCGTGAACCGGAGGATTATCGGCTCGATCGCGATCACCGGGCCCAAGACCCGCATCCCGGAAGAGACCGTCCGGCGCTACGGCACGCTGGTATCCGAGGCGGCGCGGCGCATCTCGCTGCAGATGGGCTGGTATGACGATGAAAACGCAGGGCCTGCGCCGTCAGTCCGCCGGTGAACCGGCGCGGCGCAATGGCTTGACGGACAGCGCGGCCCTGCGTTTCGGTGCGGATAAGGCTCCGGTCGGTCAGCCGCTTTGATTGGGAGATCGACCCTGCGGAGCGAATCGCTTACTTGACGGGAACGTACTCCGGCCCGATCAGTTCGCTCGGGACGGTGTAGCCTTTCTCGACGAGCAGCTGGACGGTGCCGGCGTGCAGTGGCACGGGGGAGTCGAGCAGCATCTCATAGAGGTTGAGCTCCGCCGCCTGCGGCCACGTGTCGACCCAGTCGTTGAAGTGCGTGTCAAGGATCGCCTTGACGAACTTGTAGCCGTCCTCCTGGGAAAGCTGGGTGGAGGTCTGGCAGCCCTGCATGTAACCGAAGGTCAGCTGGTCTTCCTTGACGCAGTCGTAGGAGCCGGCGGGCAGGGTCAGCGCGACGTAGTAGGGATGATCCTCGAGGGCCTTGGCCTGCTCCTCCTTGGTCATCGGGAGGATGTTGACCGGCAGGCTCGCGTTGAGCTGGAGCAGGAAACTGTCGGGAATGGCGCCGGTGGTCGGCATGCCGACGATCTGGCGGTTGGCGTAGGCGTCGCCGGCGTCGGACTTCGCAGCCTCGTAATAACTGACGTTGATGCCGAGCTTGTTCATCAGCTCGGTGGTGATGGAGACCAGGGTGGTGCCGGTGCCGCCGGTGTTGATGCGCTGGCCCTCAAGATCGGAATAGCTCTTGATGTCGGACTGCTGGGAGACGCAGAAGTTGTAGTAGGTCATGCCGTAGTAGAACATCGTGCGGACACCCTCGTAAGGATCGCCCTCAAAGTCGCCCTTGCCGGTGTAGTTCTCGTAGTCCGTCTTCGTCACGCAGTTGCCGAAGATGCACTCGCCGGAGCGGATGCGGTTGGCAATGTCGACGGCGCCGCGGGACTCGGAAACGGTCATGACGTATTCATCGCCGTACGCGTCCTCGATCAGCTTGCCGACGGCGACCCAGATCGGATACGCTGCGGCGGTCGCCGGGTTGGCGCCGATGGTGAAATACTTCGTCTGCACCTTTTCGGGCGTGGTGCTGCCGGTACCGGTACCGGTGCTCGTGCTCGTGCCGGTGCCGGTGCCGGTGCCCGTGCTCGTGCTCGTGCCGCTGCCGCTGTTCGCCGTTTTCGACGAGCCGCAGCCGGCCAGCGAGAACAGCATGGCGACGGCAAGGAGCACGGCAAAGAGTTTCTTCATTTTCATTACCTCCTGATTTGGTTGATTTGCTGGATTTCAAATCCATGATCGCATTCTATATGGACAAATCGCATAATGCAAATATGGAATTTCTATTTGGCAACAACAAAAAGTTATAACAGTCTGTCACATTCCGTCCGTCGACGGCGGGGAAAGAGGAGGCGAGCTGATGGACGACAAGGATTGGCTGATGATGAAGCACCTGAGGAGCAGCCGGAGCATCACGCAGGCGGCGGCCGTGCTCTTCATCTCGCAGCCGGCTGTGTCAAAGCGGATCCAGACGCTGGAGGAGGAGGTCGGCGCGCAGCTGATCGCGCGCAGCAGCACCGGCATCCAGCTGACGCCGGCGGGAAGGATCTTTGCCGACTACGCCGAGGAGATGCTCGAGCGGCTGCGCACCGTGAAAAACGAGATCGCCGAGAACGCGGCCCTGTCGGAGCTGCTGCGCATCGGCGTGCCGCGGACGTTCTCGCAAAAGCAGATGCCGGAGATCCTGCGCAATTTCGCCGTGCGCTGCCCCACCGTGCGCACGGATACGGTCAGCGGCTTTTCAATCGACCTCGCGAAGATGCTGATGAACCAGGAGATGCAGATTGCCTTCATCCGGGGCGAGTGCAATCTGCCGGGGTACGACCAGTATCTGGTCTCGCTCGACTATCTGTGCATGATCAGCCGATATGAGACCGACGTGGCCAAGATGCCGGATCTGCAGCGGGTGCTCTATAAAACGGACCGGCTGCTGACCAAGATCTTCGACGATTGGTGGCGGATGCGCTTCGGCCAGCAGAAGCCGCGCTCCAACATCGAGGTGGGCGACGTGCAGTCCTGCATCCAGATGGTCCGCGAGGGCGCCGGCTACGCGATCGTCCCCTCCTATGTGCTCGACAATGCGGTCCTGCCCTACGTGCTCGTGACGCCGCTGCGTGACGAGCACGACGAGATCATCCACCGCAAGACCAGTCTGTTCTATCCGAAGGGCAAGCTGTCCGCGGCGGAGAGCTGTTTCGTGGAGCTGGTGCGGGAGATGTTCCCGGAGGAAAAGCGGAAAAGCGGTTGATACACAATAATAAGTAGATATCGCGGCTGCGGACGTGCGCGCCGCTGCAAAAGCGGGCTGCCGAAGAGGCGGCCCGCTTTTTTGTGCCGGCTGTTTTTTCTTTCGCATAACCCTTGACAAAGCGAAATAGAAATGGTATCGTATGATTACAAAATATGAAATTTAATTTTGCTTTTTGAAATTAAAAACGGAGGAGGACGCAAGATGGACTACGCGAAGGAATCCCTGCGGCTCCACTATGAGTGGAAGGGCAAGATCGAGGTCACCGCGCGCGCAAGCGTCGGCAGCAAGGAAGAGCTGTCGCTCGCCTATACGCCCGGCGTGGCGCAGCCCTGCCTCGAAATTCAGAAGGACGTCAACAAGAGCTATGAGCTGACGCGCCGGTGGAACACCGTCGCCGTCGTAACGGACGGCACGGCCGTGCTGGGCCTCGGCGACATCGGGCCCGAGGCCGGCATGCCGGTCATGGAGGGCAAGTGCGTGCTGTTCAAGGCCTTCGGCGACGTGGACGCGGTGCCGCTGTGCATCCGCTCCAAGGACGTGGACGAGATCGTGAACACCGTGGCGCTGCTGGCGGGCAGCTTCGGCGGCGTGAACCTGGAGGACATCGCGGCACCGCGCTGCTTTGAGATCGAGCGCAGGCTCAAGGAGCGGTGCGACATCCCTGTGTTCCACGACGACCAGCACGGCACCGCCGTCATCACGCTGGCGGGTCTGACGAACGCGCTGAAGGTCGTGAACAAGAAGATGGAGGAGATCCGCGTGGTCGTGAGCGGCGCGGGCGCCGCGGCGATCGCGATCTCCCGCCTGCTGCTCACCGCGGGCGTGAAGGATCTGACGCTGTGCGACCGCAAGGGCGCGATCTACGAGGGCCGCGCCGAGGGCATGAACCCGGTCAAGGTCGAAATGTCGAAGATCACGAATCCGTGCGGGCGCCGTGGCAGCCTGGCCGACGTGCTCGCCGGGGCCGACGTGTTCATCGGCGTCAGCGCGCCCGGCATGGTCACCACCGAGATGGTGCGCACCATGGCGCGCGACGCGATCATCTTCGCCTGCGCGAACCCCACGCCGGAGATCTTCCCCGAGGACGCCAAGGCAGGCGGCGCGAAGGTGATCTCCACCGGCCGCAGCGACTATCCCAACCAGATCAACAACGTGCTCGCCTTCCCGGGCATCTTCCGCGGCGCGCTCGACGCCCGCGCGAGCGACATCAACGACGCCATGAAGCTCGCCGCGGCAAAGGCGCTGGCCGGCATCATCCCGGACGACGAGCTGAACGAGGATTACATCATCCCCGCCGCGTTCGATCCCCGCGTCAAGGATGCGGTGGCGGCGGCGGTCTGCCGGGCGGCGCACGATTCCGGCGTCGCGCGGATCTGAGCCATACGGAGGGCAGACGCATGATCAACGCAGTGGGAAGAGAGATCCCGGAATTCATCGAGGGCTACGGCCCCGTCCGCCCTTACGAGGGCGCGTTCGCCCGCGCGGGGCAGACGCACGCATACGCCGTGCCGCGCAAGGTCCGCAGCGCCGTGCGCGGCGAGCACAAGCTGCTCGCCTCTGTGGACGAGCTGCTCGACCGGCTGCCGCTGCACGACGGGATGACGGTTTCGTTCCACCATCACCTGCGCAACGGCGACTACGTGACCAACCTCATCATGCTGGCGATCGCCGCGCGCGGCATCCGCGACATCCGTCTTGCGGCCTCGGGCCTGTTTGCGTGTCATGAGCCGCTGGTGCCGCTGATCGAAAACGGTACGATCACGCAGATCACGGCCAGCACCATCGGCCCGGGCGCGCTGGCGAAGGCGATCTCCGCCGGCAAGCTCGCCAGGCCCGCGATCCTCCGCACGCACGGCGGCCGCGCGCGCGCCGTGATCGCCGGGGAGGAGCACATCGACGTGGCGTTCGTCGCCGCGCCCTCCTGCGACGCCGAGGGCAACATGAACGGCAGTCACGGCCCGAACGCCTGCGGCTGCCTGTCCTACAGCTATGCCGATGCGCAGTATGCCGACTGTGTGGTTGCCGTGACCGACCATCTGGTGCCTTATCCCTGCTGTCCGGCGGAGATCACGGAGAACCTCGTGGACTACGTCGTGACGGTCGAGTCCATCGGCGACCCGAAGGGCATCGCGAGCGGCGCCATGCAGGTTACGACCGACCCTGCCAAGCTGGCCGTCGCCCAGACCGCGGCGGACATGCTCGACGCGGCGGGCTGCCTGCAGGAGGGCTTCAGCTTCCAGACCGGCGTCGGCGGCATCAGCCTCGCGGTCGCGGCCAAGGTGCGCGACAAGATGCTCGAAAAGGGCATCCGCGGCAGCTTCGGCATGGGCGGCATCCACGGCTACTTCGTCAAGATGCTCGAGGAGGGGCTGTTCCGCGCCCTGTGGGACGTGCAGTGCTTCGACATCGAGGCCATTGAGAGCATGGCCCGCGACCCGCGCCACATGATCCTCTCCGCCGACCAGTACGGCAACCCCGAGAACAAGGGCTGCGCCGTCAACCGGCTGGACGTGATGATCCTCGGCGCACTGGAGGTCGACGTGGACTTCAACCTCAACGTGATCACCGGCTCGAACGGCATCATCATGAGCGCCGCGGGCGGCAATCCGGACACCGCCGCGGGCAGCGGGATCTCCGTCATCGTGAGCGCGCTGATGAAGAAGGGCCCGACCTGCCTCATCAAAAAGAGAGTCACCACCGTGACCACCCCGGGCGAGACGGTGGACGTCGTGGTCACCGACCACGGCATCGCGGTCAACCCCCGCCGCACCGACCTGTTGGAGAAGCTGAAGAACGCCGGCCTGCCGCTGTGCACCATGGAGGAGCTGCAGGCCCTGGGCGAGGAGCTGGGCGACGTGAATTATCAGCCGTCGTTCGGCGAGAAGATCGTCGCGGTCGTGGAGTATCGCGACGGCAGCGTAGTTGACGTTGTGCGTCAGGCACTGTGAGATATCCCAAACCCGAACACCACACCAAACCAACATTGATGAATCGAAAAGGAGAATGAGTCATGGCTGTTATGCGTTCCATTTTCTACGTCCCCGCGCACAGACCCGATTTCGTCGAGAAGTGCCCGAAGTACCCCGCGGACATCATCACCCTCGATCTTGAGGACGCCGTTCCTGCCACCGAGAAGGAGAACGCCAGAAAGGCTGCCGCGGCCAACCTGAAGCATGTCGCTTCCGGCGGCGCCAAGGTCTTCGTGCGCATCAACAACTGGGAGACCGGCATGACCAACGACGACCTGGAAGCCATCGTGTGGCCCGGCCTGGACGGCGTGACGCTCGCCAAGTGCGGCTGCGCGGACGACGTCAAGCGCCTCGACTGGAAGCTGGAGGAGCTGGAGCAGCGCCGCGGCATCCCCGTCGGCACGGTGAAGATCTCCATGCTGCTCGAGACCGCCAAGGGCATCCAGAATGCCGGCGAATGCTGCCTTGCGAGCAAGCGCAACGTCAACGCCATCTTCGGCGCCGTCGATTACTGCAAGGATATGCGCGTCACCCTGACCAACGAGGGCTGGGAGCAGCTCTACGCCCGCTTCAAGGTCGGCGTTGCCTGCCGCACCGCCGGCATCGCCGCGATCGACGCGCCGTTCGTCGACTTCAAGAACATCGAGGCCTTTGAGAAGAACGTGCGCGACGGCATCCAGATGGGCTTCGAGGGCCGCATGATCATCCACCCGGGCCAGATCGAGCCGAGCAACCGCCTCTACGCGCCGGATCCCGCCACCGTGGAGTGGGCCCGCAGGATCGTGACCGAGTTCGAGCAGAACGGCCTCGCCAAGGGCCTCGCCGCCATCACGGTCGACGGCAAGATGGTCGATACCCCCGTCTACCTCAACGCAGTGGACATCGTGAACCGCCAGAAGGAGATCGAGGAGAAGGAAGCCGCCGCCAAGTGACGATTTATCTTTTTTAATCATCCTTATTATCGAATCGGATTGACAACGGATTCTTTTCGGCATATCATCTGAATATATGAAAGAGAAAAACTGGATTTTGAATTTCAAAATCCAGTTTTTCACGAGAAAAGATAAGGAGAATGGTGTTTACGATGGAAAAGAACGTTCTTGTCATGATCCCCGGCCCGACCCCCGTGGTCAACAGCATCTGCGCTGAGATGGCGCGTCCCATCCAGGCGTTCGGCGACCCCCGCTTCGTGAAGGATTATAAGAACCTGATCGAGGATCTGGGCAAGCTGATGAACTGCTCCGGCATGACCTTCCCGCTGGCCGGCACCGGAACGACCGCCATGGAGATGGCGATCTCCAACGTCACCAAGCGCGGCGACAACATCCTGATCTGCAGCAACGGCTTCTTCGGCGACCGCTTCATCGAGATCGCGGAGCGCAAGGGCCTGAATGTCGACGTGATCAAGGCCGAGTGGGGCACCACGGTCACGCCCGAGCAGATCGAGGCCAAGCTCAACGAGAAGCACTACGCCGCCATGACCGTCAGCCACGTGGACACGGCCACCGCGGTCGTCGCCCCGATCGCCGAGATCGGCGAGGTCGCCAAGCGTCATCCCGAGGTCTGCTACATCGTCGACGGCGTCGCCGCTGAGGCTGCCGAGTATGTCGACGTGGACGGCTATGGCATCGACGTTCTGTTCACCGCCTCCCAGAAGGCCTTCGGCGTCTGCCCCGGCATGTTCGTCGTGTGGGCCAGCAAGAAGGCGCTCGCCCGCCGCAAGGAGCTGGGCATGATCCCGGAGTACTACGTCGACTTCGAGAAGTGGATCCCCATCATGGAGAACCCCGCCAAGTACTTCGCGACCCCCGCTGTCAACCTCGTCTGGGCGATGGCCGAGTCCGTCCGCATCATCAACGAAGAGGGCGGCCTGAAGACGCGCTATCTCCGTCACCGCAAGAACGCCGACGCCGCCGCCAAGGCGCTTGAGAGCATCGGCTTCCAGATCCTGGCCAAGCCCGGCCTGCGCGCCTGCACGCTGAGCGTGTGCATCTATCCCGCGGGTGTGGACGATGCGAAGTTCCGTGCCGCCATGATCGACAACGGCGTCATCTGCGCCGGTGCGCTTGCCCAGTATGCCGGCAAGGCGTTCCGCCTGGGCCACATGGGCAACATCAGCGAGGAGGATATGATCGTCGCGCTGTCCGCGGTCGAGCGTTCCCTCTACGCCTGCGGCGTGCCCGTCGAGCTGGGCAAGGCTGTCGGCACCTACGTGGCCGAGATGCGCAAGTAAGCTCGCGCTGCGATCGTTCGCACAGCGGCTTGGTGTTTGCGCGAAAACGTCCCAAAACACGAAGGCGAGCCGTTGCAAACGGCTCGCCTTTCTGTTATAATGCTCTCAGGATCAAATCGCCTGCCCGAAGTACAAATTTCTGAAACAGGAAAGAAAGGATCGTTACTATGGCTTATACGAAGATTCATGGCGTTCTGCCCCCGATGATCACCCCGTTCAAGGAAAACGGCGACGTAGACTTTGACGGCTTTGCCTCCAACGTCCGCAAGTTCAACAAGGATCGTCTGGCCGGCTATCTGGTCATCGGCTCCAACAGCGAGACCGCCTTCCTCAGCGAGGAGGAGAAGCTCACCCTGGTCCGCCTGACCAAAGAGAATGCGGCTCCCGGCCGTCAGATCCTGGTCGGCTCCGGTCTGGACTCCGTCCGTGAGACGATCCGTCTGACCAACGAGTGCGCCAAGCTCGGCGCGGACGCCGCGCTCGTGCTGACCCCGTCCTACTATTCCGACGCGATGGGCACCAAGAACCTCGTCCGTTACTTCACCGAGGTCGCAAACAACACCGACATCCCGGTCCTCATCTACAACGTCACCAAGTACACGCACGTCAACATCCCCGCGGACGCCATCGCGGAGCTGTCCCGTCATCCGAACATCGTCGGCATGAAGGACTCCAACGGCAACGTCCCGCAGCTGGCCACGGAGCTGCGCGTCGCCGATCCCAGCTTCCAGGTCATGACCGGCACGTTCGGCGCCTGGTATCCGGCCCTGACGATGGGCATCACCGGCATCATCTCCGCCATGGCGAACTGCTGCCCGGATCCGATCGCCGAGGTGCAGGCCCTGTACGACGCGGGCAAGCTGAAGGAGGCGTTCGAGCTGTATCAGCGCTGGTTCCCGGTGAACGCGGCCGTGACCGGCAAGTACGGCATTGCCGGTCTGAAGTATGTGGCCGACAAGTGCGGCTACACCGGCGGCTACGTCCGCAACCCGCTGCTCGACAGCACCGAGCAGGACAAGAAGGAGCTCGACAAGATCCTTGCCGCGGCCCTGTAAGCACACGGTTCCGAACCAAAAGGAAGCAGGCGAACGCCTGCTTCCTTTTTTTGCCGCGTTCAGGGTGCTGCGCGCCCGACGGCGCGAAACTGCCCCCGGCAGGGGCAGAGCAAGCCGAAACGATCGACAGAGCGGGGACTTTCCCCTGCAACCTGCGGTGCGAAAACAGAACAGAGGCGGGGAGCAAAAGTTCCCCGCCCCTGGCATTGGAAGGAGGTCAGGCTCGCTCCGCAGGCAGGCCGAGCCGCAGCGAGGCTTCCCGGCTGATCTCGAGCAGCGCGGCGAGATGCGCGTGGACGACGTCGTCCGTCAGGCGGGCAACGGGCCCGGTCACGCTGAGACCGGCGACGATCGCGCCGGAGTAGTCCCGCACGGGCACGGCGACGCAGCGGATGCCGAGCTCGCACTCCTCGTTGTCGTACAGGTAGCCGTTTTCGGCGAAGAAGCGGAATTCGCGCTGCAGCGCCTCGCGCGTGGTGCAGGTGTACTGTGTGAAGCGCGGCAGGCCGTTGCGCACAACGTAGCCGTCCAGCTCCGCGTCGCTCATCTGGGAGAGGAAGAGCTTGCCGATGCCGGTGCAGTGCAGCGGCGCGGTCTTGCCGATGTGCTGCTGGATGGTCAGCGTCTGCGACGAGTCGGTGACGTTGTCGACATAGACGAGCGTAGACCCCTCCCGCCGGGCAAGGTGCGCGGACTCGCGGAACAGTGCGCTGGCCTGCACGGCATAGGGGTGCAGCAGCTCGACGGTGTCGGACTGCTGCTTGATGGCTTCCGCCAGCATGCAGAGCTTGAGGCTCATGCCGTAGCGCCCGTCGTCGTAATGGATCACGTAGCCCGCGTTCTCCAGCGCGGCGATGAAGCGGTAGAGCGTGCTGGCGTTCATGTTCATCTCGCGGGCGAATTCGCCGAGTTTTACGGGCTGCTTGCGGCAGGCCAGCGTCTCCAGCACGGCGAGCAGCTTCTCTGCGGTCTGGTTGGAGGCGGCGGCGGAGGCGGTGGTGTGCGTCATATCGGGAGCGTCCTTTCTGTGTGGAGTGGGCCGAAACTTTTTGTCAGTATAGCACAGTCTTCCGAAAAATGAAATGAAAATTTGCAAAAAGCGCGAAAAAGAGCGCACGGTTTAAAAATAATGAATAAATATTCTGCATAATGTTAGATAATATCGATATAAGAAATGGCGAACACTGCGCGGTGCGCGGCGCTGCGCACGGCGGCCGGACCGTGCGCACGGCGGCCAGAATGGCTCTGCCGGCGGCCGGGTCCGACGGGCCCTGCGGTCGGTGGCACGCACAAAGCGGAGGCTTTTGCATCGAAATCACCGTCCGAGGGCTTTTTTGCGCACGCCTGCGCCTGAATGCCGCCGCAGGCAGACGCTGGCGTTCTGCCGAAGTCCTCTGTGCATCTTGCCGGTGCGGCGCGGCGGATCTGCGGTGGCTTTATCCATTCGGTCAAGAAAAACGACGGTTTTATGTCGATCGATCGAAAAAACTGATTATGCAATAGAATATCCAGATTGCAATCAATACACGGCCGCTTTAGAATGGTTTTGTCCTAAAGCAGATCGGCGGTGCCGTTTCCCGGGCGGAATCGCGCCGGCCGGTGTGCCGGTCTCGGAAGGCCGATCCGAAGAAGCCGCGCAAAGAAAAGGAGGGATGGCGCCATCCGGCGGCGCTTCGGAAGGCAGGCAGCCTGCGGATCCGATGGGCGGAATCCCGCCCGACGCAGCGCACGGGATCGAGGACGTGGGATTTTATCCCGATCGGAATCGATAGTTATTCCGATCGGCGGAGCGCCGCTCCGCCGAAAACCGTTTCCACAGTTTCCAACCGCTTATATCTGTCCTGCAAACCCGGCAAAATGTGATGTAAGGAGGAAGATCACAACATGAGTAAAGTGAAGCAGTTCATTGCGGACGTGAAAGAGGAGTTTACCTGGAAAGGCTTTCTGACCTGCATCGGCGCCTTCCTGTTCTCTCTCTCCATCGTCGGTCTGCACGGCGTTGTAAAAAACCAGTTTACGCTGCCGATTTCCGAGGCGCTCGGCGTCACGAAGGCCGAGGTCGCCATTTGGGACTCTGCCGGTAAGATTACCGGTATCGCGACCGCGGCCTTGATCGGCGTCATCTATAAAAAAATCGGACCCCGCTGGCTGGCGATCTGCGCCGGCAGCTGTGTGACGATCGGCTACCTGATGATCGCCTTCCTGATGAAGGACAGTCTGGTGCCGCTGTACATCTCCGGTCTGTTCATCGGCGCGGGCAACGCCGTGGCCGGCGGCCTGATGTTCTTCACGATCGTGAAGCCCTGGTGGAACAAGGCGTTTGGTACCTTTGCAGCCTTGTGCGGCACGGCAAGCGGCATCGGCGGCGTGCTCTTCGTCGGCAATGTGACGAAGGCCATCCAGGCGGGCGGCTATCAGGGCGGCGCCATCCGTGTCGCGATCCTGACCATCTGCATTTCCGTCGTCGGCGGCCTGCTGATGACCGAGTCTCCGAACGATGCCCTGAGAAACGCCGAGAAGGCGGAGCGCGAGGCCCGCAAGCGCGGCGAGAAGATCGAAAAGGCCAAGGCCAAGGCCGAGAAGGAAGTCAAGGGCCCGGCCGAGGGCGTGCCCGCGCTGGACTACCTCGACTTCCTGAAGGAGCCGCTGACCTGGCTGCTCTTCATCATGATGATCATGGCTGTGTTCAATGTCGCGACCTCCCTGTTCAGCCCGATCGCCAAGTGGAAGGGCTATGCGGATCCGAACGTCGTCGGCGGCGCGGCGCTGACGGCCTACTCCGCGGTGCTGATCTGGACGAAGCTCGGCGCCGGTGCGCTGCGTGACGCGGTCGGCATGAAGTGGGTGCTGCCGATCATGTACATTCCCGCGATCTTCTGCATCGGCTGGAACCTGTTCGGCACGATCCCCGTCAATGTTTATCCGTACGTCATGGCGCTGATGGCGTTCTCCGGCACGGCGACGCAGCTGCTGGTCGGCTTCGTTTCGGTCCAGGCATGGGGCAAATACTTCAACGTCAAGGTACACGGTATGACGGTCGTGGTATTCAATATCTGCGGCCTCTGGGTCGGACCGATTCGTCATCTGCCGCATGACCTTACCGGGTCCTACAGCATCACTCTGTGGGTCATGCTCATCTTCGCGATCTCCCAGTGGGTGCTTGGTCTCCTCTGCCTGAAGCTCGGCAAGAGGGTCAACGCCAAGCTCGACAAGAAGTACGGCATCACGGACGAGACCGCGGCGGCCGCGAAATAAGCGATCCGCTTCGGGAGTCCATGCTGTGACGAGTATTGACACGAGAGACTTGGGACAGATATAATCAAGTATACCGGCTCTGATAAAAACGACGGTTGCCAAATTGCATAGAGGGAAGTGCTGCCGGATCAGTCCCCGCAAGGGGTGCGATTCCTGCCAAAGCCGGGGTCGGATTTGGCGGAGCTGAGCGGGGGCACTTCCCCTTTTTGGCCCCGCTTAGGAAAGAAGGAGGATCCAGAATGGGCCTGAAATTCATCGCGACCGGCGATACGATCGTGACCTGCCCCTACACGCGGGAGTACGACGGCTATCGGGAGATGGTCGAGTACATCCGCTCGGCGGACGTCCGCTTCAACAATATGGAGAACCCGCTGCTGGACGGAGATTCTCCCGCAGGCGAGTTTTCCGGCATCCCCTGGCTCCGCGCGCCGACGTCCCTGCTGGACGACATGGCGGAGTTCGGCTTCAACTGCTTCGGCTTTGCCAACAACCACAACCTGGACTATTTCTACACGGGCTTTGAGAGCACGCTGGAGGCGTTCCGCGCCCGCGGCCTGCCCGTCGCCGGCGCCGGGAAGGATCTGGAATCTGCCACGCGCCACTGCAAGGTTGAGACGCCGAAGGGCTCCGTGGCGCTGCTGGCGCTGACGACGACCATCGATCCTTCGGCCCGCGCGGGCGCGCCGAACGGCAGCATCCTCGGCCGGCCGGGCGTCAGCATGCTGCGCCACTCGGAAAAGTATTTCGTCACCGAGGAGCAGCTGCGTCAGCTCGAAGCGATTGCCGACGTGACGAAGGTCAGCAGCCGCGTCAAGAACCGCCGCGCGCTTGGCTCCGTCTCGATCGCGGACACGGTGTTCCCCTTCGGCCCGCTGGAGTTCGCCGTCGGCACGCCGGGGCGGATGACCTATCCGAACCCCTACGACATGGAGCGCTACGAGAAGGCCGTGAAGGCCGCGAAGGCGGACGCCGACCGCGTGGTCGTCTACATCCACTCCCACGAGACCAAGGGCGACCTGGAGATGGAGCCCGACTATTTTGTCGAGACCTTCTCCCGTGCGTGCATCGACTGGGGCGCGGACGCGGTCATCTGCAGCGGCACGCACCAGATCAAGGGCGTCGAGCTCCATGACGGCAAGCCCATCTATTACTCCATCGCCAACTTCTTCTTCCGCCCGTACGACTGCGAATTCTACCCTGAGGAATGGTACGAGCGCTACGGGATCGACAAGAAGCTGAGCGTGCGCGAGGCGGAGAATCTCCGCTCGAAGAATGGCGCCATCGGCCTGTTCACGCAGGCGTACGCCTTCCGCTGCATCTCGCCGATGATCGAGTGGGACGACGACGGCAGCCCGGTGAAGATCGCGGCCCTGCCGCTGAGCCTCGGCTTCCACGACTCCATGAAGACCAAGGGCTTCCCGCGCCCCGGCAACCGGGAGGACACCGAGGCGCTGTTCGAGGTGCTCAAGACGACCTGCGCGCCCTACGGCACAAAGGTCGAGATCGACGATACGGGCATGTTCGTCTTTACCAAGGCGTAAGGCGCAGCCCAAACGGAGGAAAACGCATATGAGATTTATCGCTACCGGCGACACCATCCTCACCGGATACTACACGAAGGATTATGCGGGCCATCGGGCGCTGGCGGAGTTCATCCGCTCGGCGGACGTCCGCTTCAACAACATGGAGACCCCGCTCGTGGACGACTGGTGCACCGTGTCCGCCTTTTCCGGCGGACATTGGATCCGGACGCCGACCTCGCGGCTGGACGATCTGGCGGACTTCGGCTTCAACTGCTTCTCGTTCGCCAACAACCACGGGCTGGACTTCTTCTACACGGGCCTGCTCAGCACGATCCGGGCGTTCCGCGCCCGCGGACTCGCGTTCGCCGGCGCGGGCGAGGATCTGGAGTCCGCCACGCGCCACTGCAAGGTCGAAACGCCGAACGGCTCCCTCGCCCTCGTCGCGCTGACGACGACGTGCGAGCCCTCGTGCATCGCCGGCCCGCCCAGCGGTGCGATCCCCGGCCGACCCGGCGTCGGCATGCTGCGCCACTCGGCAAAATACTTCGTCTCCGCGGAGCAGATGGCCGCGCTGCGCGCCGTCGCGGAGGATACGAAGGTGAACGGCCGCATCAAGAACCGCCGCGCGCTCGGCTCCGTGGTGGTCGACGAGGGGACGTTCCCCTTCGGCCCGCTGTCGTTCGAGGTGGGTCCCGCGGGCAGGATGACCTATCCGGATCCCTATGACACGGCGCGCTACGAGAAGGCCGTCAAGGCCGCCGCGGCGGACGCCGACCGCACGGTCGTCTATATCCACACCCACGAGACCAAGGGCGAATCGGACGCCGAGCCGGACTTTTTCGTGGAGACCTTTGCCCGCTCCTGCCTCGACTGGGGCGCGGACGCAGTCATCTGCAGCGGCACGCACCAGGTCAAGGGCGTCGAGATCTACGATGGCAAGCCCATCTTCTACTCGATCGCCAACTTCTGCTTCCGCGCGACCGATCTGGACTACTATCCGCTCGAGTGGTATGAGAAATACAAGCTGGACAAATCCCTGACCATCCGCGAGGCGGAGAACGTCCGCTCGAAGGGCGGCACAATCGGCCTGCTGACGCAGGCGTACAACTTCCGCGCCATTGCCCCGCTGATCGAGTGGGACGACGCGGGCAGCGCCGTGAAGATCGCGGCGCTGCCGATCGGCCTCGGGTTCCATGAACCGATGGACGGTACCAAGGGCTTCCCGCGCATCGGAGACGCGGAGGATACCGCGGCGCTGCTCGGGGCGCTGACGAAGACCTGCGCGCCCTACGGCACGCGCGTCACGCTCGGCGAGGACGGGCTTTTCACCTTCACAAAGGCATAAGCGCCGAGCGCCGGACGACCCTGAACACTCAAATGCGGGCGACCGCAGAAAGGACGACAGTATGAGCGAAATGAACGAAGTCATCAAAAAATGGTTCGACGAACACAGCGAAGAGGTGTACGAGGCGGCGCGCAAGATCTGGGCGAAGCCCGAGCCCGCGATGGAGGAGTATGAATCCTGCAAGACCATGGCGGAGTTCCTGACGCACTTTGGCTTTGACGTGACGACCTACAACTGCAAGGACTCCACCAAGCCGGCCAACACGGTGATCGCCTCCTGGGGCACGGAGAAGCCCGTCATCGGCATCATCGGCGAGTATGACGCGCTGCCCGGCCTGGGCCAGAAGGCCGTGCCCTACCGCGACGAGGTCGAGGGCTTCGGCCACGGCTGCGGCCACAGCCTGATGTCGCCCTCCGGCGCGGCGGCTGCGATCGCGCTCAAGGCTGCGATCGAGGCCGAGGGGCTCAAGGGCTCCGTCCGCTTCATCGCCTGCCCCGCGGAGGAAACGGTCGAGGGCAAGATGCACCTCGCGCGCGACGGCGTGTTCGACGGGCTGGACTGCTGCATGGCCTGGCATCCGCAGCCCAAGAACCTGAGCATCCGCGAGAACATCCAGAACTCCAACACCAACATGATCGTGGAGTTCTTCGGCAAGGCTGCGCACGCCGCCGCCGCGCCGGAGCAGGGCCGCAGCGCGCTGGACGCCTGCGAGCTGATGAACGTCGGCGTCAACTACCTGCGCGAGCATATGGAGCCCACCGCCCGCATCCATTACTCCTATCTCTCTGCCGGTGAGAAGCCGAACGTCGTGCCGCGCTATGCCGCGGTCAACTACTTCATCCGCGCCAAGGATCTCAAGAGTGACTACGAGCTGCTCGAGCGCGTGAAGAAGTGCGCCGCCGGCGCCGCCATGATGACCGAGACGGATTACAAGATCACCATCGTCGCGATGGTCTCCGGCTGCGTGCAGATCAGCGCCTTCAACCAGTTCTTCTATGAGTCCGCGATGAAGGTCCCGCCGCTGACCTATACCGACGAGGAGAAGGCCTTTGCCGACGAGCTGTTCCGCAACGTCAACGGCCGCGACCTCAAGGAGGGCGAGTCCTCGCTCTACACCGCGATCGACGCGCCGACCCACGTCCACGTGAACTCCCCCGGCTCCACGGACGCCGGCTACCTCACGCATCTGGTGCCGACCTCCCGCATGCACGGCTGGGGCATGGTCGCCGGCACGGCGATGCACTCCTGGGGCGCCGTGGCCGCCGTCGGATCCACGATCGGCCTCAAGGCCGCGGTCTACGCCGCCATGGCGCAGGCCCAGTGCGGCTACGACATCCTGAAGAAGCCCGAGGTCCTGAAGGATTGGTGGGCCGACCTGCGCGAGCAGACGAAGGATGAGGACGTGAAGCCCATCTTCCCGGAGAAGGTGCACTGAAAACGAAACGCTGGATGCTTCCGGCGGAAAAAGGAGACCTCCGGAGCGGCAGCGCCGCTCCGGAGGTCTCCTTTGTTGGGAGAGGGCTCTCCTGAAAAAGCTCAGGGGAATATCACGTTGTCATCCAGCGGGAAGATGGGCCTGCGGATGTGCCGGTAGTCGAACTGGGACAGGTCGTTGGTGTTGGTGCCGGGCGGATCGGTGGGGAAGATCGCCGCGGCGCGCGGCGCGAAGTAGGCGCGGAAGTGCTGCGCGGACTTGAGGCCGATGTAGCGATACTCGTTGATATCGGCGCCGGTGACGAAGAAGGGCCGGTCGTCGAAGGTCTGGTTGCGCATGGTGCCGACGATGATGTCCACGTTGCCGACCCGGATGCGGGCGCACTTGCCGAGGTTGGCAGGCAGGCCCAGGTTCGTGGGCGTGGTGTGGCGGAACTTGCCGTCGCCCATGCTGCAGATCAGCGCATCCCGGATGTCGAGCGGCTCGCCGTAGATCTTCTCGGTCTTGCCGCCGAGCTTCAGGCTGACCCGCTCGCCGACCTTGTGCCGGAAGATCTCCTCCACGGCCTCGCCGTCCACGATATAGCCGAAGATGCTGCCGGGCAGGTCGCGGCGGAGCATCTCACGCAGCAGGTGAGTGCCGTCGCCCGGGGTGCCGCCGCCGGGATTGTCGGACGCCTCGTTGATGACGATGAAGCCGGGCTCGCTGACGGCCTCGGCCTTGTCCATGGCCTGCGCGGGCGTGTTGACGGCCGGGCGGAAGCACTCGCGGAACGACCAGACGTACTCGGCCAGCTCCTGCGCGGCGGCCTGCGCGCCGCGGCCCTGCTCGGCCACGACCACGACGGACGCGGAGGAGCAGGCCACGTCGGCATGGGGGAAGCCCTGGAAAAAGGAAATGTCGGTCAGGCCATGCACCTTTTTGTACTCCTCAAAGTGGGCGTAGATGGTGGGGAACGGCTCGTTGGCGGTGCCGCCCTTGGCGGTGCAGATCAGCAGCGGCAGCTTCACGAAGCCGGTCTCGAACTTCACCCCGTCGCGCAGGATGCGCACCAGGCTCTTCATCGCGAGATAGCCGGCCTCGAACTTGTCCGTGTGGGGATACTTCTTGATGCCGAACGTGCCGTCGGCCAGGTCGATCATCTCCTGCGAGACGTTGGCGTGCAGGTCGAGCGAGAGGGTGATGGGCATGTCGGGCCCGACGATGGCGCGCAGCTTGCGCAGGACGTAGCTCTCCAGGTCGTCGCTCTGCTCGGATACGCCCGCGCCGTGCAGGCAGAAGCAGATGCCGTCCAGCGTGTCCTTGTGCTGCTCGCACACGGGCAGGATGGTGTCCAGCATCCTGTCCACGCACTCGGCGGAGAGGGTCGGAAACGCGGCGGAGTGGCCGCAGGTGGGGATCATTTCGACATTCTCCTCTTTGCCGGCGGCAATGACGCCGCCGAGGTAAGAGGAAACGCCGTCGAACACCGTCAGGATCTCGTCGCCGAAGAACGCGCCGCGGGAGATGTACTCGGCAAACGAGGGATGGCGCTCGCCGAACGTGTTTGCCTCATGGCTGAAGTGACCGATCAGAACTTTCATGACGGGAAGACCTCCTTAACGTATGTCGTTGAGCGGCTGCTTGCGGAAAGCCGCGCCGGCGCGGGGCTAAGAGCCCTCTGCCTGGCGGTGCAGAGACAGGGATTCGGTGTAGATCTGGGCGGCGTTTTTCACCAGAAACGTCCGCACCGCGGCAACTGCGTGCGGCAGCTTGCGGCTGCTGAGCCAGGCGAGGTACACGGTGCGCCGGAACTCGTTGTCCAGAATGCGGACGGCCTTTGCGCGATACATGCCGATCGACGCGGACTGCGGCAGGATGGACACGCCCTGGCCGTTGGATACGTGCGCCAGGGTCGAGGTGATCGAGCCCTGTTCGCTGACCAGATCATACACGAGCCCCTGCCGGCGGAAGATGGCGTCCACCTGCTGGCGGAACATATGATCCCGCGTCGGCAGGATGAACTTTTCGTCCGCGATCTCCGCAAGCTCGACGCTCTCGCGTTCGGCCAGCCGGTGGCCGAGCGGGACGTAAAGCATCAGCTCCTGCGTAAAGAGCCGGCGGCTGTCAAACTCGCTGTCCGGCGCCACGCACAGGCACAGGTCGAGCTGCTCGGCGCGCAGCAGCTCTTTCAGCTCCGTCTCCTTGTGGCCGACGATGTTCAGCTCGATCGTCTGCTCGGGAAGATAGTCGCCGAAGGCGCGGATGGCCGCGTAGGTGAATTCCTTATACAGGCTGGGGAACACGCCGAAGCGCACCTCGCTCTTGTCAGGGTCGCGCATCAGCTCGATGCGGCGGTTGGCGGCCTCGAGCTGCTCGAGGATGGGCTCAATCTGCTCGGCGTAGGCCTTGCCGTATTTGGACAGCGTGATCGTGCCGCCGTGCCGCTCGAACAGGTTGACGTTCAGCTCCTTTTCCAGCACGGAGATGGCGTAGCTCAAAGAGGATTGGGAAATGAACAGCTGCTCGGCGGTGGAGGTGAAATGGCAGGTTTTGGACAGCGCGAGGAAGTATTGCAGTTGCTTGAGAGTCATATCACACCTCATTGACAAAAGGTGCGCCGACCGGCGCGGAGGCGCGTCAGCGAATGCGCGGGGGGAAGATGGGCGTCAATCCCTTCTCGCCGGCAAGAATACCGTCCAGCTCGGCGCGCCAAGGTTTGATGACCGAGGGATCCTTCATGATGTCGTAGCCACACTGGGCCAGGACCTTGCCGGTGTAGACCGCGGCCTTCAGGCCGATCGGCGAGCCGACGGAGGCCACGACGCCCCAGGAGTGGCCGGGCGTTCCGGGCAGGAAGCCCAGCCCGTTGAGCCGCGCGGTGGGCGCAAGGCGGGTCAGATAGCCCGCGTCGGTCGAGCTTGCCATGTGCACGTGCACGCCGGCGGGCGCCTTGCAGCCGGTGAAGACCACCGGCTCCCCCTCGGCGGGGGCGCGGCCGTTGATGTTTTCAAACAGCTCCGCGGCAAAGGCCTTCTCCTCATCGGTATAGGTCAGCGGCGGGATCTTCTTCGCGGCCTCATACAGGAAGGCGTTGAACCCGTCGATCAGGGCGCAGCCGGTGACCATGGTGTTCACGGTGATCTTATAGGTGGTGCCGGTCATGATCGAGGCGCCCTTGGCGCAGTCCTCCACACGGCTGAGCAGCTCCACGTTGTCGGCAAAGGTTTTGGAACGCAGGTAGTAGCGCAGCGCGGCATACTCGGGCACGACGTTCGGCTTTTCCCCGCCGTTGAGGTAGCAGTAATGCATGCGCGTGGTCTCGTGCACGTGCTCGCGCAGATAGTTCACGCCCATGTTCATCAGCTCGCAGGCGTCCAGCGCGCTGCGGCCCTTTTCGGGCGCGGTGGCGGCGTGCGCGGCCTTGCCGAAGAACTCCACGGTTATATCCGTCATCGAATTCTGGTCGAACTCGCACACGATCAGGTCGCGGGCGGCGGGGTGCCAGGCCATGCAGCAGTCCAGCCCGTCGAACACGCCGTCGCGCGCGAGGTGCATCTTGCCCTCGACGGTCTCCTCTGCGGGGCAGGCGAAGAACTTGATCGTGCCGCTCAGGCCCTCGGCCTCCATCGCGGCTTTGAGCGCGACGGCGGCGGAGCCGGTGGAGGGACACATCAGGCTGTGGCCGCAGCCGTGGCCCGGGCCCTCTTTGGGTGCGCGGCGGGGCGCCGCCTCCTGGCCGAGGCCGGGCAGGGCGTCGTATTCGCCGATGAAGCCCACGACGGGCTTGCCGCTGCCCCAGGTGGCGACCACCGTGTTGGGCGGCAGCGTACTGTCGCTGCAATGGAACGTCTCCACCGTGAAGCCGTTGTCCTCCATGAATTTCGCCGTGACGGCACAGGCGCGGAACTCCGCAAGGGAGAGCTCCGGATGGCTCCAGATATCCAGAGACCAATCTTTGACGGCCTGCTCGTTCGCATCATACCAGTTCCGGATCGTTTCGTTCATCATGCGGCAGCTCTCCTTCTGATCGATAATTTTTGCCCGTTTCGCCGGAGCGCGGCGGCGGAATGCGGAACAGAGCGCCCCCCCAAAGGGCGCTCCGCGTCGGGCCGGTCTGCGGCCGGACACGGCGCATTCCTGCTTTAAAGTATAATCCCGGACGGTCGGATTGTCAATGCGCCGAGACCGCCGAAAGGCCTGCGCGGCGGAGGGGAAGACCCAAAACAAAGATACAAAATTTCGATGCACCGATCGAATCGATATATTGCCGGATGGCCGGACAGGGATTATAATACAAAGGAAAAGGCCCGGTGAACCGGATAAAGGAGGAAAGGCTGATGTACGAGCAATATCTCAAGGTTATCGACGAAAAGGCGGAACGCCTCTGCGCCCTGTCCGACTATCTGTGGGAGCATCCGGAGACGTTCTTCCGCGAGGTGGAGTCCTCGCGCGCGATCGCGGATCTGCTGGAGGAGCAGGGCTTCACCGTCGTCCGCGGCGTGGCGGACATCCCGACGGCGTTCACCGCCACCTACGGCAGCGGCAGACCGCGCTTCGGCATTCTGGCGGAGTACGACGCCCTCTCCGGCCTGAGCCAGGAGAGCATGGCGACCGAGCCGAAACCGATCCCCGGGAAGGATCGTTTCCACGGCTGCGGCCACAATCTGTTTGCCGCCGGCTCCGTGGCCGCGGCGCTCGCGGTGAAAGCCCGCATCGAGGAGACGGGCCGCGGCTGCGTGACGCTGTTCGGCTGCCCGGCGGAGGAAGGCGGCGGCGGCAAGGTCTTCATGGTTCGCGCCGGCGTGTTCGAGGGGGTCGACTCCATCGTGAGCTGGCATCCGGAGAAGATGTATATGGTGCGCACCCGTCCGGCGCTGGCGAACGTCAAGGTCAACTATAAGTTCACCGGCATTTCGGCGCATGCGGGCGCCGACCCGGAGAAGGGCCGCAGCGCGCTCGACGCGCTGGAGCTGATGAACGTCGGCGTCAACTTCCTGCGCGAGCACATGGATCTGACCAGCCGCGTCCACTATGCCATTCTGGACACGGGCGGCACCGCGCCCAACATCGTGCAGGCCCATGCGGAGGAGTTTTTCTACATCCGCGCGGTGGACGTTGAGGCCGTCCGCGAGCTGCATGCGCGCGTGAACCGCATCGCCCAGGGCGCCGCGCTGATGACGGACACCACCGTGGAGTCGAAGGTGACCGGCGGTTATTCCAACCTGATCACGATCCCCACGCTGCAGGCGACCGCGAACGAGGCCATGCACGACGTGCCCGTGCCCGTGCCGACGGAGGAGGACATCGCCTTCGGCCGCGCCCTGCAGAAGTCGATGAAGCTCACCCCCGCGCAGCAGGCGGAATCGCCGTATGCCCTCTCGGTGCTCGACCCCGCGCCGCCCAAGGCGCACGGCGGCTCGACCGACACGGCGGACGTGAGCTGGCAGGTGCCCACCGTGCAGATGCACGTCGGCACCTGGGTGATCGGCACGCCGGGCCACAGCTGGCAGTCCACCGCGCAGGGCAAGAGCCCGTACGCCAAGCGCGCCATGCTCTGGGCCGGCAAGGCCATCGCGGGCACGATCTTCCGCCTGATGGATCACCCGGAGCTCGTGGAGAAGGCGAAGCAGGAGCATGCCGAGCGGACGGCTTCGGGCTACGTCTGCTCCATTTCGGACGATGTGAAGCCCGCGCTGCCGGAGTAAGCGCACCGGAATACGATGAAAAAACGGGGCCGGATCGGATCGCGATCCGGCCCCGCGGCCGTTTTTTCCCGAGACGTTGCCGCTGAGGCGGACGGCTCATTTCGGCGCGTCTGCGCGATCCCGGCTGGCCAGCTCGCTGCCCGCGCGGAGAAAGTCCTTCATAAAGCGGGTGTGATAGCTGTTTTTGTTGTAGTAGATGCCGGTGGCATAATAGGTCGGCGGATCGAGACCGATGTAGACGAGGTTGCGCGCGGCATCCAGCGAGGGCCGATAGGGACACAGGCCGCCGCAGGCGCCGCTCTCGGCCAGGTCGAGAACCAGCGGGACGCCGAGCGTCTCATAGCGGATGTCCAGCTCGATGCCGTTTGCCCGGCAATAACGGTCGATCGTGTCGCGCAGGGGCGTGTGCTGGTGATAGGTGGCGATCGGCAGATCCCGGAACCGGCTGAGCGGCAGATGCGGCAGGGAGACGGCGGGCTCGGCGCTGCCGAGATGGGCCAGCGGATGGTCCTTTGCCAGCACCAGCACGATCTCCGACGGGCGGAAGTCAATATAGTCGAACTTCGGGTTCTTTTCGTTGTAGGCGGAGAAGGCAACGTCGATCTCGCCGCGGGCGACGAGCGACTGCAGCCGCTGCGCCGTGTAATGGCGGGAGACGATGCGCTGATCCTTGTATTTTTCGGACAGCAGCTTCGTGATCTGCAGCAGGACGGACATTCCATGCTCGGAGGCGGCGCCGAAGACGACCGTCCGCTCCGAGGTCTGCACCAGGTCGGACAGCTTGCGCTGATACTCGTTGCGGATGCGGAGGATCTCCTTCGCACTCTCGTAGTACAGCTTTCCGGCCTCGGTCAGGGAGATTGCGTTGTTCCGTCCGCGGATGAGGAGCTGGGTGTTTTCGTCCTGCTCAAGCTTGTGGAGGAACTGGCTGAGCGTCGGCTGCGAGATGTACAGCCTGTGCGCTGCGGCGGACAGGCTGCCCTCTTCCACGATCGCGATGAAGTACTCCTGCTTTTTGACGTCCATGTGATCCCCACCTATGTTTTGGTTATATCATTATAGCCGAAACCAATGGGAAAAGAAAGAGTAAAATAGCAAAGAGTCATTCTTTTTTGTAATAAAGTGTTATAGCAAACAATATTTGCACCGAAAAGGGAAGGACCGGCCGCCGCGGCGGGGCCCTGCGGCGCGGACCTGAGCCGGCAGGCGGCAACGGATAAGCGATCGGTTATGGTTTTATCCGAAACAACGAATTGTTCTATATCGAAAATGCGGTATAGTGAACATGGGACTTCGGCGCGGCCTGCGCCGGAACAGAATTGACGCTGCGGAGGTGCGGAACGATATGACTTGGGTGTTGTTGATCGCCGCGGCGGCGCTGGGCGGCCTGATTCAGACGGTCATCGGCTTCGGCGCCGGCGTCGTCATGATGACGGTCTTTCCTTATCTTTTGAGCATCACCTTGGCACCGACGCTGTCCACGTCGGTCTGTCTCGGCGTGTCGGTCCCACTGGCGTGGAAGTTCCGCCGGTCGATCAACCTTCGCCTGGCCGTCTGGCCGGCGCTGCTCTACTCGCTCTCGAGCATCACGGCGGTCCGCACGCTCAAGCACCTGGATCTGACGGCGCTGACCGTGGCGCTGGGCGTTTTTCTGATGGGGCTGTCGGCCTACTATCTGTTTTATCCCACGAAGCGCGTCCGGAAGAAGCCCACGGTGCTCAAAATGATCGTGTTTAGCCTGGTGTCGGGCCTGTGCGGCGGCCTGTTCGGCATCGGCGGGCCGCTGATGGCGGTCTACTTCCTCTCGGCCACGGAGGATCGGCAGGAGTATACCGGCTGCATCCAGCTCACGCTCAGCTTCACAAGCCTGCTCAATTTCACGATGCGCGCGGTGAGCGGGTATTACACGGCCGCCATGGTGCCGATGACGCTGCTCGGCATCGCGGCGATCAACGCGGGCCGCTGGGTCGGCCTGAAGGTCGGCGGGCGGATCGAGCCCGACCGGCTGCGCCGGACGATCTACGTTTTCGTGGGTCTTTCCGGTCTGCTGACCGCCGTTCGCGCCCTCCTCTGAATCGAAACGAAGCCGCGCCCGAACAGGATCGTTCGGGCGCGGCTTCGTTTTTCGGTTCGTCACGCTTCCAGCGCGTCCATCAGCGCGCGGCAGGCGCTGTCGGGGCTGGTGAAGAGCGCGGCGTGGTTCAGGGTCAGCCCGTCGGCCGCGCGCGCCATCGAGATTTGCGCGAAGACGAGATTGTCGTACACCCCGTCCAGCGCGCGGGCCTTTTGCCGGATCAGGTCGTCGAAGGCGGCGAAGTCGCCGCGGTCGAGCGCGTCCAGCGCGCCGTCGACCACGATCATGTCCACCGTCTCCGCGCGGCCGAACTTGCGGCGGCAGAGGAAGTACTGCTCCCGCGTGATGTCGACCGTGCCGGAGAAGGTGCAGAGGATCGCGGTGCGCCCTTCCCGCTGGGCGACCGCCTCGAGCATGGCGCGATCCGGGCAGATCACCGGGCGGGCGAGCAGCTGCGAGAACAGTTCGGCGTAGGGTGAGAAGATCGTGCAGGTGAGCAGCAGCGCGTCCGCGCCGTCCTCGCAGGCGGTGGCGAGCATGTCGAACATGCGGCGCATGGAGGAGGCGGTGATGCCGCCGTCGCGCTTGACGTTGCCGAGGATCTGCGCATCGAGATAGTTCACGACGGCAAGCTCCGGCGCGTGCGTCTGGAAGTAGGTCGTCATGGGCGCCGCGGCGTTCATGGTCACGCTGACGAGACCGATCTTTTTCATCGTTCGCTCCTTTCCGCGCTCAGCCCTGCTGCGCCGCGGCGATGCCCCGCAGATACTCGATCGAACGGCGGGCGGCGGTCTCGGCGTCGGGCAGCTGGGCGATCTCCATCGTCACGTAGCCGTCGTAGCCGAGGCTGGCGGCCACGCGCAGCAGGTTGGGGAAGTTGATGGCGCCGGAGCCGGGCCAGCCCCGGTTCTGGTCGGCAAAATGGAAGTAGCAGAGCAGGTCGCCCGCGTCGACGAGCGCGGCCTCCATCGAGGGATCCTCGGCGTACATATGGAAGGTGTCGAGCAGCAGGCCGAGGTTGGGGATGCCGGCGGCGCGGAGCCAGTCCGCCGCCTCGCGGGTGCTGTTGAGGTTGTTCAGGTTCTGCCGGTTCTGCGGCTCAAGAGAGAGGCGGACGTTTTTCTTCGCCGCGTATTCGCTCAGCTCGGCGAGCGCGTCGTGCAGCCGGGCGAGGCTGATCTCGCGCGGTACCTCTGCCGGGCAGGTGCCGCGGAAACGGCCGATGTTGACCGCGCTGTGGAAACGCTCGGCCATGTCGACGTGCTTTTTGCAGCGCGCCACGGCGGCGGCGCGGACCTCCGCGTCCGCATCGAGCAGGGTCAGCTTGTCACAGGTGGCGATGGGCGAGGTGCCGACGGAGGCGACTTCGAGTCCCGTTCGTGCCAGCAGGCGCTCGAGCCAGGGAAGATCCAGCGCGTCAACGTCACGCACGAAGGCCTCGATCGCGTCATAGCCGAGCTCGGCGAGCACGGAGAGGAAACGGTCGACGTCGCCCTGGTAGGCGAACATCCTGCCGTAGGTGTCGGGCATCCCGACGGTGTAAGAGAATTTCAGCATGGCGGACCTCACTTTCTGTCGGATCATATCGTCAGGCACGACTGCGCGCGCTTTCTCCCATTTTCCGCGCCAGGGCGAAGGCGTGTTCCCAGGAGCCGCTGTCCGCGATGCCCTTGCCGGCCTTGTCGAAGGCTGTGCCGTGCGCGCAGGTGGTCGCGGGCTTGGGCAGGCCGCCGTAGACGGAGACCGCCGCGCCGAAGCCGCGCAGCTTCATCGCGATCTGCCCCTGATCATGGTACATCGTCACCGCACCGTCGAACTCGCCGTGGAACACGCGGTAGAACAGCGTGTCCGCCGGATACGGGCCGGACAGGTGCAGTCCCTCGGCCTGACCGCGCGCAACGGCCGGGGCGATCGTCTCGATCTCCTCGGTGCCGCAGGTGCCGCTCTCGCCGTTGTGCGGGTTCAGACCCGCCACCGCGATGCGCGGCGCGGCAAAGCCGGCAGCGCGCATTGTCTCCTCCAGCATGCGTGCGGCCAGCAGGATCTTTTCCACCGTGAGGGAGGGTCCCACGTCCCGCAGCGGGATGTGGCCCGTGACGCGCGCAGTCCACACGTCGTCCAGCACGTTCATCTCCATGCGGTGGCCGGTGCAGCCGTAAAAGCCGGCCAGCAGGTCGACCGCGCCGTTGAGGTGGAAGCCGGCGCGCTTGAGCGCCGCCTTGTGGTTGGGCGCGAAGCAGATCGCGTCGAACGCTCCGGCCTGACAGGCCTCCACACAGGCCTTCAGGTTGTTCCCGGCATCAAGGCCCAGCGCGGGATCCTCCACGCCGTAGGGGAAGGCGTCCGCATCCAGCGCGCCGGTGTCGACCAGGATGAGGCCGCTGTGCGCCAGCGCCTCCCCAACGGAGGAGACCTTCGTGTAGGCGACCTCGGCGCCGGCGGCGCGCATGCCGCGCCGGAGCTGGCGCTCGTCGCCGATCACCACGGCGCGTACACCGGGATCGAAGCAGCCGTGCGCCGCCGCCTTGACAATGATCTCGGCACCGACGCCGGCAGCGTCACCCATCGTGACGCCGACGGTGCAGCGCGGTAAATCGTCCCTCATGGTTTTCGTTCCTTTCCTGTTTTCCGCGGCGGCGGGCGGCGGCTCTTGCCTGCGCCCACTGCCTTGTGATATATTCAATATATCGCAGCAAACACACTTTGTAAAATTCCGTTCCTTTATCGCAAACCATTCCAATCAGTTATTACAAAACGCGCGTTTGCGTCATGTCTGCGGCCGCGGATGCGGCGCGGAGAAAGGCGGGTACACATGAAAAGCGAGGATTGGGCTCTTTTGTATGCCCTGTATCAATGCAAAAATCTGACCCGGGCCGCGGCGCAGCTCTATCTGTCGCAGCCGGCGCTGACCAAGCGCCTGCAGCGGATCGAGGCGGAGCTCGGCATCCAGATCGCGCTGCGCGGTTCCAAGGGCATCTCGCTCACGCCGCAGGGCGAGTATCTCGCGCGGCGCGCGAAGCTGCTCGTCGACGCGTTCGAGGAGACCAAGCGCCACCTCAACGACATGTCCGACGGCAGCGTCGGCACGCTGCGCATCGGCGCGCCGAACTCCGTGGCGCGCTTCACGCTGCCCGCGCTGCTCAAGGCGTACGGAGAGACACAGCCCGGCGTGCAGTTTCAGGTCTCCGTGGATCTGAGCGCGCAGGTGCAGAAAAAGGTGCAGGCGCGGCAGCTTCACGTCGGCTTCGTCCGCGGCGACCGCGCGCACGGGCTGGACAGCATGCTCTTCTCCTCCGATCGCGCCTGGATCATTTCGAGCCGGGAGCTGACGATCGCGGACCTTCCGGAGCGGCCGATGATCGTGCATCATCGGGACACGTTCAGCCAGCAGCAGATCAGCCGCTGGTGGAAGGAGATCTTCCGTCAGCCTCCGCGGGCGAACATCATGGTGGACGACGTGGACACCGCGCGCGTGATGGTGTCGCAGGGCTTGGGATACGCCGTGTTTTTCGACGACTACCTGGAGGGAACGGAGCAGCTCTACCGCTTTCCGATCTTTGACGCGAACGGCGAGCAGCTCCGCCGGAACACGTGGCTCCTCTATCGCAGGGACGCCTCCGCCGTGCCGCTGCTTGCGCGTTTTCTGGAGTTTGCCGCAGCGTACCGCCCGTTGGGAAAGAGTGATTATTAATAACCAATCAATTATAACCACATGGAAAACTGCTGATTGTTCTTTATCAGAAACATGCTATACTGTAAAACACATATCGTTTGATCTTCGCAAATTTGGGCGGTTTAGCCAAATTTGTGTGTTTTTCTTGAGAAAGCACACAAAGCCGTTTCCCTTGCGCCTGTCTCGCCCGACCGCGTCGGCGGTGCGCCGCGGCGCCCGGATGCGGAGAGCGGTGAAAGCGGCGGCTCTGCGGCAGCCGGCTTTGCCCGGCGTCACGCAAAGAAAGCGTTTTGATATGTGGGAAGCGATGGCACGGAGGGGGTATTAAGGAATGAAATTTCAAACCAACGAGCGTTACGTCAAGCTGTGCGAAATGATCGTTTACGTCCTCGGCGTCGGGATGTGTCTTTTCCATCTCTACACCGGCGGCTTCGGCGTGCTGACGGCGTTCAAGCAGCGCATGATCCACGTTACGCTCATCGGCATCATCGCGATGCTGATGCCGCGCAAGAACAAGAAAGAGGAGAACGGGCCGAAGATCGGGCCGGGCCCGGTCGACTGGCTGCTCTCCTGCGGCATGCTCGCGTCGCTGACGTACTTCATGTCGATCTACACGGAGTTCGTGCAGCGCAACGGCAAGTTCACCACCAACGATATGATCATGGGTGCGATCATGGTCGTCGCGGTCATCTACATCACGAGAAAGAGCATCGGCTGGCCGATCGTCATCATCACGCTGATCTCGCTGGCCTATGCCTACTGGGGCCATCTGCTACCCGGCAAGCTGGGCCACAAGCCTTTCTCGATCGCGCGCATCGTCACGCATCTCTCCCTCGGCATGGAGGGTTACATGGGCATCCCTGTCGGCGCGGCGGCGACCTTCGTCATCCTGTTCGTCATCATGGCGGCCCTGCTTGAGGTCTCCGGCGCGGGCGACTTCTTCATCCGCTCGGCGCTTGCGGTCACGGGCGGCCTGCGCGGCGGCCCGGCCAAGGCGGCCGTCGTTTCAAGCGGCCTGTTCGGCACGATCTCCGGCAGTTCGGTGGCCAACGTCGTCAGCACCGGCAACTTCACCATCCCGCTGATGAAAAAGTCCGATTTTGAACCGCACGTCGCGGGCGCGGTCGAGGCGGTCGCCTCCACCGGCGGCCAGATCATGCCGCCCATCATGGGCGCCGCGGCGTTCGTCATGTCTGAGGTCACGGGCATCCCCTACCTCAAGATCATGGTCGCGGCGATCATCCCGGCGCTGCTGTATTACGGCTCGCTCTACTTCGCAATCGACAAATATGCCGCGCGCCGCGGCCTGGTCGGTCGTCCCAAGTCCGAGCTGCCGAGCCTGAAGGAGGAGGTTCGCCACCGCGGCCACATGGTTCTGCCTCTGGTTATCCTCATTGCCCTGCTGGTCAGCGGCAGGTCCGCACTGCGCTCCGGTTTCTGGGGCACCGTGGCGGTCTGGGTCTGCTGCATGGTCAAGAAGGACACCCGCATGAGCCCCAAGCAGCTGTGCGACGCGCTCGCGTTTGCCGCCAAGGGCGCCATCTCCTGCACGGTCGCATGTTCCTGCGCCGGCATCATCATGGGCGTCTTCTCGCTCACGGGCCTCGGCCTCAAGTTCTCGGCCCTGATCCTTGCCTATTCGCACGGCATCAAGATCCTGGCCCTGATCCTGACCATGATCGCCGGCCTGATCCTCGGCATGGGCATGCCGACGACCGCGGCCTACATCATGCTCTCCACGCTGATCGCCCCGGCCCTGACCGACATGGGCCTGAGCATCATGCAGGCGCACCTGTTCGTGTTCTACTTCGGCATCCTCTCCTCCATCACGCCGCCCGTTGCCGTCGCGTCGTTTGCGGCCGCCGGCATCGCCAAGGCGCCGATCGGGAAGACGAGCTTTGCCGCGATCCGCTTCGGGCTGACGGCGTTCATCGTGCCCTTTATGTTCGCCTACGGGCCAGAGCTGCTGATGGTGGGCAATGCGTTCAGCATCGTCCTGGCCGCTGTCAGCTCGATCATCGGCATCTTCTTCCTCGCCAGCGCGACGGAGGGCTGGGTCTTCCACGGCAGCCTCTCCATCGTGGAGCGCGTCCTGCTGTTTGCGGCGGCGATGTTCATGATCCTGCCCGGCATCACCACCGACCTGATCGGCCTTGCCATCGCGGCGGTCGGCAGCGCGCGCAGCATCAAGCATATGCTCGACGGGAAGAAGACCGCTCAGGCGTGAGCAGACGCAATCGCAGTACATAAGGTCTCACCGGCTTTATGATAAAAAACTAAGGAGGAAAACACATGAAAAGGCTTCTATCTCTTGTTCTGGCCGCTCTCATGATCCTGTCGCTCGCAGCCTGCGGCGGCAAGAGCAGCACGAGCACCGGGACCGGCACCAGCACGGGCACCGGCACTTCCACCGGCACGGGCACCGGGACCAGCACCGGCACGGGCACCGGCACTTCCACCGGCACGGGCACCGGGACCAGCACCGGCACGGGCACCTCCACCGGCACGACGACCACGGAAACGGTTGCCGAGCTGAGCAAGATGACCTACGCCTCGATGGCCACCGGCAACACCACCGGCGCCATGTACATCATCGGTGCGGGCCTGTGCAACGTCATCAACCAGAACGTCAAGAACCTTGACGTCACGGCGCAGGTCACGGCCGCCACGGTCGAAAACATCGGCCTGTGTTCCACCGGCGACTGCGAGGTCGGCACGGCGAACTCCAACTTCACGCAGTGGGCCTATCAGGGCGTCGATCCGTTTGAGGGCGATCCTCACAACATCCGTGCGCTCTGCACGCTCTATCCCAGCTGCATCCACATCGTCGTCAAGGAAGGCTCCGGCATCAAGTCGGTCGCCGATATGGCGGGCAAGCGCATCGCCGTCGGCCCTCCGGGCAGCGGCAACCGTCTGGTCTCCAAGGATATCCTCGAGTACTACAACATGACCTTCGACGATATCAAGGCCTATGACTACACCAACTCCGAGATGATCGACGGCCTGAAGGACGGCGATATCGACGGCTTCATCCTGATGGTCGGCGCTCCGCTGTCCTCCATCATCGACCTGTGCATGACCACCAACGTCGAGTTCATCGACATGGACGACGCCATGCGTGACGACTTCTGCGCCAAGTGCACCTACTATGCGCCTCTCGATCTGCCGACCGATATGTACGGCACGAAGAACGTGGTTCACACGCTCGGTCTGATGAACTCCCTGATCGTCAACGCCGACGTGCCCGACGACGTCGTCTATTGGATGACCCGCGGCATCTTCGATCACCTGGACGAGGTCGCCAAGATCCACGTCCTGGTCGCCGATCTCAAGGTTGAGGAAGCGGTCAAGACCTGCATCCCGATGCACCCCGGTGCGGAGAAGTACTTCAAGGAGATCGGCGCCCTCTAAGGAGCGTGCCCGTTTCGGAGGCTGAATTTCCATGAGATTCACGGTAGACGTATTGTTCCCCGGCTTCACCGGGAAAATGGCCAAGGGCCGTCTGGGCTGGGGCACCTTTGCCCTGGTGCGCGACGGGAAGCACAATATCCTGATGGACGTCGGCGGCCCGGTGATCCGTGTGTTCGTGAAGCAGATGCTGGCCGACCATGGCCTCACCTGTGAGGATATCGATTATATCATCATCTCCCACGGACACGCCGACCATTCCTACAACCTTGACTTCTTCCCCGGCGCCGAGATCGTGATCAGCAAGGCGGAATGGGAGCATATGAATGACTTTGAGTCGCGCGACTATTCCACCGCCGAGTGCACGCTCCCGTGGCTGCGCGCGTACAAAAAGCGCTTCATCACCCGCGACGGGGAGGAGATCGTCCCCGGTATGACGACGCTGCTGACGCCGGGCCATACGCCGGGCAGCCTTTCGGTCCTCCTGGACCAGGGAGACGGCGTGACCTGGGCGCTCGTGGGCGACGCGGTGAAGAACCGCGCGGAGCTCCGCTCCGAGTACGTCCTGCAAACCTGCGATGCGCAGCAAAGCCATGAGAGCATCGTGAAGATCAAGCAGCTCGCGACCCGCATCCTACCCGGACACGACGGCTGGCTCACCCTCAAGGACGGCGAGATCATCCCCGAGGGCGGCAACGACGTCACGCTGATCTATCCGGAGGGGATCACGGTCAACGGCGGTCAGCATGAGGTCACGCTCCATATCGATTGAATCTCTGTCCGCCGTTGCGTGGCATACGGTGCCAAAGCAGCATGAAAGCCGCACGGCAAAAACTGCCGTGCGGCTTTTTTGATGAAATCGGCGGGCGGCTCACCGTCCGCCCGCAAGGAAAGGAGCGCTCATCTTGAACGAGGCCGCGCTTGCGCTGCTGAAGGGCAGCTTTGACCTGCATGTGCACACCTCGCCGTCGCACTTTGCGCGCCGGCAGGACGATTTTGAGCTGCTGCACACGCTGGATGATTTCGGCATGGGCGGGGCCGTGATCAAGTCGCATTACGGCTGCACCCAGGCCCGCGCCGAGATCGCCAACCGTTATGCCGGCGCGCGGGCGAAGCTCTTCGGCGCGATCACCCTGGATCAGACGGTCGGCGGCATCAACCCCTACGCCGTGCAGGCCGAGCTGTACCTGGGGGCGAAAATGGTCTGGCTGCCAACCTTTCATGCGAAGAACCAGATCGAAAAGACAAACAACAAGCCTCAGCCCGTGATGGCGCCGCCGATCCCGATCCTGGACGCGGCGGGCAGACTGCTGCCGGAGGTGCAGGCCGTGATCGACCTGGTCGTGCAGTACGACGCGGTTTTGAACACGGGCCACATCTCCGCGGAGGAGTCCTGGGCCGTCTGCACCGAGGCGGTGCGCCGCGGCGCCAAGGTCTGCCTGACCCATCCGGACAACAGCCGCGAGGCGGTCGACGTGGAGATGCAGACCGCGCTTGCGCGGCAGGGCGTGCTGATCGACCGCAGCTGGTTCAACGCGCTGCGCCCGGCCGGCGGCGTGTCCGCAGCGGTGATGGCGTGGCGCATCCGCGCGACGGGCGCGGAGCACTGCATCATGACCACGGACTTCGGCCAGAAGAGCAACGATCCCGCGCCGTGCGGCATGCTGTGCTTCGTCGAGGCCATGCTGGCCGAGGGAATCTCCGAACAGGAGATCCGCACGATGATCTGCGACAATCCGCGCGCGCTGCTCGGGATCTGAGCCTGTCGGCTCAAAACCCGTCCTGCGGCGCCGTCGCGGCTGCGGCGGAGAATTTGACCTGCAGATAGGCGGCGAACTGCTGGATCGCAAGCGAGCGATAGCGCCCCTTCGGATAGACGAGGGCCACCTCTCTGGTGCGCCAGACGTCCGTCAGCGGCACGAAGCGCATCTCCGTGCCGAACACGTGCCGGAAGGCGGAAGAGCTGGTCGTCAGGCTGATGCCGATGTTCTGCATCAGCAGCTCCCGGCGCAGCAGATGGTCGCACTCCATGATGTGCTCCGGGAAAACGCCGAGATCCGCAAAGACCTGGTCGATCTGCGTGCGGAACGTCAACCCTTTCGTCAGCAGGATGAAGGGCTCCTGGATCAGCTCGGAGAGGCGGACGCTGCTTCGCTGTGAGATGGGGTTATCCTTGTGCACCACCAGCAGGAAGTGCTCGCGCAGCAGCGGCGTCGTTTCAAACTCGGGCGAGTAGATGGGCGGCGTCGTGATGCCCAGGTCGATCTGGCCGCTGCGCAGCAGATGCGTGATCTCTGCGCTGTCGGCGATGACCTGGTGCCACCGGTACGTCGGATGCTGATGGATGAACTCGTGCAGCCCCATGAGCATCTGCGGGCTGGTCGCCGCGAAGGAGATCGTTTCCCGCGTCTCTTCCGAAAGCGCGTTGAGCTCTCTGCGCGAGTCGGCGACCTCTGCCAGGATGCGCTCCGCGTGGCGCAGCAGGGCCTTGCCGTTGCGGTTGAGCTGGATCGACCGCCCGTGCCGATCAAACAGCGGTGTGCCGAGCTCGCTCTCCAGCTTTGCGATCATGGTGCTCAGCGCCGGCTGCGAGATGTTCAGCTCCTCCGCCGCGCGCGTGATGTGCTGGTGCTTGGCGGCGACCAGGAAGTATTGCAGTTGGATCAGTTCCATCAAAGCATCTCCCCTGCGGGCAGGGTGCCGAAGCCGTCTCTTGCGAAGCAGCCGACGGGCTGCGGCGGCTTCCTCGCAAAGGACTTCTTCGGCGCCATGCGTCAATTGATAAGAAAAGGCCGTTTCATAACCGTACGGCTATCATAACAGATTTCCGCCCCGAATGCAACGCCGATTCTCGGGCGGCGCGCCGAAAGACGGCTGCGCAGCGCCCCGTTCCACAGCAGTTGCCGCAGCGCCCCGCGGGGCGTGCGGCGTGACCCAATGATTTCATAAGGGAGGTTCATCCATGGTAATCAACAAAGAAAAATGCATCGGCTGCGGGCTGTGCACCATCTACTGTCCCGCCGATGCGATCCATCTGGTCCGTATGGAGGATGGAAAGCGCAAGGCCGAGATCGACCAGGACGCTTGCCTGGAGTGCGGCACCTGCATCCGCAAGCGCGTGGTCAAGTGCCCGCGCGACGCGATCTATGAGCTGCCGAAGGAGGAGCGCTCGATGGGCCGCCAGATGCGGCGCTTCTTCTCCGACCCGTCCACGGCGCATCCGCGCACCGGCGTGCCGGGCCGCGGCACCGAGGAGGTCAAGACCAACGACGTGACCGGCCGCGTCTGCCGCGGCGAGCTGGGCCTGTGCCTCGAAATGGGCCGCCCGGTGGTCGGCACCAGCGTGCGCGAGATCGAGAAGGCGACGATGCACCTTGCCCGCTACGGCATCGAGGTCGAGGACTGCAACCCGCTGAGCGACCTGCTGGAAGACCGCAAGACCGGCAAGTTCAAGGAGGAGTATCTGGACGAGCGCTTCGTGAGCGCCATCGTCGAGTTCTGCATCCCCATTGAGCGCGGCGAGGAGCTCCTCAAGGTCTGCCAGGACATCGCGGACGAGGTCGACACCGTGTTCTCCATGGACATGGTCTGCTGCTACAATGAGGATGGCACGCTGCCCGGCCTTGAGCTGTGCGAGAAGATGGGCATCAAGGTCCGCGACAACTGCAAGGTCAACATCGGCATCGGCCGCCCGTATAAGATCGAGCGCTAAAGGGAGGGAAAGAATATGTCTCATTCACTGCATCGCAGAGGCAGCGCTGAGTCGCTGAGCCATGACTATATCCTGCTGGTCACCGCCGCCGCCGGCATCAACGCCGCCGGCAGCAAGGACAAGCTGCGCAAGGTGCTGGACGTCGTGTGGGAGGTCGGCCCGGTCAACACCGGCTCCAACGAGGTCGGCACGATCCTCTCCGGCGTGAGCATCGAGGAGATCAAGGCCGGCTTTACAGAGATCCCCCGCGTCCGCTGCGTGTTTGACAGCCCGGACAAGATGCGCGAGGTCATCCGCCGCCTGCTGGAGCTGGATCTCGGCATTTCGGTGACCGTTTCCGGTCCCCGCAAGAAGATCGAGGAGATCTGCGCGGAGTTCGGCATCCATCCGCACTCGGTCAATATGTCGCTGGACATCTGGGGCAAGAAGGAGCAGCTGCCGCCCGAGGAGGTGCTGGAGTTCGTCACCATGTGCGGCCACGGCATGATCTCCAAGACCCTCGTGATCGACACGATCGAGAAGGTCAAGGCCGGCAAGCTGACGCCGGAGCAGGCGGCCGTCCGCATGGGCAGCCCCTGTGTCTGCGGCTTCTACAACCCGACGCGCGCGATCCCCATGCTGCAGAAGTACGTCCCTGCCGACAAGCAGTGAGCGGCTTTCGGCGGCAAGACTGACGTCTGAAACGGAAGCGGGCGGCTGCACCTCGAAACGAGGAAGGCAGCCGCCCGCTCTTCTGATCCTGTATCGGTATGACGGCTGTGCGCCGGATGCGGCAGCGCAGCGGGAAAGGGGAGACAAAGCATGAGCTGGCTCTCTGTGATCTTCGGCTCGATCCTGGCGGGCCTCATCCACACGGTGACGGGTTTCGGCTCCGGCGTCATCATGATGCTGGTGCTTTCGCACTTCTTCAGCCTTACACAGGCGCCTGCGATCACAACCTCGATCTGCCTGGGCCTGTCCACCACGCTCGCCTGGCGCTATCGGAAGCAGGTGGACTGGCGGCGGGTTGCACTGCCGCTTGTGATCTACACGATCGGCAGCCTGCTTGCCATCCAGTGGTCGAAGCGCCTGGATCTGCGGGTGCTGAGCATCGCCTTCGGCGGCTTTTTGATCCTGCTCGCGGCGCACTCGCTCTTCTTCTCGAAGCGGACGGCCGACCTGCGCCCGACGGGTGCGATGGCGGTCGTCAGCAGCGCGGTCGCGGGCGTGTGTCAGGGCCTGTTCTCCGTGGGCGGGCCGATCATCGCGCTTTACTTCATCAACGCGGTCGAGGATCGGGACGAATACGTCGGCGACCTCCAGACTCTGTTCGTAATCACCGGACTGATCAGCCTGGTCTCGCGGGCGGCCAACGGCCTGTATCGGCTCTCGTTCCTGCCGCTGACCGCAGCGGGACTCGTAGCGATCAACGTCGGCAAGCGGCTGGGTTTGAAAATCGCCGGAAAGCTCAACACGGCGGCAGTACGAACGATCGTCTACCTTTATGTCGGGCTTTCCGGCGTAATCCTCATTTTACAGAACGTGCTGTGAGCGTTACTCCTCGGTCTTTTCCTGCGCCTGCTCCTTCTCCTTTTCCAGCAGCGCCGTGGCGCGGGTCTGGTTGAAGATGCCGCAGTAGCAGGGCTTGGCCAGCACGCGCGCGCCTTCCTCGGGGCTCATGCGCCCCTCGCGGACGGCCTTGCGGATGTTGCGCACGAGACCGGCGGACAGCATGGCGTGGCCGCACATGGTGGTGAAGCAGAGCGTCTCATCCTCGGGCAGCTTTTCCGTTGCGCCGAAGATGCCGAGAGCCAGGTCGGCGGAGTGGGGCGTGAGCCCGGCCTCATGGCACATTTCCTCGACCTTGTCGCGCAGGCCCGTGACGACGACGGACATGCCGAGATCCTCTTCCTTGAGTTGCTTGAGCACGGCCACGACCTTGTCGCGGTCGTCGAAGCAGCCCATCGCCGGGGAGTTGTCCTCGGTCTTGCCGAGCAGCTCCTCGCGGTCGAAGCCGAGCGTCAGGTTCTGCTTGGTGGTCAGCGAACCCCAGTTGACCGGCTCGTGGTCGAGCGCGATCTCCATGACGCGGCGCATTTTCGGCGCGGCGCCCTCGTGGTTGATCTTCATAGCGGGCCGGGAGATAAACGGAAAGTCGTTCTGGAAGGTCTCCTCAGGACCGAAGCGATGCAGTGTATGGGACATGTCGTTACCTCCTTATTCGTTGCAGAGCGGCCGGCCCAGACCGACGTTGACTTTCGCGTTCTTGGGCACGTGGATGCCGAGCTTCTCCAGCACGGGCACCGCGGCGATCGTGCCGTCCTCCTCGTAGCGGACGACCAGGCCCCAGGAGAACACGGTGTTCGTGCACTTCTTCGAAGCCTCGTACACGACGCTTGCAACCTCCTCAAAACGCTCGAACGGGATCGTGAACTCAACGATGGCGGAGAGGATCTTCTCCTCACGCACGTCGTCGTGGACGATGCCGGTCGCGGTGTCAAGCAGGGAGGTCAGCGGGTTGCAGGGCTCGAACACAATGCCCATCTTCGCCAGCGGGATCGTGACGATCTCGACCTCCTTGACCTTGGTGCCGATGGAGGGGCGGCCGAACTCCAGCGCAAAGCCGATCTGTCCGCGCTTCACGCGGCCGGTCACGTCGTTGGTCTTGACCTCCTCGGTGCCGCGGCCGCGGACGCCGGTGCTCTGGTGTTTCTCCGTCGGGTCGCCGAAGACCTTGCGGACGCTGCGCGGCCACTCGTTCACCTCGGGCGGCTCATAAAACGCCTTGCGGGGACATTCGATCTGGCGGACGCAGATGCCGCACTCCACGCATTCATCCTGGTCGATGAAGGCCTTGCGGTTCTCAACGTGGATCGCGCCCTGGGGGCAGAAGGGAATGCATTTGCGGCAGCCGATGCATAATTCCTGATTGACTTTCATGTGATCGTTCTCCTATAACAGATACGGATTCTTCCGGAACGGGGATCCGAGCACAGTGCTCGGATCCCCGTTCTGTTCAGCGGGTGCTTTCAGACGGAGTGGTCGCAAAGGATCAATCCTTGGGGACCATGGCGAGGTAGGTCGTGTAGTCGTCCTTGACCTCCTTGGAGTACTCGGTCCACTCCTTGTAGCCCATGAATGCGTCGGCCATGGCGTTGGTCTTGACATATTCCTTCCACTCGGAGGTGTTGCAGACCTTCTCGAACAGGTCGGAGTAGTAGGCAAGGACCTCGTCGGCGACGCCCGGGTTCATGACGATGCCGCGGTTCTGCTGATGCGCGATGTCATAGCCCTCTTCGAGGACGGTCGGGACGTCGGGCAGATCGGCGAGGCGGTTGTCGGCCACGGCCGCGATGGCGGTCATGGTGCCGGCCTGCATGTGCTCGATGGACTCAGCCAGGGAGGAGGCGCAGAGGTCGATGTGGCCGCCGAGGACCGCCGCGGTCAGCAGGCCCTGATCGTCATAGGGAACATAGACGATGTCAACGTTCGCCAGGGTGTTGAGCATGTACATGATGATCGCATCGTCGGAAGCGCTGCCGACGCCGCCCCACTTGAGCTTGCCGGGGTTGGCCTTGGCGTAGTTGACGAGGTCATCCATGGTCTTGAAGCCGAGGCCCGGGGTGGCGCAGATGACGCACGGATCCTTCACGATGTGGGCCACGAAGGAGAAGTCCGTCGTGTCAGGGCTGAACGGGGAGTTGCCCGTGATCGGCTGGGTGAAGAAGGAGGCGGAGGTGGAGGCCAGCGCGTACTCATAGCCCTTGCCCTGATCCTTCAGGTAGGTGTAGCCGACGACGCCGGAGCCGCCCTTCTTGTTGACGGGCACGATGTTGACCGGACAGAGCTTGTTCTTCTCGATGATCTCGACCAGCTTGCGGACCATGACGTCGTTGCCGCCGCCGGCGCCGAAGGGGATGACGAACTCAATGTCCTTGGTGGGGGTCCAGGACGCGGGCGCGGGGGTGGGGTCGGGCGTCGTGGACGTGGAGGTGCCGGTGCCTGTGGAGGTGCCGGTACCGGTGGAGGTGCCGGTGCCAGTGGAGCTGCCGGTGGAGCTACCCGTGTTGCTGTTCTTGGACTGACCGCATGCGATCAGCGACAGGGACATGACCAGCGCAAGAGCAAGTGCCAAAAGCTTTTTCATGTTGGTTCCTTCCTTTTTATTTATTTATACAATCGGAGATCCGATCATATACGGGTACTGCGCCGCCTTCAGGCGGCCTTTTTGCCGCCGCGCAGCCGGGCAAACAGATTCTTGATCGGCGTGCCGAAGGCCAGCAGCAGCGCGATGACGATGATGACTGCGGAGATCGGCTTGGTGATGACCGCAAAGAAGTTATTGTCCGCGATGATCAGCGCCTGGCGAAGGTTGGTCTCGGTCAGGGCGCCGAGCACGAGAGCGAGCACCATCGGCGCGGCGGGCACCTTGAGCTTCTTGAGGAAGTAGCCGAGGATGCCGAAGAACAGCGTGACGCCCACGGTGAACATCGAGTTCTCCAGCGCGTAGGCGCCCATCAGGATGAAGGCGAAGATCAGCGCGTTGAGGGTGGTGGTCTTGACGTTGAGGATCTTCACAAACAGGCTCAGCGCGCCGAGGCCGATGCACACGAGGATGATGTTGCCGAGGTACATCGAGGCGACCAGGCCCCACGCAACCTCTGCGTTCTTCACGAAGAACGACGGGCCGGGCGAGATGCCGAGCATCATCAGTGCGCCCATCATGATGGCCGTCGCGCCGGAGCCGGGCACGCCGAGCGTCAGCATCGGGACCATCGCGCCCATGGAGGCGGCATTGTTCGCGCACTCGGGCGCCGCGACGCCCTCGATCATGCCGGTGCCGAACTCCTTGCCGTGTTTGGAGGTGCGCTTCGCCATGTCATAGGAGAGGAAGGAGGCGATCGTCGCGCCCGCGCCGGGCAGCATGCCGACGATGAAGCCGAGGATCGTGCCGCGGCCGATGTGCGGCAGCGTGCGCTTCCATTCCTGACCGTTGGGCAGCAGCTTCTTGAACTTCAGGCTGCCCTTGTCGACGTGGATGTCGTTGTCCTGGAAGTTGCAGATGATCTCCGCGATGCCGAACAGGCCCATCGCCACGGGCACGAAGTCGATGCCGGAGTAGAGGTTGACGTTGCCGAACACGAACTTCGTCGTGCCGAACACAAGGTCGATGCCGATGCCGGCGACGAACAGGCCGAGGAACGCGGCCAGGAAGCCCTTGGCCGGGGACTTGCCGGTCATGCCGGCGATCGAGGTCAGGCCCAGCACCATCAGCGCGAAGTATTCGGACGGGCCGAAGCTGGTGGCGAAATTGGAGATGATGGGCGCAAGCGTCATGAACAGCACGACGGAGACCGTGCCGCCGATGACGGACGCGAGACATGACATGCCGAGCGCCTTGCCGGCTTCGCCCTTGCGGGCGAGGGGATAGCCGTCCAGTGTGGTCATGATGGCGGCGGAGTCGCCGGGGGTGTTGATGAGGATGGCCGTGATCGACCCGCCGTACATCGCGCCGTAGTAGATGCCGCAGAGCATGCACAGCGCGCAGGCGGGGCTGAGACCGTAGCACATCGGCAGCAGCACCGCGATGCCGACCGACGGGCCGAGACCCGGCAGCGCGCCGATGATGACGCCGCACACGACGCCGACGAGCGAGTAGATGATGACCATCGGATCGGCGAGGATGGAGAAGCCGAGGGCAAGATGATGCAGCAGATTCATACGTACGCTCCTCCTTTCTCAGAAGCCGAGCGGCCCCTTGGGGACCGGGACGTGCAGGAACAGGACGAACACGAGATAGAGAAACGCCGTCATGCACACGCCGATGATCAGCGCTTTCCACCACTTTTCCCTGCCCTGGACGATCAGGTAGGCGATCACGCTCAGGCCCAGGCACAGGAGCAGGCCGAGGTATTTCGAGCAGAGCAGCACGAATACGCCCAGCAGCAGGAACACCAGCAGGTTGCGCAGCTCCTTGGGGTCAAGGATGCCGGCCTCCTGCTCGGCGCGGACGGCCTCATCCGTCCTGGCTTTCTTGCTCTGGGCCGCGACCTCCACGAACAGCAGCAGGCCGAAGAAGATGATGGCGATGCCGCAGACCGTGGGAAAGAAGCCGGGGCCCATCTGGTTCCGCTTGACGAGCGCGAGCCCCTGCACTTTGTTCAGCACGAGGATCACGATCCCGCCGATGACCGAGAGCGCCGCCAGAATGAGGTCGCCGAGTTTCGCTTTCAGTTTCATAAGCAGTCTTTCCTTCCTTTTTTGATTGAGCAGAATGAGAGCGTTCGAAGCGAACGGAAGTCACGGCTGTTTTGCTGCGCTCACTTGGCCTTCTTGGCCGCCGCCTGCGCCTTGACGAAATCCGCCTGCTCCTGCAGCAGCGCGTCGATCTCCTCATCGCTCATGCCGGCGTAATCGCGGAAGACCTCGCGGTTGTGCTCGCCGAGCATCGGCGCGGGCTCGTAGGTGGTGTCGGGATAGGAGGCGAGCTTGATGGGGCTGCCGGGCATCTTGTACTTGCCGGCGACCTTGTGGTCGACCTCGACCAGCATCTTGCGCGCGGCGATCTGCGGGTCGGCGCAGATCATCTTCATCGTGTTGATGCGGCCGTAGGGCACGCCCTCGGCGGCGAGGATCTCCTCGTTCTCGTCGATCGTGTGCTCGCGGGTGAACTTGGAAAGCTCCTCCGTCAGCTCGTCGCGGTTCAGGCGGCGGGCGTCGGGCGAGGAGAAGCGCGGGTCGCTCATCAGATCCTCGCGGTGGATCGCGCGGCAGAGGTTGGCGAACGCCGAGTCGCGCGAGCAGGTGATGATGATCTCGCCGTCCTTCGCTGGGAAGGTGCCGAACGGGCAGTTGACCGGGTGCGAGTTGCCCACGCGCTGCGGGTTCTCGCCGGTGACGCAGGTGTTGATGACGGCGTTTTCCAGGCAGGAGAACGCGCTGTCCAGCATGGCGATGTCGATGAACTGGCCCTTGCCGGTCTTCTCGCGGTCATAGAGCGCGGAGGACACGGCGCCGAAGGTGTAGAGCCCGGTGAAGATATCGCTCACGGAGGTGCCGCAGCGGGTGGCGCCGCCCTTGGGGTCGCCGGTCAGGCTCATGAGGCCGCTCATGCCCTGGATGACCATGTCCAGCGCGCCGCGCTCGCGGTAGGGACCGGTGTTGCCGAAGCCGGAGATCGCCATATAGATGATCTTCGGGTTGACCTCGGAGATCACGTCGTAGCCGAGGCCCATGCGCTCCATCGTGCCGGGCTTGAAGTTCTCCACCAGCACGTCGGCCTTCTTCACCAGCTCCAGCAGCACCGCCTTGTCTTTCGGCGCCTTGAGGTTGAGCGTCACGCTCCGCTTGCTGCGCATGATGGAGAGGTCATAGGTGCGCTCGCCGTTGAGGAACGGGCCGCTGGCCCGCGGGCGGTCGGGACGCTCGATCTTGATCACGTCCGCGCCCATATCCGCCATGATCATCGTTGCAAAGGGACCGGAGAGGAACTGCGTCAGGTCCACGACCAGAACGCCGCTGAGGGGCCCGTAACCTTTCGCCATGATGTATGTGACCTTCTTTCAATTATTATGGTTATTATGAGAATGAATTGCGCTTCGATCAGACCGGCATGTTGCCGTGCTTTTTCGCGGGCAGGACGACCTGCTTGTCCTTGAACAGCTCCAGCGTCTGGATGATGATCCTGCGGGAATCCGCGGGCTCGATCACATCCTCGAACTTGCCGAACTCGGCGCCCTTGTAGGGGTTGAAGAACTCTTCCTTATACTCCTCGATGTACTGGTTGCGCAGCGCCGTCACGTCGGCGCCGCTCTCCTCGGCGGCCTTGAGCTCGTGCTTGCGGCAGATGTCCACCGCGCTCTCCGCGCCGACGACGATCATCTGCGCGGTGGGCCAGGCGAAGATGAAGTCGGGCCGCAGCTCCCAGGAGCACATGGCCGGGCGCGCGCCACCGACGACCTTGCCGACCGCCATCACGAGCTTCGGCACGGTGGCCTCCGCCCAGGCGTAGATCATCTTGGCGCCGTGGCGGATGATGCCGCCGTATTCCTGCTGCGTGCCGGGCAGATAGCCGGGCACGTCCGCGATCGACAGCAGCGGCACGTTGAAGCAGTCGCAGGTGCGGATGAAGCGGGAGGCCTTGTCGGAGGCGTCGATGTCGATGCAGCCGGCCTTGACCTTGGGCTGGTTTGCGATCACGCCGACGCTCTTGCCGTTCATGCGGATGAAGCCCGTGACCATGTTCGTGGCGTAGAGCTCCTGCGTCTCGAAGAAGTCGTGGTCGTCCGCGATCTCGCGGATGATCGTCCGGATGTCGTAGGCCTTGTTCAGCTCCTCGGGTACGAAGCTGTTGAGCATCTCACAGCGGCGGAACGGATCGTCCGTGCACTCGTACACCGGCGGCTTTTCGCGGCAGTTGAGCGGCAGATAGCTGAGCAGCTTTTTGATCTTTTCAATGCAGTCGCGGTCGTCGGCGCAGAAGAAGTGCGACACGCCGGACACCGTGTTGTGCGTGTAGGCGCCGCCGAGCGTCTCGGCGTCCACGACCTCGCCCGTCACGTTCTTGATGACGGCCGGGCCCGTGATGAAGGAACGGCTGGTCTTGTCCACGGAGAACACGAAATCCGTCAGCGCCGGGGAGTAGACCGTGCCGCCGGCGCAGGGGCCCATGATGGCCGAGATCTGCGGGATCACGCCGGAGGCCATGACGTTGTTGAAGAACACCACGCCGTAGGACGTTGCGGGCCCCTCCTGGATGCGCGCGCCGCCGGAGTCGTTCAGGCCGATGATCGGCACGCCCGCGTCGAGCGCGAGCTCCTGGATGCGCTTGACCTTCATGCCCTGCATCTCGCCCATGGCGCCGCCGAGCACGGTGAAGTCGTGTGCGAAGGCGAACGCACCGCGGCCGTTGATCAGGCCGAAGCCGGTGACCACGCCCTCGGCCGGGGTCTCCACCTTCTCCATGCCGAAGCTGTGACAGCGGTGCTTCATGAAGATGTTGTACTCCTGAAAGGTGCCCTCGTCGAACAGCAGGTCGATGCGCTCCCGCGCAGTCAGCTTGCCGGAGGCGTGCTGCTTGTCGATGCGCTTCTGCCCGCCGCCGAGCTTGATCTTCTCCTTTTTCTCCAGCATCTGCTGGAGCTTCGTCTGCTTTTCCTCCAAATCCGTCCGCTTCCTTTCTGCGCAGATTCTTCGCTGTTTGCACAAAAATCCAGAGTTTGACTCTTATCCTATAGTATTATCTCATAATCATAATTGCAATTTTTGTTTTTTTATATTAATATAAACTCAGTGTTATACAGATGCAAATGCAGAGAGGAGAGCGCCCCATGGAACTGACACAGCTGCGGTATTTTCAGGCGGCCGCCTATCACGAGCATATCACGCGCGCTGCGGAGGATCTGAACATCTCCCAGCCGGCGCTGAGCACCATGATCTCGCGGCTCGAAAAGGAGCTGGGCGTGCCGCTGTTCGACCACAGCGGACGCTCGATCACGCTCAACCAGAACGGGCAGGTCTTCCTTGAGCGGGTGAACCGCATCCTCGCGGAGGTGGACGACGCCAGGCGCGAGATGATCGACATGTCGGAACGGATGGAGAGCACGGTCTCACTCGCGGTGTCGTCGCCGCAGTTCCTTGCGGGGATGCACACCTTCATCTGTGAAAACCCCTCGGTCAAGTGGAACCAGCGCGTCGCGGACCGGAAGGAGATCGCGTCGCTGCTCAAGCGCGGGCAGATCGACCTTGCGGTCACCTCCCCCGGCATCCACGACGAGGAGTTCGAGTCCACGCTGCTGCTGCAGGATCGATTTCGTCTCGCCGTGCACAAGGATCATCCCCTGGCCGGACGCGGGCGGGTGCGCCTGGAGGAGGTCGCCAACGAGCGCTTCATCCTGCTGCTCAAGGGCATGCCCTTCCGCACGCAGACCGACCTGATCTTCGAGGATCTCGGCGTGCAGCCGCAGTACATGATGGAGTGCGACCATCTGCTGCGCCGCGAGCTCATCAATGCGAATGCCGGCATCACGATCGCCTCGCAGTCGGCGTTTTTCCGCCATCTGTTCAGCGACGATATCCGCTTTCTTGAGATCGAGGGCGTGACCCGCACGCGCGACATCGTGCTCACCTGCCGGAAGCACCGCTACATGAACCGCGCCGCCCGGCAGTTTGCGGAATTCATTCGGCAGCGCTTCACGAGCATGTCGGAAAAGTGAACGTTGCCGCCGGATTCATAAATGAACGGTTATAATCAGTTTCAAAATCTCAGATAGCTTTTTTCGCCGGCCCCGGCTACAATGAAGAAAACTGGCAGGGAGGGAACCGCTATGTCCGATCCGATCTACTATACCGTCACGGCGGGGGAGCAGTCGTTCGAGGTGGTCCTTCAGCCGCTGTTCGACGCGCCGAGCGCGTCCGCGCCGCGCATGAGTGCGCCGCCGGCGTTCCGTCCCGCCGCCGAGCAGGCGACGTGGGTCACCGCGCGCCGGGTCGCGCATCTGCCCCCGCGCTGAAAATGCGACAAAAAGAAGCGCCCCATGCTCACAATGCGAGTATGGGGCGCTTCTTTTTTTGAGCGCCCCGGCAGACGCGCGCTTACTGCGCCTTCTGCTCGGCCTTTTCGCTCATGCCCTTGGCGTTCACCATGATGCGCAGGTGCGATCCTTCGCCGCACTTGCCCTTTTCATCGTTGACCTCCAGGTCGAACCACATCTTGCGCCGCTCGATGCTGCGCAGCTTTGCCGTGGCGCTGACCTTCATGCCCACGGGCGTGGGCGCCAGGTGGCGGCAATGAATCTCCGCGCCGACGGTGGTCATCCCCTCGTCGAGATAGGCCTTTGCCAGCTCCAGCGCGGTCGCCTCCATCAGCGCGACCATATTGGGTGTGGACAGGATCTTCGCGCCGGCGCTGCCGATGCGCTTGGCCGTCATCTCGTCCGTCACCGTCCAGGTCAGGGTGTATTCCGTCGGCTTATCCATGCTGTGCGCCTTCCTTTCGTGTTCTGTTTTCCGTCTGAGCGCAGTATACCAGATTTTTTGCGCCGCATCAAGGGGAAATGCGGCGGCTCCCGCAATTCGCGCGGGATAAGCCCGTTCTTTCCGGAATATACTGCCGTGAACGCGCGGATGCAAAAAAATGGCGAAAAACGAAAAATTTTCGTGCATTTTTCCGCAGACTGCGCTATACTGAATCAGTAACGGTTCCGCATGGGGAAAAACACCCGGCAGGGTGCGGTGGGGAAGAACGGATTATGAGAAAGTATCTGAGAGCATCCGAGCATCGCGAGGTCAAGGGCCTGCATATCCGCGCGATCAATATCGTCGTGATCGTGTTGGCAAGCCTGATGGCCATGCTGCTGCTCCAGGCCACGCACCGCACGACCGCGGTCTGCAACGAGATGATGGACGCGACGAAGCAGTATATCGACTGCGAGACCGCCGCGCGCGCAATGAAGGATGCCTCCAACTACCTTACGACGCAGGCCCGCCTGTTCACGATCACGCAGGACGCGCGGTATGCCGAGAACTACTTTGAAGAGATCGCGGTCACCCGCCGTCGCGAAAATGCCGTCCAGACGCTCAGGGGCTATCTGAACGGCGAAAACGAAAAGGCTTACCAATATCTCCAGCAGTCGCTCGACAGCTCGAACGAACTGATGGAGCGCGAATGCTACGCGATCCGTCTGGTCATGGAGGCTGTCGGCCTCACGCCCGGCACCCATATGGAGGCGCTGGACGGCGTGACGCTCACCGCCGCGGATCGGCAGCTGTCGCCGCAGGCGAAGCTCGCGCGCGCGCAGGAGCTGATGATCAGCGACGAGTATCAGGGTTATGTAAACCGGATCGAAGAGGATGTGCGCCTCTGCGTCGCAGAGCTCGGCGCCGGCACGCAGTACACGCAGGCGGCCGGCTTTGAACGCTTCGAGCGTCAGCTGCGCCGTCAGCAGGTGCTCACGATCCTGCTGCTCGTGCTGGTGGTGGCGGTGATCCTGCTGGTGGTCGTGCTGATCCTCTGGCCGATCGGCTCCTACATCTCCCAGATCATCGAGTTCGGCCCGCTGCCGATGTCGGGCGCGTACGAGCTGCGCTATCTCGCCAAGGCATACAACGTGATGTACGAGCAGAACCGCCGCAACAGCGAGGCGCTCCGTCATGAGGCGGAGCATGATCCGCTCACCGGCCTTTACAACCGCGGCGCCTATGAAAAGCGGCTCGCAGAGCTCGCAGACAAGCCGATCGCCCTGCTCTGGCTGGACGTGGACCGGTTCAAGGGCATCAACGACACCTTCGGCCACGACATGGGCGACCAGGTGCTGAAAAAGGTCGCCCACCTGCTGGAAAAGAGCTTCCGCTCCAGCGATCTGGCCTGCCGCGTCGGGGGTGACGAGTTTGCCGTCATCATGACGGACATGAACTCCGCGCTGCGCGACGTGGTGGAGAAGAAGCTCGCGCGTCTCCGCGCCGCCCTGCTCGACAATACAGATGACGGGCTGCCCGAGATCACGATGAGCGTCGGCATCGCGTTCAGCGACCGGCTCTGTGGGGAAGAGAACATCTACAAGGCTGCGGACAAGGCGCTCTACGCCGTCAAGGAAAGAGGCCGCAACGGCTACGCGTTTTTCGGCGATTCGCCGGAGGAGTGAAACTGCGCAGCCGGATCCCACGGGATCCGGCTGCGTCTTTTGCGCGCCGCGGCGGCGGGCGAAAACGCTCTTGCCTTATGGCGGAGCGCATGCTATATTGATAAGAAACGCCGACGATCCGACAGCGGACGGCGCACGGCGCTTTTTCGCAACACAGGCAGGAGGAATTTGACTATGAGACTCGGCATCGTGGGGCTTCCCAACGTGGGCAAGAGCACGCTGTTCAACGCGCTGACCGGCAGCAGCGCCGAAACGGGCAGCTATTCCAACGCCGCGGCCAAGCCGAACATCGGGCAGGCCAAGGTGCCGGATGCACGTCTGGACTGGCTGGCGGACTATTATCATCCGAAGAAATACACCCCCGCCACCATCGACTTTGTCGACGTGGTCGGCATCAAGAAGGGCGGCGGCCGCGGCAACGCGTACCTGCAGACCATCCGCCAGGTAGATGCGCTGGTGCACGTCGTGCGCTGCTTTGAGAGCGACGAGATCTTCACCGAACCGGCCGACGCCGTGCGCGACGCGGAGACGCTGAATCTTGAGCTGATCCTGGCCGATATCGAGCTGGTCGAGCGCCGGCTCGAGCGCGCGCAGAAAAACGCCAAGAGCGGCGACAAGAAATACAAGCGCGAGATCGAGATGTGCACGGCGCTGCTCGCCCATCTGGAGGACGGCAAGCCCGCCTCGACCTTCGCCTTTACCGAAGAGGACCGGGACATCCTGCAGGACGGCGGCCTTCTCACCGTCAAGCCCGTGATCTACGCCGCGAACCTCGATGAGGACGGCATGGCCGCCTATGCCGACCATCCGCAGTTCCGGGCGCTTTCCGCCCTCGCGGCGGAGCAGGGCGCGGCGGTGCTGCCCGTGGCGGCCAAGTTCGAGGAGGACATTGCCGGCATGGAGCCGGACGAGGCCGCCATGTTCATGGAGGAGCTCGGATTGACCGAGCGCGGGCTCGACCGCCTGATCCACACCTCGTACGATCTGCTCGGCTACATCTCGTTCCTCACCGCCGGCGAGGACGAGGTCCGCGCCTGGACGATCGTGCGCGGCACGAAGGCGCCGCGGGCCGCCGGCAAGGTGCATACGGACATCGAGCGCGGCTTTATCCGCGCGGAGATCGTCGCCTTCGACGCGCTGCGCGAATGCGGCACGATGGCCGCCGCGCGCGAAAAGGGCCTCGTGCGCATGGAGGGCAAGGAGTACGTCATGCAGGACGGAGACGTGACTTATTTCCGGTTCAACGTCTGATCCTGCGTCAATGCTTTGTTGGGAGGAAAACGCCATGAAGCTCAGCAGTGAAAAGCTCAATTACCCCCGCACGCTCCTGGTCGGCCTCGCGTTCCTGTCCATCTGCGCCTTCTGGCAGATGTATGACAATATCGTGCCGCTGATCCTGACCAAGACCTTTCACATGAACGAGACGATCTCCGGCGCCATCATGGCGGCGGACAATGTGCTCGCGCTGTTCCTGCTGCCGTTCTTCGGCACGCTCAGCGACCGGGCGGACACGAAGATCGGCAAGCGCATGCCCTTCGTCCTCTTCGGCACGGGCTGCGCCGTGATCCTGATGAACGTCCTCCCGCTGCTGGACAACAGCTATTACGCCGCGCCGAACACGTTCAAGACGGTGTCGTTCGTCGTCGTGCTCGGCCTGCTGCTCGTCGCCATGGGCACCTACCGCTCCCCGGCGGTCGCCCTGATGCCGGACGTCACGCCCAAGCCGCTGCGCTCCAAGGCCAATGCCATCATCAATCTGATGGGCGCGATCGGCGGCGCGGTCTACCTCGGCATCGCGGCGGTGCTGTACCCCAAGAGCAAGACGGCGGGCCTTGCCCACGTCAACTATCAGGCGCTGTTCATCATCGTCTCCGCGATCATGTTCGTGGCGGTGGCGCTGCTGTTCCTCACGGTGAAGGAGCCGAAGCTGACCGAGGCGAACAAGGCGCTCGAGGCCGAGCATCCCGAGTGGAACCTCGCCACCGACGACGGCAGCGGCAACGAGGTGCTGCCCGCGCCGGTCAAGCGCAGTCTCGGGTTCCTGCTGGCGTCCATTGCACTGTGGTTCATCGGCTACAACGGCGTGACCACCTGGTTCACGACCTATGTGGATGTGGTCATGGGCCAGGGCCTCGGCGGCGCCTCGCGCTGCCTGCTGATCGCGACCGGCGGCGCCATCATCTCCTATGTGCCCATCGGCATCATTGCCTCAAAGGTCGGCCGCAAGAAGACCATCCAGGGCGGCGTGATCCTGCTCGCCGCCTGCTTCCTCGGCGGTTATTTCCTGACCACGCGCTTCCATGAGATCAACGTCGTCATGTTCGTGGTCTTCGCGCTCGTCGGTCTCGCCTGGGCGGCGATCAACGTCAACTCGCTGCCGATGGTGGTCGAGATGTGCAAAGGCAGCGACATCGGCAAATTCACCGGCTATTACTACACCGCCTCCATGGCGGCCCAGGTCGTGACGCCCATCCTTGCCGGCACGCTGATGCGCCAGATCAGCTACCGCGTGCTGTTTCCGTATGCGGCGCTGTTTGTTGCCTGCTCGTTCCTGACGATGACCTTCGTCCGCCACGGCGACGCCAAAGCGGAGGCCAAGCACGGGCTCGAGGCCTTCGAGGACATGGACGCGGACTGAGAAAGGGACACCTATGAAAACAGCGGAAAAACTTGTGTGCGGGGCGCTCGCGCTCGGCGCGGCCGGCGGGGCCGTCTGCGCCTCGGCCATCCGCCCGCGGCTGCACGGGCCGGACTGGGGTGTGCTGCGGGAGCACCGCTACGCGCACAGAGGGTTACATAATATCGACGAGGGCGTGCCGGAGAATTCGCTGGCCGCGTTCCGCCGCGCGATCATGCGCGGCTTCGGTGCGGAGCTGGACGTGCATCTGCTTGCGGACGGGACGCTCGCCGTCTTCCACGATTCCGAGCTGCGCCGCATGACCGGGCGGGACGGTGTGATCGAGGACCTGACCGAGACGGAGCTGGACGCCTGCCGGCTCGCCGGCACGGAGGAGCACATTCCCACTTTCGCGCAGGTGCTCGCGCTGTTCGAGGGCACGGGCCTGCCGCTCGTGGTGGAGCTCAAGAGCTACCGCGGCAATCACGATGCGCTGACGGAGCGGACCGTCGCCCTGCTGGACCGCTTCCGCGTGCCCTACTGCATCGAGTCGTTCGACCCACGCTGCCTGATCTGGCTCCGGAAGCACCGGCCGGAGATCGTGCGCGGGCAGCTCGCGCGGGACTTCATCCGCAAGAGCGCGGGCATGAAGCGTCCGCTCGAATACATGAGCACGGAGCTGCTGTTCAACGCCGCCGTGCGGCCGGACTTCATCGCCTACAATTTTGACGATCGCGGCCGGCTCGGCCTGCGCCTGTGCCGCCGGCTCTACGGCGTGCAGGTCTTTTACTGGACGATCCGCTCCCGCGAGGCCATGGAAGAGGCCGAACGCGAGGGCGCCTGCGTCATCTTTGAGCGTTTTGTCCCGTGAGATCGGGAGAGTGGATGAGAGGAAAGCAACCAAAACAGGGGGAGTAACATATGGCAGACGAGATTCAGAGACGCTGGGGCGACCGGCGCGACGCGACGCTGCTGCGCGACGCGGACTCCATGCACTTCATCATGGGCGTCGTGTATCCCAGCCGACCGGACAACGAGGCATACATTTCCGAGCGCATCGACCTCACGCGCATCAAGGAGTATCTTGCGCAGAAGAATCCGGAGGGCATCGACTTCAAGTATACGATGTTCCACGTCATCCTCACGGCGCTGCTCAAGACCATCACGCTGCGCCCGAAGCTCAACCGCTTTTATAAGAATGAGAACTACTATCAGCGCCACGAGATCACCGCGGGCTTCACGATGAAAAAGAAGTTCGACGATCATGCGGAGGAGGGCCTCGCCTTCATCCACGGCAAGCCCGACTCCACGATCGACAGCATTCACGACGAGATCAAGGCGCAGGTCACGGGCTACCGCGGCGGCAAGCACGACAACACCGGCGACGCGATGGATCTGTTCAACCGGCTGCCCCGCGGGCTGAGCAAATTCATCGTTCACTTCCTCATGTGGATGGATAAGCACGGCTGGGTGCCGAAGAGCCTGATCGAGAACGACGCGAACTACGCGAGCGTGTTCATCACCAACCTCGGATCCATCAAGCTCAAGTGCGGCTATCACCACCTCTCCACCTGGGGCACGACCTCACTGTTCGTGGTCATCGGTGAGAAGAAGTGGTCGCCGATCTACAACGAAAACGGCTTCGTCCGCATGACCGAGACGCTGGATCTCGGCCTCACGGTGGACGAGCGCATCGCGGACGGGTATTACTATGCCAAGAGCATCCGCCTGCTCAAGTATCTGCTGGAGCATCCGGAGGAGCTGGAGAAGCCCCTGTCCGAGGAAGTCCCCTTTGAAGCGCCCCGGCCCGCGGCGGGCTGATCCAAATATGACGGAGGAAGCAACGGTTATGACGGAAATCACGGCAAAGACCCCTTGGGAAGCATTCATGGGCGAGGTGCCCATGCACCTCGATTATTTTGACGGCACCATGTTCGAGATGGTCGAGGCCGTCGCAAAGAAGTACCCCAACAACGTGGCCTTCGACTTCATGGGCCGCTCCACGACCTACCGCCAGATGGTGGCGGAGATCGAGCGCTGCGCAAAGGCGCTCAAGACCATCGGCATCCGCGAGGGGGACAAGATCACCATCGCCATGCCGAACTGCCCGCAGGCGATCTATCTGTTCTACGCCGTCAACCTGGTCGGCGGCATTGCGAACATGATCCACCCGCTCTCCGCAGAGAAGGAGATCGAGTTCTACCTCAACGAGTCCGAGAGCGTGCTTGCCATCACGCTCGATCAGTTCTACCACAAGTTCGAGAGCATCCGCCAGAACACCAAGGTCATCAACATCGTGATCGCCTCGGTGAAGGACGCGCTGAGCAAGCCGATCAAGGCGGGCTACATGCTCACCGCCGGCCGCAAGATCGAGAAGATCCCGGCCGACGCGCCGGTGCTGCGCTGGAAGGATTTCCTGCGCCTGAGCCGCTCCTGCTTCTACAAGACCTACAAGGTCCGCCGCGCGAGCGAGGATCCCGCGGTCATCCTCTACTCCGGCGGCACGACGGGCACCACCAAGGGTATCGTGCTCACGAACCGCAACTTCAATGCCCTCGCCTCGCAGATCACGGCCACGAACCCGATGTTCCGCCCGGGCGACAAGATGCTCGCCGCGATGCCGCTGTTCCACGGCTTCGGCCTGGGCGTGTGCATCCACTCGATGCTGGCCAACGGCGGCCGCTGCATCCTGATCCCGCGCTTCACCGCAAAGAGCTACGCCCGGCAGATCGTGAAGTACAAGTGCAACTTCATCGCCGGCGTGCCGACGCTGTACGAGGCGCTGCTGCGCCTGCCGAGCATGGAGGGCGCGGATCTCTCCAGCCTCAAAGGCGTCTTCTCCGGCGGTGACAGCTTATCGATCGAGCTGAAAAAGAAGTTTGATAAGTTCCTTTACGATCACAAGGCCGTCATCCAGGTGCGCGAGGGCTACGGCACGACCGAGACCGTCACCGCCTGCTGCCTGACGCCCACCCATATGCATAAGGAGGGCAGCATCGGCATCCCCTTCCCGGATACCTACATCAAGATCGTCGCGCCGGGCACGGACCGTGAGCTGCCCTACGGCGAGGAGGGCGAGATCCTGCTTGCCGGCCCGACCGTGATGAAGGAGTATATGAAGCACCCCGAGGAGACTGCCCAGACCCTCCGCACCCATGCCGACGGGCTGACCTGGGTCTACACCGGCGACCTCGGCACGATGGACGAAGAGGGCTTCGTCTACTTCCGCGGCCGCGCCAAGCGCATGATCATCTCGTCCGGCTACAACGTCTACCCCGGCCAGATTGAGAACATTCTCGACGCGCACGAGGCCGTGCAGATGTCCTGCGTCATCGGCGTGCCCGATCCCTACAAGATGCAGAAGGTCAAGGCCTTCGTCAAGCTCAGCCCGGGCTTCGCGCCGAATGACGAGACGAAGCAGCTCATCCTCGACTACTGCGCCAAGCACGTCGCGAAGTACGCCATGCCCTACGACGTCGAGTTCCGCGACGAGCTGCCCAAGACGCTCGTCGGCAAGGTCGCCTACCGCATCCTCGAGGAGGAAGAGGCGCAGAAGACCGCGAAGGCGAGCTGACATGCGCAGGGACGAGCTGTTGCGCGCGCTCCGCGGCGGCGCGCTGGACGATCGCCTCGCCGCCGTTTACGGCGCCCCCGCCGTGGCGGACGCCCGCGCGCGGTGCGCCTCGGTGATCCGGGGCTTCTGTGCCCGCTTCGATCCCGACGGCGCGCGCGAGCTGAGCGTCTTCAGCGCCCCCGGGCGCACGGAGCTCGGCGGCAACCATACCGACCACCAAAACGGCTTCGCGCTGGCCGCGAGCGTGGATCTCGATACGCTTGCCTGCGTCGCCCGCGCAGAGGGCCGCATCCGCGTCTGCTCCAAGGGTCATGCCGAGGCTGCGGTCGATCTTGCCGACCTCTCCGTCCGCGCGCGGGAGCTCGGGCGTTCGGTCTCGCTCGTGCGCGGCGTCGCGGCGGGCGTGGCCGCGCGCGGCTATGCCGTCGCGGGGTTCGACGCTTATACCGAGACGCGCGTCCTGCGCGGCTCCGGCCTTTCGAGCTCCGCCGCGTTCGAGGTGCTGCTCGGCGCGATCCTGAACGAGCTGTGCTGCTGCGGCGCGCTCACGGCGGTCGAGCTCGCGCAGATCGGGCAGTACGCCGAGAACGTCTACTACGGCAAGCCCTGCGGCTTGCTCGACCAGATGGCCTGCGCCACGGGCGGCGTCGTCGGCGTCGACTTTGCCGATCCGCAGCATCCGCAGGTGGAGCACTGCGCCGTTGACCTGGACGCCGCGGGCTATGCCCTCGTCATCATCGACGGCGGCGTCAGCCATGCGGATCTGAGCGAGGAATACGCCGCCATCCCGCGCGAGATGGAGTCCGTCGCGCGTTATTTCGGCAAGGACAAGCTGCGCGCGGTCGATCCCGCCGCTTTCGCGCGCGAGCGCGCGGCGGTCGCGACCGCCTGCGGCGAACGCGCGGCGGATCGCGCCGAGCACTTTTTTGCCGAGACCGCGCGCGCGGAGCGTCAGTTCGCGGCGCTTTCCGCCGGGGATCTCCCGGCCTATCTCGCGCTGATGCGCGCCTCCGGTGCCTCGTCGGAGGAGAAGCTGCAAAACGTCACGACCGCCCGCCCGAACGGCGACGCGCTGCTGCGCGTGATCGAGCGTGCCCGCGCCCTCGCGGGACCGGACGGCGCGGCCCGCGTCCACGGCGGCGGCTTCGCCGGCACGGCGCAGGCCCTCGTGCCGGCCGCCCGCCTTGCGGATTTCGTCGCGGGCATGGAGGCGGCGCTCAAACCCGGCTGCTGCCACGTGCTGCACATCCGCAGCCTCGGTCCCGCGCGGCTGATCTGACCATATCTGTCAAAAGAAAAAGGAACGCGGCGCAAAGCGCCGCGTTCCTTTTTCTTCCTGCGGACATTTGTTATGTCAACTTACTGGGACAGCTCCGCATAGACCTCCCATGTCAGGTCGTCCATCGTCAGCGCCCGCGTCAACATGCCGTCGATCCGGCTGGAGAGCAGCGAGCGGTACTCCAGCGTCAGCCCATGCGTCCGGTCGTAGTGGGTCTGCCAGGAATTTACGCCGCCCTGCCAGAGCCAGAGCTCGCCGTTTTCCCGCAGCCACGCGTCATGCAGCGTCCCCTGCTCGATCACGTTCCCGCGCCGGCGGAACACGGCCACGCGCTGCGCGCCGTCGGCGTAGTAGACGTCGTTGCAGACGAGCTCGTTCACGCCGTCCCCGTCCAGGTCGACCGCGTGGGTCAGGTTGTCCCCGGTGAGATCGCCGAACGCCTCGGCCACGGGGATCGCGCCGTCGCCGGCCGCGACGTAGAACGTGCGCACGCCGTGCCAGACGGAGCCGAAGAGCTCGTCCGTATACCAGCCGGAGAGGCCGAGGAGATCGAAAAACTCGCGCCGCCTGCCGGGCATCGCCTCGCGCGCCGCGGCGTGCGCGCGCAGGAAGCGTTCGGCGCCGTCGGCGCCCGCGCTCGTGAGGTCGAGTCCGCGCGCGTCGTCGTCCAGCGTCAGCCGGCCGTCCTCCTCAAGGGCGATCAGCCGGACGTACCACGGCGTGGTCTCGGTCGAGCTGCCGCCGATCAGCACGGCGAAATTCCCGGGGTATTCCGCGCTTTCCGCAACGTCGCAGCGCCAGAGATACAGCCCGCTGCCGACGTCGCCGTGCGGGTAGACGGCGAAGTCCGACCAGGTGAGCGCCGCGCCCTTGTCCGCGAGGCGCAGCACCTCCGCCGCGCTCAGCATCCCGGCGATAGAGGCGTTGGACAGGTGTGGCGATGCGTCGGGAACGGCGTTTTCGGACACGCGCTCCGCGCCGAGGGCCGCGAGCACGTTGTTCAGCGCCGGGCGCAGGCTCGTCTCGCCGCCCGGGCTGATGACGCTGACGGTGTAGAAGAGCCCGTCTCGCACGAAGTAGGTGTCCGCCGCGGCGTATTGCCCGGTGGGCGTGCGCCGGATGAGCTGGCCCTGTCCGTCCGGCAGGCGCAGCGTCTCGCAGCTCAGGCAGGCGCTGCGCAGGAGCTGGAGCGTCAGCGCCCCTTCGGCGGCGGTGGCCTGCGCCTGCAGCGTGATGCGCGTGCCGTCGGCGGTCTGATAGCCGGTCTGGTACGCCGCGCCGCTCACGCTGCCCGTCTCGTCGCCGGCAAAGGTGACGTAGCTGCGCTTGAGCACACCGTCCGGATCCGCAGCGTCCGCCCCGGCCCAGTTCATCGGCGTGAACCAGCCTGTGTCGGCCAGCGGGTCGGCGACCGCGCGGCCGAAGAACGCCGCGCCCTCCTCCGCGGTCGCGAACGCGCGGGACAGGTGCCCCGGCATCCGGCCCGAGAGCTCGCGCGGATAGCCGGGCGCGTTCCACCGCGCCCAGTCGTCCCGCACCGCCTCGCGCATCGCCTCGGAGAAGCTCTCCTGCGCCGCCGTGGGCAGCGCGGCCGCGAGCGTCAGGTAATAGCCCGTCTCGTCCGCGCCGTGGAGGATCACGTCGCCGGGGCCGTAGGCCTGCTGCGTGAGCGGCGGCTCCGTGCCCGGCCCCTCCGCGGGCGGCTCCGCCCGGCGGTCGGTCAGCAGGCACACGGCGGTGAGCCCCGCCGCGGCCAGCGCCAGGCAGATCAGGCGGAACGCGGGCTTTTTGTAGTTCAGGACCGCCTTCACCCGCGTCTTCACGCCCGTCTCGCCGAAGGCCAGCGGGCAGGCGGAGATCAGCCGTCGCGGCGCGGAGCAGGCGAGCAGCGTCTCCGAGTAGCTGCGCTTCGTCTCCGTGCCGAGCATGCGCAGCACGCGCTCGTCGCAGGCCAGCTCGATGTCGCGGCAGAGCAGCGCGTAGGCCAGCCACAGCCCCGGGTTGAACCAGTGGACGGACAGCAGCGCCCAGCCCAGCGGCTTCCACCAGTGGTCGCGCCGCGCGAGGTGCGCGCGCTCGTGCGCCAGCACCAGGCCGCGCTGCGCCTCCGGCAGCGCCGAGGGCAGGTAGATGCGCGGCCGCACCACGCCGAGGATGAACGGCGTGCCGACGTCGTCGCAGAGCCAGACGCCGTCCCCCTGCGGCAGGCTCGCCGCCACGCGGCGGCGCAGCCGCAGCCAGCTCAGGAGCGCGTAACCCAGCATTGCCGCCACACCCGCAAGCCAGACGTACGGCGCCAGCTTGACCCACGCCTCCCACCGGAGGGCGCGGACGGTCACCGCCTCGCCCGCGGCGTCCGCCGCCTCCGTGCGGATGGTCACCGTATTGTCCCAGAGGTGCGCATTGTCCTCCGCGGCGCGCACCGCGGAGGACGCGGCCTCCGGCAGGCTGACCGGCACGTCCGCGAGCGTATAGCGCTCCGCCGCGGCGGGGAGAAGGCGCGGCTCCGGCTGGAGGCTCAGCGCGCTCTGCGGCAGCGCCGGGCACAAAAGCCGCACCGCCACCAGCGCCCACAGCGCGCAGTGCAGCCACTTCGGCGCGCGGCGGAACACGAGGCGCAGCGCGAGCACCGCCCCCACCGGCCACAGGGCCGAGAGGCTGCGCTGCAAAAGGGAAAGAAACAGCCGCTCCATCTCAATTCTCCTCGTAAGCGTCGATCATCCGCCGGATCTCCGCGACCTCCCCGGCGGTCAGGTGCTTGCGCGCCGTGAACGCCGCAAGGAACGCGGGCAGCGACCCGTCGAACGACTCCTCCACGAATTTTTCGCTCTGCCGCGCGTAAAACTCCTCACGCGTGAGCCGCGCCGACACGACGCCGTTTTCGTTTTGCATGATGCCCCGCGCGCAGAGCTTTTTGAGCACAGTGTACGTCGTCGATTTTTTCCATTGCAGCTCCCGCTCGCACAGACGCACCAGCTCGCCCGAGGGCAGCGGCGCGTGCGCCCAGATGATGTCCGCAAAGCGCGACTCCACCGCGCCGAGTCTGAGGTCTCCCATGCGTATCCTCCTCCGATCGGTCTATTGCCGATAGACTATATAGTGAGTCTACTTACAATAGACCGATTTGTCAAGCCCTTTTTGCAAAAAAAATGGGACGCGCTTTGCGCGTCCCGTTTCCGGAAAGATGTTGTCAGCGCGGCTCCTGCCGTCGGGCGCAGTCGGCGATCAGCGTCAGCTTTTCCGTGCGCGTCAGGCGTTTGATCGCCGCTTCCCGCCGCAGCGCGGCGTTTTTGTCGGGCAGAGCTTCCCGGTAAACCACCGTGAGCGGCCCCCGCCCGCGCGTATATTTCGCCCCGACGCCCCGCTCATGCTCGCTTTTGCGCCGCGCCACGTCCGTCGTCACGCCGGTGTAAAGTGTGCCGTCGCCGCAGCGCAGGATATAGACCCAGTATGCCATCCGCTTACCGTCAGTACGCGAGGATGCCGAGGCCGCAGAGCACGCGGCAGAGCGTCGCCGCCGCCTGCGCGCGCGTGACGGGCGCCTGCGGGGCGATGGCGTCGAGCTCGTCGCAGAGCATGCTCTGCGGCTGGCCGTCGTCCCCGGTCAGGAAGCCGTACAGCGTGAACACGCCGCCGCGCGCCCAGTCGGCATAGGAGGCGAAGCTCGCGTCCAGCGCGATCGCCTCCAGGTCGAGCCCGGCGGCGAAGTCGCTGACGTGGAAGTTCAGGAACGCGGCAAGACGGCCCAGGATCGTGAAAAACTCCTCGTTGGTGAGCGTCTCCTCCGGATAGAAGCGCCCGTCGGCCGCGCCGCGCACCAGGCCAAGGCGGGACACGGCGCCGACGGCGCCGGCATACCATTGTCCGTCCGCCACGTCGGGATAACCGCCCTCGGCCGCGGGCAGGGCAAGCGCCTGCGCAAGCAGCGCGCAGAGCTGCGCGCGCGTCAGCGTTTCGTCGGGGTGGAAGGCCCCGTCCGCCCCGCCGCGCAGGATGCGGTAGACCGCGAGCGTGTCGAGCTCGCGGCGGTATGGGCTCTCCGCCGTGTCGGCAAAGGTGCGCAGCGGCGCGTCCACCCGGCAGAGGCGCGCGGTCTCGGCGGGCGTGCGCGGCACCTCCAGTCCGTCGATCAGGCAGGCGAGGGGCGCGTCGGGCGGGAGCGCCGCGAGCAGCTGCGCGAAGGCGTTGGCAAAGCGCGGCGCGCGGGCCTCAGACAGGTTGACATAATAATCGGTTCCGCAGAGCGTCATCCGCAGATAATCCTCCGCGGCGGGCCGCTCGGTGTGCAGCAGGGCGGCCGCGTCCTCGGCGGAGACGCCCTCAAGCAGCAGCGTGGGGATGACGCCGAGCCGGTCGTTCGTGTTCCCGTCGCCGCTGTAAAAGCGGTAGGCGGTGAGCTTGAGCGCGTCGCCGTCAAAAAGCTCGGGGCGGTTCTGCGCGTTGAGCACGACCTGGGCCGTGCCCTTGCCGAAGGTGCGCGTGCCGATCAGCACGCCCGCGCCGGCGGCGCGGATGCCGCCGGCGAACAGCTCGCTCGCGCTCGCGGTGTTTTCGTCGAGCAGGACGAGTACGGGCCGGTCGGTCAGCGCATCGACCAGGCCGACGGTGAAGGCCAGGTCGCCCGCGCGGTCGCGGTAATAGATCCTGGCCTCGAACCCGGTGAAGGCGCCGAGCGCCCCGACCGCGGCGTCCGCCAGGCCGCCGGGGTTGCCGCGCAGATCCACGATCCAGTGATCCGCGTCGCCGTGGCGCTCCACGCCGTCGCGGAAGTAGGTGCCGGTCTGTGAGCCGAAGCTGTTGCAGTCGATGTAGCCGACGCCGTCCGTGAAGCTGACGGTGGTGTTGTGGGTGGCGACGGTCCTGCGCACGATGCGGTAGTCGCGCACCGCGCCGTCGGCATGGCGGACGGTGAGGGTGACGCTCGTTCCCTCGGCGCCCACGACGAGCGCGCGGTGCTGGTCGCCCGCGGGCACGCAGGGCGTGCCGTCCACCGCGACGATCAGGTCGCCGCGCGTAAGACCGGCCTCCTGCGCGCCGCCGCCGTCGAGCACGGCGGCGATGCGCATGCCGTCCGCCGTGTATTCGATCACGGCGCCGATGCCGGTCACGCTGCCCTCCTGTTCCACGTCCGCGTTGAAGCTCGCGTAGGCGGCGGCGTCCATATAGTAGGTGTAGGGGTCGCCGAGGGCGCGGAAGAGCTCGTCGAGCGTCTGCGCGTCGCAGACCCCGGGCGGCAGCTCGTCGATATAGCGCTCCTCCAGCAGGGCGCGCGCCTCGTCCGTGCTCAGCGCGAGGGCGGAGGTGGCGAGCAGGCACAGCGCGCAGCAGGCGGCGGCAAGGCGGCGGAAAAACAGTTTCATGGCGCATCTCCTTCATTTGCTGGCCTCTATTATACGCGCGGCGCGCAAAATAGGCAAGTGCCTTGAAAAGCGGTACTTTTTGGATTATACTGAAAAAAACGGAACGCGGAGGACGGCATGGAACAAGGCACCTTATACATCGTGGCGACGCCGATCGGCAACGCGCGCGACATGAGCGCGCGCGGGCGCGAGATCCTCGAGAATGCGGACATCATCGCGGCGGAGGATACGCGCCGCAGCGTCGTCCTGCTCAACAAGCTGGGCATCCGCGGCAACGCGCTGAGCGCCAACCACAAGTTCAACGAATACGGCAAGGCAAAGTGGTTCGTGGAACAGCTTGCCGCGGGCAAAAACATCGCCGTGATCACGGACGCGGGCACCCCCTGCATCTCCGACCCCGGCAACGAGCTGATCCGCGCGGCGGTCGAGGCCGGCATCCGCGTGGTGGGCGTGCCGGGCGCCTGCGCGGCGGTGACGGCGCTGTCGATCTCGGGCTTCGACCTCTCAACCTTCTTTTTCTATGGCTTCTTCCCGCGCGAGGCAGCCGACCGGCGCCGCGTACTGGCGATGATGCGCCGGGGCGACACGCGGACCTACGCCTTCTACGAGTCGCCCAAGCGGATCATGGGCGCGGTGGAGTTTTTGATCGACGAGGGGGCGGACGTGCGCCTCTGCCTCTGCAACGACATGACGAAGCTGCACGAGACGACGTTCCGCGGCACGCCTGCGGAGGTGCGCGGGCAACTTTTGGCCAAGGGCAATTACGAAAAGGGCGAATACGCGATGATCGTGGAAGTCGCGGAGGCGTACTTCCTGCGCGAGGTGGAGCACATCTCCTCACCGGAGGCCCTGCTGGCCGACTGCATGGTGAAGCGCGACTGCACCGCGAAGGAGGCCATCCGCCTGCTGCTGAAGGACGAGAACAACACCTACAGCAAGAACGAGCTCTACGCCGCGCACCTCGCGCTGAAGGAGCGGTTCGGGGGATAGCGCCTTCCGGAGCGGCGCGGCGTCCGAAAAACGAAGCGGAGATATGATATGTGCAGTGAGCAGAATCTGAAATATGCGGCGGGATTCCGGGACGAGATCCGTCGGGAGACTTTGCCGGCCGGCCACGCAGAAAACGAAAAAGAGGTGCGGACGCGCGTCCGCACCTCTTTTTCGCTTTTTTTACAGCTTTGTGATGACCGGGATGACCATGGGGCTGCGCTTGGTCGTCTTGAACAGGTAGTTGCTCACGGCGCTCTTGACCGCGCCGCGCAGCTCGCCGGCGTCGCGTCCGCGCTTGCCGCGCACGCCCTCCGCCGCGACCATGGCGACGTTCTTGAGCTCCTGCATCAGATCCTCGGACTCCTTGACGTAGATGAAGCCGCGGGTCACGATCTCTGGCATGGCGAGGATGTCCCCATTCTGCGCGGAGACCGGCAGCACGACCACGACCATGCCGTCCTCCGCCAGGTGCTTGCGGTCCCGCAGGACGACGGCGCCCACGTCGCCCACGCCGGAGCCGTCCACCATGATCTCGCCGGCGTTCACCGCGGCGGGCACGTGCTTCATCGAGCGCGCGCCGATCTCCACGCAGTCGCCGATGTCGCAGATGGCGATGTTTTTGCGCGGCATGCCCATGGACATCGCAAGATCCTTGTGGAGCTGCAGCATGCGCTGCTCGCCGTGGAGGGGGATGAAATACTTCGGCTTGGTCAGCGCGTGGATGATCTTCAGCTCCTCCTGGCAGGCGTGGCCGGAGACGTGCAGCATGTCCGCCCGGTCGTAGATGACCTCTACGCCCTTGCGGAACAGCTCGTTGATCACGCGGGAGACGGTGTTTTCGTTGCCCGGGATGGCCGAGGCGGAGATGATGACGCGATCCTCCGGCCCGACCTCGATCTGCTTGTGCTGCGAGAAGGCCATGCGGTAGAGGGCACTCATCTCCTCGCCCTGGGAGCCGGTGGTGATGACGACCTGCTTGTTCATCGGCAGGCCCTTGAGCTTGTTCAGGTCGACCACGGTGTTCTTGGGCAGCTTCATGTAGCCCAGGTCGCCCGCGACCTTGGTGATGTTCTCCATGCTGCGGCCGGTGATGGCGACCTTGCGGTCGCAGGCGGCGGCCGCGTCGATCACCTGCTGGATGCGGTGTACGTTCGAGGCGAACGTGGTCACGATGATGCGGCGGTTGGTGCCGACGAAGAGCCGCTCGAACGTGCGGCCGACGGCGCGCTCGCTCATCGTGTAGCCCGGGCGCTCGACGTTGGTCGAGTCCGCGAGCAGCGCGAGCACGCCCTGCTTGCCGAGCTCGCCGAAGCGGGCAAGGTCGATCACCTCGCCGTCGATGGGCGTGGCGTCGATCTTGAAGTCGCCGGTGTGGACGACCGGGCCGAGGCCCGTGTGGATCGCGAAGGCGACCGAATCCGCGATCGAGTGGTTGACGTGGATGAACTCCACGGAGAACTTGCCGGCCTTGACCGTCATCCCGCTCTCGACGGTGATGATCTTGGCCGTCTTGGCCAGGCCGTGTTCCTCGAGCTTCAGGCGGATCAGGCCCGCCGTCAGCCGCGTGCAGTAGATGGGCATGTTGACCTGGGCGAGGACGTAGGGGATCGCGCCGATGTGATCTTCATGCCCGTGCGTGATGAAAAGGCCGCGGATGCGGTTCTTGTGCTTGACGAGATAGCTGATGTCGGGGATGACGCAGTCCACGCCGTACATATCGTCGCCCGGGAAGGCCATGCCGCAGTCGACGACGATGATCTCGCCGCCGTATTCGTATACGGTCATGTTCTTGCCGATCTCGTTGAGCCCCCCGAGGGGGATGATCTTTAACTGTTCAGCCAATGTTTTTTCACTCCTGTTGCTTTGCAGATTTGTCCTGCGGGAAAGGCAGACAACGCGACAAGAGACGTCCGTGCATACGCTTCGCCCTGCTTCACGAAGCGGGATGCACCCTGCGGCGTCTTTCTCTTCCCGGTATGGACTTTTTTCTATCGAACCGGCGCTGCGCGCACGGTCAAATAACCGACGAATGCCGCGTGTCTGCGGCGGCGGGCGCCGCCTGCGACACATATCAATGATTTAGTATATCATGTTTTTTCCAAATTGTACACACTTTTTTTGAAAAGCGAAAAATATTCCCGTTTCCGGGGCATTTCCGGTTGTGTACGAAAAAGAACCCTGCTATAATATAGTATCTATTCCTATCGGGTTTTGCCGCCTTTTAACGAAAAAAGGAGTGCGATATCGTGAACAAGAGGATCTCAAAGCTGACCGAGCCGAACATGCGGCTGTACTTCATCTTCGGCGCCGTGTTCGCCGCGGCGACGCTCTTCTTCAGCGTGCCGCTCGCGATCGTGGAGTTTGCGGCGATCGCGCTGCTGTACTTCTATTTCCGGAATGCCGCGAATGCCCGCCGCGAGGCCATCCAGCGGTATATCGACGATGTGACGGACGATATGACCACCGCGGACAAGGCTTCGATGCTCAGCGCGCCGTTCGCGATGATGGTCTTCCGGCCCGACACGCAGGAGGTGCTCTGGAGCAACGAGAGCTTCGCGCAGCTCACCGGCGTGCAGGAGAGCGTGTTCGAGAACCGTCTGGCGGATCTGCTGCCGGCGTTCGACTACCGCTGGCTGCTGGAGGGGAAGTCCGAGAATCCGGACACGCTGGAGCTCAACGGCCGGCATTTCCGCGTGTTCGGGACGATGAGCCACCCGGGCGGCGGGCGCCGCGGCGCCGTGCTGGCGACGACCTATTGGATGGACGTGACCGAGACCGACGCCTTGCGCCGCGCGAACGAAAACAACCGGCCGATCGTCGGCATCATCATGGTGGACAACTATGAGGAGCTGATGAAGGCGGGGACCGAGGCCTCGCGCTCGGCGGTGCTCGCCCGGATCGACGAAAAGCTCAGCGCCTGGGTCAAGGGCACGCGCTGCCTGCTGCGCAAGTACGACCGCAACCGCTATCTGCTCGTGCTGACGCAGGAGCATTACGGCGGGCTGCTCGAAAAGAAATTCTCCGTGCTCGACGCCGTGCGCGAGGTCGTGACCGAGGACGGCGTCACGGCAACGCTGTCCATCGGCATCGGCAAGGACGCGGACGACTTTGAGACACTGTTCCAGTACGCCTCGCTCTCGATCGAGATGGCGCTCTCCCGCGGCGGCGACCAGGTGGTCGTGCGCAACCGGCTGGACTTCGAGTTCTACGGCGGGAAGACACAGGCCTCCGAAAAGCGCACGAAAGTCAAGTCCCGCGTGATGGCGAACGCCCTCGGCGAGCTGATCTCGGACGCGACGCAGGTGTTCATCATGGGCCACAAGCACGCCGACATGGACAGCGTGGGCGCGGCGGCGGGCATCGCCTGCATCGCGCGCAAGCGCGGGAAGGAGGCGCGCATCGTCATCGATCTGGAGGACAACCCCTCCGGCGCGGTGCTCGAGCGCCTGCAGGCGCTGCCGGAGTATCGCAACGCCTTCCTCAGCGGGAACGACGCGTTCATCATGGCGCGCTCGGGCGCGCTGCTCGTGGTCGTGGATACGAACCGGCCCGATTTCGTCGAGTCCGAGCAGCTGCTCGACGCCTGCAACCGCGTGGCGGTCATCGACCACCACCGGCGCGCCGCGAGCTACATTGAAAGCGCCGCGCTCAACTTCCACGAGCCCTACGCCTCGAGCGCGTCGGAGCTCGTGACCGAGCTGCTGCAATATCTTGTGCAGCCGAGCGACCTGCTCCGCGCGGAGGCAGAGGCGCTGCTCGCGGGCATCGTGCTCGACACGAAGAACTTTACCATGCGCACGGGCGGGCGCACGTTCGAGGCGGCGGCCTTCCTGCGCCGCGCGGGCGCGGACACGGCGGACGTGCAGCGCCTGTTCCAGAGCGATCTGGCCGGCATGCTCGAGCGGTACGATATCATCCGCCACGCCGAGATGCTGCATGACGACATCGCCATCGCGGCGGTGGAGGAGGAGATCGACCGCGTGACCGCCGCAAAGGCCACGGACGAGCTGCTGACGCTGCGCGGCGTGCGCGCGTCGTTCGTGCTGTTCAAGCACGGAACGGGCGTGAACTTGTCGGCCCGCTCGCTGGGTGAGCTGAACGTCCAGCTCATCGTGGAGAAGCTGGGCGGCGGCGGCAACTCGACCACGGCGGGCGCCCAGATCCCGGACGGCACGGTGGACGCCGTGCGCGAACAGCTGATCGCCGCGATCGAGGCATATCTGGAGACGTAAGGGACGGCGGGCACCCCGCCTGTCGGGACGGAAGCATCAGAAGGAGGACGAAGCATGAAGGTCATTTTACAGCAGGACGTGAAAGGTCAGGGCAAGAAGGGCGAGCTGATCGAGGTATCGGAGGGCTACGCGCGCAACTATCTGCTGCCGCGCAAGCTGGCCGCACCCGCCACGACCGACGCCATCAACACGCTGAACCTCAAGGAAAAGGCGCGCCGCGCCGCGGAGGCCGCGAACCGCGCCGCGGCGGTGGAGACGGCGGAGAAGCTGCGCAGCTGCACCGTGAAGGTCGCGGCGAAGGGCGGCGCCGGCGGCAAGCTGTTCGGCGCGGTCACGGGCAAGGAGATCTCGGAGGCGCTCAAGGCGCAGTACGATCTCGACGTGGCCAAGCCCAAGATCGTGATTGACGAGCCGATCAAGACCTTCGGTGCGCACGAGGTGCGCGCGAAGCTCGGCTACGAGGTCACGGCGAAATTCATGGTGGAAGTCGTCGAGGAATGAGCGGAGAAAAGGAGGCGGAGCGCCATGCCGGATGAAGAGCTGCTGTATCGTCAGCTGCCGCACAATCTGGACGCCGAGCAGGCGGTGCTCGGCTCGATGCTGCGCGCGGAGGACTGCGTCAAGGACGTGATGGAGACGCTGCGCGCGGAGGACTTTTACCTCCAGCAGAACCGCGAGATCTTTGAGACGATCTACCGCATGTTCGTCTACTCCAAGCGGATCGACGGGCTGACCGTGGCCGACGAGATGGAGCGCAGCGGCACCTACGACCGCGACACCACGCGCGCCTACCTTGCCGAGCTCATGGAGGTCACGCCCTCGCCGGCGAACGTGATGGAATACGTCGCCATCGTGCGCGACAAGGCGCTGCTGCGCGCCGTGGCCATGGCCGCGGATGACATCTCCGGCCTGGTGCGGGACGGGCGCGGCGGCGCGAACACCGTGCTCGAGGCCGCGGAGCAGAAGATCTACGCCATCCGCCGCGGCCGCAGCGCGCAGAACATGGAGCCCATCGGCATGGTGCTGCGCGGCGTGATCGACCACCTGACGGAGCTCTCGGCCAACGGCGGCAAGACGCTGCCGGGCCTGTCCACGGGCTTCAGCGCGCTGGACGACAAGACCTCCGGCCTCAACAAGACCGACCTCGTGCTGCTCGCGGCGCGCCCGGGCATGGGCAAGTCGAGCATGGCGCTCAACATGGCGCTCAACGTCGCCAAATCGAGCGGGAGGGCCGTGGCCGTGTTCTCGCTGGAGATGTCGAAGGAGCAGCTCGTCACGCGCATCCTTTCGAGCCAGTCCTCCGTGGAGCTGCAGCGCCTGATCACCGGCAACCTGCGCGAGACGGACTGGAACAGCATCGCGAACGCCGCGACGCTGCTCAGCACGCTGGACATCCGGCTGGACGACAACCCGCTGCTGAGCGTGGCGGACATGAACGCCAAGTGCCGCCGGATCGACAACCTCGGCTTCGTCGTGATCGACTATCTGCAGCTGATGACCGGCGCGGGCGGCGAAAACAGCTACCGCAGCGAGAACCGCCAGCAGGCGGTGAGCGATATGTCGCGCATGCTCAAGATCATGGCCAAGGAGCTGGGCGTGCCGGTGCTGTGCCTGTCGCAGCTCTCGCGCGCGAACGAGAAGCGCGAGGACAAGCGCCCGATGCTTTCGGATCTGCGCGAATCCGGCGCGATCGAGCAGGACGCGGACATCGTGCTGTTCCTCTATCGCGACGACTACTATAAGGACGATTCGGAGAAGCATAACATTGCCGAGTGCATCATCGCCAAGAACCGCCACGGCGAGACGGGCAAGATCGAGCTGGCGTGGGCGCCGCAGTACACCACGTTCAGCACGCTCGACCGCCGTTACGAGGACGACGAATGATCCCCGCGGTCGAGGCGCTCGTGCGCGAACACGACATGCTGCCGGAGGGCGCGCTCGTGCTCGCGGCGGTTTCCGGCGGACTCGACTCGATGTGCCTTGTGCATTATCTGCTCGCGCGCGGCACGCGCGTCGCGGCGGCGCACCTGAACCACGGCCTCCGCGGCGCGGCGGCCGATGAGGACGAGGCTTTCGTGCGCGCCTGGTGCGCCGCGCGCGGTGTGCCCTGCGTGACGGAGCGCGCGGACGTCGCGGCGCTGGCGCGTGTGCGGGGCGAGAGCGTCGAGGAGGCGGGGCGCCGCGCGCGCTACGACTTTCTGACGCGCACGGCGGACGCGCTCGGCGCCGCGCGCATCGCCACCGCGCACCACGCGAACGACAACGCCGAAACGCTGCTCTTCCGCCTGGCGCGCGGCACGGGGCTGCGGGGCCTCGGCGGCATCGCGCCGCGGCGGAACCGCGTGGTGCGCCCGTTTCTGGCGCTGCCGCGCGAGGCGCTTGAGGCCTACGCGAAGGAAAACGGCGTGCCCTTCCGTGAGGATGCGAGCAACGCCGATCCGGCGTATGCGCGAAATCTCCTGCGCGCGGCGGCGCTGCCGCAGCTCGCGCGCGTAAACCCGGCGGCTGCGGCGCACATGAGCGAAACGGCGCTGCGCCTGCGGCGGGACGAGGAGTATCTGGACGCGCTGGCCGCGGCGCGCATGACCGCGCTCGCGCGCGGAGACGGCGAGGTCTCGCTGCCGCTCGCGGCGCTGACCGCCGCGCCGGCGCCGCTGCGCCAGCGCATGCTGCGGCGCATGCTCGCGGTGCTGGAGACCGGAGAAAAAGATGATACCGCGCGGCACTATGCCGCGCTGGAGGCCCTCGCCGCGGGCGAGGGCGAGGCGCAGCTCTCGCTGCCCCACGGCGTGACCGCGCGCCGGGCGGATGGGCTGCTTACGCTGCGCGCTTCCGGCACGGCGCCGGCGGCGCCGTGCGCGCTCAAGGTTGGGCAGACGCTCGTGTGGAACGGCGGTACGATGACGCTGCGCCGCGCGGCGCGGGATGCGGTCCGGCCGGACGATGTGCTGCTGCGCGCCGACACGCCGCCGCTGCGCGTGGGGCCGTGGTCGCCGCGGGCGCGCATCAAGCTCGCGGGCGCGCCGGAGCGCAGCCTCAAGCGCCTGTTTGCGGAGCGCGGCATCCCGCCGGAGACGCGCGACCGCGCGCCGGTGCTCTGGTGTGGGGCGGAGGCCGCCGCCGTATACGGCGTCGGCACGGCGGAGGCGTACGCCCCGCCGGAGGATGCGATGGAGGTCTTGGTGTGGGACGTTCATTCATAAAGAATCAGGAGAGGGAGAAACTATGGCAAACAGCGTGATCGAACAGGATATTCTGAAGGTCTTTTACAGCGAGGAGCAGCTCAGGCAGCGCGTGAACGAGATCGGCGCGCAGCTTTACGAGCGCTTCAAGGATGAGGAGCCGATCTTTCTGAGCGTGCTCAAGGGCAGCTTCGTGTTCATGGCGGACATCGTGCGCGCCACGCAGATCAACTGCGGCGTGGAGTTCATCGCCGTGTCCTCCTATCAGGACGGCACGGAGAGCACCGGCCGCGTGCAGATCCAGCACGACCTGCAGCGTGACATCACCGGGCGCGAGATCATCGTGATCGAGGACATCCTCGATTCCGGCAACACGCTGTACTTCCTGCGCGAATACCTCAAGACCAAGGGCGCGAAGCACGTGACCATCGTGACGCTGCTCGACAAGCCTTCCCGCCGCAAGAAGGACATCTACGCGGACTACTCCGGCTTTGAGGTGCCGGACGAGTTCGTGGTGGGCTATGGGCTGGACTATGCGCAGAAATACCGCAACCTGCCTTACATCGGCGTGCTCAAGCCCGAGGTATACGCCGAGGGCTGAGCGCGCGGACGGGCCGAAGGAGGACGCGACATTGACAAAGACCGGGCGAAACAACTCCATATGGTATCTGCTGCTGATCCTCGCGCTGATCTTCGCGGGCACCCGGCTGCTGCAGCCGCGGACGGCGGAGCCCTCCTACGCGGAGGTGCGCGCGCTGTTCGAGCAGGAGAAGGTCAGGGCGTTCCAGATCAGCGACACGACGCTCACGCTGCAGCTGCGCGAAGAGGTGAACGGGCAGAAGGAGATCAAAAAAGAGCTCTACGATTTTGCCCTTTTCTATGACGATCTCGGTGAGCTGGTCGCGGCGCAGAAGGCGGCCGGCATCCTGGAGGATTACGACTACGCCGCCGACCACTCGCCCAACTATGTCGCGATGTTCCTGCCCTACGTGATCGCGATCGCGGGCCTGTTCGCCATCTGGTATGTGATGAGCACGCGCGCGGGCGCGGGCAGCGGCGGAGCCATGACGAAATTCGGCACGGCGTCCTACCGCACCGGGAAGGAGAACCGCCGTCCCACGACCTTTGCCGACGTTGCGGGCGCGGATGAGGAAAAGGAAGAGCTGCGGGAGATCGTGGAGTTCCTGCGCGACCCGCAGAAGTTCATCGACCTCGGCGCGCGCATCCCGAAGGGCGTGCTGCTCGTCGGCCCGCCGGGCACGGGCAAGACGATGCTTGCCCGCGCCGTCGCCGGCGAGGCGGAGGTGGAGTTTCTCTCGATCTCCGGCTCGGACTTCGTGGAGATGTACGTCGGCGTCGGCGCGTCGCGCGTGCGTGACCTCTTCGAGCAGGCGAAAAAGACTGCGCCCGCCATCGTCTTCATCGACGAGATCGACGCCGTCGGCCGCCAGCGCGGCACGGGCCTCGGCGGCGGACACGACGAGCGCGAGCAGACGCTCAACCAGCTGCTCGTGGAGATGGACGGTTTC